>Ga0068859_100006107_pt1 | contig 12235 bp, 10 predicted proteins | sample KBSSwiS22_FD_66585 | JGI IMG/M metagenome (GOLD analysis project Ga0068859, IMG submission 66585) | Switchgrass rhizosphere microbial communities from Kellogg Biological Station, Michigan, USA - KBS Switchgrass S2-2 | ecosystem: Host-associated > Plants > Roots > Rhizosphere > Soil ... | reverse complement strand
GCGAAGGTCTGCAAGAGCGCGACCTGCCGGTCGTCGAATCCGTCGGGCTGGTCCCACCCCATGGTGATCGCGCCGATCGGCTCGCCGGCACGCAGCATCGGAACCGTAACCTGGCTGCGCGTATTGAGTGCATTGATCATCTGGCGCGAGAGCGCGGGCACGGTGTTGTCGCGCTCGATGTCGCGCAGGAAGAACGGCTGCCGCTCGAGAATCACGCGCCCGGCGATCGTGTCGTCCGCTGCCGGTCGCGGGAACACGCTCTGAACCTTTTTCAGGCCGCCAGTGCTCAAGCCATGGCCGGCGACCATCTGGATCATCGCGCCGTCGTAGCGATAAACCCGGCCAAAGCGTGCGCCACACAGCTTCACCGCACGCTCGACGATAACGTCGAACACCGGCTGCACGTCGGTCGGCGAACTGGCGATGACCCTCAGGATCTCCGCGGTCGCTGTCTGCCTCTCGAGCGCCTCCTTCGTCTCGTTGAACAGGCGCACGTTCTCGATCGCGATCGCCGCCTGGTCGGCGAAGGTCTGCAGCAACGAAATCTGTTGGGGAGTGAATGGGCGGACGTCGCGCCTGCGCAATGCAATAGCACCCACCGCCCGGTCCTGCCGCATCAGGGGTACCACGAGATTCGACCGCCAGCCCGATTGCGCTGCGATCTCGCGTGCGAGCGCCCAGTCCTCACCCGTCTGCGCCTGGATGTCCTGAATGTAGACGGTCGCCCCGTCCAGCACCGCACGCCCGATCGGCGCACTGCGGTCCAGCGGAAGACGATGCCGGGTCGGCGGCAGATCGCCGAAGCCCGCTGCGTGCCGGAAGTGATCGCCTTCCACGATCGCGATGCGTGCGTCGGACGCATCGCAGATCTTGGCCGCGCGGACAGCGACCGCTTCGAGGACCGGCTGGACATCGGCCGGCGAAGTGGAGATGACGCGAAGGACCTCGCTGATCGCAGTCTGCTGCTCGAGCGATTCCTTCAACGCCTCCTTGGTGCGACCGAGTTCATCGGTGACCTTGCGGAGCTTCGCTCCGGCGCGCTGATGCAGGCGCGCACGCTTACGTGCCTGCTCGATCGTGCGCTTCGCCGCCGCGAGCTGCTTCCCGGGCGCCCGCTGCTTGTCGCGAGTCCGCGAAGAAGCCCCTTTCGAAGCGCTCGACTTCGCCTTCTTCATTTTTCCGGAAGGTACGTGCGAATGAGCTTCAGCAGCTCGAACGGGCTGTACGGCTTGGCCAGGTAGGCGGTCGCGCCGGCCTGCTTCGCCTTCTGATCATCGCCTGAGAGCGCAAACGACGTGATCGCGATGATGGGCGTCGCGGCAGTGGAGCCCTCGGCACGCAGGCGCCTGATCGCGTCCAAGCCGGAAGTCTTTGGCAACTGGAGGTCCATCAGGATCAAATCCGGGTGCGCTTCGATGGCCTTTGCGATACCCGCCTCGCCATCGTACGCCTCGATCAGCTGGTACGTCGTACGTTTCAACAGGTCGCGCACGATCATCCGGTTCGCGTCGTTGTCCTCGACGTAGAGAATTTTCCTGCCGCTCATGCCGCCTTCCCTTCTCCCGCTCGCAGCGGAATCTCGAAGGCGAACGTCGAGCCGCGACCCGGCTCGCTCTCCGCCCAGATGCGCCCGCCGTGCATCTCGACGAACTTCTTGCTGATCGAAAGGCCGAGGCCCGTGCCGCCGTACTCGCTCGCGATGGTGGCGTCGGTCTGCTTGAATTCCGTGAAAAGGCTGTCCATCTTGTCCGGCGGTACGCCGACCCCGGTATCGGCGACCCGGTACGTCAGCTTGTGGTCGTTCTCGACGACGCTGATCTCCACCTTGCCGACCTTGGTGAACTTGAGCGAGTTCCCAGCGAGGTTCATCAGGCATTGCGTGATGCGGCCCGGGTCTCCGTAGGCGAGCGGCAGGTCCGCCGGTACGCTGGCGAGAAACTCCAGCCCCTTCTCCATGGCGAGCGGCCGCAGCGTCGCGCGCACCGCTTCCACCGTGTCCTGCACGGAATAATCCGAGAGCGCGAGCTCCATCCGGCCCGCCTCGATCTTGGCGAGATCGAGCACATTGTTGATCAGCCGCAGCAGGTGCTTGCCGCTCGCCTGCATCTGCTCGAGCGGCGGCTGCATGTCCTGCGGCACTGCGCCGTAGACCTCGCCAAGAATCATCTCGTTGAAGCCGAGCAGCGCGTTGAGCGGCGTGCGCAGCTCGTGGCTCATGCTCGCGAGAAATTGCGACTTGTGGTGGCTCGCGACTTCGAGCTGCTTGCCCTTCTCGGCGATCTCGCGAAACAGCCGCGCGTTCTGGATCGCCATGGCGGATTGGGTGGCGAACGTCTGCAGCAGCTCGACCGTTTCGTCCGCGAATGGACCCGGCGTGTTGCGCTGGACTGCAAGCGCTCCGATGACGCGTCCTTCGCGCAGCAGCGGCACCGCGAGCAGCGCCCTCCTGCCCGCGCGGATGGTGAGCTCACGCAAGGGGCTCTTGTAGCTTTCGGCGTGAGTCTCCGGAATCTGGATCGGGGCCTGCGTAACTGCCGTACCTCCGACCGCACCATCGCCCCTGCGGATCGGGGCGTCGCGAAGGGTCTCCGCCTGCTCGTCGCTCAGCCTTTCGGCCGCGCGCAAGTGGAACAGCTCTGCCTGCTCGTCGTACTCATAGACCGCTCCTCCATCGAGCCCGGTCAGCAGGACCGCGTGCGAGACGATTGTCTTCAGCACGGTCTCGAGGTCGAGCGTCGAGCTGATCGCCTGGCCGACCTCGCCGAGCGCCGTAAGCTTCTGCACGGACTTCCCCAGCGCCTCGGTCCGCGCTTCGAGCTCCCGGAACAGCCGCACGTTCTCGATCGCGATCACCGCCTGGTCGGCGAAGGTCTGCAGCAACGCGATCTGGCTCGGCTTCAGCGGACCCGTGACCGCGCGGACGACGCTGATCACGCCGATCGCGTGCTCGCCGCGGATCATCGGCACGATCGTGACAGCCTTGTTGCCGCTCGCGAGGAAGTTGCGCGCACCGCGCCCCATCGGACCGTCGACCTCGGCCGCGACGTCGGGCACATCCACGACACGGTGGTCCAGAAGCGCCACGCCGTGCATGTAATCCCTAGTAAGTGGATGCGGGAATCGCGATCGCCACGCAACGGCCTGCGCAGGCTCTTCCGTCGCGATCGCGGCGGCGTGCCCCTGACCTGCTGCCGGCAACACGACGGCGACCGCGGCTCCGGGAAAAAGACTCAGCCCGCTCTGCGCGATCGCTTCGAAAACAGGTTGCGTATCGGTTGGCGAGCTCGAGATCACCCGCAGTACCTCTGCGGTCGCGGTCTGGCGCTCGAGCGCCTCCTTCGTCTCGTTGAAGAGGCGCGCGTTTTCGATCGCGATGACGGCCTGGTCGGCGAAGATCTTCAGCAGATCGATGCGGTGGCGGTCGAACGAGCCAGGCTCCTTGCGACTTACGGTAAGCGCTCCGATCGCTTCGCCGTCCCGAATCATGGGCACGGCCAGCAGGCTGCGGTACCCGCGTTCGCGCACTTCCCGGCGGAACCTGGCGGAGTACCCGGGCGCGGTCTGGAAGTCGGCGACCCAGGCTGGCTTTCTGCTCAGGATCGCCTTGCCGACCGCCCCTTCACCGGTCAGCTTCGTCGGAAAGCGCTTCTTTAGCGCAGCGTCCCCGGACTTCGTCGTCGCCGTAAACGCCGCGAGATGCAGCATGTCGTCGACGCGCCGCGCAACGGTGGCGGAATACGCTCCGAAGAGGCGTCGCGCGCGCGCGGCGATCGCGTCGAACACCGGCTGCACGTCCGAAGGCGACCGGCTGATGACCTTCAGGATTTCCGCCGCTGCGGCCTGCTGCTCGAGCGCTTCGGCGCGCTCCTTGGCGAGCGCCGCGCTCTTCGCCTTCTCGCGGGCAAGCGCTTCCCGCAGCTTCCTTACCTGCGCGGTGTCTTTGTTTTTGGTGCCCTTGGCCATTGCTCGCGAGCGCTGAGGCAAGCGCGTCCAAAGAGTACCGGAAAACGGAGCGATGTCCCTACTTCTTGGCGGTTGCGGGGAGGCCCGACGGGCTGCGGTTCTTCCAGGCGTCGAGTGCCGCGCCCAGGATGCCTTTCGGCAGGTAGATGATGAAGAGCACGAGCAGCAATCCGTAGATCGCGAGGTCGAGCGCCGGGAACTGCTTGAAGTGCTCGCCGAGCGCGAGGCGCAGGCCCTCGGCGAGAAGAAGCGTGAACGCGGCGCCGACCGTTGGCCCGAGCATCACGTACATTCCCCCGGCGATCACGCCAAACACCATCTGCAACGATATCCCGATGCCCGACACGGTTTCCGGGTTTATGTACATCTGGTACTGAGCGTACAGGACTCCGCCGATCGAGGTCATCACCGCGGAAATGATGGTGACGAAGAGTTTCGACTTCGTCACGTTGATGCCGATCGAGGCGGCGGCATCTTCTTCCTGGCTGATCGCCTCGAGTGCAAGGCGCGTCATCGAGCGGTCGACGACATGCCACACCCACAGGGCAAGGAGCCAGAACGCGAGGATGACGTAGAACCAGGCGATCTTCGACTGGAACTGCAGCGCCTCGAACGACACGGTCACGCCCTGCGCGAGCGCGGTGTTCGGCGTTGCGCCGAGCGATCCGCCGGTCTGGTCGCGCAGCGCGACGATCACGAGCCGGGTGACTTCCGACAGTGCAAGCGTGACGAGCGCAAAGTAGTGCCCGACAATCTTGAATCGAAAACAGGGAATGCCGATCATCAGTGCGACGACCACGCTCACGACGATCCCGGCGATCGCGCCAAGCCATGGCGAGACGCCGAAATTGTTCCACAGCATGACGACCGCGTACGCGCCGATTCCGAGAAACGCGCCGTGCCCGAAGCTGACCAATCCGAGCCGCCCCATGACCGACCAGCTGGTATACACGTAGCCCCACAGCAGGCAGTTGATGACGAGGTGCAGCGGATAGTTGCCGATCCCCGAAAGCGGAAGGAGCGCAAGAAGCGCGATGCTGACCCCGAGCAGGGCGCGCGGCACTACTTTCCTCCCAGGATGCCCTGCGGGCGCCAGAACATTACGGCGATGAAGAAGACGAACGCGATCACGTAGCCCCACTCGATGTGGAAGAAGAACCCGCCGACCGAGATGAACTGCGCGAAGATGAACGCCGCGACCAGGCCGCCGACGAGATTTCCCAGGCCGCCGAGCACGCAGATCAGGAACGTGATCGGGCCGAACGACAGCCCGATCGCCGGATGGATGTCGTATTGCAGGACGAGCAGGCATGCGGCCAGCCCGGCGAGCCCGCCGCCCAGCGCCGACGTGATCACGAACAGGCGATCCGGATCCGCCCCCATCAGCGGCATGATCTGGCGGTCCTGGCTGATCGCGCGGATCGCGGTGCCGACGTAGGTGCGCGTGAGGAAAAGGTAGGTTGCCGCGACGCCGCCGACCGCAACCGCGAACGCGATGATCCTCGGTAGCGAGAACGACATCTCGCCGATCGAGACCGGCGACATCTTGACGCCGAGGCTGCGGAACTCGATGCCGAACGCGAGCGTCGCCGCCGCCTGCAGGAAAAACAGCACGCCGCCCGTCACGAGCAGCTGGTTGATCGGCTCGGCGGCAAGCACCGGCCGGATGATGAATTGATGCAGCAGCGCGCCGAGCACGGCGACCACGGCAACGCCCGCCGCCATCGCGGCGAGCACGGGCCAGCCGAGTTGCACGTGGAGCAGGTACACCGCGTACATGCCGATCATGATCAGCTCGGCGTAGCAGATCCACACGACGTCGATCACGCCGAAGACCAGGTTCAGGCCGAGCGACAGGAGCGCGAGCAGCCCGCCGAGCAGGACCCCGTTCAGCACCGCTTCCAGCAGGAAGATGTCGAAGACTTCCATCAGATTCCCAGGTAGGCCTTGCGGATGCCGCTCGACGCGAGCAGCTCCGCCGCGGTTCCGCTCGACTTGATGCGCCCGGTCTCGAGCAGATACGCGCGATTCACGACCTGCAGCACCTGCCGCACGTTCTGCTCGACGATCAGCACCGTGTAGCCCTCGGCGCAGATCCGCTTCACCAGCTCGAAGATCGATTGCACGACGACGGGCGCGAGGCCCGCCGAGGGCTCGTCGAGCAGCAACAGCTTCGGCCCCGACATCAGCGCCCGGCCGATCGCGCACATCTGCTGTTCACCGCCCGAAAGAGTTCCGGCCAGCTGCGCACGGCGCTCGCGCATCCGGGGGAACAGCGAATAGACGAATTCCAGCCGCTCGGCGAAGCGCGACCGCGCGTTGGGCAGGAAGGCGCCCATCTTCAGGTTCTCCTCGACGCTCAGGCGCGGAAAGAGCCGCCGGTTCTCCGGCACGTGCGAGATGCCGTGCGCGATCACTTCGTGCGCCGGCACATCGGCGAGCGCGCGGCCGTTCATCGAGATCGCGCCGCTGACTTCGATCAGCTTGGAGATCGCGCGCAACAGCGTCGTCTTGCCCGCGCCGTTCGGCCCGATGACCGCAACCGATTCGCCCGCATTCACTTCCAGGCTCACATCGAACAACGCCTGGAACGAGCCGTAGCGCGCGCTGACGTTCTCGAGCGCGAGCATCTAGGCCGGCCTCGCGGCGACCGCGCGCTGCACTTCCTGGGCATCGGTGCCCAGGTAGACCTCGATGACCTTCGCGTCGTGGGCGACTTCCTCGGGCTTGCCGCTCGCGATCACCTCGCCGTGATCGAGCACGATGCACCGGTCGACGACGCGCATCAGCACGCCCATGATGTGCTCGACCCAGATGATCGTGATGCCGCGCTCCCTGCGGATCATCGCGAGGAGGTCGGCGGCCTGATCCATCTCGTCCTCGTCCAGCCCGCCGAGCGACTCGTCCGCCAGCAGCAGCTTCGGCTGCGTGGCGAGCGCGCGGGCCAGCTCGAGCTTCTTCAGGCCCGCCGCGCCAAGGCCGTCGACGAACGCCGCCGGACCCGACGGCAGCTGCACGAGGTCGAGCGCATCGCGCGCAAGCGCGTACGCCTTCTCGCGCGGCGGATGCTCGCCGTGCCCGTAGAACGCAGCGAGCGCCACGTTGTCGAGCAGCGAAAGCTTGCGGAACGGCCGCGGGATCTGGAACGTGCGCGCGATGCCGCGATGGCACACTGCTGCCGCGCCCAGGCCGCCGATCTCGTCGCCGAGGAACCGCACCGAGCCTTCGCTCGGCGCGTAGAGGCCTGCGATCACGTTGAACGTGGTGCTCTTTCCCGAGCCGTTCGGCCCGATCAGGCCGAGGATCTCATTCGGCTCGAGCCGGAACGAGACGCTGGAGACCGCCGCGAAGCCGCCGAAGCGCTTCGTAAGGCCGCGGACCTCTAGCACTTAGCGGCTGCGCGTTCGGCCGCTACTGCGCGTACGGGTGGCCTTTCGGGAACGGGAAGATCGGATCGGTCGTGCGGATCGCCTTCGGCCAAGCGATGTAGGTGCGGCCATTGACGTACTGCATCACGACCGGCGACGAGCGCTCGTTCTGGCCCGCCATCGCGCTGCCCGGCGGAAAGAACTTGACCCCGTAGCCCTGGATCGTGCCGCCCATCGGGATATCGGTCTCGAGCGAGGCCTTGCGCAGCGCCTCCGGATCGACGCCGCCATGCTTCTTGATCGCGCGCGGCAGCACGTCGGTGAAGAAGATCCAGGTCTGGTTGAAGCCCATCGAGGCGTGCGGCGGAACGTCGGCCGGGCCCTTGACCGCCTGGTAGCGCTTCACCATCTCGGCGGTCAGCTTGCCCAGATCGCCCTTCAGCGACTTCGGATCGAGCAGCTGCGCGGCGACCGGATCGACGTTGAAGAAGTAATTCACGTCGGTGCCGAACGTCTCCATCAGCTTGCCGATCTGCCCGTAGCCGGCGCCGTGGCCGATGATGCCCTTGAACTTGAGCCCTTGCTCGCGAGACTGGCGCAGGAACAGCGTGATGTCCGGGTTGTATCCGGTGTGCAGCAGGATGTCGGCGCGCGCACGCTTGAGCTTCGTCACGAGGCTCGAAAGGTCCGGCGCAGTCGCCGCATAGCCTTCCTTGAGCACCACGTCCATGCCGAGGGCCTTGCACTTCGATTCGTTGCCTGCGGCGACCCCGACGCCATACGGGCCGTCCTCGTAGATGATCGCGACCTTGACCTTCTTCGGGTCCATGCCGAGCTTGTCCCTGGCGTTCTCGTTGATGAACGAGCAGGACGCCTCTCCGAACTGGTCCGAATGCACCTGCGGGCGGAACACATACGAGAGCTTCTTGTCCTTGAACACGCTCGAGGCGACGCAGACGTTCGCCCACATGAATTTCTTCTGCGAGTCGACGCGCTGCGCCATCGGCACGCAGTGCGCGCTCGAGAATACGCCCATGATCAGGTTGACCTTCTCCTGCTCGAGCAGCCGCGTGGCCTCGTTGATCGCAACCTCGGTCTTCGACTGCGCATCGGCGTAGATCGGCACGATCTTGTAGCCCTCGACGCCGCCGCGCTCGTTCAGCATGTCGATCGCGATCTTCGTTCCGACCCCGGCCGCTTCGGAGCCGCCGGCGGCGAACGCGCCGGTGTAGTCGTAGATCACGCCGACCTTGAACTCCTTCTGCTGCGCGGTCGCAAGGCCTGAGAAGCCGGCGAGCGCGGCCGCGATTGACGCGGCGAGAATCGTGCGTTGCAATGTCATGGTGTGCCCTCCTCCTGGGATGCGGCAGTGTTTCAAAGGCTCCGGGCGGTGTCAATCCGATTCGACTAAGGGAGACTCCAAATGAAGAAGATCAACTTGCGCCGCCGTGATTTCGTCCTCGCTTCGGCGGCACTTGCCATCCAGCCCGGCCTCGTGCCGCGCGCGTTCGCCCAGGCGCCGAAACTGAGCGTGCCGACGGTCGACAGCCTGACGATCCGCGTGATCACCGACAGCAGCTACGACACGCCCCGCGTGGGCTATTCGAAGTGGGTCAAGACGAAGCGCTCCGGCATTTTCTCGGCGACGAACTTCCGCAAGGCGCTGCACAACGAATGGGGCCTGTCGCTCGCGCTCGAATCGCGCATCGGTCCGGACACGCGCAACCTGATGCTCGATTTCGGCTACACGCAGAACGCGTTGCTCAACAACATGGAGATCATCGGCATCGACGGCGCGAAGATGCAAGGACTGATCGCGAGCCACGGCCACTACGATCATTTCGGCGGCCTGCTCGGCTTCCTGGAGCAGTATCGCGACAAGCTGCCCGCCGACCTGCCGATGTACGTCGGCGGCGAAGACCTGTTCTGCCAGCGCAAGACGCAAAGCGGCGCGCCCGGGCACTTCGCCGATTGGGGCGTGCTGGACAAGCGCGACCTCGAGAAGCATCGCATCCGCGTCGTCAACTGCGAACAGCCGACGGTCGTCCTCGGGCACGCATTTACCACCGGCACGATCCAGCGTCGCAGCTTCGAGCGCGTGCTCCCGAATACGATGGTCGAGTACTTCAAGACGAACAATGTCGGCTGCGACATTCCGTCCGAGAACGCAAAGGCGCAGGGCAAGCCGGTCGCCGACCAGCATATCCACGAGCACGGCACCTGCTTCAACGTAAAGGACCGCGGGCTGGTCGTCATCTCGTCGTGCGGCCACGCCGGCATCATCAACACCGCCCGGCAGGCGATGGAGGTATCGGGCGTCAAGAAGCTGCACGCCGCGCTCGGCGGCTTCCACCTGTTCCCGGCGCCGGAGGATTACCTGCTCAACACGATCGAGCAATTCAAGGCGCTCGATCCGGAGGTCATCATCCCGATGCACTGCTCGGGACCGTCGCTGGTGGCCCTGCTGCGCACCGAGCTTGCCGACAAGTTGATCACGTCGACTTCGGGCACGGAGTTCACGTTCGGCGCGTAGATGAAAGTTGCGGCTGCGCTCGTCGCAGCCGTCCTGCTCGTCGGGCTTGGCGGCTGGTTGTTCTTCTCGCGCAGCGCTCCGGCGCCTGAGGATCCGCGCGCCGGCGCCGCGCGCCTGATGAACGAGCTCATGTCGGGCAAGGGTGCGGTCGGCGGCCGGTTCACGCTCACCGATTCGGGCGGCAGCAGCCGAAGCCTCGCCGACTTTCGCGGGAAGCTGGTGCTGCTCTACTTCGGATTCATGAGCTGCCCGGATGTCTGCCCGACCGACCTGCTCGCGATCGGCAAGGCGATCGAGTCGCTCGGCGCGCAGGGCGACCAGGTCCAGCCGCTCTTCATTACCCTCGATCCGGAGCGCGACAAGGCGGCAGCCCTCCGCGGCTACGCCACGAGCTTTCATCCGCGCTTCATCGCGTTGACTGGCAGCGAGGCGGAAGTGCGCCGCGTTGCGACGTCCTACAAGGTGTTCTTCGAGAAAGTGCAGCTGCCGGGTGCCGCAAGCTACTCGATCGACCACGCGGCGTTCACGTTCGTGCTCGACCGCGACGGCCGGTACGTTGCGTTTCTCCCGCCCGGCACGCCGCCCGAGCGCATGGCAGCGATGGTGCGCGAGCAGCTTCAGCGATAAATCAGCTCGGCCGCCTTCTCCGCCATCGCGATCACCGCCGCGTTGGTGTTTCCGGAAACGACGTGCGGCATCGCCGAGGCATCGACGACCCGCAGCCCCTCGATGCCCTTGACGCGCATCTGCGTATCGAGCGTCGCATCGCTGCCCTCGCTCATCTTCGCGGTGCAGCTCGGGTGGTAGATCGTGACACCGAAATCGCGGCAGTACGCGAGCCACTCGTCGTCGGTTCGCACCTTGTCGCCGGGAAAGTGCTCGCCGCCGTGGTAGGCCTTGAGCGCCGGCTGGTTGAGGATGTTGCGCAGGATCTTCATGCCCTCGACCATGGTGCGCCGGTCGTACTCCTCGGCAAGATAGTTGTACTGGATCGCGGGCGGCTCGCGCGGATCGGTCGAGCGGATGCGCACCCAGCCGCGCGATTTCGGGCGCAGCTGGCAGATCGACGCCGTGAATCCGGAGAACGGATGCAGCTTCTCGCCCATGCGGTCGAGGCTGAACGTGAGGAAGTGGGTCTGGACGTCGGCACGTCCGGGCGAGAGCGGAGTCCGATAGAAGCCGCACGCGTAGCCTGCCGCGAAAGTGAGCGGTCCGCGCCGCAAGAGCGCGTAGCGCAGCCCGATTCCCGCCTGGCCCCAGAGCGTGCGCATGTCGTCGTTCAGCGTGCACCGCTGCGTGCACCTGATGACCATGCGCGCCTGGAAGTGGTCCTCCAGGTGCTCGCCGACGTTGGGCGCGTCGAGCACGACCGGAATGCCGTGCTCCCTCAGCCGCTCGGCCGGCCCGACGCCGGAAAGCTGCAGCACCTGCGGCGTGTTGATCGCGCCGCCGGCGAGTAGGACCTCGCGCGCGGCGCGCGCCTTGATGGCAGTTTCGCCGCGCAAGTATTCGACGCCGATAGCGCGCGCGCCTTCAAACAACACCTTCGACGCCAGTGCATTCGTCTCGACGGAGAGGTTTGCGCGCTTCTCAGCGGTCCTCAGGTAGCCGGTTGCGGTCGACGAGCGGCGCCCGCGCCGCGCAGTCAGCTGGAAGTAGCCGACGCCGTCCTGGGCCCCGCCGTTGAAGTCGTCGTTCCTCGGCCAGCCTGCTTCCTGGCCGGCGGCGATGAACGCGTCGCACAGAGGGTGCGGATCGACCGGATCGCTGACGGCGAGCGGGCCGCCGGTGCCGTGCCACTCGTTCGCGCCGCGCTGCTGGTCCTGCGACTTCCTGAAGTACGGCAGCAGGTCGTCGTAGCGCCACCCGTCGAGCCCCCAGTCGTCGAAATCCTCGCGCTGCCCGCGCATGTACACGAGGCCGTTGATCGAAGAGGAACCGCCGAGCACCTTGCCGCGCGGCGTGAAGATCTTGCGCCCGTTCAGGTGCGGCTCGGGCTCCGACCAGTAGCTCCAGTTGACGCTCGTGTCCTTGAAGAGCTTGCCGTAGCCGAGCGGAATGTGGATCCACGGGTTCGTGTCGCGCGGCCCTGCCTCCAGCAGCAGCACGCTGGTGCGGCCGTCCGCCGTGAGGCGGTTTGCGAGCACGCAGCCTGCGGACCCGGCGCCGACGATGATGTAGTCGAAGGAATTCAAGCGGATGCCTGCGGTATAGTCTAGCGGCAGTCCTTGCCGCGGAGGAAACCGAATGGCCGGCATTTCGCGCCCAGCGATGCGCCGCATCGTCGAGGAGGTTCGCGACTCGCCCGCGACGCGGGTCAAGGTCGCGGTCTCCGACACCGACGGCGTGCTGCGCGGAAAGTACCTGCACA
>Ga0068859_100006106_pt1 | contig 12235 bp, 12 predicted proteins | sample KBSSwiS22_FD_66585 | JGI IMG/M metagenome (GOLD analysis project Ga0068859, IMG submission 66585) | Switchgrass rhizosphere microbial communities from Kellogg Biological Station, Michigan, USA - KBS Switchgrass S2-2 | ecosystem: Host-associated > Plants > Roots > Rhizosphere > Soil ... | reverse complement strand
ATCGAGCCCATCAGCCCGACGCTGTACGGGTGGCGCGGCGCATGAATCACTTCACGTACCGGGCCGATCTCGGCGATTCGCCCGGCGTACATCACTGCCACGCGATCGGCAGTCTCCGCGATCACGCCCATGTCGTGCGTGATCAGCAGCACCGCGGTGCCGTGATCGCGCGCGAGCCGCTTCAGCAACGTGATGATCTGCGCCTGGATCGAGACGTCGAGCGCCGTGGTCGGCTCGTCGGCGACGATCAGCCGCGGCTCGGCGCACAGCGCGAGCGCGATCACGACGCGCTGGCGCATGCCGCCGGAAAACTGGTGCGGGTAATGATCGAACCGGCTCTCGGCCGCCGGGATGCCGACCTCGCTGAGCAGTGCGATCGCGCGGCTGCGTGCCTGCGCCGGGCTGACATCCAGATGCGTCAGGATGGTCTCGACGAGCTGCTCGCCGATGGTGTAGAGCGGGTTGAGCGAAGTGAGCGGGTCCTGGAAGATTGCGCCGATCCGGCGCCCGCGGATGCGCCGCATCTGCTCGTACGGCAGCGTGTCGATGCGCTGGCCCTCGAGGCGGATCTCGCCGCCGGCGATGCGCCCGGGCGGCTCGAGCAGGCCGATGATCGCCATGCCGGTGAGCGATTTCCCGGCGCCGGATTCGCCGACGACGCCGAGCACCTCGCCCGGCGCGAGCGAAAACGAGATGCCGTCGACGGCGGTCAGCGTCCCGCGCCGGGTCGGAAATTCGACGCGCAGGTCCTTCACTTCGAGCAGCGGCTCGCTCATCGGGACGCTAGCGCAGCTTCGGGTTCAATGCGTCGCGCAGCCAGTCGCCGACCAGGTTCACCGAAAGCACAAGCACGATGAGCGCGATGCCCGGGAATACCGAGATCCACCATTCGCCCGACATCATGAAATCGTTGCCGACGCGGATCAGCGTGCCGAGCGAAGGCTGGGTCGGCGGCACACCCACGCCGAGGAACGACAGCGTCGCCTCGGTGATGATCGCTGTGGCGATGTGGATCGTCCCGATGACGAGCACCGGGCCGATCACGTTCGGCAGCACATGCCGCACCATGATTGCGAGCGGGTGGCGCCCGATGACGCGCGCCGCCTGCACGTATTCCTTGTTCTTTTCCACGAGCACCGAGCCGCGCACGGTGCGCGCGTACTGGACCCAGCCCGCGACACCGATCGCGAGGATCAGCACCGGGATCGCCAGGCTGTCGTGGGTTTCGGGCGGCATCGCCACGCGAGCGAGCCCATCGATCAGCAGCGCGATGAGGATCGCCGGAAACGACAGTTGCACGTCGGCGATCCGCATGATGAAGGCGTCCAGCCGGCCGCCGAGGTAGCCCGACAGCAGGCCCAGCGTCACCCCGAGCACCGCGGCGAAGGCCACGGCGGCGAGCCCGACCCCGAGCGAGATGCGGGTTCCGTACAGGATCGTCGACAGGAGGTCGCGCCCCTGGTCGTCGGTGCCGAGCACGAACTGGGGCGAACCCTTTTCGGTCCAGGCCGGCGGGGTGAACCCGTCGGTCAGGCTGATCGTCGCGCTATCGAACGGGTTGTGCGGCGCGACCCACGGAGCCAGCAGGGCGCTGCCGACGCAGATCAGCGTCAGCAGCGCGGCGACGATGGTTACCGGCGAGCGGCGAAAGCTCCACGCGAGGTCGTGGTCCCAGGCGCGACGCCAGCGGCTCGCCGGTTGCTGCACTCGCTACTTGCCGGCCTTCCCGGCCTTGCCCGCCTCTTCGATCTTCGCGAAGCGCGACTCGGGCGCGTCGTTGGCGCGATGGATCGTGCTGACGTTCTTCTTCATCGCCCACGGGCGCAGCTGGTAGTGCAGCGGCACGAAGTAGTACTGGTCGCGCACCATGATCAGCGCGTCCTTGATGAGCGCGTCGCGCTTCTTCGCGTCCATCTCGGTCTTCATCGCGTCGATGATCCCGTCGAGCTTCGGGTCGCTGACCTTGGCGAAGTTGAAGCTGCCGTCCGCGCCGGTGGTCTTGGTGCGCGCGAGCGCCTGCAGCATGTACAGCGCATCGAACGTCGCGACGCCCCAGCCGAGCATGTAGGCGCTGGTATCGAAGTTCTGCACCTTGGCGATGAAGGTTGCCATCGGCTCGGCCGCGAGCGTGGCCTTGACGCCGATCTTCGCCCACATCCCGACGAGCGCCTGGCAGATCTTCTCGTCGTTGACGTAGCGATTGTTCGGGCAGTTGAGCCGGAACCCGAAGCCGCTTGGATAGCCGGCGTCGGCGAGGAGCTTTTTCGCCGCGTTGACGTCGACCTTGGGAAGAACGTCGATCGCCTTGTCGTAGCCGTGCACCTGCGGCGCGATCATCAGGCCGCCGGGGATCGACAGGCCGCGCATCGTGACCTTCTTGATTGCCTCGCGGTCGACCGCCATGTTCAGCGCGTGCCGCACGCGGACGTCCTTGAACGGATTCTTGCCCTTGACGTCGGCGTACTTCAGCTCGTCGCTGCCCTGGTCCATGGCGATGAAGATCGTGCGGTTCTCGGCCCCGTCGAGCACCTTGAGGTTCGCTTCCTTCCTCAGCCGCTCGACGTCCTGCGTCGGCAGGTCGGTCACGAGATCAACATCACCCGAGAGCAGCGCGGCCACGCGCGTGGCGTCCGACTTGATCGGGCTGTAGACGACCTCGGTCGCGTTGCCCTCGCGCTTGTCCCACCAATTCGGGTTCGCCACCATCGTCACCTGCTTGTCCGGCTCCCATGACTTGATCATGTAGGCGCCGGTGCCGTTGGTGTTGCGCGAGGCGAACGTGTTCTCGTTCGCCTTGTAGTCCTGCACCTTCTCCGACTTGTTCTTCTCCGACCACGTCTTGCTCATGATGTGGAACACCACGAGATTGCGCAGGAACACCGGGTTCGGGCCGTCGAGCATGAAGTCGACCGTATGGTCGTCGACCTTCTTGATCTCCTTGACGCCCGTGACGTACGGCTGCATCGTGCCCTGCGGCTGCTTGATGCGCTCGTACGAGAAGATCACGTCGTCCGCGGTGAACGGCGAGCCGTCGTGGAACTTGACGTTCGGGCGCAGCTTGAAACGCCACTGCGTCGGGCTGACCTGCTCCCAGCCGGTCGCGAGCCCCGGCTCGACCTGGAACTTCTTGTCGTAGCGCACCAGCGCCTCGTAGCAGTGCTGCATGATCGAGATCGTCGTCGCGTGGTTCTGCGAGTGCGGATCGAGCGTCAGGATGTCGTTCTGCGCCGCCCAGCGGAGCATCACGGCATGGGCAGGGACTGCCAGCGCAAACAGCGTCGCCGCAACCAGGAACTTGCGTCTCATCGGAACCTCCTCCTCTTTTTACTTGATTGGCAGCGAGTCCTCGACCAGCGCGGCCAGGTAGCCGGCGCCGAGCGGGATCACCGCGTCGTTGAAATCGTACCCGGGATTATGCAGGAAGCAGCTGCTCGGGCCGCCGCCCTGGCCGAGAAAGACGTAGGCGCCGGGGCGCGCCTGCAGCATGTAGGAAAAATCCTCGCCGCCCATCGTCGGCTCGGCGTCGGTGATGACGTTCGGCGCCCCGAACACCCGCTCGCCCACTTTCGCGGCAAAGACCGCCTCGCGCTCGGCGTTCACGGTCGCGGGATAGCCGCGCCGGTATTCGATCTCGGCGCTCGTGCCGAGCGCCTGCGCCACCTGGCCGGCGATCTCGCGCACGCGCCGCTCGGCGAGGTCGCGCATTTCAGGCTTGAACGTGCGCACCGTCCCGACCAGCAGCACGTGTCCGGGAATCACGTTGAACGTGCCCAGCTGGCTGGTCTCCATCGAGCAGATGCTGACGACGATCGCATCCTGCGGATTGGCGTTGCGGCTCGCGATCGTCTGCAGCGCGGTGATGACCTGCGCCGCCGCGACCACCGGATCGGCGGTCAGGTGCGGCATTGCCCCGTGGCCGCCGGTACCGCGAATCGTGATTCGCATCTCGTCGGTCGCGGCGAGCACCGGGCCGGGGCGCACCGCCATCTTGCCGGCAGGCAGGGCAGGCCAGTTATGCAGCGCGTAGACGGCCTCGCACGGGAAGCGATCGAACAATCCTTCCTTCACCATGACGCTTGCGCCGCCGCCGCCTTCTTCGGCCGGCTGGAAGATGAGGTGCGCCGTGCCGTCGAAGTTGCGCGTCTGCGCGAGGTAGCGCGCGGCGCCGAGCAGCATCGTCGTGTGCCCGTCGTGGCCGCAGGCGTGCATCCTGCCGGGATTGCGCGATTTGTGCGGCACGTCGCCGGTTTCGTGCATCGGCAGGCAGTCCATGTCGGCGCGCAATCCGATGGCGCGGCCGCTCGTGTTTTTCTTGCCGCGCACCACGCCGACGAGCCCGGTTTGCGCGATGCCGCGATGCACTTCGATGCCCCATTCGGCAAGCTTGCCGGCGACGATCTGCGACGTGCGGGTCTCCTGGAACGCGAGTTCCGGATTGGCATGGATGTCGCGGCGGATGTGGATCAGGTCGGCCTGGAACAGGCGCAGCATTTCGAGCGGATCGTTTTTCATGGAGTCCCTAGTGCGCCGCCGCACTGCGCTCGATGCGCAGGCGCGGATCGACCGCGTAGTACAGCAGGTCGACGGCGAGGTTGATGATGACGAAGAAGAGCGCGATCAGGCACAGGTAGGCGGCCATCACCGGCACGTCGGCGAAGCCGACCGCCTGGATGAAGAGCAGTCCCATGCCGGGCCACTGGAACACGGTCTCGGTGATGATCGCGAACGCGATGATTGCGCCGAACTGCAGGCCGGTGATCGTGATCACCGGCACCATCGTGTTCTTCAACGCGTGGCCGAAGTGCACTGCCCGGTTGGTGAGGCCGCGGGCGCGGGCGAACTTGATGTAGTCGGTGCGCAGCACTTCGAGCATCTCCGAGCGCACCAGGCGCTGGATCAGCGTCATCTGGAAGAGGCCCAGCGTGATCGACGGCAGGATCAGCGCCTTGATTCCCGACCAGGTCGCGAGGCCCGTGCTCCACCAGCCGAGCGCGACCGTGTCGCCGCGCCCGAACGAAGGCAGCCAGCCGAGCAGCACCGCGAATACGAGAATCAGCAGGATGCCGATCAGGAACGTCGGCAGCGAAACGCCGACGAGCGACAGCGCAAGCAGGGTTTGCGATAGCCAGGTATTTCGTCGCAACGCGGTATATACGCCCATCGCGATGCCCGCGAGCACCGCGAACGAGGCCGCAATGAACGAGAGCTCGAGCGTGGCCGGCAGCCGCTCCATGATGAGCTTCGAGACCGGTTGCGCCTGGCGCAGCGAGAGGCCGAACTCGCCGCGCAGCGCGTTGCCGAGGAACTTCGCGTACTGCACGTAGAACGGCTGGTCGAGCCCGAGCAGCTGCGTGATGCGCGCGCGGTCTTCGGGCGTCGCGTCCTGCCCGAGCATGAACAGCACCGGATCGCCGACGTAGCGAAACAGCGAAAACGCGATCAGGCCGACGGCGAGCATGACGAGCACGGCCTGCGCGAGGCGGCGCAGGATGAAGGCGACCATCGGCCGGTATTCTGCATCAATCCGGCCGCTAGAATCCGCCGGTGCCTGATTTCGCCCGCAAGGTGGTTCGCTGGCAGCGCCGCCACGGGCGCCACGACCTGCCCTGGCAGCGCGGCCGCGATCCCTACCCGATCTGGCTCTCCGAGGTGATGCTGCAGCAGACCCGCGTAGAGACGGTGCTGCCGTATTACGAGCGCTTCCTCGAGCGCTTCCCGGACGTCGGCGCGCTCGCGCGGGCGCCGCTCGGGGAGGTGCTGCGCCTGTGGAGCGGACTGGGCTACTACGCCCGCGCGCGCAACCTGCATGCGGCGGCGCGCGAGGTCATGCGCTCGCATGACGGGCGATTTCCGACGAGCGTCGCTGCGCTCGAGGAACTGCCCGGCCTGGGTCGCTCGACCGCCGCCGCGATCGCCGCGTTCGCGTTCGGTCGGCGGGCCGCGATCCTCGACGGGAACGTCAAGCGCGTCCTCGCCCGCTGCTTCGGCGTCGAAGGATTTCCCGGCAAGCCAGAGGTCGCGCGCAAGCTCTGGTCGCTCGCCGATTCGCTGCTGCCGGTGCGCTCGATCCGCGGCTATACGCAGGGCCTGATGGATCTGGGCGCGATGGTCTGCCTTCGCACAAAACCGGGATGCAGCGCGTGCCCGCTCGCATCGCAGTGCGTTGCGCTGCGCGAGGGCCGCGTCGGCCGGATTCCGGGGCCGAGGCCGCGCAAGGATGTTCCGCGGCGGCGCGTGCGCTGGTTGCTGCTCGTGCAGAAGGATCGCGTGCTCCTGGAGCGCCGGCCCGCGGAAGGGCTGTGGGGCGGGCTCTGGGTCTTTCCCGAATTGCGTGGGCGTGATCCAAGATCAGCCGCGCGCCTGCTGGGTTGCGAAGTCGAGAACGTGCGCGCTTTGCCGGTGCTCGAGCACGGCTTCACTCATTTTCGGCTGAGCGTGCAGCCGGTTCTTTGCACCGTGCGCCGTTTTCCGGCGGCGGCGGGTCAGTCCACCCGGCGCTGGCTCGCAATCCCGCAAGCCGAGCGCGGGGCGGTTCCGGTGCCGGTTCGCACGCTGCTGCGCGACCTGCTCTCTAATCCTTTTCCTGCAACGTCTCGCGCAGCCGCTGCAGGCGCTCCGTCCCGGCATCGATCTCGAGCAGCCGCTGCTTGAGATCGAGCGGCAGCGGCAGCACCTCGGCCAGCCGCCCGCTCACCCATGATGCCGATTCGAGCCGCGCGGGCGACTCGATCAGCGGCGCAGCGCCCTGGTCGATGATCGACTGCAACGCGCGGGCGCAGACTGCAAGCTCGTCTCCGATCGGGCCATCGTCTTCTTGCGGCAGGAGCTCGATCGAGCCGAGCGCGAGCCCGTCGCGCTGCACGCGCCGCTCGACGATGCGAAACCGGCGCTCGCCACGCGCAACGATGTTGAGCACGCCCAGTTGCTGCATGTCCCATTGCACGATGCGCGCGAGGCAGCCCACCGCGTTTGGCACCGCCGGCGCTCCGACTTCGCGTCCCTCGCGGATCGAGCACACGCCGAACGGCTCGCCCGAGCGCATGCAGGCGCTGACCATCTGCATGTAGCGCGGCTCGAAAATCTTCAGCGGCAATAGCCCGCCCGGAAAGAGCACGGTGTGCAGCGGAAAGAGCGCGACTTCCTGCGCTGCCGCGCTCAAGGATCGTACTCGACGAGGCCGCGATGGCGCACCAGCACGCGCCAGTCGGAGGAGAAGCTGCGTGCCAGCCGCTCGGCGAGATAGACCGAGCGGTGCCGTCCGCCGGTGCAGCCGATCGCGACCGTCAGGTAGCTGCGATTGTCGCGCACGATTTCCGGCAGCCAGCGGGCGAGCAGGCTGCGCACATCCTCGATGAGGCGCTGGACGAGTTCCTGCTTGTCCAGGTATTCGATGACCAGCGCATCTCGCCCGGTCAGCGCCCGCATGCCCGGCTCATAGTACGGATTGGGCAGCATCCGCGAGTCGATCACCCAGTCCGCGTCGAGCGGAATGCCGTCGCGGTAGGCGAAGGATTCGAACAGCAGCGTCAGCCCGCCCGCGGAAAGCCCGAGCAGGTCCCGGATCCATCCGCGCAAGGCTTTCGGTTGCAGCCCGCTCGTGTCGATGCGGTGGCCGAGGTCGGCGACGCCGGCGAGCACGGTGCGCTCCTGCTCGATCGCTTCTGCCAGCGTGAGGCCAGCGCCCGCGAGCGGATGGCGACGCCTCGTTTCCGAGTAGCGGCGCAGCAGCGTCGGTGCCGTGGCTTCGAGGAAGAGCAACCGGCAATCGACACCGCTCGACTTGAGTGCCGCGACCCGCTCGGTCAGCGACGCGAGCGCGGCACTGCGCGCATCGACGGCAACCGCGATCCGTTCATGGCCCGCGCCGGAGACGAACGCCAGCGTATCGCCCAGCAGCGACGCGGGCAGGTTGTCGATGCAGTAAAAGCCGGCGTCCTCGAGGACGTCGAGCGCGATGCTCTTGCCTGATCCGGAGAGCCCGCTGACCAGGATCAGCTGCATGCTAGCGCTGGCGGCTCTTCGGCTCGCTCGCGGGCTGCGATTCCTCCATTTCCTGCTTCTGCCGGAGCATGAACTCGGCCATCGAGTCGACGCCGCGCAGCTGCAGGATGTAGTTGCGCACCGCGGCTTCGACGAGCACCGCGAGATTGCGCCCCTCGGCGACCGGGATCACCACCTTGCGCACCGTCACGCCGAGGATGTCTTCCGACAGCTCGGCGAGCGGCAGCCGCTCGCGGGCCTCGCGAAACGGGCCGCTTTGCGGCTTTTCCAGGTGCGCGATCAGCTTGAGCTTCATCTTCGGGCGCACCGCGGTCTCGCCGAAGATCGTGCGGATGTTCAATAGGCCCAGGCCGCGCACCTCGAGAAAATCGCGCAACAGGGCAGGGCAGCGTCCTTCGAGCGTGGTCGCGGCGACGCGCGAGATTTCGACCACGTCGTCGGCGACGAGTCCGTGGCCGCGGCTGATGAGCTCCAGGCCGAGCTCGCTCTTGCCGACGCCGGAGTCTCCCGTCACCAGCACGCCAAGGCCGAGCACGTCCATCAGCACGCCGTGGCGCTCCGTTGTTTCTGCGAACGCCTTCGCAAGGTAGCGCGAAAGCTTCTCGATCACGCGGGCTGCCGCTGCCGGCGTAGCGAAGACCGCAGTGCCAACCCGTTCGGCGACCGCAAGGACTTCCGGGAACGGCTGCACCTCGTCCACGAAGATCACGATCGAGGGTCCGGCGGCGATCAGTCGCTCGGCGAGGTCGGCACGCCGTGTCGGCGCTTCGCGTTCGCGGCGCTTGGCTTCGTACGCGCCGATGACCTGGATGCTGTTGGGGTGGGTAAGGTTGAGGTGCCCGATCAGCGCGGCGGACGCGGCGGCCTCGTGCCGCACTACAGCGCCGCTTTCGCGCCCGACGATCCAGGCTAGCGACAGCGCTTCGCTGTTCGCTTCATGCAACCGCGTGACGTTGACCTGCCGCATCCGGCTGCCAGGCAGCAATCAGCTGGTGTAGCGCGCTCGCGTCCGGCGCCGCGGTCATCGCGTCGCGCAGCACACGGTCGCTGAACAGTTGCGCCAGCTCCGAGAGAATCTGCAGGTGCTTCTCGGTGGCCTGCTCGGGCACGAGCAGGATGAAGACCAGGTTGACGGGCTTGCCGTCGGGGCCGTCGAACGGGATCGGCTGCGCGAGGCGCGCGAACGCGCCAAGCGCTTCCTTCAGTCCCTTGATCCGCCCGTGCGGGATCGCGACGCCCTGGCCCAGGCCCGTCGAGCCGAGCCGCTCGCGGTCGAACAGGCTGTCGAAGACCAGGCTGCGGGCGATTCCGTGATTGTTCTCGAACAGCAGGCCGACCTGCTCGAACAGGCGTTTCTTGCTCGACACCGACAGGTCGAGCATGACGTTGCCTGGCGGCAGGAGCTTTGCGACGAGGTTCATCGATGCAGTGGCCCGGACCTCAGAGGGCGCGGATTATAGCGGAAGCATTTGTCGGGCGACCCGGCAATCCGTCACGGCTCCTTGTGCTTGATGGCGTCGTGCGGCTTGGAATAGCGTTTTCCCTTGTATTTCAAGACTTGGCGATCGAGCTTGTCGACGAGCAGGTCGATCGCGGCATACAGGTCGGCGTCCTCGCACTCGCAGTGGATGTCCTTGCCGCGTACGTGCAGCGTCACTTCGGCCTTCTGCCGGAGCTTGTTCACCGAGAGGATCACGTGTGCGTCGATCACGTGGTCGAAGTGCCGGATGACGCGCCCGAGCTTGGAGTTGACGTACTTGCGGATGGCGGGCGTGACGTCGAACTGATGGCCGCTGACATTCAGGTTCATTCATCCACTCCTTCCTGGGTTGAAGCGCGGCAACCCGCGCCGCGCCACTACAGCGCTCTTCTTTGCCGGACCGGCGGGATCAGGAGGGACTCCCGGTATTTGGCGATCGTGCGCCGCGCGACGACGATGCCCTGCTTGCCGAGGATCTTCGAGAGCTGCGCGTCCGAAAGGGGCGTGCGCGCGTCTTCGGCTTCCACGAGCTGCCGGATCAGCGCCCGGATCGCGGTGGCCGACGCCGCGCCGCCCGTCTCGGTCGCCACGTGGCTGCCGAAGAAATACTTGAGCTCGAACGTCCCGCGCGGCGTCGCCATGTACTTCTGCGTGGTCACGCGCGAGATCGTGCTTTCGTGCAGCCCGAGCATGTCCGCGATTTCGCGCAGCACCATCGGGCGCATCGCGACCTCGCCGTGATCGAGGAAATGGCGCTGGCGCTCGACGATCGCCTGCGCTACGCGCAGGATCGTGTCGAAGCGCTGGCGCACGTTCTTGATCAGCCAGCGCGCTTCCTGGAGCTTGGACGCGAGACCCGCGCCGCTCGAGGCGCGCCCCGAGGCGAGCTCGGCATACAGGCGGTTGATGCGCAGCCGCGGCATCGCCTCCGGGTTGAGGCTGGCGCGCCACGCGCCGCGCGTCTTGCGCACGATCACGTCGGGTACGACGTAGCGGGCTTCCAGCCGCGCGAAGACCGCGCCGGGCCGCGGATTCAGTCCCTGGATCAGGCTTTGCGCCGCTCGCAGCGCCGCGTCGTCCGCGCCCGTCAGCGTCTTCAGGCGAGCATAGTCGCGCGACGCAAGCAGGTCGAGATGATGCTCGACGATGTGCAGCGCGAGCCGCCCGGCGGGCTCGTCGGTGCAGCGGGCGCGCAGCTGCAGCGCCAGGCACTCCTTCGGCCCGCGCCCGCCGATTCCGACGGGCTCCAGGTTCTGCAGGTGGCGCAGCGCGATGCCGAGCTCTTCGACTCCGACCATCGCTTCGGTCGCCATCAGCGCGGCGATTTCCTCGAGGCTCTGCGTGAGATAGCCGTCCTCGTCGAGCGAATCGATCAGCAATTCGACGAGCGCACGGTCGCGGGCCGGCAGGTTCATCAGCGACAGTTGCTCGTTCAGGTGGTCGCGCAGCGTCGGCGCGTCGTGCGCCGAGATGCTGCGGTCGTTGTCGCCGTCGTCGTCGCCGCCCCCTTGCCATGCCGAGGCGAAGTCGGGCGACAGGTCATCGTGCCGCTCGGGCGCCGGTGCTTCCTCGGCCGCCGAGCTCGAGCCGCTGGCCGGGTGCAGCGGCGCGGCTCCGTCGACCGGAGGTGCGCCCTCGGCTTCGCCTTCGTCGCGCTCGAGAATCGGGTTTTCGGCGAGCGCCTGCTCGATTTCCTGGTTGAGCTCGACCGTCGAGAGCTGCAGCAGCCGGATCGACTGCTGAAGCTGCGGCGTCAGCGTCAGGTGCTGGGAGAGTCGGAGCTGGAGTGCTGGTTTCAATCGACTGGTTTCAATCGAGCCGGGGGCGACCGTCTGTCAGACCGGCGCCGCAGCGGCTAGAGGCGAAAATTCTCGCCGAGATACACCCGGCGCACGCTTTCATTATAGACAATTTCATCGGGCCGTCCGGCCGCGAGCACGGCTCCTTCGTTGATGATGTACGCATGGTCGCAGATGCCCAGGGTCTCGCGCACGTTGTGATCCGTGATCAGTACGCCGATCCCGCGCTCCTTCAGGAAGCCAATGATGCGCTGGATGTCGATCACCGCGATCGGGTCTACGCCGGCGAACGGCTCGTCGAGCAGGATGAACACTGGCTTGGTCCCGAGCGCCCGGGCGATCTCGAGGCGCCTGCGCTCGCCGCCGGAAAGCGACAGTGCCGTGTGCTTGCGCAGGTGCGCGATGTTGAGCTCGGTCAGCAGCTCGACGAGTCGCGGCTCGATTTTCTCCGGCTCCAGGCCCTGCAGCTCGAGCACCGCCTGGACGTTCTCCTCGACGGTCAGCTTGCGAAAGACCGAGTTTTCCTGCGGCAGGTACGAAATGCCGAGCCGCGCGCGCCGGTGCACCGGATCGTGCGTAAGCTCGCGGCCGTCGAGATGGATCGCGCCCGCGTCGGCGGCGACCAGGCCGACGATCATGTAGAAGCAGGTCGTCTTTCCGGCGCCGTTCGGGCCGAGCAGGCCGACGACTTCGCCGCTCGCCACATCGAGCGATACGTCCTGCACAACCGTCCGCGACTTGTACCGCTTGCGAAGGTTCTCGACCCGCAGCAGGCTCATCGCGCGGGCGGCTTCTCGGATGCAGGCGCGGCGGGCGTTCCGGCGGGTGGTTGCGGGGCGGACGTCGGCGGCGCCTTGGGCTGAATCACCGCCCGCACGCGCCCTTCGGTTGCGCTCGGCGCCGAGCCCTTGCCGGCGGTCACCGAAAGGAAGTCCGAGCGCTGGTCGAGCAGCAC
>Ga0068859_100006103_pt1 | contig 12237 bp, 10 predicted proteins | sample KBSSwiS22_FD_66585 | JGI IMG/M metagenome (GOLD analysis project Ga0068859, IMG submission 66585) | Switchgrass rhizosphere microbial communities from Kellogg Biological Station, Michigan, USA - KBS Switchgrass S2-2 | ecosystem: Host-associated > Plants > Roots > Rhizosphere > Soil ... | reverse complement strand
CGATTTATCAACTCTTCTTTAATACTATCCGTAGTTGCGATGTCCATGTTCGTACATGTCTCCTTTCAGACGAATGAAAGTGGGCAGGATGGTTGCGGAGGTCAGGCCTGAAAACCTCCTTACGATTGGCTTGCACGGCAAAAATGGTAGCCCAATAACAGGGCCAAATCAAGCGGGTAACTCACCCCAGAATGAGGCTCATGACAACCGCGTCTTCCTTTGGTTCCGAGTAGTAATTCGCCCGCCTCGCGATGGCTTTGAAGCCGCTCTTTTGATAGAGGGTCTGCGCGGCGTGGTTGGTGCTGCGAACCTCAAGGAATGCAGCAGTTGCATGGCGCCGGCGGGCCTCCTGAACCACGCGCTCGAGGAGCGCCGTACCGATGCCTCTGCGCCTGTATTCGGGCCGAACCGCGAAGTTGTTGATGTGAAACTCTCCGGCCGTCTCTCGGGCGACGACGTAGCCGAGGATGGGAGTGGATTCAATATCGGATTGTGAAGGCCGGGCGACCAGCATCAGATCTCGATTGCCGCCTTGCAGCTCTGCGTAGTAGGCGGCCCAACCCCACCGGCTCAGTCCTGACTGCTCCTCGATCTCCACAACTTCGAGCAGATCGTGCTCTGACATGCGGATGATCGTGATCTCTTCAGGACTGCGAACTGCGCGTTGTTCAGCCATAGTCGCCAAGCTTAATGATTCGAGCTTCCTTGAGTCTGCTCGATAAAGAACTCATCCAGCCATAGAGTACCGAAGATCGGACAAGGCGACGAGTCACAATTTTTGCGTTGCAAACGAATGGTTGCAGCCTGCGACGTGGGCAGAGTTGTAAACTCGACGTGCAGCTTACCCCACGCGGTGGTGCCACTGGGGAAGTTCTCTGACTTTGCCAGCACCTGGTCGTTAGTTGCATCGACAACCGTGAGCACAGGTGGCCCGCCCGTTACCAGATCTTTCGTCTTCACAGCGAATGATAACCGATAATGGCCGCTCGGCTTTACGATGAACGTCTGAGACAGCAGCGGCGTTCCCGGAGCCCAGGCGCCGTCGAGATTGATTTGCAGACTGTTGGCGCCGCTCAGTTTTTCAGAGACATCAATCGCAAAGCGAACTCGCTGCTGAGGAGCATTGATCCACCCAAAAGCGGTGTCGTTGAAAACAAATGGATCTTCAAAGCCACTATGCGTGAGCGATGCTTCTGAAACCCCCGCCAGAGTCGCCGCTTCGGTAAAAGATTTAGCGGCAAAAAGCAACCGCACGAGCTCATTTCGAGTGTCAACCGGGAGCTCGGTGTGTAATGAGTGGATCTCAGCGATGGCTTCTTTCCCTTTGCCCTTCGTCGCCAGAAAATGGATAAAGGCGAGTCGCTTGGCGTCCTCTGCATTGCGGCTGGCGTCGTCATCTAAATCGAGGAGAGTTTCAGCAGTCTTAAGGTCACCAGCGGAGATCCCCCACGCGAGATCAATCAGATTAGGCCCATAACTTTGATTAGCACTTGCAGCACTTCGCAGGTCAGTGAAGGCATCGTTAGTTCTTCCCATGCGTAGCAGCAAATTGCCGCGTTGCCAGTGCGTGTGGGCGTAATAGGGTGCCCACCGCACTGCCTGGTCCAACGCAGCAAGCGCGCCGTTTGCGTCGCCGAGTTCTTCTCTCGTGTTCCCAACGTCGATCCAGAGATAGTCGTCGCGATACCGCAAAGCTAACGCAGACTCGAGTGCCTGTGCGGCTTCAGCGGGCCTTTGCAAACGATTCAGAAGTGTCGCGCGCGCACGGTGCACCTCGGGATCGAACGGACTGAGTCTTACTGCTTCATCCGCTGCCGAAACAGAGTTTGCGAGCAGTGCATAACGCGTGAACACGCGTGCGAGGCCAAATCGCGCGGCTGCCTGAATTGAAAAAAGAGATAAGGCGATGCCGGCCAAAAGCACAAAAGGCACAAACGTGCGGTGGCGCACTGTTTGTGCCTTTGCCGGCCTTTTGTGACTAGAGGTAGAAATAAACTATGGAGTCGAGCCGCTGGGATTGCTCTGAAAGATAAGCGGTGTCAACGCCACCGCGCCGATGCTGCTCAAAATCGCAACGGTCGCGGCTGTGCCCAGTCCGAAGAGTCCGCCCGCGCCGCCAGCCGCTGCACCGCCAGCTGTCGCACCTGCCCCGGCGCCGGCGCCGGCGCCAGCCGCCACTCCATGCCCGACGGTCGGAGCAGCCGCACCTTGCGGAAAGCAAATCTCCAGCATGCCACCGGCTGCCGGATCAGTCTTACCAGCAGAGCCTTGTTCAGTTGCGACTTCACCCGTTGTCTTCTTCTTCGCCGTCAGAATGGCGCAACCATAAATAATGACGGCCTTCACATTACCGTTGTCGTCGTATGTGAGGACGAGTTTCGTGTTGGGAGCGATATCGAGTGTACCGAGTGGTCCAAGGTTGACGGTCGCTGATTGATCGGCGCCGGTTTCTATCGTTGCGCCCGTGAGAATCGACGCACCAGTGCTTGCGCTCAGACCATTAACGGTGACGGGCTGGTTGTTCCGTGTCGTTAGCCTGGCGACAACCTGCTGTGGGACCGCTGTGGGGTTCGTAGTGTTGTTTGGTTCAGCCAGACCGACTTGAAGACCGATCTGTAAAATGGAGAAAAGTAATAACGCCGCAATTACCCTGGAACCATTACGTCGTTTTTGGTTCATCTAAAGTATCCCTTCTCAAGAAGAAACAACTTAGCGATAGACTACTCGCCCCTGTTGGGCGCAAGTCTACTGTTCTTGAAGATTTAGGTCAACGATTTTTAGCCACAGATTACCTGCCATTGAAATTACTTTTTGATGTACCGCTGATAGAATTCGTCGGCGAGTTTCGGGTCCAATTTTTTCAAACGGTTGTATTCGTCTAACGCACTCTTGCGATCGTTCAGGCCGACGTAAGCGAGGGCGAGATTGAAGTGCGCCTCGCCATAATCGGGTTTAAGCCTGATCGCCTCCTTAAAAGATGCCGCAGCTTCCTGGTAGCGTTTGGTTCTGAAGTAAACCGTCCCAAGGTTGTTGTTTGTCTCCGCGTTCGCAGGTCTTAAAGCCAGCGTCTTCTTGTAAGCTTCGATTGCCGGCTCGAACTGCTGATCTTTGTAGAGTGCGGAGCCAAGACTGTTGTATGCATCGGCGTAATCCTGCCTGAGTCGTACGGCTTGCTGAAACTCGGCAACTGCGTCCTTGAATTGGCCGCGATTGTAGAGCGCAGTGCCGAGGTTGTAATGCGCTTCGGGAAAGTCAGGCTTTGCTCGCGTGGCGCGAAGCAGCAAGTCCGCGGCCTCCTGGTACTGTCCCAGCTTGTTGTACGCCGCACCGAGATTATTCATCGCCTTCACGTAGTCGGGCTTCAAACGCAGCGCATCCTTGTACGCGTCCACAGCCTGACGCAAATACTGAACTGCCGCGGTCCGATCCATCGTCTCCGCAATCTTGACGTACGCATAACCAAGATTGTTGTAGGCCACGGGATTGTTGGGACGGAGTCTGATTGAGCGAGACAGTTCGGTGGTGGCGGCGCTGAACTCGCCCAACGCAATGCGCAAACTGCCGAGATTGGTCAGTGCTTCGACGTAATCCTTATTCAAGGCGATTGCACGGCCGTACGCGTTAACGGCTTCACGCTGCCGGCCAGTCATGTAATAAGCATTGCCCAGATTGTATTGCGCATCAGCCGAGTCCGGTTTGGCGGCAACGGCCTTCTGAAAACTTTCGGAGGCGCGGTCGAACTGTTGGAGCATGTATTGGACCGCGCCGAGATTGTTTAGTGCATCAGCGTCGCCCGGGTTCAGTCTCACAGCGTTGTTGAACGCTTCGAGAGCTTCCTGATAACGGCCCGCCTGGTACAAGCTGGCGCCGAGATTGTTGAAGGCATCGGCATCGTCGGCCTTTAGGGAGACTGACTTGCGAAATGCCTCAGCAGCCTGTTGAAACTCGCCTCGATCGTAGTGAGCGGTTCCCTGCTCATTCAATGCTTCGGCGCGATCCGGCGCGGTGGTTGTGGTGGTTGGGACGCCAGTCGTTGGCGGCGCGGGCGGGCGGTCACTTCGCGCTACTTGAGCAGATCGATTTGACCTCGATGAAGAACGTTTGATGGCCATCATCGCTGCCGCACCACCGGTCAGATCTCGCTTCGGAGCCTTAAAAATAACTGCGGCTCCCCCGATGATGTCCTGCCCCTGGAACGCCAGTGTGCCGCCGATGTCCTGGAGCGGAAACGCTCTTGGCTGCACCACAAAAATGCACAAAAGGCACAAAAAAGATTGGACCTGAGTAGTCCAATCTTTTTTGTGCCTTTTGTGCATTTTTGTGGCTGCTTTCAACTACCCCTCGCTTCTCGTCGTGGCAAACATTATCAGAGTTAGAAACACCGCAGCGTTAACCAATATGTGCAGTCCAAAATCAACGAGGCTATGCGCAGCGACACCGGCGATCCCGAGTATCGCTCCAAACCTGACTGCTCGCAGGTAACCAACATCATTTGCAAGATTCTGATGCGCTCTGCGAATCACAGCCACCGCAAACCAAACAGCGAGCGCAATTCCGATCGCGCCGCCGCTCGAGAGTAGCTCCAGATAATCGTTGTGCGCTTCCTGCGGCGTCATCAGGCCGGAAGCATCGTGATAGGACGTAATGCCAATCCAATAACCACCCAAACCGACGCCGAGTATCGGATGCGCAGCAAACATCCTCAACGTCGCACGCCAAATCTCGTTTCGGCTCGCGCCTTCGCGCGTGCTCGCACCTAGTTCCGTCGTGGCCGCTTCGAAGTTCGTGGCAAGCCGATCGCCACCGACCCAAAGCGTGCCGAATAAAATACCGGCGAACAGAACAACGAGAAGCACTGCTTTGAAAACCACTGACTGTGCAATTTTTGGAAGCTGATACTCGACTGAAAGGCTGCGAAAGCTTATCAACAGCAGCACGGCCACCAGGATCTGCGTCAGCATCGCAAGAATGCCACCGCGGGAGTTTGCCAACACGAGTCCGGTCCAGATCGGCAACAGCAATGCGACGTAAATCATCAGGCGATCTCTGCTGATACCACCGGCGAGGATGATTCCGAGTCCCAGGCCAAACGCCATCTCCATCAGGTAAGCGAAATGGTTTTTGTTGATGAACTGTCCGTACCCCTGGTTTGGTTTCAATAAAGGAAGAACGAAGCCTACGTGCTGTTGCGTTGAGTGGCGAAGGATTCCAAACACCGCGCTGACTGCGGCGACGACGAGTATTGTGTAGACCAACACACGGATGCGGCTCTGGGTGGCCGCGTAGCGGTAAAGCAACGCGAGAAAAGCCGTGAGCGCGAGCATTTGCAGCGCGAAGAAACGTGTTTGATAGGGATCAGCGCTGATCGTGTTCCAAACGGAAAGGCTGGCTTCGGTGCGTGCGCCCAATGAGAGTGTTTGCAGGTACGCAAGCGCCGAGAGCGCCAGCATCGGCAGCAGGATCGATGGCAATGCGATTTCTTTGAACAGACTGTGGACGAGCCCCACAATAAAGATCACGAACACTGCACAAACAAAAGCCGCCTTCCACCACGGCTCGACCGTACCGTACGGAATCGCGGCTACAACGATCAAGGCGACGAATGCAGCGAAGATGGTGTTGTTCAGCAACTGAGGAAAAGATGCTCACGCAACGGCGCAGCGGCGCAACGGATGCCAGGGAATCTACCGTTGCGCCGCCGCGCCGTTGCGTGAGAAAGACCTATCGGACGCCTTCGGCGGTCATGGCCATCGCGACTTTTGCTACCGGCTCCTCGTACGTCTCAAGAATTCGCGCCACGGCATCAGTCAACTCATGCCGGAAGAGCTCCGTTAGATAGGTCATGTCGACGAGCAACGGCTCAGCATCGACTCTCCGGTAGAAATTAATCCAGCCCCACTCAACCCCATCTTTCACCAACGGCAAACGAATGCTCCAATCCGCACCCGCCGCAGCGATCTCTTCTGGCCACGACCACGACACACATCGCCCCGGCCGCCCCACCTGCGCGTTCGCATAGCTAAACTCACCGAAGTCGAGCATGTGGCGTGTCACTTCAAACAGCTCGTGCAAATCCGACGCCTTCGACAACGCCAGCGCCGCGCGTCGAACCCGAATGTTATTCGCCACTCGCAACCGCCGGTCACCCACAGTACGCTTCACGCCGGCGCGTATTTCATCAACTTCGTGATAACGCAAATGGCCCACAGCGATGATCACCGCCACCGAAATCACAAACAACATGAAGCCAGTCAGTTTCGAGCCGGTCGCCGGAAAGATCAGCGCTACCAGACCAAAGAGCGCACACACCGCATAAAGCACCAGCGCCGCTCGCCTCTGCGACCAGCCACGGGCGAGCAACATGTGATGGATGTGCTCGCTGTCCCCCTGAAACACAGGCTTGCGACTCACCAACCGGCGCGCCATCGTCATCGACGTGTCAACCACCGGAAAACCGAACGCGAGAATCGGCACCACAATCGCGACCGCCGTAGTCGCTTTTTGAGTTCCCAACACAGACAGCGCGGCGAGAAGAAAACCCGTGAACAAAGCTCCTGAATCGCCGAGAAAGATCGATGCGGGGTTGAAGTTGTAACGAAGAAATCCGGCGAGCGCGCCACACAATACCAGCGCGACGACGATCGTCAACGTTCGTTCCTGTGAAACTGAGACACCGAGGATAACCAGTGAAGAAAACAGTGCCGCACCCGATGCCAACCCATCTAATCCATCGATCAGGTTGAAGGCGTTCGCGATCCCAACCAACCACACGACCGTGATGACGAACGACAAGAGCGGCATTAACTGCACCGAACCGACAAAAGGTATCGACAGCGCGTCAATGCGTCCGCCCATCGCATAGAACAATGTCGCGATCAATCCGAGTCCGACAAACTTAACGGTGGCGTTAGTGCCGCGCAGATCGTCGTAGGCGCCCAGCAACAAAACGAGCGTCGCGGGGATAAATAAAGTGAAAAATTCCGATTTGAAGCCACTCAATGTCTGCGTGAGCAGGTTGTCGACGAACGGCAACGTCAGGAGTGCAGACAGACAGGAGATATAAAGTGCGAGTCCACCGAGACGAGGAATCGCGGTGCGATGAACGCGGCGGCCGTCGAGGGGAACGTCCAGCAGTTTGTATCGTTGACAAAGACGGCGGATGAGAGGCGTTACTATCAGTGAGGCGACGGTCGCGATCAGGAAGAGCGCGAAGTAAGTTTTCAAATGGTTACCTCCAATCCTGAGAAGTCCTGGACAGGTTGTTTGGCTTCGATGACGTCGATTAGATGCGGCAACAACGACTCTTTTGAAAACGCGATGGCGGGCTGCCGTTGGTTGCACTCGGTTGCTTGAAGAATTGCGGCGGTCACGCCCGTAACATCTCCGTGGCGCGTTAGATAAAACTTCCCGTGCTGCTGCGCAGCGATATCGGTGACATGACTCGGAGTTGGGCCGAGGTAGAGCGTTGCCGCGCCCACTGACATGATGTTGTAGACCTTGCACGGATGGACGATCCCGACAAACTTCTCGCCCATCACTACCACGTGAAGATCCGCAGCCGACAACGAGCCAGAGAGATCGTGCAGCGGCTGATACGGTAAGCACTTCACGTTCTCGAGTTTGTGCTCGGCAGCAAACTCACGCACTTTCACCTGCTCGCTGCCGCCGCCGACAAAGCAGAAGACGATCTCCGAACGCGCTTCGAGCGCATGGGCCGCTGCGAGCAACGTGTCGAGGGGATGACACGGACTGTGGTTCCCCGAATACATCACCACAAACTTTTCAGACAGCCCGTGCCGTCGACGAAACTCTTCCCTTCCCGCTTCTGAATAGCCAACCTCATCGTCGTGAGACCACGGCGGGACAATTACTATGCGCGCCGGATCCACACCTTTCGCGACCACACGATCCTTCATGAAACGATCGAGCACGACAGTGCGCGCCGCGATCTTGAAGCTGTAGTTCAACATTCGTTGCAGCAGCCGCGCGGTTGCCGATCTTTCATCCAGCCAGCCGGCGGCAATCGCCTCGTCAGGGTTTAGATCCATTACCCAGAAACACAACGAACCACCTTTGAGCTTCACGAAAAGTGCGGCAATGAATGAAATCAATGGTGGCGAAGTAAGTGCGACAACGGCATCGAAGCGACGCAACGTCAGCAAACGAAGCGAGCACAGCAACAGGAAACTGCCGAAATTGAAAGCGCGCCGCCATCTGCCATTTTTGCCTAACGAGAGCGACGGTATGCGAATGATCCGCACGCCGTTCCAATGTTCACGGCGTTTGAATTTAATGGAAGGATTATCGTAGCCGCGATTGCCGGCGATGACTGTTACTTCGTGTCCACGCGAGGTGAGAGCGCGAGCGAGATCAGTGAGGTGTTGTGCTGTAGAAACCACATCAGGATAAAAGCACTGATTGAGGAGCAGAATCCTCAAGGCAGAATCTGCGCAGATCTGCGTTTATCTGCGGCTTAAACTCGTGTCTTGAAATCCTCGACGGTCTTTATCAAACCTTCGCGCAGGGGGATGGTCGGATTCCAGCCCAGCGCGGTTTGCGCGCGCGTGATATTAGGCTTTCGTTGCCGCGGATCATCCGCAGGCAATGGCAAGTAGGTAAATGTTGATTTTGAGTCACACACTTTGATCACTTCTTCCGCCAACTGCAGAATCGTGAACTCACCCGGGTTGCCGAGATTCACCGGCTCATGCAGCCCCTCGACGTTCATCAGCCGAATCAATCCCTCGACCAGATCGTCCACGTAACAGAACGAACGAGTTTGCTGGCCTTCGCCATAAAGCGTCAGCGGCTGACCGCGCAACGCCTGCACGATGAAGTTTGAAACCACACGCCCGTCGTTTTCCAGCATGCGTGGGCCGTAGGTGTTGAAGATACGCGCGATGCGGATATCGACTTTGTTCTGCCGATGATAGTCAGTCATCAACGTCTCAGCGAGACGCTTCCCCTCGTCGTAACACGACCGCAGGCCAATCGGATTAACGTTGCCCCAGTAGTCTTCCGTCTGTGGATGCTGCAAAGGATCGCCGTAGACTTCTGACGTCGATGCCTGGAGGATCCGTGCACGCACGCGCTTAGCGAGCCCGAGCATGTTGATCGTACCCATGACGTTGGTTTTGACTGTCTTGACCGGATTGTACTGGTAGTGCACCGGCGAAGCGGGGCAGGCGAGATTGTAGATCTGGTCCACTTCAAGCAGGATCGGCTCGGTGACGTCGTGACGCAGCAGCTCGAACCGCGGATTATCGAGCAGATGAAAGAGGTTCTCGCGCCTGCCCGTAAAAAAATTATCAAGGCACAGGACTTCATTTCCCTCTCCGATTAGCCGCTCACAAAGATGCGACCCAATGAACCCCGCGCCACCTGTGACAAGAATTCTCATCGCGTGAAATCTCCAGCTTAATAGGACCTATATTTCTTTTCTCCGCACCGCGTAATTCCCGAGATACAGCACATCCATCTTCGTTTTTCTAAAACACTCAATCGCCTCCCGCGGCGTGCACACGATCGGTTCGTTCTCGTTGAACGAGGTATTCAGAACCACAGGCACGCCCGTCAGCTCAGCAAAATCCAAAATCAACTGATAATAGCGCTCATTAACCGTTCGCGACACAGTCTGTAGACGACCAGAGCCATCGACGTGTGTCACCGCCGGAATCTCGCCACGCCTCGACTCCTTGACCTGGTAGACCATCAACATCGTAGGCGCTGGATGCGTCTGTTCAAAATAGTCGCCAACACGTTCTTCGAGAATCGAGGGCGCAAACGGACGAAACGGCTCCCGCTTCTTGATGCGGTCGTTGAGTATCTCTTTCATTTCCGCACGCCGCGGGTCAACCACGATCGACCGATTGCCAAGTGCGCGTGGGCCAAACTCCATTCTTCCCTGAAACCAGCCCACAACCAAACCGTCAGCAATGTCCTGCGCCGCGCGCTTAGTTAACTCTTCGTCTGTGTAACAGTCAAAGCGAAGGTCACTGCGCTCCAACTCCACGCATATTTCTTCGCTGGAAAACTGCGGCCCGGTGTAAGCACCCAGCATAACCTCGCCGCGCTCCCCATTGAGAATTCCATTGTGGATCTGATAACAAACGCCGAGTGCCGTTCCACTGTCACCCGCAGCTGGCTGCACGAAGATACGCTTGAACGGTGTGTTGAGCAGTATTTTCCCGTTCAGCACCGAATTGTACGCGACGCCTCCGGCGAGTCCGAGGTCCGTCAATCCCGTTCGCTCGTGCAGGTGGCGCAAAATGTGAAAGCCAATCTCTTCGAGCCGGGTTTGCAGACTAGCGGCGATGTCACGATCGCGATCCGTGAGGCCTGCGCCTTCTGCGCGTGGTGGCCCAAACAGGTGCGCGAATTGATCCGAGTACACGCGGCCAATCACAGGCGAGCCTGTATCCCAGGTCATCTCCACGCCTTCAGAATGATGACGGAAGTAGTCGAGGTTCAAACGAAATCTTCCGTTCTCCTCCCTGCGAATAATGTCTCGGAACTCGTCGAGGAAACGCGGTTGGCCATACGGCGCCAGGCCCATGACCTTTCCCTCATCACCGTAATGCGGAAAGCCGAGAAATTGCGTAGTCGCGGTGTAGACGATGCCGGTGGAGTGTGGATACTCGACCTGGCCCAGCACCTCGATCCTGTTTTCCTCACCTACGGCCCACATCGTCGAGATAAAATCGCCAAAGCCATCAATGGACAACAGCGCCGCACGTTCAAACGGAGAAACAAAGAAGCAGCTCGCGAGATGTGCACGATGATGCTCGACGTTGTGAAAGCGCGCTCTCAGGCTTTTTTTTGAGACCCCAAACACACGCGCCAGTTCGTCTTTGAGATCACGAACCCTCGCCGCGTTCCCAAGCCGATCCTTGATCTGACTCTTAGCGAGACTCGCAACACGAGTGGCTGCAAACAGAATCTTTTTATGTAAATGAGCTGACGGATCTCGCGAGATTCCGACGTGATCCAAGTCTTCGATACGTATCCCAGCCGCTTCCAGACAGTATCGAATCGCGTGAACAGGAAAACCCGCCGAATGCTTGCAACGATTAAAGCGCTCCTCCTCAGCGGCCGCAATCAACCGTCCATCTTTAACGATCGCCGCCGCCGCATCCCCGTGATAGGCATTAATCCCGAGAATAAACATCCGTGCTTTTATCCGTGTAATCTGTGGCTCAACATAGCCTCGGCAATCGCGCGCTGAAATGCATAATAAAAGCCGGCCCACCCGTCCAGTATCCCGCCACGCACGACCAGGCAATAAACCAGCATCGCAGGCGGCGCGATCACGCGCCAGCGCCTCAGGCGATCTGATAAATCGAGTGCCGCAGGATCGGTCGCTCGCAGCTTGTTTGCTTCAAGCTGCGTATATCGGGCCTGCGATCTGAACCAGCGCCGCAATGATTTGCGGTCGTCGTGAAGCATCGGCGTGCGGAGTGTCGCAATCTCACCATCGAGCGCAACTCTCTGCGTGTGTCCGTCCTGTACGTACGAAGCGGCTTCACGCCGATAAAGAACAGTGACCGGCGGATAGATCCCGCTGCGGAGTTTTCTTCCCTTGATGCAGTAGACGAAATTTGCACGATAGCCGGCGGTTTGCGGCTCGGGAGCAAGCCCCTCGAGCTCGCGGATCAGTTCATCCGAGACCACATAGTCCGCATCCAGTGCCAGCACCCACGGCGTCTTGATACCGGTTTGTCGTAGTCCAAACTCCCACTGATTTTGATGAGAATCAAACGCTCTCTGAAACAGACGCACCTGCGGAAACAACTTCGCCATCTGGACGGTTCCATCGTCACTGAAACTATCGACGACAACGACGTCGCTGCCCCAGCTCAACCGGCCCAGCGCACGCGCGATATTCGGCGCCTCGTTATACGTGAGTATCAACGGTGTGATCTGACTTAACACCGATCCGTTCCCAATCCGTCTAATCTGTGCCTAACCACCCCTTGATAAAGCTCAGCCAAATTCTTCGCAGCGTTTTTCCACGAATACTTCTCCGACAGTTGCCTGCCCGCACGCCCACGTCTCGCGAGTTCGTCTTTATCAGCTAGCGCCTCTGCGAGTCTGACCGTTAATGCGTCTTTGTCGAGCGCGGCAACCCAACCAGCATTAGCCGCTTCAATCTCGTCAGCCAAATTCACACTCGAACTCACCAGCACCGGCACTGAATGCGACAACGCTTCCATGACGCACAACCCAAAGTTCTCCTGG
>Ga0068859_100006101_pt1 | contig 12240 bp, 8 predicted proteins | sample KBSSwiS22_FD_66585 | JGI IMG/M metagenome (GOLD analysis project Ga0068859, IMG submission 66585) | Switchgrass rhizosphere microbial communities from Kellogg Biological Station, Michigan, USA - KBS Switchgrass S2-2 | ecosystem: Host-associated > Plants > Roots > Rhizosphere > Soil ... | reverse complement strand
CCATGCTCAAGCCAAACTGGCCATCGAACCTCCGCAAGCCTTTGGCGCAGGCTGGAGCGATGATGCTCTCGAAGAGAAGGCGCCTGCCGGACTCAAGCTTGGTGACAGAGGATGGTGGCTGCAACAGTTGGTCAGTCTCACTCCGCTGGTCTGGTGGGAACTCCTCGAGCTCGATCCCGCGGATGTACTCTCGCAAGCTGCGAAGTCCGAATGGAAAGAGCCCCTCATGGCCGGCTTTCGTGCTGCGATCCTGAGCCAGCAGGACAATGTGAAATGGACTCTCGCATTTCTGAAGCAAGGCGGTCTTGAGCATCAGGACGCACTCCGTCTTGCGCTGACGCTCCCACCAACAGACGCACACTCTGTATTTGAAGAAATACTCTCTACCTCAGGCGATTCCTGGCTCGCGGCCCAGGTGATCGAGTCGGCGAACTTCAAGTGGAGCCCTTCCTCGTGGCATGCCGCGAAAAAACAACTGCCGCACTGGCTGGTCCAGCAGGACTGGAGATTCCGAAGTGCTTTGCCGGTGCTGGCATGCCGAATCCCCCGCCAGTTCCTGCATGAAAGCCTGGACTGGCCCGACATCCCTTTCTTTGCTGAAGCTTTAGATGAGTTTTACCGCATAACCGACCAACGTAAAACACTTTACCGGGTACTTAGCCAATGAGTCAGATTCTCCGTCAACACGCTGAAGTCCAGTTCAAAAGTGAACTGGAAGAACTCCGGAAGATCGATACGCGACAGCGTCCCACAAACTGGATGCTCAGCCCCTGGGCGGTCTCGACCTATTTGTTGGGAGGCAAGCTCGACAATGGATTCGAGGTGACGCCTAAATATATCGGCAACCGACGGCTGATCGAGATTGCTGTTGCCACCCTGGCGACGGACCGTGCGCTTCTGCTCTATGGCGTGCCCGGCACGGCGAAGTCGTGGGTCAGTGAACACCTTGCTGCCGCGGTTTCCGGAGATTCGACGATGCTGATCCAGGGCACAGCCGGCAGCAGCGAAGAGCAACTGCGCTACGGCTGGAACTATGCGCTCCTCCTGGCCGAAGGCCCTTCGCGTAAGGCCCTGGTGCCCAGCCCGCTGATGCGTGCAATGGAAGATGGAAAGACAGCGCGCATCGAAGAACTGACGCGATTACCGACGGACGTGCAGGACACGCTGATCACCATTCTGTCGGAGAAGACCCTGCCGATTCCCGAACTGAACACAGAGGTGCTTGCCAATCGCGGGTTCAATGTCATCGCTACGGCGAACAATCGTGACAAGGGAGTAAACGAACTGTCGAGCGCGCTGAAGCGGCGGTTTAATACGGTGATTCTGCCTTTGCCGGCTACTGAAGAAGAGGAGGTAGCGATTGTCCAGAAACGCATCCTCGAACTCGGCCGGGCTCTCGAACTCCCGGCAGAGCCTCCTGCCCTTAAGGAGGTACGGCGCGTCGTCCAGATCTTCCGTGAACTGCGTGGCGGATTAACGACAGACGGCAAAACAAAACTGAAGTCTCCCAGTGGAACGTTGAGTACAGCGGAAGCCATATCGGTGATCAATAGCGGGATGGCCCTTGCCGGACACTTCGGCGATGGACAGGTCAAGGCCGGAGAACTCGCCAATGGGTTGCTCGGCGCCATCGTGAAGGATCCAGTACAGGATGTGATCGTCTGGAAGGAATATCTCGAAACCGTCGTCAAAGAACGTGACGACTGGCGCGATCTGTATCGAGCCTGCAGGGATTTCTAACTTGGCCTCCTCCGCGATTCACCTCTTTGGGATTCGACATCATGGGCCCGGCTGCGCACGCAGTCTTGTGCGAGCTCTCGAAGAATTACAGCCGGACTGCGTTCTGATCGAAGGCCCACCCGAAGCAGAGGAACTACTGTCAATGGCTGCCGCCGAGGGAATGGAACCTCCTGTGGCCGTTCTCCTCTACGTCCCGGAAGAATCGAAACGGGCGGCGTTCTACCCTTTCGCAGAATTCTCTCCGGAATGGCAGGCTCTCCTGTTTGCCCTGAAGAATGGTGTTAGCCCGCGCTTTATCGACTTGCCGCAGTCCTTTCAGTTCGCGCTGCAAAAGGAACGCGAGAATGAGGCATCAACTGAGAACCTTTCGGAGAACGGTGAGCGCGCTCTGCGTCATGACCCTCTGGGATGGCTGGGGCAGGCTGCGGGCTACGGCGGCGGTGAAGAGTGGTGGGAGCACATGGTCGAGCAACGCCAGGATGGCAAGGAATTGTTCGGCGCCATCGCCGAGGCGATGACAGCAGTCCGGTCGGAATCTCCACCACACGCCGACTCCTTCGAAGCCCGACGAGAAGCGCTGCGCGAGGCGCACATGAGAAGAGCAATCCGCAGTGCTCAGAAAGAAGGTCGGGAACGCATTGCCGTGATTTGCGGAGCGTGGCATGTTCCGGCGCTCACGGACGTTTCATCCGCGAATGCCGACAATGAAATACTCAAAAGCCTTCCCAAGCTCAAGGTCGAGGCCACATGGGTCCCGTGGACATACGATCGCCTCGCCGCCGAAAGCGGCTATGGAGCAGGCGTTGACTCGCCGGCCTGGTACGAACATCTGTGGCGGCACTCCGGGAACATCCATTGCGCAGCATGGTTTGCTCGCGTGGCAAAACTCCTTCGCGAAGCCGACATGGATTGTTCCTCTGCCCACGTCATCGAATGCGTTCGATTGTCCGAAGCGATTGCCGCTGTTCGCGATCGACCGCTGCCCGGTCTTCACGAGATGATGGAAGCGGCAACCACCGTTCTGACAATGGGTGAGGAAGCGCCACTGCGTATCATCCGGCGCGACCTCATCATCGGACGCAGGCTGGGTCGCGTGGCGGAAGGCGTTCCGACGGTGCCGTTGCAGCGCGATCTCGAAAAGAGCCAGAAATCACTTCGACTCAAGGTCAGTGCGACAGAAGAGACGCTGGAACTCGATCTCCGCAAGGAGAACGACCTCGCCCGGAGTCGTCTCCTGCACCGGCTCCAGCTCCTGCGCATCCCATGGGGCGTCGTAACGCACGCACGCGGCGGAAAGGGAACGTTCCGCGAAATCTGGAAGCTGCAATGGCAGCCCGAACTCGCCCTGGCCGTAATTGAGGCTGCGCCTTTCGGCAACACCATTGAGGAAGCAGCGAGCTCGTATGCCATCCATAGCGCAGGGAAAGTGGAGGACGTGCGGAGCCTCACGAGTCTGGTGCATCAGCTCCTGCTTTCCAATCTCCCTTCGGCTCTCGACATAGCCATGCGCGCGCTAGAGGCTCGTGTCGCGGTGACCGGCGATGTCCCACAACTCATGGACGCGGTCCCACCTCTGGCGAACGTATCGCGTTACGGCGACGTGCGACAGACTGATGTTCTTCAGGTCCTGCATGTGATCGATGGTCTCGTGGCGCGCATCGCCATCGGCCTGCGCGTCGCCTGTCAGTCCCTGGACGACGAAGCCGCCGAGCAGATGGCTGCACGGATCAATGCCTTGCACTCTGCAATCAAGCTGATCGACCGGGAAGAGAACCTGGAGAAGTGGCTCAATGCACTGAGCCAGATTGCCGACGGCGGCGGCATTCACGATCGACTCTCCGGGGTCGCATCGCGCATCCTTTTTGATGAAGAGCATGATGTGTCGAAGGCCGCGCCAAGGATGAGCCGGGCGCTGAGTCGTGGCGCCGGTCCGGAATCCGCCGCGGCCTGGCTGGAAGGCTTTCTCAGCAGCAGCGGCATGGTGCTGGTGCATGACAACAACCTCTTTCAGATCGTTGACGACTGGATCGGCGGACTGAGCGGCGAACGCTTCACACAGATTCTCCCGCTGGTGCGACGTACCTTTTCGACATTTCCGCCAATGGAACGGCGCCAGATCGGCGAGCGAGTTCGCCGTCAAACGAGCACAACAACAATTCAGATCGGCGATGCAGAGCCCGCTTCCCTGTGGAATGCAGAACGGTCCGCCCGCGTGCTTCCTGTGCTCCGTACGATTCTGGGTATCGAGGAACAGAAATCATGAGCGCTGTATCCAGGGACGAGTCGCTTCGACGCTGGCGTCTGTTATTAGGCGGCCGTGAAGCAGAAGGCACCGGCTGTTCGCTTGCGGGCACCGATATCGAAATAGATCGTGCGCTTGCCTCTCTCTACGAACCGGATTCCGGCGACGGCGAGGACTTGACCAGAGCCCCCAAACGCAGAGGCGGGACCGGCGCCTCGCAGCCCGGTGTGGCGCGCTGGCTGGGCGACATTCGCAAGTATTTTCCCAGTTCAGTGGTTCGTGTCATGCAAAAGGACGCTCTCGACCGGCTCAACCTGAACCAGCTGCTTCTCGAGCGGGAGATGCTCGAGGCCGTAGAACCCGACATTCATCTAGTGGCGAACCTGTTGGCATTGAGTGGAGTTATTCCGGCGCGTACAAAAGAAACAGCGCGACTGGTGGTGCGCAAAGTCGTGGACCAACTGATGGCTCGTTTGCAGGAGCCACTGCGTTCCGCGGTCGGTGGCGCACTCAATCGCGCCGAACGCAATCGGCGTCCCCGGTTTGCTGAGATGGACTGGCCGCGAACCATTCGAGCGAATCTCCGGCACTATCAGGCCAAGTACAAGACCATCATTCCGGAATCACGGATCGGGTTTGGCCGAAAGCGCCAGCGAACCCAGCGCCAGGTAATTCTCTGCATCGATCAGAGTGGATCGATGGCTGCGTCCGTGGTCTATTCCAGCATTTGCGGTGCTGTGCTGGCGAGTCTGCCCGCGCTCAAGACGCATCTTGTCGTGTTTGATACGGCGGTCGTAGATCTGACCGATCATCTCAATGATCCCGTGGATCTGCTTTTCGGTACGCAATTAGGCGGAGGAACCGACATCAATCGCGCTGTTACGTACTGCCAGAGCCTGATTCAGGATGCCTCCAATACGATCTTTGTGCTCATTTCCGATCTCTTCGAGGGCGGAGTCGAAGAAGGTTTGCTTCGCAGGGCAAACGAACTGGTTCAGGGCGGCGTGCAGTTTATCGCTCTGCTGGCGCTCGCTGACGGCGGAGCGCCGACATACGACCACGCCCTTGCTGCAAAACTGGCTGCGCTCGGGGTCCCGTCCTTTGCGTGTACGCCTGACTTGTTCCCCGACATGATGGCATCTGCCATCAAACGGGAGGACATAACGCAGTGGGCCGCTCAGAATGATCTGGTCACCGCCGGCCCTGCCCGACAAAACTTTCAGCTATAAGGCGGTATCAGCATTGGGGATAATAGCCGTTTGCAATGAATCCCCTGCTTACCACGCTTCACCCCTATCCCTTTGAGCGCCTGAAGGAGCTTTTTGCTTCGGTAACACCGAACTCCGCCTACCGGCACATCAGCCTCGGTATCGGCGAACCGCGGCACGCCACTCCACAGCTTGTCCTCGATGCCCTTGCGGGTGCGACCGGCGAACTGGCCGCCTATCCTCCAACGGCCGGGTCAGCCGCGCTGCGTCAGGCCTGCTCTAGATGGGTGGAGCGGCGCTACGGCGTTGGTCTCGACCCGGCGACGCAGATATTGCCGGTGAATGGTTCACGCGAAGGCTTGTTTGCTTTCGCGCAGGCCGTTGTCGATCCTCGCGCGACAAATGCCGTCGTCATTTGCCCGAATCCGTTTTACCAGATCTATGAAGGCGCGGCTCTGCTGGCTGGAGCAATGCCGTACTACGCTCCAAGCGATCCATCCCGAAACTTCAATATCAACTGGAACGGCATCGACGATGCGGTGTGGGCCGCGACACAACTGGTTTATGTATGCTCACCGGGTAATCCTACCGGCGCGGTGATGCCTATGGCGGACTGGGAAAACCTTTTCGAATTGAGTCGCCGCTACGGATTCGTGATTGCCAGCGACGAGTGCTACAGCGAAATCTACTTCCGCGAAGACCCGCCTCTCGGGGGTATGGAGGCAGCGGCACGTGTGGGCCTCACCGATTTCAGGAATCTTGTTGTGTTCACGAGCCTGTCGAAACGCAGCAATGTGCCGGGAATGCGCAGTGGGTTTGTCGCTGGCGATGCAGACATCCTGAAGCGCTTCCTGCTCTACCGCACGTATCACGGCTGTGCAATGAGCGGAATGGTGCAGGCAGCAAGTATCGCAGCCTGGAATGACGAGGCACATGTTGTTGCAAACCGCGAACTGTATCGACAAAAGTTTGCCGCAGTCACGCCGATGCTTGCCGAAGTGCTGGAAGTTCGGTTACCCGACGCCAGCTTCTATCTCTGGGCCGCCGTGCCCGGCGGCGACGACGAGCGCTTCGCTCGAGACTTGTTTGCCCAATACCATGTCACCGTCTTGCCGGGAAGCTATCTGGCGCGTCAGACTGAGTCGGGAAATCCTGGCGCCGGCCGCATCCGGATGGCGCTGGTGGCAGAAACCGATGAATGTGTGGAGGCCGCGAGCCGTATGGTGGCCTTCGTCAAAGGGGATGAAGCGAGAAAGAAATGACACAACAACTGGAAGCAATCATTAATGACGCCTGGGAAACTCGCGCGAACATCAGCACTGCCAGCGCTACACCGGAACTGCGCGACGCCGTGGATCATGTGATCGCGGAACTCGACGCCGGCCGGCTTCGTGTCGCGTCACGGACGGGCGTGGGCAAATGGACCACGCATCAATGGATCAAGAAGGCAGTCCTTCTTTCGTTCCGCCTGAATGACAACGTCATCATGCGATCGGGCGACCTCGCCTTCTACGACAAAGTTCCTACGAAGTTCGCCCGCTCCACCGAAGCCGAACTGAAGGCAAGCGGAATACGCGTCGTACCTCCCGCCGTGGCGCGCCGCGGGTGTTTTATCGCAAAAGGCGCCATCCTGATGCCGTCGTACGTCAATGTCGGCGCGTACGTGGATGAAGGCTCGATGGTGGATACCTGGGCTACCGTTGGTTCGTGTGCGCAGGTGGGCAAAGGCGTGCATCTGTCGGGCGGCGTGGGTCTGGGCGGTGTGCTCGAACCCCTGCAGGCGAATCCAACGATCATCGAAGACAACTGCTTCATTGGCGCACGATCTGAAGTCGTTGAAGGCGTAATCGTGGAAGAAAACTCTGTCATCGCCATGGGCGTCTACATCAGCCAGAGCACAAAAATCTACGACCGCGCGACAGGAGAGATTTTCTATGGTCGCATCCCGTCCGGTTCTGTTGTTGTTTCCGGAAATCTTCCGTCTTCGGACGGCAAGTACAGTCTCTATTGCGCCGTGATCGTCAAACGTGTCGATGCGCAAACCCGCATGAAGACTACATTGAACGATTTGCTTCGCGACTGATTCGCCGTTTTCCATGTCGCGCACACTCGAACTCGCCGAACAATTGATCTCGCGTCCATCGGTAACGCCGGAGGACGCGGGCTGCCTGGAGCTTATCGCCACGCGACTTGCCACCCTCGGCTTTATCTGCGAGCGCATGGACAGCGGACCGGAGAGTTTTCGCGTCCGCAACCTGTGGGCGATCCGCCGCGGGAAACCTGGTAGCCGCACGATTGTCTTCGCGGGACACACGGACGTGGTACCGCCCGGCCCATTGGATCAATGGTCCAGCAATCCCTTCACGCCAACGGTTCGCGACGGCAAACTTTATGGACGCGGCGCGGCAGACATGAAGGGATCGATCGCTGCAATGGTCGTCGCATGCGAAGAGTTTCTCGCCGCGAATCGCGAGCCTCGAGTCTCCATTGCGTTCCTCCTCACCAGTGATGAAGAAGGTCCCGCAGTGGATGGCAGCGTCAGGGTGTGCGAAGCCTTGTCGAAGCGCGGTGAACGCTTCGACTGCTGCATCGTTGGTGAGCCCACGGCGGTTGCGCGGACCGGCGACACCATCAAGAATGGCCGCCGCGGCACAATGAGCGGAAAACTCACCGTGAAGGGAGAGCAGGGCCACATCGCCTATCCTCAGCTCGCCAGAAACCCGATCCATCTGCTGGCGCCGGCACTGGCGGATCTCGTGCGTTTCGAGTGGGACAAGGGTAATGAGTTCTTCCAGCCGACCAGCTGGCAGGTCAGCAACATCCATGCAGGCACGGGGGCGGGAAACGTTATTCCCGGCGCGTGCGTCGTGGATTTCAATTTTCGGTTCTGCACGGAGTCCACCACCGAATCCCTGCAACATCGTCTGGCTGCAGTTCTCGACCGGCATGGTCTCGAGTACACGCTCGAATGGGTCATCGGTGGTCTTCCCTTCCTGACAACTCCTGGTGTGCTTGTCCGTAACGTGCAACACGCCATTCACGACGAAACAGGCATTGAGACGGAACTATCCACAACCGGCGGCACCAGCGACGGCCGCTTCATTGCGCAGGTTTGTCCGGAGGTTCTCGAACTCGGTCCGCCCAATGCTTCGATTCACAAAATCGACGAGCACGTGGGCATTGCCGAGTTGGAAACGCTAAAGAATATCTATCGTCGCGTGCTGAATCAGTTGGCCGAGTAAGCGTTACCCGGTGACGATACAAAAATATTGCAGCAGCCGAACAACCCGATGAAGATTGTTCCCTCCCTGATGCGCTACGGTTCGCCCCGGGAGGAGAACCTTCATGCGCATCGCAACCTTGTTTGTCATTCTTGCCGGCGTCTTAGCAGCCGGCCTTTCCGTCAGCAGCGGGCAGACAACGACAAAGCCCACTATCGCGAGTGTCTTCGATACCTATTGTTCCACTTGCCATAACGGAACAATGCGCTCGCCGTCGGGAGCGCTGCTCGACAAGTTCGACGCCGCGAGCATCGCCGACCAGCGGGATGTATGGGCGAGAGCCTATCGCCAGGTTCAGGCAGGCACCATGCCGCCCGTCGGCGCACCGCGTCCGGACCGCGCCACATATGACGCCGCGCTGGCATCGATCGAGCAGGCCTGGGGCGGAACCACGAAAGATACACCGGCGACAAGCCAGGAGATCGCGCAGCAACTCGCTGCTCTCCTTTGGAACAGCACTCCGGACGCTTCCCTTCTGCAGGACGCACAGCGCAATCGCCTCAGCGAACCTGCTGAGTTGGAGCGCCAGATTCACCGCATGCTTGCCGACGATCGGGCTCAGGCCTTCGTTTCGCGGTTCTTCGTTCCATGGTTCGCTCTCGACAAGCTCAGCACCGCCAATCCGGACAAGAAGTTCTTCCCGGATTACGACGTTTTGTTGCGCGATGCTTTTGCCAGGGAAACCGAGTTGTTCCTGCTCAGCCAGCTTCGAGACGACCGGGATCCTGTCGAACTGTGGAGTGCGAACTACACATTCCTGAACGATCGACTCGCGCGGCACTACAACGTTCCCAACGTCAAAGGATCGCAGTTCCGCAAGGTTACGCTGTCGTCACCGGAGCGCTCGGGCCTTCTCGGTCAGGGTAGTGTGCTGATGGTGACGTCGAGACATAGCCCTGATAACGCATACACGAGCCCGGCGGCCCGATCGATATGGGTCCGCCTTCACTTTCTGGGAGCGCCGGCTCCGATGCCGTTTCCCAATGCTTCGCCGGTGAAACCGGAGTTCCCGATTACTCCGCAAACGCGCAAGTTGCCTGTCGAGCCCTGCATGACCTGCCATCGGAATTTCTTTCCGCTCGGTTATGCGCTGGAGAATTTTGATCCCATCGGCGGGTGGCGGACCGAGGATCAGGCTGGTCCGGTGGATACGTCGGGGACGTTTGTAGATGGCGCACCGGCAAACGGAGTCATCGAACTGCGCAAGGCTCTGCTTCAGCGGCCCGACGCATTCCGCACGACGATCACGGAGAGCCTGCTGATCTATGCATCCGGCAAACCCGTGGGACCAACTCGCACGTCGCCCGATACCCTCGTTCGAGCGCGGCAGATTCTGCGCGGAGATAAGAGCCCGCGATGGTCGTCGATAATTGCAGGGGTAGTAAGCCGGAAGGCGGGAAACTAGCCGCGAGTTCCTCTCTGGATGGGGCTTGCACGAAGAGTCGCCGGGACCGCGAACTCCCCGCTTCAGGAATCGCCGCCTTACATTTTTATGACAAAAACCTCCGCCGCAGCCGACCTACAATGCTGCGCGTGAGTCTCGCAGATTCCCGCCGGCGGAAACGTCGAATTCTGCTTCTTCTTTCGGCGATTGTGGTTCCGACCGCCGTTATTATCGTCCTGGTATTCCGCGTCGTCCACCAGGAGAACGAACTATCCGAACGACGATCGGCAGAGGCGCGGCGCGAGGCACTGGATCAACTACGGCGCGAACTCTCGGCCCGCCTCCAGGCCATCCGGCTGGAAGAGGTCAATCGACTGATCGGCGAGTCCGGCATGCGGCTGCCACCCAATTCACCAATCGTTTTCGTCGCTCCCCTGATGCAGGACCGCATGCGCTTGCCGTGGGAAAACACCCGAACGTCGCCGCTTCCGGGTGCAGAGTTTGCTCAAATTCAGGCAGAAGGCGAATCCATCGAATTTCAGCAGAACGATGCTTCCGCCGCAGCGGCGGCATACCAGCGCGCACTGGAGATCGCACACACGCCGGCTGAGAAGTGTTCCGCGCTGCTGCGGCTCGGCCGCGCTTATCGCAAAGCAGAAAAGCCGCCTCACGCGGACCGAGCAGATCGCGCCACAATTAAGAGCTGCGCAGGAGTTCAGGACAGTGACGGAATCCCCTACGCGTTGTACGCGGCGGACCGACTGCTCTCAGCCGACGATCCGGAAGCGCAGGAGTTCGTCCTCGACAAGGCGAACGCCTCTGAGCCCCGCGCGCCGAACGAGTCTTACTTGCTGCTCTCGCTGCTCCGCAGGATCCCGGATCCTGCCGCCGTTGAACCGGTGCGCAAACTGTCGTCTGAAATCCATGACATCGAACAGATCAGCGCACTCGCGCAGAATATGGACGACCACCTTGGCAAACTGCAACGCGCGTTTCGATCCGCACCAGGCGATCTTTCCTGGATCGGTTATGGAGACGAACCCTGGCTGATCACCATCGTCTCTCCCACATCGTTCGCTGAGCCCGTCGTCATGGCCGTCTTTTCCCGCAGGGTTGTTCCCGAAGGAGTAACCCTTCACCTGGGTGAATCCACACCGGGCATTCCGCTGGGAGATGGATTCTTGAACCTCTCGGCAGAATGGCCGGCCGGCCGATTCGCTCCTCCTCCGAGCCTGCCCCTTACTCTCTATGGCTCTGTGCTGTTTGTAGTGCTGGGAGCTGCGCTGCTCGCAGCGTACCTGCTCCTGCGCGACGTGCATCGCGAAACCGAAACAGCGGCGATGCGCTCCCACTTCGTGGCAAGTGTTTCACACGAACTCAAGACGCCTCTGACCTCGATTCGCGCGCACGCGGAAACGCTCATGATGGGGCGAGCGGATAGCGCGAAGACAACTTCGGAGTACTTGAAAGCGATTGTCGGCGACAGCGAGCGTCTAACGCGGCTTGTCGAAAGCGTTCTCGATCTCTCCAGAATTGAGCAGGGGCGCAAGACTTACCGGATGCAATCGACACGCCTTGGCGAGGTTGTCCGGTCAGCAGCGAAAGCGATGGAATATCCACTCTCGCAACTCGGCTTCACATTAACGATCTCCAGCGACGACACCGAGCCAACGCTGTTTGCCGATGCGGACGCGCTGGAACAGGCGATTCTCAATCTCCTCGGGAACGCCGTCAAGTACTCCGGCGGAGCTCGACGCATTGAAATGCGCATGGGAAGCGCTTCTCAGGAAGCGTTTGTGGATGTTGTCGATCATGGCATCGGGATTCCCCGCGAAGAGCAATTACGGATCTTCGAAAAGTTTCATCGCGTTCAGTCCACGGATACCGAAGGTATTGCCGGAACTGGTCTGGGCCTCGCGCTCGCTCTGCACGTGGTGGAAGCGCACAATGGACGAATCGACGTGGAAAGCTCTCCGGGGCGTGGCAGCACATTTTCCGTTCGTATTCCTTTGCAGGCACAAACATGACAAAGATTCTCGTAGTTGAAGACGATCCTGGCATTCTTCGGACGGTTTCGGACAATCTGAAGTTCGAAAAGTACGACATCGCTACCGCGATGGATGGCGAAACCGCGTACAAGCTTCAGCAGAGCCAGCGCTCCGATCTGATCGTTCTTGACCTTATGCTGCCGCGGATGGGTGGACTCGAATTGTGCCGGCGGCTACGCACCGAGGGGGATCAGGTTCCGATCCTGATATTGACAGCGCGCAGTGAAGAGGCCGATCGAGTTCTCGGGCTGGACCTTGGAGCCGACGACTATCTCACTAAACCCTTCTCTGTTCCGGAGCTCATGGCGCGCATCCGCGCGCTTTTGCGACGCACGTC
>Ga0068859_100006099_pt1 | contig 12242 bp, 5 predicted proteins | sample KBSSwiS22_FD_66585 | JGI IMG/M metagenome (GOLD analysis project Ga0068859, IMG submission 66585) | Switchgrass rhizosphere microbial communities from Kellogg Biological Station, Michigan, USA - KBS Switchgrass S2-2 | ecosystem: Host-associated > Plants > Roots > Rhizosphere > Soil ... | reverse complement strand
GGCCGCCGAGGCCGCGCGCGGTGACCTGCGGTTCTCCGACCAGCTCACCCTCGTCTGCTCGGTGACCGGGCTGTTGCGCACCCCCGAAGCGGTCGCGGAACTGCCCCCGCGGACCGAGTTCATCGGCTCGGGTGCCGGGCTGCGCCAGCCGCCGGCCGACTTTCCCTGGACCTGGCTGGACCCGGCCCGTGCCCAGGTGCTCGTCTCACTCGGCACGGTCACCCGGGAGGCCGGTGGGCGGTTCCTGCGCGTCGCGACGGAGGCGCTAGCGGGGATGGCCGACCGGGCGCAGGCCATCGTCGTCGCGCCGCCCGGCATCGTCGACGACCTGGCCGCCGCGGCGCCGGCGGACGTGCTCGTGCGCCCCTCGGTACCGCAGCTGGAGCTGATGGACCGGCTGGCGGCCGTGGTCTGCCACGGCGGCAACAACACCGTCTGCGAGGCCCTGTCCCGGGGGGTCCCGCTGGTGGTCGCCCCGGTCCGCGACGACCAGCCGGTGATCTCCGAGCAGGTCACCAGGGCCGGCGCCGGGGTGCGGGTCCGGTTCGGCCGGGTGAACGCGGCCGGTGTCGCCGCCGCCGTCGCGGCGGTCCTGGAAGACTCGGAGATCCGGGCGGCCGCCGAGCGGCTGCGCACCGAGTTCACCCTGGCCGGCGGCGTCGCGACCGGTGCCTCGCACATCGAGAAGCTACTGGCTTGACGACCTTACTCTGGTGGGCGCCGATCCTGGTCGTCGTCGGCCTGCTGGTCAACGGGGTGCGCCTGCGAGGCCGGTTGCGCCGGCTGGACACGCTGCCCGCCTCGGGCCGGCCGGTCGAGGAGAACCACCTGTTCGTCTGCGCCGTCGGCGTCCAGCTCAGTGAGGCGGCCAGACGGTCGGCCAGCTACCACGCGAGCCGCGAACGGCTCGACGTCCTTGACCTCGTCCCGGCGGACCTGACGATCGAGCGGGCACTCGATGTCGCCCGCATGGTCGACACCCGCACCTATCGCAACGATCGGCTCGCGCCCGGCCGGGGCGCGTTCCAGGCGCTGCTGGTCCGCGCCGAGGTCGCGCACCGGGCCGGCGTCGACGTGCGAGACGACTACACCCCGGTCGAGCTCGTTGAGATCACCGAACGGCTCAAGCGGTACGCGCCGGCGAGCACGGACCTCGCCGTGCTGCCCGGGCTGCACGCCGCGCGCGACGACGGCGCGACCCGGGTGCGGGTGCAGCGGCGGTGCTGGACGGCCGTCCAGCCGATGAAGACTATCTACCCGACGCTGCGCGACATCGTCACCTTCGTCGGTGTGCACGAGAACCGGCCGTGGGGGCTCGCCGCGACCGCGCTGTTCTGGTGCCAGCCGTTCTTCGTCTGCGCCGGGCGGGTGCCCGTCGCTCCGCGTGACCTGATCCGCAGCCCGATCGTGCGGATCATCGCCGGCGTGGAGTACTCGATCAGCACCGTGCGGGCCTGGCGGCGCCGGCGACACGCCGCCGCGGAGGCGAAGGCCGCCGGCCTGCCGGACCCGTCGGAGAAGGAGCAGTCGAAGGCCGAGGCCGCGGCGCGGCGCGCCCGCTACCAGCGGGCCTTCGCCGACGGCCCGGCCATGTTCTTCGCTCGGCCGCGGCCGGACTGCCCCTGGTGCGCTTCGCCGGAGCTCACGATCCGGCTCCGCTCGCCCGATCTCGAACTGCGCAAGCCGGGCCGCTTCCAGCTCGACGAATGCCTCGTCTGCGGGCACGTGTTCCAGAACCCGCGGCTGACACCCGCCGGACGCGTGCTCTACGAGCGGGACCGCCAGGACGGGATGAACGCGGCGAAGGTCGAGGCTGCCATCGCAGCGAGGGCCGCGCGGATACGGGCCCGCGCCGAGGTGGTCCGGCCGTTCCTGCTGCCGCGGGCGTGGCTCGACGTCGGCGCGGGCGTCGGGTCGTTCTGCAACGCGGCCCGCTCGGTCTGGCCGCGCACCATGTTCGACGGGGTCGGGCCGGCGGAGTCGATAGCCGAGGCGCGCCGGCGCGGCTGGGTGGACCGGGCGTATCCGGCGGACTTCGCCGATATCGCGGAGTCGATCACCGGCCAGTACGACGTGATCAGCATGTTCGGCTACCTGGAGCGCAGCCGCGATCCGTCCGAGGACCTGGACGCGCTGGCCAAGGCGCTCGGCCCGGGCGGCCTGCTGGTCGCGGAGCTGCCCAATCCAGCCGGGCTTGGCGCCCGCCGGCTCGGCCGGTTCTGGCCGGGCTGGGGAGTTCCGGGCGTGCGGCAACTGATCCCGGCCGAGAACCTGGTCGCCGCGCTGGAGGACCGCGGGATGCGGACCGTGCTGCTGCAGTTCGGCGCGGCCCACCAGCCGGGGGACCTGCTGGCCGCCGTCGGGCTGGTGACCCAGGCGGTGGCGCCGAGCCCGACACTGCCATGGCTGCGCGGCTCGCCCGGCTCGCCGGCGCGGTGGCTGGCCCGCGGCGCCGTCCTGACGGCGTCGATCGCACCCGCCGTGGTCGCCGGGATCGCCGGGCCCCTGCTGGTGGGGCACCTGCGCAAGGGGGAACGCTCCAACACCTACCGGGTCGTCGCCCGGATGGAGGGCTGAGGGCGGGTCGCTGCGTCCTCCAGCGCCGCCGCGGCCCGCGGTCCCACCGATGTGCCAGCGGTTTGGTTGGGTTTGAGTTGTTTGTTCGTAGGCCTGCTACACGGTTGTGGTTGGTTCTTGAATGTCCGATCTGTGGCGTTCATTGTGATTCGCATGAGATCTCAGCGCGCTCCGCATGGCCCCACGATCGGGTACGGCCCAGCCGGGCCCGGCGCCGTCCTTCTCGCTGACAAGATCACCGGCCGTCCCGGCCCGACCGGCGTGGTGACGACAGTGGGAGGCAGCTCCGGCGGCTCGCCGCCGACGGACTGGTCCATGCCCAGCCCGCGCACCGGGGAGCCGGGCGCGGAGCCGCCCCGGCGGGACGGCGTGCTGACCGTGAAGGAGGCCCTCGCCGCCGGCTTCTCCCGGGCCGAGATCCGCCGGCGCGTCGACGGCGGGGCGTGGCAGCTCTGCCCGGGCGAGGTCCTGGTCACCCAGCCCGGCCCGCTGACCCTGATCCAGCGGCTGTGGTGCGCGCTGGTCTCGATCGGTCCGGACGCCCTGCTGGGCGGCGCGTCGGCGGCCGCGCTCGGCGGCCTGCGCGGCTGCGAGGAGCCGTGGCTGACGGTCATCCTGGCCTCCGGCCGGCGGGTGAGCCCGCGCCCCGGTGTGAAGATCCGGGCGACGGCGCGGCTCGGCGACGAGGATCTGGCGCGGGACGGCTGGCCGCCGCGCACGGCGCTGCCGCGGTCCCTGATCGACATGGCCGAATGGGCGCCCAGCCACGACGAGGCGCGGACGGTGCTCGCGCTCGCCGTGTCCAGTGGGCTCGTGGAGACGGGCGAGATCCGCGCGGCGCTCGCCCGCCGGGGCCCGATCGCGCGCCGCCAGGTGATCGGTGACGCCCTGGACGATCTCGATGCCGCCGCATCCTGGGTTCCTGACCTGCTGTTCCGCCGCCTGGAGGCCCGCCACGGGCTGCCGCCCGCGCGTCGCGGCCTGCCGGGTCCCGCCGGCCGGCTCGATCTGCTCTACGAGGCCTGGCGGGTCCGCGTCGAGATCGGCGCCATTCCGTCGCCGGGTATCCGTACCGCGGCGGAGGTCCCGTCACCCGGCGGTGCGGTCACCGCTTTCGGGCCGCGCGGGAGCGGTCTCGCCGCTGCCCCGTGGCCGCGCGCCGCCGCCCGTGGCCTGTCCGGCCAGCGCGCCGACTGGCTCGTGCTGAAGGTCCCGCTCCGCCTGCTCCTGGAGGAACCGGGCCGGGTCGGCGTCGCGGTCGCGACCACCCTGCGCCAACGCGGCGCGGCGGCGCGCCGGCCCGCGACGTCACGGGGTGTCTCGCCGCTTGGTGACGCCTTCGCCCCGGCGCTGGACCAGGCCGTCGGCCCCACTGCCGGCACAGGCTTCGGCCCGACCGGCACAGGCTTCGGCTCGGAGGCCGACGGTCACCTCGACTGAGCCCTTTCCGTCGTCGCCGCCGACCAGGGCCGGCTGTTCGAGGTCCCGGTGAGATGGAAAAGGCTCACTGAGCGGAAACGGCGTCAGCCGCCCGGTGGTCGCAACTGCCCCGCCTCCGCGACCACCGGGCAAGAGCGGTCAATAGCGCGCGGCCCCCGCCCTGGGTGGGCGGGGGCCGTTGGCGGTGGTCAGATCAGGGATGGGTGACCCAGACGTCATAGGTTCCGCCGCCGCTGTAGGCGTACGCGACGGCCCGGTAGTAGCCGGCGGTGCCGTTGTAGACGATCCGCTCCTGCGGCGTGTTGGATATGGAACTGGCGACGTAGACCCACGCGGAGCCGTTCCACTGCTGCAGGTAGAGGTCGGTGTCGGTTCCGCCGGCGCCCTGCAGCCACGCCTGGATGTAGCCGGCGTTCTGGTTCCAGTAGGCGCCGTCCGGCTCGTAGGAGATCGCGCCGGTGCCGCTCAGGCTGCCGGTCCATTTGCGCGCCAAGCGGTTCGGCGAGCCGGCCGGGTCGGTCACCACCCCGGCGACGGCGTCGGTCGTGATGATCCGGTTCACGGTGGCCGGGGTGGAGTAGGGGGCATTCTGCAGGTACAGCGCCGCCAGCCCCGTCACGTGCGGCGCGGCCATGGAAGTGCCGGAGATGGTGTTGGTCGCCGTCGTGCCGCCGATCCAGTCCGACGTGATGTTGACGCCCGGAGCGAAGGTGTCGACGCAACTGCCGACGTTCGAGAAACTGGCCCTGGTGTCGGTGCTGTCAGTGGCCGCCACGGTCAGCGCGCCCGGCGTGGAGGCGGGCGAGAAGTTGCAGGCGTCGGCGCCCGAGTTGCCCGCGGCGACCGAGTAGGTCACGCCCGACGCGATGCTGTTGGTGACGGCATCGTTGAGCGCCGCGCTGTTGCCGCCCCCAAGGCTCATGTTCGCCACGGATGGGCCCGTGTGAGCGTAGGTGACCCAGTCGATCCCGCTGATCACGCCGCTCACGGAGCCGCTGCCACCGCAGTCGAGCACGCGGACCGCGACGAGCCGGACCCCCTTGGCCACGCCGTACCTCGCGCCGCCGACCGTGCCGGCGACATGCGTGCCGTGGCCATTGCAGTCCGCCGTGCCCTGGCCGTCGTTGATCGCCGTGAAGCCGCCAGTTGCTCGGCCGCCGAAGTCGGAGTGAGCGGTGTAGATGCCGGTGTCAATGATGTAGGCAGTGACGCCTCTGCCGGTCGAGTTGTAACGGTAGAGGCCGTTCAGGGGACGGTAGGGCTGGTCGACCCGGTCGAGACCCCACGTGGCCCCGGTCTCCACCGAGTTGCCGGACACCGGCCCGTTGTCCGCGCGCCGCGAGTTGCTGGCGCCCGGCGCGGCTCCTGATGAGGGCGGAGTCGGCTTCGCGTTGGCCGTCACCACGCTGTCGGGTTCCACATAGGCCACCGACGAGTCCTGCCGGATCTGGGCCAGCTGCGCCGTGCTCAGGCGAGCGGCGAAGCCGTGCAACGCGTGGGAGAACACCCGTTGGGGGGCGACCCCATGATGCTGCGCGACAACGCCACCGTCAGTGCTGCTCTTCAGGACGACGATGTATGCACCGTTGATCGTTTGACCGGTCACCTGGTGCAGGGGTGCCAGAGGGGGCGGAGCGGCCTGCGCCGTTGCGCCTGTCGCGGCTGTCGCACCCATGGCTGCGGCGGAAACCGCGCAGGCCGCCATGATCTGCCTGAAAACCTGCGATCTCACGGAACCTCTTTACTTGGAAGACCATCGAGGGTTTCGACGGCTGTAGTCGCACATTCTGTCCGCGTGGTTACGAGACATCAGTCAGGTTCGTCTAGCGGGCGTGTCGCGAAATGCCGGTGGCTGTCGTCTGTCCAGGTCATCCCGGATAGGCCGTACTGTGTGGAATGGTTCCTAAGGCCGAAGTGGGCGGTCTTTGTCTTCATTCGCTACAAGGGACTTGACCGCTAAATCGCATATCGACCGTCGTCGTGCCCGCGACGAGTGGGCGGAACTGGCTGGCGGTGCGCGCATTCAGCCATCTTGTGCTCGTCCGAAAGTCGTGACGGCGTGATGGGCGTCGACGAGCCTGGGCGGCAGACCGGCGGGCGGCCGTGCTGGCGCGGGTGGTGGCGACGGCGGCGCGCCGGGCGGCGGTGAACGCCAGTTCGCGGGGCTCGACGGGCAGGCCGGCGCGGTGGCCGCGCGGCGGGCGGGGGGCGGCGCTGGCTGCTATCGGCGTGAAGCAGACCCCAGCTGGAGAAGCGGTGTTGGCACCCTGGCGCCGAAGACCACCGCGGCGACGTCGTTGGCCACGGCCAGCGCCTCGCCAACACCTGCGTGCGGGCGGCTCAGCCGAGCCCGAGTCCATGGGCCACGCTCAGCTGGATCTCGTTGGTCCGCCCGATGTTCTCCAACGCCGTGCGGTTCGCGGCGACCCCGGGTTTCTGGATGGCGGCTTCGACGGCGAACCAGACCCCGACCAGGTTGGTCTGTTTCTTGCAGGCGATGTCGGTGGTCGCGACGGTGATCTCGGTTCTCGATACCGGGCCGTCGCGGAACCGCGGGTCCGCGGCGGCGGCGAGCGGGGTCGCGTAGTCGTAGCCGTGTCCGCGCATGCAGTCCGACCAGGCGTGTGTGACCGCCTGGACGCGCCGGTCACGGCCGGACAGGGCGTAGCTTTCCTGCGAGAGCCGCTGAGCGAGGTACGGGTCGCTGACCGCCGGCGCGCCGACGGTCATCCGGCGCCGGGCCTCACCGGAGCAGCCGCCGTTCGGGACGGGGTGGCCGTCGACCGAGCTGTGCTTACCGGTGAGCACATCGAGGAGGCGGGGATCCGCCGAACCTGTCGGCGCCGCGGCCGGCGGCGGCGCGGCCGGCGGCGGCGCCACGCGGTATCCGGCCGACGCGGCCAGCGCCGGGTCGGTGATGCCGTACCGACGCTCGTTGGAGGTCGCTGGCCCGCCGGTGAAGACGGGCTTCTCCGGCGCGGTAAGCCCGAAACGCCGCAGGCAGTCGATGACAAGCCTGCGATACGCCTGCGCCACCCACTCCGACTGGCGAGGCGTCAGAAGGTAGGGATCGAGCGGCAGCCGCAGACTCGACGCGTCCAGCAGCACCGGCGGACTCATGGGAGGCGCGGCTGCGGCGTGCGTGGTCGGGCCACTCCCACAGCCGCCGGTCAGCGTCGCCGCGATCGCCACGGACACCGCCGCCCCCGCACTCCGGGCGGCGATCGGGGAACGGGAACGCCTCGGCCGGCCTCGAGGCGCGGGGCGAAACGGGTACCACACCCGCGACATTGATTGTCCTCTCGCTTCGATAATGCGTTCACGGTGGCGTGGTGAAGGCCGGCCGGGCCGGAGCCGGTCGGGAGAGACCGGCTCCGGTCCGGCTTCAGCCGAGGCCCTGTACTAGATCCACTTGAACGACTCGAAGTTGTTGTTGAAGAACGTGCCGAAGTTCGGGCTACCGGAGCCCGGGTAAAGGTTGATGTAGTAGCCAGTCCAGTTCGTTCCGGTCCAGAGCTGGGCGGTGAAGATGTTGTCGAAGTTCACCGCGGACATGGTGTTGTTGCCCACGCGCTGGCCCTTCCCGGAGCCCGGGGCGACGAAGAAGTTGTCGTTGAGGTTGTTGTCTGCGAAATAGAAGTCGGAGAAGCTCCCTCCGAAGTTCGTGAAGTACCACAGGCAGAGGTCGCCGGTGCCGCCCGAGAGCCGGTTGCAGGCGCTGTCCTGGTCCGCGGCGCTGACGCCGGCGCTGTTGCGCGCGGCCGTGTCGGCCGGGCTCGCCGGCGCGGGGTTGGCGGGCGCAGTCTTGGCCTGCGCCCCCTCGGCGGGCAGGCCGATGGCGACCAACCCGGCCGTGACGACGCCGCCGACGGCGACGGCCAGGCGGCGGCGGATATTCGTTCCGGTCATATCTGGCTCCTTGTTCTGCTGGGTGGGGCGCGCTAGCCCCCCGCCTGCGAAGTTCGCAGGCGCAGTCTCAATGATTGAGACGATTTTTGGGCGGTGGCGTTGCGGGACCTGCCTGCGGCCACCAGGTGGCTGGGGCCATGCCGGATACTGGCCGGCGGCCGTCCATGGAATGTTCGCGACTGAATAACAATGCAACCAAGAGGCAGCGGGTTGCGCGCTGGTCGAGAATATGAGCCGCGATGCTCTGTGTCCAGCATGTTACGGTGGGCTAAGGGCGTGGCGCGGCGGTACTGCGTGGGCTATGGCCGCGCGGCCACGCCTGTCTCCAGGAACGTCGGTGTTCTTTCTATGACGAAAGAGAACCCTTCCGTACCCTCGGCGGCTGGCTGCTTGAGTAGCCGGGTGTCGTTGAGCCGACAGGTGTCGGGGAAACGGAGTTCCAAAGCTAGTCAAATCCGCCGGCCGAGAACAGGTTCCCCGGTTCATATGTGCACTTCGGGATGATCTTTGGTCCCTGGTGCCAGCAGGAGTCCGGGGACAGGGCCGATGCCCTCGGAGTTGCCAGCAAGGCAGGGGACGAGTCGGCCAGTCTCCGCGGCCGGCACCCGGCGCTGCTCCGGGTCGTGCGGATACGCGAACACCTGGCCCCGCCCGGACGCGGGCCGCCGGGCGGCGCGACGGCCGGTTTCGCCGTGGATGGTCGTGAAAGTCCGTCCGGTAACGGTAGAATTCCGCCCCTAGCTCACATCACGCATATGAGGTGAGGCCCGGGTGACCGAGGACGAGAAGCTGATTTTCCTGGTGCCGGTCGATGGTGCCCGCGGTGGGCTCACCTTCGGCCGCTGAGCCTGCCGATGGCGGCGAAGTTCCGCGCGCTCCTCATCGGGGTGCCGGCCTATGACGACCAGACGATCGACCCGCTGCCCTGTATCAGTGACGACCTCGTCGAGCTGCGGGCAGCCCTGGAATCGGTCGGGTACGAGGTCGAACAGCACCCCTTCGACCAGACGGACCGGGACCGGATCGAGACGGCTATCGAGTTGTTCCTCGTCGAGGAACGCCCGGACGCCACCGAGACCAGGCTGGTCTTTCTCAGTGGCCACGGCATGCACCTGCTGGGCCAGGACTACCTGGTGCCGCGCGGCGCCGACAAACGGGTACGGGACTTCGCGACGAAATGCATCGCCGTGGACTTCGATCGCTTCGCCCGGGACGGCAACGCGGCGAACGTCGTCATCATGATCGACGCCTGCCGGGAGGGTCTGCGTTTCGAGCGGAAGTCCGCGCCCTCGGAAGGCGGGTGGGCGCAGCGGCCCGGTGCACCGCAGTCGGTGGTGTACGTCTACGCGTGCTCGGCCGGGGAGGTCGCCCACTATGTCAGGCCGGAGCCGGACAAGGCGTTCAGCTTCTTCTCCCGAGCACTGAGCACCGTCATCCGCGACGACCCCGCGATGACCCTCGCCGAGGTCGAGGAGGCCATCCAGCCGGTGCTCGACGACCTGACCGCGCGCTACAACCGCCCCCCGCAGCAGGTCGCCATCACGGCGGCCTCCAAGAACCTCCGGCTTTTCCCGCGGGCGCACCGCGGCGCCTGGTCGGGCGGCGAGCACCCCTGGGTCGACGCGGTCCGGCAGCACAGCGCCTGGCGGTGGGTCACCGACGACCGGGGCAAACCCGAGCTGCAGGACGCGACCGAGCGCTGGGTCCGGGAGCTGAGCCGGATCTGGGAGAAGGCCCAACGGGCTCGCCGGCCCGACCCCTGGCACGAGTACCGCTTCGCCTCCCGGATGAGCGCCCGGTCGAGCTTCCTGGTCAGCGGGATCAACAAGGAGAAGCTCGAGCTGTCGGCCGCCGAGGCCGCGGTGCTGGTCCTGATGCCGTTCCTGCACGCCACGTTCTGGGCGGCGCAGGCGAATCTCCGGGCACCGGCGGTCCAGCCGGCGGATCTGACGGTGCACGGCGGGGCCGGTGATCGGGCCAGTTTCGAGCACTATCTCGAATACCAGGTCCCCGGATTCGACCGGCTGGCGCGGCGCGCGAAGGCGGGCACGGACGCAGGTGGCAATCCGCTCGCTCAGCCGGTCGGCTGGTGGCTGTTCCACGGCTGGCTGGCCACCAATACCGACAGCTACAACGAGGATCTGCTGGTCCAGCTCGTTGTCGATACCTGGGCGAGGACACCGGTGCCCGGCGCGGACGGGCCGTGGGCCGACGACGCGGCCGGCGAGCTGGCCCGGGAGGTGTTCTCCCCGGGCTGGCTGATGAAGCTGCTCAAGGCGATGCGGCTGGATCCGCTGACGGTGGCCCGGCCGGACCGGGACAGCGGCCTGGCCGCCTCCCGGATGATCGCGGCGGCGACCGACCACGAACAGCGGATCCGGGAGCGGATGCTCGGCTGCCTCCTGGTCGCCGCCGAGCAGTTCGCGATCGGCGCGGCCCGGCTGCCCGACATCGTGGTCAACCACCTGGGGGTCGAGAAGGGCGCCCGGCTCGATGACCTGCTGGAGACCCTCGCGACCGCGAAATGGATCCCGCGTGGCCGCGGCCGGGTGCTCACCGCGGCCTGTCGTCACCCGGCGGTCGACCTGGCGTTGCGGGAGCACGTCACGCGGCTGGACGCGCTGCTGCGCCAGCTCGACAGGATCGCGGGCGAGCACCCGGACCTCGCGGCGCTCGCCGACCTGCCGATGGCCGCGAGCCCCGACGGCGTCCTGCCGGAGCGGGTCGACGGGCGTCGGCTCTATGAGAGCGATCTCTTCCGGTTCCGGCTCGCGGATGACCGGATTCAGGAACTGCTCATGGGTGAACAGCTCTACGGTGACTCCTCCCTCGCGATTCGCGAGCTGTACCAGAACGCGCTCGACGCCTGCCGCTACCGCCAGGCCCGCCGCCAGTACCTCGCGGCGACCGAGGCGCCGCTGGACGAGTGGGAAGGGCTGATCGTCTTCAGGCAGGGCGTCGAGAACGGTCGGCGCTACCTGGAATGCGCCGACAACGGCATCGGCATGGGCATGGGCGAGCTGATCAACGCCTTCTCCCAGGCCGGCGTCCGGTTCGCCGACCTGCCCGAGTACGTCGAGGAGCAGTCGGACTGGAGACGGCACGGGATCGTGCTGGAGCCGAACAGCCGCTTCGGTATCGGCGTGCTGAGCTACTTCATGCTCGCCGACGACATCACCGTCACCACCTGCCGGCTGGACCGCCTGGGCCGGCCGACCCGGCGGTACACCGTGACGATCGCCGGACCCGGCTCGCTGTTCCTCATCAGGGACGAAGGCCCGGGGCACGAGTCCGGCACCACGGTCCGCCTCTACCTGCGCGCCGACGCCGAGGTGTCCTGCGTCGACCTGCTGCGCCGTGTCCTGTGGATCGCGGACTTCCGCGTCCGGGCCAGCGACCAGACCGCCGCCCAGGACTGGGCGCCGGGGGTTCTCGCCCCATCGGCGCCCATCGGAGCGGAGGACCCACTCACTCAGGACATCGATCAGACGGGCGCCGTCGACGCGACGGCGGACCCGGCGGTCTGGTGGAGCGCATTCCCAGGAGGCGTCCTCGTCGACGGGCTGTGGGCCGGTACCGCCATCACGGGCGCGGTCGTCAATCTTCGCGGCGCCCAGGCCCGGCTCACGGTAGACCGCCGCACCCTGGTCGACTACGACAAAGAGGCCGTGAACAGGCTCCTGCGCCAACAGATCGACGCGCTGTTCGCCCCAGGCGCGGGTGTCCTGTCCTTTGGCTGGCTTATCGATCTGACCGATTACCGTCCGCGCCTCGCGGACAGCATTCTTCTGGAGGCCGCGGGCCGCCACTACCGGTGGCCGGCCACCTTGCGGGGGGCCGATGTAGCGATCGTGGGCTGTTTCGAGATGGACCTGCCCTACCTGGGTTCCAGCGAGCCCAGATTTGCCTACAAGCCATCCGACTACCTGCCTGACTGGCTGGCCGCGCGGAGAATCGCGGCCTGGGTGAGCGCGGGAATCTTCCCGGCCCTGCGGGTGATCGGCCGGGACGCCTGGGTGGCACTGCTCGCTCTTCCCACGGATGCTCGCCTGCTGGACACCAAAGAGATCTCGCTTTCCCAGCCCGGTCCGCCGATCCCTCCCGGTCATATCGCCTCGGCCGCCGTGCGGTCGGGCCAGGGCCTGGCGGCAGTCGTCGAGCGTCTTCGCGCCTATGGTTTCCGCGCGTTCCCGGACGCCCTTCCCAGCGAGGTTCAGCCCGACGACCTGAAGATCCTCAGCGCGGATCTGGATGCCCGAAAACCGTGGCGGGACCCGGGAGTCCAGGTTCCGCTGGGCCGGGTCGCGTCGATCGCG
>Ga0068859_100006098_pt1 | contig 12242 bp, 15 predicted proteins | sample KBSSwiS22_FD_66585 | JGI IMG/M metagenome (GOLD analysis project Ga0068859, IMG submission 66585) | Switchgrass rhizosphere microbial communities from Kellogg Biological Station, Michigan, USA - KBS Switchgrass S2-2 | ecosystem: Host-associated > Plants > Roots > Rhizosphere > Soil ... | reverse complement strand
ACGACCAGGCTAGCGGATACCGGGATGAGACGACGCATTCAATCCTCCAAAACGATTACGGCCCCAGACCCCGACGAGGGGCCAGGGGCCGATGAGTCAGACCAGGCTGGGATCAGTCCGACGCGTCGGTGATCCCGTCGAGGTACGAGACGCTCGCCGGGTAGAACCCGACGACGCCCGCGATGCGTCCGTGCACCGTGGTGCGGATCTCGAAGTGCTCCTGCTGCGGGGGCAGCTGCTCGAACTCGAGCGGCATCACGGCCGCGATGCGGTCCGGGTTCTTCTCGTACGCGATGCCGCGGCCGGTCGTCGCGCTCGACGTGCCGTTCCAGTTCGGCGACTTCGCCGAGTCGAGGCGGTAGCTCGGCTTGACTTCCTTGACGTACGGGGACGTCGCGAGGAAGAAGTCGAGGACCGTCTGGTTCGAGCCGTCGCCCATGCGGCGCGTCGCGGCCATGTTGTACGCGGCGAGCGGCAGGATGATGGTGTCCGGGCGGTGAATGCCGAACGTCACCTTGACGATGTTGTTCACCACGCCGTGGAGGTCGGCGACCATCTCGTCCGGCGTCTTGCGGCGCCAGAGCTTCGCCCCGCTCGCGCCGTTCGCGGCGGTGTACGAGGTCGTGCTCGCGAGGTTCGCGAGTCCCTTGAGGTTCGACTCGACCGCGCCCGCGTCGAGGCCGGTCGCGCTCTGGACCTGCGTGACGTCGGCGTGGCCGTACCACATGACCTCGTCGAACAGGAGCGCCATCGCGTAGCGCGCGGCCATCGCCTTGCGCACGTCGAGCGGCATCTGCGCGAGCATCGCCGCGCGGAGCTCCTGCGTCGTGTAGCCGTACATCGCGGACGCGCCGCGGATCTGCACGAACGACTCGATGCCGGAGACGTCAACGCGCGGCGAGTCACTGCTGTACTGCTTGATCAGCTGCGCGCGGCCGACCTTGTTGATCGCGCGGTAGGTGTACGTCTCAGCACCCGGCGGGACCGAGGTCTCGAGCGGGATGAAGTCCTTGGCCTCGAGCTCCGGGTACAGGACCTCGAAGAGGCCCGGCCGGATGTATTCGAGCTGGCGAGCGAAGAACAGCGACTCCGCCGCGTCCTTGTGCTGACCCGGGCGATACGTGCCGGTCTCGAGCTTGTACGCGAGGACCGGGTCGATCGCCTGGAGGATCGTCCGCGCGCGCGGCGTCAGCGAGTCCGCGCGGGTGTCGCGCGGGTCGAAGGCCTGCGCGTCGCGCGCCATCTGGTCGAGGCGCTTCTGCGGGAACTGTGCTCGCGAGAGGTTCTGGGACATGACTTCCTTGTCGCTCCCTTAGAGCGTGCTGAGGTGCGCGACGAGGCGCGTGCCGGCGGGAACGTCCGCGGCGGTGGAGAACTTGGTGAGAACGAAGTTGAGCTGCTGGGTCGCGAGACCCGCCGGGTTCTGCTGGTTCGTGGCATCGGCGAAGACCAGGTCGGTGAGCGTTCCGTTCTGGCCGGTCTTGAGCGAGTACATCGCCAGGACCTTCGCGACGGAGTGCGTGCCCGTGCCCGCGGTCGTGATGTTGATCGCCGTACCCGCGGCTGCGTTGGCGGCCGACGTGGCAACCTTGAACGTGTCCGCGGTCAGCTTGATCGCGAAGTACGTGACGCCGGCCGAGAGCCCGCCGGGCAGACCGCCGCCGGAGTTCGTGAACTGCACGCTGTCGCCAGTCTCGAGACCGTGCGCGGTCGACGTGCAGATGTCGGTCGCGGCGACCGCGGTGACCGCGGCCGGCTTCAGCTGGAGGCTGACGTCGTAGTACGCCGCGGCGTCGGCCACGTACCCACCGGGAACCTCGATCTCGAAGCGGCTGAGCAGCCAGTCCGACGCGAACGTGCTCATCGGGATCACGGTCGTCGCGGAGATCGCGGCGACCGTGCTCAGCGGGAGCACGATCCGGTCCTGCGTGAAGTTGTTCGGTCGCTTCGGATTGACGAGGCTCATGGAGCTCCTTGGTCAGCCTGGTCGGCTGGGATCAGGCGACCTTCGCGGCGAGGCGGAGCTTCGCGAACCCGTTCGCGGCCGAAGACGAGACCCAGGACGCATTCGCGATCAGCACTGCGTGTCCCGCGTCGGCGGTGTTGCCGATCTGGCCCGCGCCGGTGTAGTGCGCACCGCCGCTGTCGACGGCGAAGTACACTGCGTCGCCGACGGCGACCGCATCGAAGACCTTGACCCAGATCGTGCCGCGCCAGAGCACGGCCATCTCGGTCCCAGTCACGAGGCCGGTGCTGTCGAGCTCGCCCTCGACCGTGCCGTCAGGCAGGGTGAAGGTCCGCTGGTAGTCGTGCGAGTGCACGAGGATGCCGGCGATCTTGTCCGTGGTCGCTGCGATGAGCTGCGCGCTCTTGTCGGACGTGGACCCGGTCTTGTACGACACCGGCGCGCCGAAGGGGATCGAGGGCGTGCCCCCGTTCTCCAGCGTCATGATGTCGTTCTCGGTGTCGTCCGCGAGCATGCCCGCGTACGCCGCGGCGGGCGCGGTCGTGTAGGTGGTCTGGACCGACATTACTTGGTCTCCTTCTTGCGCTGCCACGAGGTGGCGCTGTCCGAGCGGAGGCGCGCCTTCGCGGCGTCCTCGTCGGTGTCGTCGTCATTGACGTCGGTCTTGTTGGCGGGGTTCGCGATCACGATGCGGGCTGCCGCGAGCGCGTCGGCGCCCTTGGCGGTGTCGGTCGCGTCCTTCTTGGCGCGCTTGCATGCGCCGTCGAACATCGCGTCGACGTACCCCTCGGCCTTGCCCTCGGGGACGTCCTCGCCGTCGACGTGCTTGATGACGGCGCGCTTGATCTCGGCGTCCGACATCTTCGAGTCGACCTTCGCGCCAGTTTTGCGCGCGGCGTCGAGGAGCTCGATCTTCGCGTCAGCGCGCTTCTGGACCTCGTCAGCGCTGTCGGTCTTGACGGACCGAGCATTCGCCTGCTCGAGGTCCTTGGTCAGGCTCTGGACCTGACCCTCGAGCTTGGCGTTCGCCTGCTCGAGCGCGTCGATCCGGCCCTTGGCGGCGACGAGCTTTTCCTTGCGCTTGTCGGCCTTCTCCTGGAGGGCCCTGATCTCGGCGTCGTTCATGTTGTCCTTGTTGTTCGCGCGATCCGCGCGGTCGAGCTTGCCCGCGTGCTTCGCGGCAAATGAGGAGGTGTCCATCCCGAACATCGAGGCCTTGCCGGAGATCCGGTTGAAGGCCGCGTGCTTGGCGTCGGGTGAGTCGAACTCGTGCTTGCCGAACCGGCGCATCGAGTCCTTGACCGCCTTGGGGTCGTGGATCGCGAGCTGCTTCTTACCGGGGACGGCGAACGACGCGGCCGCGATCTTGCCCTCACCGTACTCGGTGATCTGGCCGTCGCTGTCGTACATCGAGTCCGCCATGTCGGCGTCCTCGTCATCATCTTCGTCCGGATCCATCGGGTCGGCGAGGTCGCCACCCTTGTCCGCGGCCTTGCCGGGCTGGAGCTTCGTGGTCGGCTTGGCGTCGTTCCCGCCCGCGGCGTTCCGAGCGGCCTCGTCGTCCGGGTCGACTTCGGTGTCCTGGTTCGCCATACTGGCACGAGACTTGCACGGGGTTCCTGCGCGCGCAAGGGGAATTTGGCACGACTCTTGCGGCAGCACCATCATGCCGTCCATGCGAGCGGCGGCGGTGATGCCCGCGCGGCCGCGGTCGACCACCGCGATGTGGTTGCCGCGGATGTGCCGCTGGACCGCGTCATACGCTCCGTACAGCGGATGTACGCCGGGTGTCTCGTCGCAGTCGCACGTGTAGCCGCACGAGAGCTGAACCTTGCCGGCGTCCATCGCCGCGATCGTGTCGCCGTCGAACACCGAGAGCGTGCTACGCAGGTGATCTGCGTCGCGCGCGATCTGGCCGATCTGCGCGCCGACCGTGTACTGCCGCGCGTTCGCGGCCGTGATCATGTCCGGTGGGTGGTCGTTGGTGACTGGGACGCCCAGGAAGGACGCGACCGCGTCGGCGTCGAACACGTCCTCGGGGAGGCGTAGCTCGCGGCGGATCGTGCCGTCGGCCTGGCGGTACTGGAACACGCCGGTGCGCGTCAGGAACGCGTCGACGCGGATGGTGCCGTCGTCGCGCCGCTGGACCGGCCGCAGCGAGCCGATGTCCGTTCGGTAGATCCGTGCCACGCGCCGAGCGTAGCGCTGGCACGGCTATTGCATCAAGTGGAACTTATCGCGAACTTACGATGACAGGCCGAACCGCGATCCACGTCCCCACGAACAGGCCCGCGAGCTCGGGGATCACCAGCCACAGGCTGGCCTTGAGGACTCCCAGCGTGGTCGCCAGGCCGACGGCCGCCGTCGCAACCGACCACGACGCCGCGGCGAGTCTGCGACCCTGCGCGGCGCACTGGACGTATCGGCCGTAGGCGAGGTCGTACAGCGCGGCGGCGACGAACACCGCGCACCCGAGCCCGAACCACGCGAGCGCGCTCATCGCACCCGAACGGGCAGGAAGGCCTTGGCCTTGCAGTCCAGGCACGTGACGCCCTCGCGCATGGCGAGCAGCGGTCGACGCGCGACCGGGGCGACGGCCCAGCCGTTGCACTTCCGGTTGCATGCCGTGCGCCCAGAGAGCTCGAGCCCAGTGATGTGCGTCTCGCCGCGGGGCGCCCGGACGACCAGCATCTCGCGGAACTTCGCCATCCGAGGAGCGTACGAGCGGCGGCGGCGGGCGTCTACTCCGCTAACTTCCCTAGGTATTTCGTGGGGGTGCGGTCCAGAATCGCGAGAGGATTCCGGTTGACTTTAGTGGGTCCGCAGGAAGGTGGTCCAGACATCGATTCCGTGCGCGACGTAGCGCGCGAGCGCGCGCTGGCCCTCGTTCACAGCGTGCGTGTCGTGGATCAGCCTGCGCGCGACGCGCGCGATGTCGTCCACGTCGTCGGCCTTCGCGACCCAGTCCCGAGGCGCCCAGTCGATGGCGTCGCTCACGACCGAGGCCACGCCCTCGGCGGCGCCGTCGGCCGTCACCATGTTGAATGACTCGGTGTAGCTGGGGGACAGCAGGAGGTTCATGCGCCCGACCGTCGAGCGGAACTGCGGCCACGAGGCCCAGCCCGCGTCGACCACGCGACAATGCCGCAGGCCCGCGGTGAGCTGCTGGATCGCGTCGGGCACGGAGCCTCCTCCCTCGGTGCGACCAGTGTTCCGCCAAACCTCGACGTCCGCGCGGAGCTCGTTCGCGAGCTCGACGCACGCGGCGACGGCGCTTGGCAGGTTCTTGAGCGGGCGCGTGGCGCCAAACACGCCGATTCGGAGCGGGGACCCTGGGTGCCAGGGCACGCGCTGCCCGACAGGCTTCATCGTCGAGACGTCGTACAGGTTCGGCAGGTGCGCGACGGGACGGCCGTACATCGCACCCCACGCGTGACAGAACTTCGCGCAGTTGCCCGCGAGCGCGAAGTTGTGATGCCCAATCGCGAGGTCCATCCCCTCGCGGAAGAACTTGATCCCATTCGGATCCGCCATGAGGAATCCGACGTTACTGTGGCTCACGACGGCGAACTGGACGCTCGGCCACCGGGTGAGCAGTCCCTGCAGGTCCGCCGTCGGCACCCACGGCGCCGAGATCACAACGTGGCTGACGGGGTGCTCGCCGCGGCGCGCGGCCGCATCCTGCGCGGCGGCGAGCTGGCGCTCGATGTCCGCTGGCGTGGCGGTGGGCCACACCTCGCTGTGGATCCCGTGGGAGTTCAGTGTGCGCGACGTGTTCAGCGCGGCGACGCCCAGGCCGATGTGACTGACGCCCTTGTGTGCCTGGAAGTTCTTGTACGCGTGCGCGACGCGTACAGTCTGCCTGCTGGGAGCGATGTGGTGCGGTTGGTGGCGCGTCATGGCGTGAAGTCTACGCGCACGCGTTCGGATCCGTTCCGGCCGGCCTCGGTGCAGCGCCTGATGTTGTGGTCTGAACTGCCACAATGGCTGCAGTGTGGTGTGCGCTTTCGACCTCGCATGGCTTCATGTGCAGGCTGGCATAGCGCGAGCCGTTCTGCTGGTGTCATCCTGGCCATACGAAGTGTGTTGGCTTGCGAACCGTTGCGGCGCTCGATTCCGAACTCGAGTAGACGCCGTGTGATGGTCCAGCGATTCACAGCGAAGCGTTTGGCAAGGGACAATTCGCTCTCACCGTGGATGTACGCACGTGCAATCTCAGCATCTGGAAGTTGCACTTTCTTGCCCGCGGCCCCTTCGCCTCCACTGGTGAGGTTGGTGAGCGGCCAGCCGAGTTGATGTCCTTCAGCGATCCATTTTACCTCGGCCTCGATGGTTTCGACAACGCCAGTGCACTCCTCGAGGACGCGCACACCATACATTTTGCCGGCCTTGATCAACGATCGGATCCAGTTCGCTTTGTAGGTGCGTTCTCGACTGATACGTAAACGGTGTTCGCATGGACGCGCTAGTCCAGTAAATGAGCGTCCGATATATCGAACAACCTTCGTATCTGGATCTGTTAGGCCGTATACCAGCCAGCGAGACACTGTCTGGCCAATGCCGTACTGAAAAGCGCCTTGATATGCAGGCAACTCATAGTGCGAAACCCTAAGTATCGTCGTCGCTCTCCTCGTCGTCATCTTCTTCTTCGTCATCATCTTGATCTAGCACAGGTTCACTCCAGCATCTACAGCATATAGCCTCACCGGGCAGGCACGGCTCGCCGTCTGGTCCTGCGTCGGGCGGGTCGTCATAGTCGAACTCCTCGCCGTCGAGCTCGTAGTGGCTCGGGGTAGCGTTCGCGTACTTGCCACCGGGCGCGCCGCGCACGCGCTCGTCACCAACCGTGCGCCAGACGAACCGGGTGACGCCGATTTCGCGCTGACGCGCGTGATTGACGCGCGCATAGAACTTCCCGACCTGGTCCCGCGCGATCACGCGCGCGTGGCGCTCGGCGACGCCAAACTCGTTCTCGATATCGCGCGTGAGGGTGCCGTCCTCGCCGCCTCGGTTCGAGGCGCGCTGCCCGGACGCGACGGCGCGAGTCACCCGCGACGCCACGCGCCCGTGCAGGTCGGCGGGAATCCGCTCGATCAGGGACACGTTCTCGTGCACCCACTGGTCCGCGCGAGCGGTCATGCCGCGGTCGCGAAACACCGGGTCGGCACCGAGCACGGCGTGGACTTGCCGCCGGAGCTGCTCCTTATGGTACTTCGCAGTCTGGTCGGCGAACTTGCGACCGAGCTGCTCGAGCTGCGGCTGCGAGATCGCCTTCGCGGCCTCGCGCCGCGCCTGCTCGAGGAGCGCGCGGAGCTTGTCGCTGCCCGCGGCGTCGCCGCGCTCGGCGCGGGCCTGCTCGATGATATCGGGCATCGCGCGGACCACCGGCGCGTACGCCGCTCGCACGCCGCGCATCGCGCGCACGAGCGCGCGCCCGTAGTCCTCGCAGATGCGGGTCGGCGGGATCTGTCGAGGCAGCACGCGCCTGCTCGGGCGCGCGTCGCGATGGTTCTTGTGGTGCTTGAAGAACTCGATCACGCGGAGCCGCTTCTCAGCGAGCGCGCGAGACGCGTACGGCCCGCCGAGTCGACGCCGCGGCGAGCCCTCCGAGTACACCGAGTACCCGCCGCGCTCGCTCACGATGACGTCGAAGACCGGCTCGCCGGAGATCCCCCCGACGGGCACGCGCATTCGCGGGATCATTCGCCCTCGCCGCCGCCCTCGGATCCGGGCGCCACCGTCTCGGCGAGCTTGGCACTCTCCTTGCCCGCGACGACCTCGCCTGCGCCCTTGGTGAGCTCCGAGAGCTTCTTGCCGAGGGACTCGCCCTTCGCCTTGTGCTCCTTGCCCTTCTCCTTGTCCTTGCCGCCAGCAGCCTGGTTGTGCGACTCGATCGCCTTCTTGAATGACTCGCGTGCGGCCTTGTTGCTAGCGGCGGCCTTGGTGTGGTCACCCGCGGCAGCGTGCGCGGCGCCGGCCGTCATGTGTTCTTCACCAGCGGCAGTGTGCGCGGCTGCGGCCTTGCCGTGCTCCTCTTGCGCCTGCTTCGCGTGCTCGTCGGATCCCTTGAAACCCTCGTGCTGCTTGGCCGTTGCCTCGTGGTGACCAGCCAGATCACTGGCTTTCGCAGCTGCGGATTTGGGTGAGGCTGTTTTGCCAGTCTCGCCCGCTTTCGCGCGCTCGAGCGCCGATGGCTGCTCCTTGGTGTTCGTCGACTTCCGACCGGGCGCCGGACGCGCGGCGGTGGCGGCCTTGCCCTTCGCGATCGCGGCCTTCGCGGCCGCCTTCGCACCTCCGGCGCCTCCGGCCTCGGGCTTCCCCTTCGCGTTCGCCTGGCGCGCCTCGAGCGCGGCCTCTCGTGCCTCCTCGCTCCATGCGTCGCGGACGAGGTCGGCCGAATCCTCGGCCAGGATGATGTTCTTCGGCGGCGTATTCGGGTCGGGCGCGGCGGCCTCGCCACTCGGTGCGGGCACGGGTTCGCCCGGCTGCGCCGAGCCCGGCGGCGGGGGCGGCACGTAGTCGTCCTCGGACTCCTGAGCGACCGGGCCCGGCGCCGCGGGCTCGCCCGTGTCGCGCGACTCGAAGTCGATCGTTAGGTTCGGGTCATACTCGCCCTTGCCCCAGTGCGCGAGCGCGACCTCCTCGGGCGACAGCACGCCCGCGGTGATCCAGGCCGTGTCCGCCTGCGCCTGCGTGAGCATGGCGGCCGCCTTGTCCTTCGCGGAGTCCTGCCAGAGCGGCCGGAACTTCACGGCCCAGCGGTCGGGCTCGCGCTTGTTGCCGATCGTGCGGAACACGATTTGGCAGATTCGCCGGATCGCGGGCTCGAGCTTGCGCGTCTGGTAGGCGGCCACGCGATCGTAGAAGAACCGGACGTCGCTCTCGCCCGTCGCGTTCATACCTGCAGGGGACGTGCCGAACAGCAGCGTCAGGGGCATGTCGCACGCGGCAGCGAGTCGGACCGCGAACTTCTCGAGGAGATCGCTCAGGCCCGACAGCGGCGTCTGCTGGCGCTCGTAGCTGTCGCCCGCGTCGATGGTGAGCGCGTTGATCGCGCTGCGGCCGAGCTCCATCGCCTCGAGGCGCTTCTGGAACGCCTTGTTCCCGTCGAGCGCGAGCGCCTCCCACAGGCCGGCGATCTTGATGACCGACTGCCCGAAGTCCGACACGAGGATGCCCGCGCTCGACCAGGCCGTGTTGAAATCCCGCAGCACGCGGAACACGCGCGACAGCACACTCTCGCCCCACCCACCGCGCGCCGTCGTGGTCTGGTACCGCGAGACGCGGATGCCGGGGAACACGATCAGCCGCGACTCGTGGATCATCATGGTCGACGACGCGTAGTTGCCGCTGTATGTCGGCAGCACGGCGCGGCTCGACAGCTGGTAGACCTCCGGCTGCCCGTACTTCGGCGCACGCGGGTCGCCGTACGCGTATAGCGGCATGAGCTCGCGGGCCTCGAGCGGCGTGACCCAGTCGAACGTCTTGACCCGCTGCAGGTTCAGCGGCTTGGTTAGGTCGGCCTCGCCGTCGTTGGCGCCGAGCAGCAGCGCGCCGCCGCCGAACCCGCGCTCGTACCCGCCGCACACCTCGAGGTACTCGTCGATGCCCAGAAGATTCAGCTTCTGCGTGATCTCGGCGGCGAGCTCGCTGGGGTCCATCGCGGAGCTCTCGCCGACCTGCCCGCTCGCGATCGAGATGTCGTACCCCTGGCGCATGGCCTCGCGCGGGATGGTCTCGACCGCGCGCGCCGCGAGATCGTCGCCGAGCCAGAGGTCCTTGAGCTGATCGAAGGACAGCACGTGGCTCGCGAACTGCGCGCCGACGCGCTTGTCTCGGCCGTACATTCCCTGGCCAGTGAACGCGTTCTGCCAGTCGTCGCCGCGTTGCTGGTTGTTGCCGGCCGCGCGCAGCAGCGTCTCGCGGAGCGAGACCCCGCTCGGGTTCCCGGAGCGTCCGGGGGCGAACGTGCCCCGCGATGTCCGTCCGTCTGCCCTGGTCGCGCGCTTCTTGGCCATGCAAGGAGCGTGCCAGCGTACCAGGTCCTGGTCAAGCCCTGGTCAGGAGTACCCAGGCTGCTCGACGGAGATTAGTGGCCGCGGATGATGTGCATCACACGCTCGCCGACCACGTCGCGATCTCCGCAATTCAACTTGTACAAGAGCACGCATCCGAGGCTGGCCTTCTGCATCACGCTGGGCTCTCCTCGTCGGACTTGTCCGACTTCTTGGATTTGCGCTTCTTGCCCTCGAGCAGCGCGTCGCGCTCGGCGGTGATCTTCGCGAGCTCGGTTCGTGCAGCTTCAAGCACCTTCGCGCACGTGGTTTCGATCACTGCGGCCTCGCGCTCGCGCTGCAAGAGCGGCATCACGAGGTCCCCAATCTCAACGGGGTCGGGGGTCACACGGATTCCGTGCTGCTCGGCGACCCACGCGCCCAAATGACGTAAGACGTCGAGCGCCTGCTCGTTGCTAGCGCGTTCTTCGGCGCCCGCGGCGGGCTCGATCGTCAGGCGGTCGAGTGGCGGCGACCGCAGGTCGCCCTGGTCGCTGAGGACCAGGACCGACCAGGCCGCGGGCATGCCGCCGCGCTCGACCGCGACGACGCACCCGCGCTCCTCGGACTCCTCGCGAGTGTCGTTCGTGTGGATCCACTTCGCGCGCGAGCCGATCACTCGACCACCTCGAACGTCTCGAGCTTGTTCGCGACGAGCACGCGGATCGCGCGCATGCGCGTGGTCAGGTCCGCGTTAGGGTTCTGGCCCGCGGCGACTTCGAACAGAAACGCGACGGCATCGGCCTTGCTCTCGTAACCGTGTGCCAGAATGATCTCGCACGCGTCCACGCGCGCCGAGACTGGCGGCGCTCCTTTGCTAATGATGTCCTGCAAGAGAGCGTTGACAGTGACCTTCACTTCGCCGCCTCGGCTTGCTCGACGTGCACGCTCGTGACCTGCTTCTCGGGAACGCAGAACGTCAGGCGCTTCTGGTCGTACTGGACCGTGACGATCGAGGAGTCCTTCGCCGCGGTTTCGAGTAGTGCGACGTCCGCGGGATTCGAGACGTACAGCATGACGTCTTCGTGCGACATCGACCCGACGCCGTTGCGCATGACGCCGAGGCTGATGTCGACCTCGGCGTAGTCGTCGCAGATGATCGGCGTGCGCTTGACGATCTTCTTGACCTGGCCGGTCGCCTCGCTGCCCTTCGCAGCGTAGCCGCAGGCGGTGAGGGATAGAGTAAGAACGGAGAGTAGCAGTGCGATCTTCTTCATGTTTGTTTCCTTTACTTGTTGAACCAGTCGTCGTGAATCCCGAACAGCCCAGTGGCGTTGCCGCCGCACGCCTCGCTCTTGCCGGGCTCGCCGCACCAGCGGTGCTGCACCACGATCCCAACGAGTGCGCCGTCACGGTATAGTCCACTGCCGGAGTTCCCGGGGACCGTCCGCCACCACCCGCGGATGTCGCCGATGGCGATGTCTGGATCGACGTTTTGCACAGCTCCGCAGTTCCACCCGCGCTTGGGATACGCGACCGAGGAGCACACCGTGTCGCCCGCGCGAACCGTGGACACGATCGGCGTGGATACTAGAAGCCCGAACCCCGCGTCGGCCTGGACGACCACGCGCGCGATATCGTGATCGTGGTCCTCACGGTCGACGGTCATGATCATGTGGTGGCCGTCGGGCAGTGTCCCCCGAATGAGCCGCTGGCCCGAGGGGCAGTCAACCACGTGCTCGGCGGTGAGCGCGTGCCGGCCGTCAATGACGACGGCCGATCCGTAGCGCCGCTCGAGGTCGAAGTTCGTGAACTCGTCGTTGTTGCCGAACAAGTCGGTGGCGCACACGACTTGCAGGAGGAGCGTGAGCTCCGCCTCGACGTCGTGAGAGCGGAGTTCGGGCACACGAGGGTGCATGTGCGCGCACGAGAACACGAGAGCGAGAACTACGAACGCGAGCGTGCTGCGGAGCTTCATGGTCGATCCTTTGGAGTGCCGGAGCACCCCGAGTCACCGCGCTGGATGAGGATGGAGGTGAGAGCGCGGGATGCGGCAACGGGTCTCCCCGCCGGCGGACCGCTCGGGGCGGCCAGGTCGAGTGCGTCACGAATACCGAGTCTCGTCGGGTGCCTTCGCGTGGGTGCGCTGCAGGGACGCTGCTTCGCCGAGAAGCTGGTACGCGGTGCGCAGGGTCCAGTGTGCACCGACGAGCCGGCCTGCTAGTTTCTTGGCACGACGGCGAGCGAAGAACCCCGTGCGCCGGCTCGCCCCGTCGGTCACG
>Ga0068859_100006097_pt1 | contig 12242 bp, 9 predicted proteins | sample KBSSwiS22_FD_66585 | JGI IMG/M metagenome (GOLD analysis project Ga0068859, IMG submission 66585) | Switchgrass rhizosphere microbial communities from Kellogg Biological Station, Michigan, USA - KBS Switchgrass S2-2 | ecosystem: Host-associated > Plants > Roots > Rhizosphere > Soil ... | reverse complement strand
ATGGTCCTTCGTGGAGGCAATGGCGTGTGGATGCCTGGTGGTAGGATCGTCAACCCCTCCGGTATTGGAAGTTCTGCGCGATGGTGAAAACGGCATAACGGTCGATTTCTTCTCCCACAACAACCTCGCGGAGCAGATCGAGGCGGCGTTGGTCCAGCCTGAGAAAATGCAGCGCTTGCGCTCTGCTGCCCGAGCGACCGCGGTAGAACAGTTCGACCTCCGCAAAGTGATGTTACCGCGCTGGTTAAAATTGTTCGACGAACTCGCTGAAGGACGTCGTCCAGCGTCGTCCCTGGATTTCGCGCGGCCTGGAATCGAAGTCAGACGACCGGTTGAGCGCTTTTCAACTCCGCTTCGACTCGTTGCACCTCGGCGGCAGCCTCGCTGAGTCCGGCACCGGCGGCGCGCTGATAGAGCTGCAATGCCGATTCAGCGTCCGCGGGTAGACCGCGACCGGTCTCAAGCAGTTGCGCCAGCGAAAACATGGCTGTGGGATGGCCGGCGTCGCTCGCCATCCGATACCATTTCGCGATCTCTACCCACTCTTGTTCTGTTGCCGCGCGTTGCGCTTTCAGGGAACCGAGGGCCAGTTGGGCGGAAGGATGGCCCTGTTTCGCAGCGGCGGTGTAGAGACGTTCCGCTTCCTGATCGTTGGGCGCTATGCCGAAGCCCCGGCGCAAACAAACCCCCAAGTTGTACTGCCCGTCCGGATTTCCCTGGGCGGCCACCCGGCGGAAGAGTTCCACGGCCTGTGCGTGATCAGTGGTCTCGGTCCCTTCTTGTAGAAGCAGCTGAGCCAAAAGTAACATCGACTGTGTGTGGCCTTGATAGGCGGCCGACCCGAGCCAGCGACGTGCTTCCGCGATTGAAGCCGGCGTACCGATTCCGCGCAGGTACATATCTCCCACCGTACCCTGCGCGGCGACATGCCCGTGCTCTGCGGCGCGTAGCCAGAGTTGAAAGACCTGATAAAGGCGGTCCTCTGTTACGCCAGCCGCCATGCGCAGAGCCACAAGAGCCGCGATTGCCCCGGCGTGGCCCTGAAGTGCGGCTCTTTCATACCAACCCTCCGCGGCTTCGCGATCGGCAGGTATTCCCTGGCCTTGGACTAGTACATCACCGAGCCACGCCTGGGCGAACGCGTTTCCCCCTTGCGCTGCTCTGGTGAACCAACGCATCGCCTCGCGCGGACTTTGCGTGACATGCTTGCTTTGGTAATACATCAGGGCGAGGCGCGCTTGCGCATCTGGGCTTCCGGTGGTGGCACCATCTTGGAGAAGGCGGATGACCCGCTCTACTGGCGGTGCCAGTGGATCGTCGCCCTCAAGCCTGTCAGCGAGGGAACATGCGGCCGGCACGCTGCCAATCTCGGCGGCGCGTACCAACCAGCGCATAGCCTGCGCCGCATCTGCCTGAACGAATTCGCCGTCGGTGTATTGGCGATAGAGCGCCCAAGCAGCTTCTACGCTGCCCGCATCTGTAGCGTTAGTGAGAAGTTCTATGCCGCGTGCCGTGTCTTGCGGCACACCCAGGCCCTGAAGGTGGAGGAACGCGAGATTGTAATATCCCGCTGCAACTCCCTGAAGCCCTGCAAGGGCGTAGAACCTCGCAGCCAACTTATAGTTCTGGCTGATGTGCTCGCCGGAGGCGTACAGAATTCCGAGTTGCAGGGATGCGGCACCGTTACCTAACTTGGCCGCTTCCTGATAATGCTGGAACGCCGCGTGGGGATCGCTCGGCATGCCGAGTCCACCCAGCTGCAGCGTACCCAGATGGTAAATGGCGTTCGGATCGCCTTGGGCCGCAGCCCGGTTGAACCAACCTGCCGCAGCCGTGAAATCCTGTGGTAGTCCGACCCCTTCCGCGTACAGGGCCCCCAGCCGATCGCACGCCGCAGTGACATTCTGATCGGCCGCCCGGCCGATCCAACGCGCCGCTTCGACAGGATCGCGCGGCACACCCTCACCGTTGAGATATAACTGGCCAAGCATGTATTGCGCTTCGCCATCTCCCAGATCCGCAGCCTCCCGGCACATGATCGCGGCGCTGTTCAGATCGGGCTCGGCACCTGATCTGAACAGGTGGGCCAGGGAAAGTTGAGCCTTGGTGTGGCCGCGCGTAGCTGCCCGACGCAACCAAGTCTCCGCAGCGGACGTGTCTTTCTCAACGCCGTGTCCGCGCCGATAGAGTTCCCCGAGGTGGTACATCGCTGCTGGCTGGCCGGCCGTGGCGGCGGCCTCGAGCAGTGTTGCGGCGCGCGATTCGTCGTGCGACACGCCTTCTCCAAACAGCAAGAGCATGGCGAGGCCATGTTGGGCAGTGGCGTTGCCGGCCGCGGCGGCTCGCTCGAGCCACTTTTGGGCACGCGCGTGCTCGTGCAGATCTCCATAGCCACCGGCGTAGAGCATTCCAAGTCCGAGTTGACCCGCGGAACTCTCTTGGTTTGCGGCGGCAATAAACCAGTGTTCGGCTTCAGCAAAATCACGGGACACGCCGAGGCCGGAAGCGTACTGATGACCGAGGCGGGCCTGGGCCGCGCCATCTCCGGCTTCAGCCGCTTTGGCATTCCACTTGGCCGCCTCCATAGGATCGGGCGGAACTGACAGACCCTGCGGATACAGCTTCTTTAGAAGAGATTCGTCATCGCCTTGCTCTTCCAGCCGCGCCAACGCAGCCGGTGTAGCTGTCTGTGGCGCCGACAGGCCGGTCAGGTAGATCTCGCCCAGTCGAGCAGTTGCAGGCACAGACCCCTGCTCAGCCGCACTGCGGAACCAACGAACCGCTTCAACAAAGCTCTGCAGTGCTCCCTCACCGCGCTCGTACATCTGGGCCAAGCGCAATTGCGCCTGCGCGCAGCCGGCCTCGGCCAAGCTGCGGAATAGGGCGGCCGCATCGGCCTGTCTGCCTTCGGAATAAGCCGCCTCGGCACGTTCGAGGGAAGGCTCACGACCTCGCTTGGACAGCTTCGAAAATGCGGATCGAATGCCCACACGTTGATTCCGTCTACCTGAGGAATGCCTTCTTCATTGAGTATAACTCGGGACGCGAATTTGGCTCCGCAGCAGAAGTTCTGGCCGGCCGGCGCGGGCGCGCTTCCTTGAGCGGCAACTGGCGGTGTCCTACCGCAAATACGGGGCGCTTGGTCCTTTCGGGGACCAAAAGGCGACGCGGACTCCTTACGCTGGCACTGTGATCTTTGGGCCCTGTGAGGAGCATGCATGCGGTCGCTTTTGTTGGTTGTGGTCTGGGGACTCTCGTCGCTGGCGGTTGCCGGCGAGAATGACGTGGCCATCGTGGGGGCTACGATCATCGATGTACAGAACGCTGGACGATCCACGCTCGATCACGCAAACGCGACGATCCTCATTCGCAATGGGGTGATAGTGGAGGTGGGGGATCGAGGGAAGATTGCCATTCCGCGAGGGACGCGCGTTGTCGACGCGCCGGGAAGTTATGTTGTGCCCGGTCTCATTGACGGTTATGGGGGTATGCGATCACAGAGCTTTGCCGATGCTTATCTCTATGAAGGTGTGACCACAGTCTATGTGACTCGGTCGCCGGCTGGCCAAGATGGTGAACAGAGCATCGCGAATACAACCAGCGGGCCGAGGCTCATTCGAGGCGCAACAATAAGCGGCTACTTACCCGATGGCGCGGTGCCGGCCACTCATCCATGGACGGAGCATCGGCTGAAGGATGCGCGTAAGAGCGCCGATGAGCTTATCAGCGAGATAGACCACCTTGCCGACAATGACGTACGGGGTCTGCAAGTCAGTTTCGATGTTTGGCCCGATCAGCTCGATGTCATCATTGGCGAAGCTCGACGTCGTCATCTCGCAACCATCGTTGAACCGGCCTTTACGAGCTATCCCTATGCTATCCGGGCGGGGATTGGCGCTTTGATACGCAATGATCGGTATGAAACGGCTCTGGCGACTCCGCAGGATCTGCTTGCCTACGAGGACGATCCCATGGGGCGGGGTGTGGCGAGTGCTTATAGAGACGTGTGCGGTACGGACTTGGGGTCACCGATCCTGGCTGCCCTGGGCGAGCAGTTGGCGCAATCGCACACGGCGCTCATGCCGATTCTTTCCATTGAGGCGACAGCGGACGATGTCGGCGCTCCTAATCCGTGGAAATCGAGATCGTCGGCGTTCGTGCGTCCGAACGACCTTGACGATCCTGTCGATCCGAAGACAGGAGCAAGGCCTTATCTCGAGAGTCATCCGGACCGGCGGGAAGCGCTGCGGACCTGCGCCATACATCGCCAGGACATCGATGGAAACCTGCATCGAGCGGGCGCGCTCTACCTGGCTGGTAGCGGTACGCCGGCGTTTGGAATCATGCCGGGCGGCGGATTGCATCAGGAGTTGCGTCTTTTGCAACACATTGGATTGACGCCCAGGGAAGCATTGGCAGCAGCGACCAGCAACTTTGTCGATGTCTTCGGCTGGCAGGATGTCGGACGGATCGAAGTGGGCCGGGCCGGCGATCTCGTCGTCGTAGGCAGCGATCCCAGAGTGGACGTTTCAGCCTTGGATGACATCCGAACTGTCGTCCACGATGGTCGCGTCATCAACCGCAAGGCGTTGCTCGCAGCCGCTGATCGAAATCACCATGGGGCGAAGTAGGCGCACAACGCCGGATCTGAGCGTCCGCGCGTCCGCGGGTTACGACCGCTTCGCGCGAGGTATCGGCATTTTGGTAGTCCGCTGCTTGAGCAGACTCTCGGCAGGGATGCCGAATTTGCTGTGGAGACCTTCGATCATTCGCAGCGTCAACGCCCGTCGGCGACTGAGAACTTCATAGACGCGATTCTTGCGCCCAATCACAGGCTCCAGGTCTTTGACGGACAAGCCGGATTGCTCCATTCGAAACTTGATGGCATCCACCGCATCAGGGAGATCCATCGGAAAGTGAGCACGCTCGTACGCCTCGATCAGCGTCACCAGAACATCCAGACGATCTCCTTCCGGTGTATTCGCCTTCGCAGCCATCAGAGACTCGACGTCCTTGAGCGCCGCTCGGTAGTCTGCCTTTGTCCTGATGGGTTTGATGTCCAATGCCTTTCTCTCAAATCGTTTGTGCGTCGATTGCATCGTACTGCTTGTGCGTGCCGATAAACCGAATATAGACGACCCTGTATGGGTAGTTGATCCACACGACAATACGGTACTTGTTCCCGCCGACGTTGAACACTACACGCCCGTCCTGAAGGACACTTGCACTCCCGAATTGCGCCTTCACATCGCTTGGCTTGGACCAATCCGCCTTGATCACGTCCCGGTACCACGCCAACGTCGGGCCCTCGGCATCGGCAAACTCGGAATGGTCGGCCCAGAACGCCTTCAGCGTCGAGACTGCGATTACTCGCATGACAGCACTATAGTCCCAATTTGGGACTTAGTCAATGGCCGCAATAATTTCGGAGGCTGTCCATTGACGAAGGTACGACTTACCCGGCGCCCCCGCTCAATTGAATCGACCAGTTCCGCAGGTGGATGAGTCTTTGCCATGTTGATCTCCTCAATCAAATGACTTATGAATTCAACCATAACTCCCTAGTCTCGATCACAGTGTTTTGCACAAAAACGGACATTAGTCGGATCGGCAGAATGGTAACGCAGGCTTCTGAGGTCCTAGTCATGTCCAACACAATGCTGCATGCGTGGATTGCCGACTTCCGCCATGAAGACGTACGCAGCCCCACCGCCTCTTTCAGCGTCCACAGTCGCCCGAGAAAGGCTGCGAGTCGCGCGACGCTTGCGCAGACGGTTGGAAATTGGTCAGCGCTTTGCTGATCAATTTCCCCGAGCTCACAGACGTCACCGAGCCACCCTGAGATCATCGTCAATGGAGGATGCGAATAGCGCCGCCATCGGTCACGACGATGACAGGCTCTCTGAAGCAAAACGCGGACACTTCGCTATCCTGCGCGCGCGCGATCAATCTAATTCCAACTCTTCCTCACTTACAGCGGAGCGAGTCTCCAAAGGGCGCGAGCGGGTAGGAAGGGTGGCGTGGTCTTGTAATGCGTCCACCCGGGCGTGCGCCGGCACAGGTTCCGGGTGAGCCGTTCGTGAAGCGGCATGTGACAGTCAGCGGCCTGAAATTGTTGCGCCCCCCACGTGCGCACCGCCCGGGTGGACGCATTACAAGATCACGACGCACGGGACTGGGCACTCTTCTCTTCTTCCGGGTCCCAATCCTTATGAGCAAGGCGGCCCCTGAGCTGGTTGCCGCCATCAACTGGCGGCGTTAGCGCCTGCGACGGCTCCGCGGGAACTCCGACACGTTTGCCATATCTGGCTCGGGCAACTTTGCGGTCGTCTCGTTCAACAGGCCGGCCGCGTCCGCGTCGGTCAGCTTTGCGACCTCGTCTTCGAGTATCTTGGCGACGTCAACTTCCTCGAGCCTCGTGCCATCCGCCGTACGCAACTTGGTAGTCTCCGCCTCTGCGGGCTCGGCGGTGCCCGCACCCTGAAGTATTGCGGTGTCTGCTTCCGGTAGCTCGCCGTCAGTGATGCTGGGCAGCTGCGCGAAATATGACTTCACCACGTCGTCGAAGTACGCGGCTGGCAATTTCTCGCTTTCCAGCGGCGTTTCGTGCGGTGATTCCGCCACGGATGCTGCCGGCTCAGGAGCTATCGCTTGAGGAGGTGGCAATGAATGTTCCCCGCGGAGCATTCGCAACCAGTCCGGTTTACTCGAACCGTCATCCTTGTGCCAGTCAATCTCCACGGCGCCATCCGCTTCCATTTGCTTCTGTTGCATTGCTGGCGTCGTGAACCCTGACGGTGCCCACTTGCGGTTCGGTTTCGTGTTTCGGGCGGCTTCGTCCTTGAACGTCGAGGTTTGTTGCTCGATGGGGCGCTGCGGCTGCCTGCGTAGCTGCTGAGCCGAAGGGGATGCTCGCCATTTGGCCACGATTGCGGCGGCCAGGGCGAGCATTGTCGTCAAGCCGAGGCCAACGGTGATCCAGAAGAAGGAACGTGGGCTGGCTTCGGGCTGGGCCGCACCCGCATCGCTCGCATCGCGGCCCATCGGTCGGGAGGCTTGTAGAGAAGTTGGCGCGGCTAGGCGTGCGTGGGATTGCGAACCTGCGGCGACTTTCACCATGAGGTCGATGATCTGCGCGTTTTGCGCGGCGATTGTGCCCTGCATTTCAGCCAGCGTTTGCTGCAGCGTTTGGAGTTTGTGCTCCAGATTGCTGCGCTCAATTTCAGTCACGGCTCGGGTTTCGCCGGTGGCCCGGCGGTTACCCGCGGGTGCCGTGGGGTCTGCAGCGGTGAGGTTTGTTTGCTGAACATTCGTAGGTCGGTGTCGCGTATGGAGGCGAGACACGCGCCGAGTGTGCAATGGCTGCGCGGTGCTGGGTGCCCACTGAGTGCCTGCAAGTGCGGGTTGTGCACCGTGTGCCTGCGAGGCATCGAGTGTTTGTGGCGCGTCATCGCCCGGCGCCGGCGGGTCGAGCAATATCGAATAGTTCCGGGTGACCCGTGCCGAGGATACGGCGACCTCAATGGGGAGGTCGAATAAGGGCTCAGTCACCACGGCCCTGGATCTCACCTCTATATAATGCCTGTGCGACTGATCCTCGATGGCTCGCAAGGTGACTGAGTCGAGCACTTCGGGGCGAACGAACGCCATCTCCGGTGATGCCTGCCAGTTGAGGTGCGTGTGTATCCGCCGCCATTCCTCGTCGCTGACATCGACGACCTCAATGCGTGCGCGCAGGGGCTCGTTGAGCCGTGATTCGAGTTGGAAGTCGCTGAGCCCGAGGGCACCGGCGAGCATCGGATAAAGGCTGGCGCTCGCGACCGACAGCTGGATAAATAAGCGCTTTGTCGAACTTGCCATTACGGCCACCCCAATGGGCCGCGACATCTTCGTGGTCGCAGCTCGCTCACGAGATGGTGCCCAATCCGAGCCAGTGAATATGTCCACTTGGTCACAGAGTGGCCCGAGAAGCCAAGACGAAAGTCTCGCATGCGCAAATTGGTGCAACGCACATCTCGGTGCAGGTGCCGGGTCATAAGTGTCCGGTCTCGATGGGGTGGCGGTGCCCGGAATTGCATCGCGCCGCATAATGCGAACTCCGCGCGTGTTCGGCTCTCGACTTCGGAGGGGTCTAATGTCGACCAAACAGATGGCGCAACAGTTAGCCGCATTGCTGGTGTGCTCCGTTCTGGCAGCCACTGCCTCGTACATTCGCGCTGACGAGCCTCCGTCGCGCAATGTCGATGTGCTGCTGTCGAATCGCGACTTCTCCGTCTCTCCCGGGAGGGACTTCTTTCAGTACGCGAACGGTACATGGTTCGCTCGAAATCCCATTCCGGCGGGCGAAGCGCGGTGGGGCATCGCCGGGCTGGTGCGAAATCAGCTCGACGAGACTCTCAGAGGCATCAATGAAACCGCAGCGAGTAGTCCGCGCGATGGCGAAGAACGGTTGATTGGCGACTTTTGGGCGTCGGCCATGGACGAAAACAAGTTGGAGGAGTCCGGTCTTCGGCCCCTCGCACCCGAGCTCGCCCGAATCGCGAGTGTAAAGAATCAGGCTGCTGCGCTGGACGTCGCCTTTGAGCTGATCCGTCTGAACGTGCCTGTGCTCGTTGGCATGTCTGTTGACCCAGATCGGCGCGACAGCCGTACCAACATCTTTTACTTCACGCAGGTGCCTCTGGGCTTACCGAATCGCGACTACTACTTACGCACTGATGCCGATATTGCGCATGTCCGCTCGCAGTATGTCGAGTACATTCAATCAACCTTGCGGTTGACCGCAGGGACTGCGTCGAACCTCGCTTCGCGCGCCGCTCAAGTGCTGCAGTTCGAGACCGGGCTCGCCGAGGCGTCGCGTTCACTGGCGGAGCTTCGGGACCCGCAGAAGAACTACAACCGGATGACCGCGACGGAGTTGACCCGAAATCACACTCCATCCATCCATTGGAAACAACAGATACGGGCATGGGGCGCGTCGCCTCATTTTATCGCTGTTGGCCAACCGGAATACTTCGATACCCTGGAGCATCTATTGAAGCAGGTGCCCCTGGACGTCCTCAAGGACTATTTGCGCTTCCATCTGATCGTTGCCTATGCGCCATACCTCAGTCCTGCCATCGAGACTGACCATTTTCAAATGTATGGACGGACGTTGAATGGTCAGCAGGCACTGCAACCGCGCTGGAAGCGCGTGCTGTTGGTCGAAGATGACAGTACGATGCAGAACCTTGCCGGCTTCGGCGTGATCAATCCGATCGGCATGTTGGTCGGCAAACGATACGTCGCACAGCATTTTCCCGCGGTTGCCAAACAGCGCTATACAGCCATGCTGCTCAACATGCGGGAGACCTACGCTGAGCGCATCGGCCGGCTGGATTGGCTGACTGATTCAACCCGCCGGGAGGCCCTCACGAAGCTCGCCAAACTCGGCTATAAGGTGGGGAATCCGGATCGGTGGCCGGACTACTCCAAGCTCAGTATCGCGCGCGGGTCATATTGCGAGAACATGATGAGTATCGCGCGATGGGCTTTCGATCAACGCGTCTTACAGGTCGGACGCGCGGTGGATCCCAATGAATGGAGGATTACGCCACAGACCTTCGATGCATACTATATGCAGACCAAGAACGAGATCGCGGTTCCCGCCGCGAACTTCGTCGTGCCAGGCTTGGAGGATTCGCAGGTAGACGACGCGCTGGCATACGGGTACGTTGGCTCGCTGCTGGGACATGAGATAACGCATGGCTTCGATGCAGCGGGCCGCCGATACGATGCCGAAGGCAACCTCCGTGACTGGTGGTCGGAAACGGACTCCCAGCAGTTCGAGCAGCGGGCCCGGATGCTGGTCGATCAGTTCGATGCATATGAGCCGTTGCCAGGTCTACACATCAACGGAAAGGCCACTCTAGGCGAGAACATCGCGGATCTCGGCGGACTGGTAATCGCGCTGGAGTCCTTCAAGAGAACCGACCAGTTCAAGGGCGGAGCTGCGATTGGCGGACTGTCGCCACTCCAGAGATTCCTGCTCGCGTACGCATTGGGTTGGATGAGCGAGCAACGCGAAGAGGCTCTTCGCAATATTCTGCTGAGCGATGTCCACTCGCCTGCGAAGTGGCGCGTGAACGGGGCCCTTTCCAACCTCGATGAGTTTTACAGCGCGTTCGATATAAACGCTGACGCCCCGATGTGGAGGCCACCGGAGCGTCGCGCGCGAATCTGGTGAGAGGGGAGCGGGCGCAGTTGCGAGCCGTTGCTCGCTGACGAAGCCTGCGCCGAGGTCAGGGACGGCTGCGTAGTGGTCAGTTACTCGAAACGCGCGTGTAGTCCGTCCTGAAGTTCGTTTCCCAGGTCTTACCCCCGTCGGCCGAAAACGCCTGTTCAGACACCGGCTGACCCTTTGCCCCATGCCACATCGAAAAGCGCACCAGAATCGCCTTCCCGTGGAACGGTTCCTGATCATAAAAGTCGATGCGGCCGTCCTTGAATTGACCCGCCATGGCGGTGCCGAGTTGACCGTCGGCAGCCGTGGCGAAACTCAGAAACCACTGCCGCGCCACTGGGTTGTACCAACGCAGCGCCAGGAAATCGATCCCGCCGGTCGGATAGTCCGTATGGATTTCCGAGAGGTTGGCGCTGCCGTCCCAGATCTTCTTGAAGACCACCGTCCCGTCAGCTTCCGTCCACTGAGTTGCCCCGCTCAACGGCTTGAGCAGGCGCGCTGTGTGCAGCTTCCACGTTCCAACATGGAAGTCGAAATCGTTAGGCGTTTCCTGCACCGGTCGGATCTCGCTTGCAGGCACACGGGTCTTCCTGGCCATGAATGCGGTCTTCCAAGTCTTACCGCCGTCATCTGAGTAGGACTCCTCATAGGTGTGCGCATCCGCGGTAATATTCGACCAGCGGCCGCGAACCAAAATCGCTCGGTCCTTGAACGTGTCTTGCTGGAAGAGATCGCCGTGGCCGTCCTTGAACTCGCCAATCAGCGGGCTATTGAGCGTGCCCATTTTGCTGTTGATAAAGTTCATGCTCCACTGATGCGCTTGCGGGTTGTAGAGAAACAGGGTCATGGCCTGCCAATGACCCTTCGGCCCATCGGCCTGTATCTCCTCGAGCCATGCGCGACCGCCCCAAACCTTGCGACTGCTAACACTTCCGTCGAGCTCCATCGAGGGGCTCTTGTCGTCGAACGGGTCCAGGGTGCGCTTGATGTGGGTGTGCCAGGTTCCGGAGCCGAAATCGAAGTCATGTGCCCCATCGCGCACCGCCGCGGCCACTGCGCCGCTGCTAGGATCGGAATTGCCCTGCGCAAGGCCGACAGACGATTGGCAGAGAGCCCATGAAAGGCACAGCGATATCAACGTCCGGGCGGCGCGAGGCCGCAGCTTAAAGGAGGGCGTCAGGAGCATAGGTTTCACTTCTCTCTTTTCAATGCCGCGCTTGGGTCCGAGCGCCGTATTATTCCCAGGGGAAACCCCCACTGAAGGGTCACTTCCGGGAAAAACTGCTGGGACACTTCGCGCAGACCCGACACGAGGGGCATGGATCCACTATTCGAAATCGAGCTCGAGCGACTGGGCAAGGGTGCACGCGAGGCTTCCGCCAGCCTGTATCGGCAGCTGAAAGCTGCCATCCTTGACGGTCGCCTGCGCCCGGGCACCCGACTGCCACCGGTGCGGAACGCGGCGCGTGTCTTTGGCGTCTCCCGAAATACTGCCGCCAACCTCTATGAGAAGCTCGGGAGCGAAGGCTACGTTGTCACCCGCCACGGCTCCGGAACCTATGTAGCGAACAAGCCGCCAGCGGTGGCACCGCAGGCAACTGCCGGGGTGGCCGCAGCTATCGATGCTCGCCTGAACGAGGTCTGGCTGCGGCCCGATGTCACGACCGCGATGACGTTCTGGCGGGACAGCCGCGAACCGCCAGGGCGGACCGGACGTTCCACTTCAGTGGATTTTCGGCCGGCGCTGATCGACTCCCAGCTCTTTCCGTTTGACGTGCTCCGCAGACTCGTGGCAAGGCAGCTACGAGGGTTGGAAAAGAAGCCGGCGACGTACAAGAGCCCGCAAGGAAACCAAGGCAACTACTACCTGCGCGATGCGATTGCGAAGCACATAGCTCTCACACGTGCAGTCGTTTGTCGCCCGGACGATATCGTCGTGACGTCCGGCGCGCAGCAGGCTTTCGACTTGCTGGCCAGAGTTCTGGTCAAGCCGAACGAAACCGTTGTGGCCATCGAGGAT
>Ga0068859_100006096_pt1 | contig 12243 bp, 10 predicted proteins | sample KBSSwiS22_FD_66585 | JGI IMG/M metagenome (GOLD analysis project Ga0068859, IMG submission 66585) | Switchgrass rhizosphere microbial communities from Kellogg Biological Station, Michigan, USA - KBS Switchgrass S2-2 | ecosystem: Host-associated > Plants > Roots > Rhizosphere > Soil ... | reverse complement strand
CTTCCGCGCGTACAGCAAGCACGACCTCGACGCCGCCTTCGACATCGGCACCTGAATCCGTCCGACGTCGTGGTGTTCGGCACGATCGACGACGGCGGCGTGTACGAGCCTGACGCCGTTGTCGCCGAGGCCGAGTTGGCCGAAGTCAGCGGTGTTTGTCGAGGTTGGCGAGCCAGGCGTTGTAGGACTCGCGCGCCGCGTCGTCGTCGTCGAAGGTCGCCTCGTCCGGCTCGCCGGCGCCGGTGTGTGATGCGTAGGTCGCCCGGCGGGCCTGCTCGAGCCAGCCCTTGCGGTCGGCGCCGGTGGTGTCGACCCGCTGCAGCCAGGACAGCACGAGCGCGATCATGACGGCCGCCATGATCCCGTCGCCGCCGATCCACATGATCGCGCCGCCGGTCTGGGTGTCCGAGAGCGGATTCACCGAAACCCCCGGCGTGGGCACGAGGTAGATCGGCTCGGTGCCCTGGATCAGCACGATCCCCGTGAACGTGTCGACCGCCATCGAGACGGCCAGCAGCAGCCACTTGGCCGGGGTGGCCAGGCGCCAGCGGATCGGCTCGTCCCCGACGATCAGGACGAAGAACTGCACCCCGACGAGGACGTAGACGAGGTGCTCCACCTGCCCGGCCAGGTTGTTGCGCATGATCACGTCCATCAGGCCCGTCAGGTGCGTGCCGACGATCGCCACGATGTAGGCCGCGAGGGCCACCGGCGGCGCGGTGAGCAGCGCGACGGTCCGCCCCGTTGCGACGGCCTCGAGACGGGCGGCCCGTGAAGGCGTGCTCGCCAGCAGGGCGAGCCGCAGCGGACGCCCGGCGACCAGCAGGGCCGGCGCCAGCATCACCAGCAGCAGGTGCCCGACCATGTGCGCGGTGAATAGGGCCTGGTCGAACACCGCGACGGCGCCGTTGGTGGCGTAGCCGATGACCGCGAGACCGAGAAAGAACAGCAGCGTGCGGGTCCACGGCCAGCGCGTGCCGGGGTTGCGGACGCCGGCCAGGCCGACACAGGTCAGGTACCAGGCGCCCAGCAGCACGATCACCACGAGCGCCGTCGCGTCCAGGTGCCAGGCGGTGAGCAGGTTCGAACCCAGCAGCTTGCCGGACGGGGCCTCGCCCGCCCGGGTGAGCGCCGCCTCGGCGCCGTGCTGGTGCGCGTGGCCGCCGTCCGCGCCGAGGTACCGGACGACCGCGACGACCAGAGCGGCGATGATCAGCAGTGCGGCCGCCCACGCGGCCAGCACCAGCTTGGGTACTGCCTTCACCATGGGTTCAGTGTGCCGCGCGGTGACTGGCATCGATCCACCGCTCCAGCAGCGTGGCCGCGGCCCCGGTGTCGACCGCCTCGGCGGCGGCCGTCAGCCCGAGCGACAGCGACTCGGCCAGGGACGTGCCGGGGAACCCGTCGTAGGCGGCGATCGCGGCGGCGGCGTTGAGCAGAACCGCGTCGCGCACGCCTTCGCCCCGTCCGGCCAGCACCTCCCGCACCACCGCGGCGTTGACCGCCCTGTCCCCGCCACGTAGTTGCTCGGGCAGGACGGGCTTGATGCCGAGCACCGCCGCGTCGACCACCTCGTCCGTCACCGCCCCGTCCCGGACCACCCAGGCGCGGGACGTGGTCGTGGTCGTCAACTCATCCAGCCCGTCGTCGCCGCGGAAGACCACGGCGGTGTCGCCGCGCTCGGCCAGCACCTGGGCCATCAGCGGGGCCATTCGCGCGTCGCCGCAACCGATCGCTCCGGAGCGGACCCGGGCCGGGTTGGTCAGCGGGCCGAGGAAGTTGAAGAAGGTAGGGGTCGCCAGTTCGCGGCGAGGGGCGCCGGCGTGCCGCATCCCGGAGTGGAAGACCGGCGCGAAGCAGAACCCGATGCCTACCTCGGCGACCGTAGCCTCGACCCCGGACGCCGGCAGGTCGATGACGACGCCGAGTTCCTCGAGGACGTCAGCGGTTCCGCAGAGCGAGGACGCGGCCCGGTTCCCGTGCTTGATGACCGTCCGTCCCGACCCGGCGACGACCAGCGCGGCCATCGTGGAGATGTTCACGGTGTGCGCCTGGTCACCGCCGGCGCCGACGACGTCGACCGCCGGGCCGTCCCAGCGCACCGGAGTGGCCCGGTCGCGCATGACGCCGACCAGGCCGGCGAATTCCTCGGGCGTCTCGCCCTTGGCCCGCAGCAGCACCGCGAAGGCGGCGATCTGCGCCGGGGTCGCGTTGCCGGCCATGATCTCTTCCATCGCCCAGGCCGTGGCCTCGGACGGGAGGGACGTGCCTCCGATCAGCGAGCCGAACAGCCCGCTCCAGGTGTACGTGTCTGTCACGACTCAGCGCTTGGCGGGCAGGGCCCCGACCACCGGGATGTGGTTGGCGCGGTCGCGCAGCTGGCCGGCGACCACGGCGGCGGCCGCGATGGGATCCAGCGGCTGCGCGATGACGGCGTCGGCCAGCGACCAGGCCGCGAGCCAGCCGTCCTGCTTGCGGGCGATCAGCACCACGATCGGCGGGCACTCGCGGATCTCGTTCTTGAACTGCCGCGCCAGACCCATTCCGCCGGTCGGCTGGGCCTCGCCGTCGACGATGACCAGGTCGAGCCCGCCGCGGTCGATCTCGCGCAGGATCTCGGTGTGCGTGGACACCTCGACCCAGTCGATGCGGCCCACATCGGCGGCCGGACGGCGCCCCACGGCGGTCCGGACGGCGGCGCGGACGTCCCCCGAGTTGCTGTAGACGAGCACCGTGACGGGTGAGGCTGCGGCGGTCATGCGGGAATCGTATCCGCCGCCCTTTCGGACACGCGCCGGGATTCCCTACCCCGCCGAGATCCCCCCCGCCGGACACGCAATAATGCCTGCGTGACTTCCACCGCCACGGCTCCCAGCTTCGAGTCCAGCAAGGTGCACTCCCTGACGCGGCCCAACGTGGTCAGCGTCGGCACCATCGTGTGGCTGTCGAGTGAGCTGATGTTCTTCGCGGGCCTGTTCGCGATGTACTTCACGACGCGCGCGGTGCACTCGGAACTGTGGCCGATGGCGTTGCCGGACGGGGAGCAGATCAAGCTCAGCATCGCCTACGCCACGCCGTTCACCGTCATCCTCGTCGCGTCCAGCTTCACCTGTCAGTGGGGCGTGTTCGCGGCCGAGAAGGGCGACGTCTTCAAGCTGCGCCGCTGGTTCTCCATCACCTTCGTCATGGGCCTGATCTTCGTGCTGGGCCAGGCGAACGAGTACCGCGAGCAGATCGCCGACGGCAACACCATCTCGGCGACCCCGTACGGCTCGGTCTTCTACCTGACCACCGGCTTCCACGGTCTGCACGTCATCGGCGGCCTGGTCGCCTTCGTGCTGTTCCTGATTCGCACGACCCTGGGCAAGTTCACGCCCGCCCAGGCCACCGCGGCGATCGTCGTGTCGTACTACTGGCACTTCGTGGACGTGGTCTGGATCGGCCTGTTCGCCGTCATCTACATCATTCGCTGACGCTGCCCGCACCTTTGAAGGGACTTTCGTGAAGGAAGAATTCGAGGAGTACGGGTTCCAGCCGGCGGCTGACGCCGCGCCGCCCGCGCGCCCGAAGACGCCTCGGCGGACGGGGCAGCTGCGCCGCAAGCTGGGCGCAGCGACGATTCTGCTGACCGCCCTGCTCGGCATGGGCGGTGCGTATACGGTCTTCGCGTCCTCGTCCGGCGCCGAGAAGGCCGCCGCCGCGGGCGACGACATCAGCAAGGGCCGCCAGCTCTACGCGACCAGCTGCATCACCTGCCACGGTGCGAACCTGCAGGGCGTCGACGGCCGCGGCCCGTCCTTGCTGGGTGTCGGCGCCGCCAACGTGTACTTCCAGGTGAGCACCGGCCGCATGCCGGCCGCGTTCCAGGGCGCGTACCAGGAGCGCAAGACGGCCAAGTTCACCGAGGACGAGACCGAGCAGCTCGCTGCGTACGTCCAGTCTCTCGGCGGCGGCGTGCAGCTGCCGGAGGGCTGGCAGCACGAGGGCGCGCTGCGCAACGACGCGGAGATGGGCCGCGGCGGCGAGCTGTTCCGCACCAACTGCGCGTCCTGTCACGGCAACACCTTCCGCGGTGCCCCGCTGTCGGCCGGCAAGATCGCTCCGTCGCTGCTGGACGCGACCGACGCCGAGATCTACTCCGCGATGCTCGTCGGTCCCGAGAACATGCCGGTGTTCAGCGACAACCAGGTCACGCCCGAGCAGAAACGCGCGATTATCAGCTACGTCCAGACGCTGAAGGCCTCGAACGACCCGGGTGGCCACGGCATCGGCCGGATCGGCCCGGTGTCGGAGGGCATCGTCGTGTGGGTCGCCGGCATCGGTGCCATCATGATCATCATCCTGTGGATCGGAGCGAAGTCCCAGTGAGCGAGCAGTCCACTGAACGGCCCTCCGCCGAGCAGCTGCGCGGCCTTACGACCGAAGAGGCGATGCGGACGGCCGCAGAGCTCGACGGCGTGCACCTGGTGATCCGCGAGGACCGCTTCCCGATCCCCGGGACCAAGGCCGAGAAGCGGGCCGAGCGCGCCGTGGCGCTCTCGTTCGCGCTCGCCGGCCTCGCCGGCATCGCGTTCATCGTCTGCTTCATTGTCGTTCCGCAGAAGTGGCACCTGCCGGGCACGCCGCAGAACTTCCGCTTCTACACCCCGTTACTGGGCATCACCGCCGGCATAATGCTGCTGGCCTTCGGCACCGCGATCATCCTGTGGGCAAAGCTGGTCATGCCGCATGAGGTGGCCGTCCAGGACCGGCACGACGAGCCTCCCGCCGAGGAGGAGCAGCTGATGACCGGCGCGACGCTGGTCTCCGGCGCCGCCGACACGGGCCTGCCCCGCCGGAGCCTGATCCTGCGTTCGATCATGTTCGCCGGTGGCGCGCTCGCGACCGTCCCGCTCGTCGCCCTGCTCGGCGCAATGATCAAGAACCCGAAGGACGAGCTGCACCACACGTACTTCCGGCGCACCAAGAAGACCGAGGAGCTGTTCCCGGAGACCCAGGGCCGCGTCCCGCTCGTCTACGACGACTGGCGCCGCGTCTCCCCCGGCGACATCCAGCCCGGTGGCCTGGCCACCGTCTTCCCCGGTGTCCGCGAGGAGTACCTGGACGGCAAGGACGGCGTGCACTCGGCATCCTCCCCGACGCTGCTGATCCGCCTGCGTCCAGGCCAGAAGGTCAAGTCCCGCAAGGGACAGGCCGACTACGGCTGGCCCAAGGAGAACCCCGAGTACCTGGCGTTCTCGAAGATCTGCACCCACGCCGGCTGCCCGGCCTCGCTGTACGAGCAGCAGACCACCCGCCTGCTCTGCCCGTGCCACCAGAGCCAGTTCGAGGTGCTCGAGGACGCCAAGCCGGTCTTCGGCCCGGCGACCCGCGCGCTGCCCAAGCTGCCGCTGGACGTGGTCGAGGTCGACGGCGTCCAATACTTCGTAGCCCGTGACGACTTCCCCGAGCCCATCGGCCCCAACTACTGGGACCGCAAGCCCGCCAAGAAGAAGGGTGGTGCGGAGTAATGACGACCACCACGCCCTCGCGTGCCTCCCAGCCGACGACCGCGATCGGCACGGCAGGCAAGGGGCTGGACGAGCGCCTGAAGCTCTCCGTCCCGCTGCGCAAGCAGCTGAACAAGGTCTTCCCCGACCACTGGTCCTTCATGATGGGCGAGATCGCCCTCTGGTCCTTCGTGGTCCTGCTGCTCTCGGGCACGTACCTGACGTTCTTCTTCGACCCGTCGATGGCCGAGACGACGTACCACGGCACGTACAAGCTCCTTGAGGGCGTCAAGATGTCCAAGGCGTACGAGTCGTCGCTGAACATCAGCTTCGACGTGCGCGGCGGCCTGATCGTCCGGCAGATCCACCACTGGGCGGCGCTGGTCTTCCTCGCCGCGATGCTGATCCACATGTGCCGCGTGTTCTTCACCGGCGCCTACCGCAAGCCGCGCGAGTTCAACTGGCTGATCGGCCTGGGCCTGATCACCCTGGGCATCGTCGAGGGTTTCGCGGGCTACTCGCTGCCCGACGACCTGCTCTCCGGCACCGGCCTGCGCATCGCCGACGCGATCATGAAGTCGATCCCGGTGATCGGCACCTGGGTGTCGTTCCTGGCGTTCGGCGGGCCCTTCCCGGGCGAGGTGATCCTGGGCAGGCTCTACATCCTGCACGTGCTGCTGATCCCCGGCATCATCCTGGCGCTGATCAGCGCCCACATGGTGCTGGTCGTGCGGCAGAAGCACACCCAGTTCCCGGGTGCCGGACGCACCGAGCAGACCGTGACGGGCGAGCGCTTCTACCCGACCTACATGGCCAAGGCCGGCGGCTTCTTCTTCATGACGTTCGGTGTCATCGCCCTGCTGGGCGGCCTGGCGCAGATCAACCCGATCTGGCTGTTCGGGCCGTACAACCCGGCGCAGGTGTCGGCAGGGTCGCAGCCGGACTGGTACATGATGTTCCTGGACGGTTCCACCCGTCTGTTCCCGTCCTGGGAGATCAGGCTCTGGGGCTACAACATCCCCGCGGTCTTCTGGCCCACGGTGGTGCTGCCCGGCATCCTGTTCACCCTCGCCGGTGCCTATCCGTTCATCGAACGCAAGCTGACCAAGGACACCGCCTCGCACAACCTGCTGCAACGCCCACGTGACGCGCCGGTCCGGACGTCCCTGGGTGTCATGGCGCTGACGTTCTACCTGGTGCTGTTCGCCTCCGGCGGCAACGACCTGATCGCCAAGGCGTTCGACATCTCGCTGAACGCCATGACGTGGGCCGGACGCATCGCGATCCTGATCCTGCCGCCGCTGGCCTACGCGTTCACGTACCGCATTTGCCTGGGCCTGCAGAAGCACGACCGCGAGGTGCTCTCGCACGGGCTGGAGACCGGCATCATCCAGGTGCTGCCGAACGGCCAGTTCATCGAGGTGCACCAGCCGCTCGGCCCGGTCGACGACCACGGCCACAGCACGCTGCAGTACGCCGGTGGGGCCGTCCCGAAGCGGATGAACCAGCTGGGTGCGGCCTCTCCGCTCAAGCGCATCGGCGGGTTCTTCTACCCCGTGAAGGAGAAGCCGGAGATCCAGGCACAGCTGGACGCCGCTGAAGCTGCTCGAGAGGCGGCCAAGCACCCGGCCGTAGAGGCTCCCGCCGAGGAGTCCATCGCCCCGGAGACGATCTCCGACTAGTACCGTCCCGCACGTTCACCGAGGCCCGCTCCCCCGCCGTGGGGAGCGGGCCTCGACCGTTCTGCCAACAATTGCGCACACTGACGGCGTTCACTGCTGCTCAGATCAATCTCATCAGGGCCTGCGGAACCCGGTGACGTCAAGCTCCGCGAGACCGCAGAGCCGGCATCCGGAACTCGGCTTCAGTGGTTCATGGCCGCGGTGGTCCCCCCGTCCACGAGCAGGTCCGTCCCGGTGATGTAGGAGGCGCGTTCGGAGCTGAGGAACTCGACCGCGTCGGCAATCTCCAGCATCGTGCCCTCCCTGCTGAGAGGCGTGCGGCCGAGGAGTTCCCACTTCTTCGGTTGGTTGCGGAACTCGAGCGCTCCCATGGGTGTCGCCAGAAGTCCGGGCGAAACACTGACGATGCGGGCGCCGCGCCTTCCCCAGGCGGCAGCCCGCCGACGGCATCGCCGGTTGAGCCCCCACTTCGCGAGCCGGTACGCGGCTTTCGAGTCGAAGTCGTCGCCGGTCGCGGCGGCCAACCGGTCGAGAAAATCCGGTGCGAGCGGTTCATCCACGATTTCGGTTACTAGGGCGGAGGGAGGCGCGCTGTGCGCCGCGGTGGACGAGATGAACACCGCTGCCATGCCCGGACCGGCGATTTCGAGCATGGCCTCCTCCACCCGTGCCGCACCCACGAGATCGACGTTCATGATCGCCCGCCAGTCACCCATCGAGGGCGACAGCCCGACGACGTGTCCGAGCGCCCGTACCGGCCCCTGCTCGGCTGCGGCGACGGCGAGGGCAGCGACGGCCCCCGTGTCGGTCACATCGCACGTCGCGACCGAGACGTCGTGGCCACCGGCGCGCAGTGCGGCGGCGGCCCGTTCAAGGGCCTGTGGGTCGCGGTCAGCCAGCAGCAGCCGGTTCCGTTCCCCGAGGCGGCGGGCCACGGCGAGACCCAGGCCGCCCGCTCCCACCACGACCGCAAGCGGCAGGTCCGGACGCGCGCTCTTCCCGATGGTCCCTTCGAACCGCTGGCGGTACTGCTCCACGGTTTCGATCACCCGCGGCCTCCTGCCGCGCGACCCAGGACCATCGACACGCTGGCCAGGTGTCGACTGCGCGCGACATCGGTCAGGAACTCCGGCTCGTCGTCCGGCCGGGCGAGAGCGAGATCGGGATAACGCTCGAGCATCGCGCGGATGACCGTGGTTCCCACCTGCCTCGTCACGTGGTTTCCGATGCAGTTATGCACGCCGAAGCCGAAGGCCACGTGCGAGCGGACGTTCTGACGATCCAGGTCATACCGGTCCGGCTCCGGGAATACCGCAGGGTCTTGATTCGCTCCGGCCCACAGGACGTAAACCGGCGCCCCCGCTGGGATTAACGTGCCGTTGACCTCGGTATCGCGGGTCGTGAACCGCATCGAGAACGTGATGGGCGGGAAGATGCGCATCGCCTCCTCGAACGCAGGCGCGGCGAGTTCTGGCTGCTCGCGAACGCGCCGCTTGATCTCGGGGCGGCGGGCGAGCCAATACAGCGTGGAGGACGTTGCCGCGATCATCGTCGTCATACCGCCGGTGAGCAGCACCATCATCATGGCCAGCATCTCGCCGTCGTCGATGATGCCGTCGCCGAGTGCTTCGGCGATCAACCCGATGAGACTCTCGTCCTGTCGGTCGCGCGCCTTCGCGACGGCCTGGCGACAGTAGGCGGCGCCCGCTTCCCATGCCGCGAGCCAGCTGTCCGGCTTGGGGTCGTCCGGCCCTAGATTGTCCAATGCTGCACGCTGCGCCAGTACGCCGTACAGCGCAGGACGATCAGCGGGATCTACGTTCATGAACGCGCCGAGCAGCACCTCGTTGACGATGGGCGCGCACACCTGCTTCAACACATCGACGACGTCTTCCGTAGGCAGACCGGCGACGACGTCGTCGAAGATCGCCAGGGTCTGCGGCACCAACTCTTCGAGACGGCGGCGGGTGAATGACGCGTTCACGACCCGTCGGCGTCGCGTGTGTTCGGGCGGGTCGGAGTAGTTCATGACGGGTTGGCCGTTGAAGAAGTCGAAACGGTTCATGCCCGGCACGTCCGTCGGCTTCACGCTTGAGAAACTCTCGTGATCGCGCGCGACCTGGCACACGCCCGCATAGTCCGCGACGTACGCCGACAATCGGCCCTCGACCATCATCAGACCGGGTGAGGAGTCGATAAGCCCGGCGAGGACCTCCCGAGGACGCTGTCGAAGCGGAACGCCGAACGGGTCGAAGTCGGATAGGTCCACGCGGTCCTGCGTACGAACATCGTTCATGGTTCGCTCCTCGTCAGATCGTGCCCGCAAGCCGATCCCGTGCTAGTGAGGGAATGTTGAAACCCGGACAGGGTAGAACGCACCGGTTCGAGAGGATGACTGATCCAATGGGCGCTGTAGCCCTTCGGCGTCGAAGCCCCGCTCAGCTCTAGCATCTCGTCGCCGACCTCACGCAACGAGCGCCGGGGGCCTGGCCGGATCCCACGCTGGCAGGTGGCAGCCCGCCGCGGCAAACGCCTTCACCCGCTGCGTCATATCCGGCGTCGACAAGGCCTCCGGTTCGAACATCTGCTCGGCGATGTGCATCGTCTCCGCGACCTCGAGATCGATGGTCGACAGGCGCGCCAGCAGCGACTTGTGCTCGCGTTGCCGCGTTTCCTCCTCCGTCAGGACGGGCCTGGTTCCGGTCGTCGCGGGAAAGTTGAGGTCGAAGCCGACCGCGGTCTGCCACGGCTCGACCAGCATCTCGGCCAGCCGCGTGTTAAACCGCCGGGGAAGGTCACACAGGTTGTCATCGGTGTCCTGCAGCATGGTCCGCAGCAGTCGACCGGCGAGCACCGCGCAGGTCACCCCCTGACCGAAGATCGGGTTGAAAGACGCGACGGCGTCACCAACAGCCAGAAACCCGGCCGGCGGCTCGGGAACCCTGCTGTAATGACGCCAGCGGTTCGCCGTCGACCGCGACGTCCTGATCTCGGTTACCGGCTCGCTCCGGCTCCACACCTCGTAGAACAACGGCGTCGCGCAGCCCCGCATGAAGGCGACCCAACCCGCCTCGTCACCGGCCGGGAAATCCTTGGACTGCCCGTAAAGGGTCAGGATGTGCAGTCCGTTGTCCTGCGGGTAGAGCGTGGCGCCCTTCGTCTGACCGGGCCACGGCATCTGCGAGACGAACCTGAAGTCACCCGGCCACGCCCGCTCCGGCACCTTCAGCCAGCGGCTCGCGTAACCGACGAAGCCGTTGACGACGTCGTCTTCGGGGTATGGGAAGCCGAGCTTCTCGAGCCATCTCGGCGCCGGTGAGCCGCGCCCGGCAGCGTCGACGACGAGGTCGGCGTCGAGCCGGTAAGTCCGTTCGGCGTCGCGCACCATCGCGCCGCCGATCCGCCGCTCAGCACCTTCACCAACGTCGACCAGGTCCATCGCCTGCCCCTGTACGAAAGTGACGTTGTCGTGAGCGAGGACCCGGGTGCGCATGACCTCTTCCAGCAGCGAACGTCTGATCCCGAAGCCTTCAGCGCGGGACTTGCCGCGTGCACGCCAGCCGTGAGGCGTCAAGCTGGCGCCGAGCGCCAACACGTCGAAGAGCTCCGCGCCGCAGTCGAGAGTCCGCTCGACGAAGCCGGGCAGCAGCTCCTCCATAACGCGCCGGCCGAGCATCCGGATGCCGTGAACGTGGGCGCTTTGCGGGACGCCACGTCGCGGCGCCCGTCCTGCCGTCGGCACATCGTCACGATCGATGACAGTCACGTGCGAGAACGTTTCGCGTAACGCAGTGGCGGCCGCCAGTCCGGCGAAACTCCCGCCGATGACGACAGCGTGGTGTCGGGTCATCTGTCCGTCCGTGACGCCAGGGCCTGAATAACAGGCCTCCGCTGAGATCGCCTCCAGCGAGCCGAGCGGCCACCGCGGCGGTGTGATGGAGGCTACTCTTATCAGGTTTAAGCGGCAATGAGAGGCGGCGGACATGCCCCGTCTGCACAGCTCAGGGGTGAGGGAGAACGCCGTGACCGACGAGGCACTCACCGCGTATGAGATCGCGGTACAGGAGCAGGATCTCGACGATCTCCGCAGTCGCCTGCGCCGGACGCGGTGGGCCGATCGCGAACTCGTGGACGACTGGTTGCAGGGTGTCCCGCGTGACTACCTCGAGGAGGTTTGTCGTTACTGGGCCGAGGAATACGACTGGCGCCGCTGCGAGGCGCGGCTGAACGCCATCCCGCAGTTCCGGACACCGGTCGACGACGTAGCGGTGCACTTCCTGCATGTCCGATCTCCGCACGCGGACGCGCTGCCGCTCGTGCTGACCCACGGCTGGCCGGGCACCGTCGTCGAGTTTCTCGACGTGATCGCTCCGCTAGCCGACCCGGTCGCGCACGGCGGCCGCTTCTCCGACGCATTCCACCTCGTCATCCCCTCGCTGCCCGGTTTCGGTTTCAGCAGCAGGCCGACAAGCCTCGGATGGAACCGGGAACGCGTCGCCGATGCGTGGGCGGTAATGATGACGCGGCTGGGATACGACCGTTTCGCCGCGCAGGGCGGTGACTGGGGCGCAAGCGTCGCGAACCACCTCGCGCAACGCCATCCCGAGCGGATGGTAGGTATCCATCTGAACCTCGTGACCGTCAGCCCTCCGCCAGGGGCCGAGGAGGAGGGGGTGGACGAGCACTACGCGTCCTGGCGTGCCTCGCGGGAGGAACGCGCACGGTGGGAGAACGGATATGTGCATCAGCAGCGGACACGGCCGCAGACGCTTGGATACGCGCTTGCCGACTCGCCGGTGGGGCAGTGCGCCTGGATCCTGGAGAAGTTCAAGGCCTGGTCGGACTGCGGTGACGATCCGGTCGCGGCATTCGGGATCGACCGGCTCCTCGACAACATCTCCATCTACTGGCTGACGAACACCGCGACCTCCTCCGCGCGCTTCTACTGGGAGTGCCAGCCGGGCGGCTTTGACGGCCGGATCGAGATTCCGATGGGGGCGACGATCTACCCCAAGGAGATCAACCGGCCGCCGCGCGCTTGGGCCGAACGCGTCTACCTAGATCTGCAGTAC
>Ga0068859_100006095_pt1 | contig 12245 bp, 11 predicted proteins | sample KBSSwiS22_FD_66585 | JGI IMG/M metagenome (GOLD analysis project Ga0068859, IMG submission 66585) | Switchgrass rhizosphere microbial communities from Kellogg Biological Station, Michigan, USA - KBS Switchgrass S2-2 | ecosystem: Host-associated > Plants > Roots > Rhizosphere > Soil ... | reverse complement strand
CACGCCGAAACATCAACGGGCGTCCGCAATCCGCTTCCGGAAATCGCCGGCCTGGCCCGCGCTCACGATGCGCTCATCCTGGTTGATGCGGTCACGTCGCTCGGCGCGCTCCCGCTCGAGGTAGAGGCCTGGGACATCGACGCCTGCTATTCCTGTTCGCAGAAGGGCCTTGGCGCACCGTCAGGCATGTCACCGGTCGTGTTCTCATCGCGCGCGATCGCGCGCAAGGTGACCTGCCGGAGCTTCTATCTGGACCTGGGGCTGTTGCTCGATTTCTGGGTCCGGCGCAAGTATCACCACACCATTTCCGCGCCCATGGTCTACGTGCTCAATGAAGCGCTCGCTGAGGTGGAAGACGAAGGGCTGGCCGCCCGCTGGCGCCGGCACGAGACCGTTCATGGCGCATTCGTGGCCGCGCTCGATCGCCTCGGCCTTTCGTTGCTCCCGCCGCCGCCGGATCGGTTGTGGAGCCTCAACACCGTCAGGGTCCCCGACGGTGTCAACGACGCCACGGTTCGCCGGTCCCTGCTCGACCATCACCAGATAGAAATCGGTGCGGGCCTTGGTCCACTCGCGGGCAAGGTCTTCCGTGTGGGATTGATGGGCTCAGGCGCGACAATGGAGAACGTGGCGAAGGTGGCGGACGCCCTCGGCCAGGCCATCAAGGAATAAGGACCATGAAGGCACTGCGGCTGTTGCTCGTGACTCTCGTTGGATACGGATGCGCGACGAACCCGGCCACCGGCCGTCGCCAACTCATCCTCATGTCCGAGCAGCAGGAGGTGCAGACGGGCCGCGAGTCGGATGCGGAGATCCGGAAGCAGATGGGGGTCTACGACGACCCTGAGCTGCAGCGGTATGTGTCGAGCGTCGGCATGAAACTCGTGACGCAGGCCCACCGCCCGGGTCTTCCGTGGACCTTCACCGTCGTCGACGAACCCGCCGTGAACGCCTTTGCGCTGCCCGGCGGATTCATCTACATCACGCGTGGCATCCTGCCATTCCTTCGCAACGAAGCTGAACTGGCGGGCGTGATCGGACACGAGATCGGCCACGTCGATGCACGTCATTCCGCCGAGGCGTACTCGAAGCAACTCGGCGCAGGGCTCGGACTGGCGGTGGCCGGCATCTTTGCGCCGGGTACGCAGCCCCTGCAAGGAGTGGCAGGCGCAGGGCTTCAGGTCCTTTTCTTGAAGTACGGCCGCGAGGCCGAACTCGAGGCGGATGGCCTTGGGGTGGGCTACGAATCGTCGGCGGGATGGGACCCGAAAGGTGTGCCCGACATGCTCAACACACTTGCCCGGCTCGACGAGGCGGGCGGATCGAGGCGTGGCGTGCCCAACTGGGCTCTGACCCATCCTCCAGCTTCCGACCGGGTCACGCGCGTCCAGGACGCGGTGGCCAAGGCGCCCGCTGGTGCCCGGTCAGTCAATGCGACGGAATTCGAACGTCATCTCGACGGGGTCGTGTTTGGTGACAGTCCCGAGAAGGGACTCGTCCGCAACAACGAGTTCGTGCACCCGGTGCTTCGCTTTGCGCTGAGATTCCCCGATGGTTGGGAGGTCGCGAACGCCGAGACGCAAGTGACGGCGCGGCAGAGCGAAGGTGGCAACGTCGCGATGCTGCTGCAGCCGGTCGAAGGCGCGTCTCCCGTCCAACAGCTGGGACCCGATCAGATGACCAAGGCCGGATGGACGGAGGTGTCAGGCGACCGCACCACGATCAACGGCCTCGACGCCTACGTCGGCACCTACGACGGCGTTTCGCAAGGCATCCGTCTCCGGATCATGGCCGCGCACGTGCGTGCCGGAGCGCAGACGTACGTGATTGCCGGTCTGGCGCCGGCTGCCCAGTTCGGCGGCGCTTCGCCCGCGTTCACGTCGGCCATCCGGACGTTCCGCACCTTGAGTCGCGCCGAGGCGGAGGCGATCCACCCGGACCGCGTAGACTTCTATGTCGTGCGGACCGGCGATACCTGGGATTCGATTGCGCGCAGTGCCGGCGGCGGGCGCGCGAAGGCGGCGACGCTCGCCATCATGAACGGCACCGAGCCGTCGGTCGCCCCCCGCGCCGGGCAGCGTATCCGCATCGTCGTGGGTGGATAGCCGCGCGTGGCCGCGAAGCGATCACAGCGATCAAAGTTGCAGTGGGCGGGTCGGGCACTCGGCGCCGCCGCCGTGGTGGCGTTCAGTTGCCTCAGCTATTCGTGGCTGACGTTGCCGGATGTGCGCACGCTCAAGACGGGGAACCCCACGAGCACGGCGTTCATGCGCATTCGCGCCGACGAGGCGCGGGATGCGGGTAAACCCGCACGCGCCGTCCAACGGTGGATGCCCTACTCGCGCATCTCTCCGCTCCTGAAACGCGCCGTACTGGTGGCCGAAGACGCGGCGTTCTGGGATCACGAGGGTGTGGACTTCGAGGAACTCCGCGCGTCGATCGAAACCAAGTGGACGCGTGGCGGTGTCCTGCGCGGCGGGTCGACCATCACCCAACAGTTGGCGAAGAACCTCTACCTGTCCGAGTCACGGAATCCTTATCGCAAGGTCGTCGAGCTGATGATCACGCGCCGGCTCGAAGCGGAACTCTCCAAGGCGCGAATCCTCGAACTCTATTTGAATCTGATTGAGTGGGGTGACGGGATCTGGGGAGCGGACGCCGCTGCCCGGACCTACTTCGGCCGGCCCGCGTCGGATCTCTCGCCGGAGCAGGCCGCGCTGCTGGCCGGCGCGATCATCAACCCTCGCGTCTATAGCCCGGGCAGGCCCAACGCCCGGTTGTTGCGACGGCAGCAGATCATCCTTCGGCGGATGGGCGACGTGGCGCCGCCGCCTGCGCCGCGTGTCGACGACGGACCGCAGGCACCGCCGATCGATCTCATGCCGACTCCCGAGCCATTTCCGCAGGCGCCGTAGGCACGCAAACTTCGAACTTCAAACTTCGAACTTCTATAGAACCACCCGCTTCGCGCCGGTGAACCGCTTCTTCCAGTAGTCCGCGTCCAAACGCTCCACCCGCACGACCGCTCCGGTGTCGGGCGCGTGCACGAAGGTACCGCCGTCGATGGCAATGCCGACGTGCGTCGGCGTGCGGCCGGACGGACCGAAGAAGACGAGGTCACCGCGCTGGACGTCGTCACGTTTGATGCGTTCGCCAGCCTTGTACTGCTGCGCGACGGTGCGCGGCAGCTCGACGTTGTGCAGCGCGAAGACGTACTGCACGAGGCCGCTGCAATCGAATCCGCCCCGCGGCTCGCTACCCCCGAGTCGGTAGGGCGCGCCGCGCTGGGCCAGGGCCGTGTCGAGAATCGCCTTTGCCAGCTCCGGGGCGGCTGGCGTGGTCTCCCCAGGCACGCGGACGGCACCCGGGAACGGCGCGGGGCCCGTCAACACCATGGGTCCGGAGGCGCACGCGGAACCGAATGCGGCGATCAGGGCCACTCCAATGAACGACAGGGCAGGGCGCATCGGCAACTCAACCGGGCGGCCACGACGACGCAGGATGTCTGCGTCCACGTAACTCACTGAGCGCAGGCAGCTTACCATGCGCGTTTCTTGACTTCGTTTGAAAGTTCCAGTGAAAATGACGCGGGGTCATGGAACAGACGCTGCTCCTGAACGCGACCTACGAGCCGTTGCGGGTGGTGCACTGGCAGAAGGCCATCACGCTCTGGGCCCAGGGCAAGGTCGAGATTGTCGCGGTCTACGATCGCGAGATTCGATCCGTCACGTTCAGCATCAAACTTCCGTCGGTCATCCGGCTCTTGCGTCGCATCCGTGTGCGGCGCGTGATGGAGTACGTCCCGTTCTCCCGCGCAAACATCTACGCGCGTGACAATCACAGCTGTCAATACTGCGGTCTCGGATTTCCGACGAGCGAGCTGACGTTCGATCACGTCACCCCGGTCGCGCAGGGCGGGCGCAAGGACTGGGAAAACATCGTCACCTGCTGCATCACGTGCAATCGGAAGAAGGGCGGCCGGACGCCCGATCAGGCCGGCATGCGGCTGACGCGCTTCCCGCGGCGGCCCGACAAGGCGCCGGCTATTCGCATCACCTTTGGATTGCGCGACGCGCCAGACAGCTGGCGCGACTACGTCTACTGGAACGTCGAGTTGGATGACGACGCCTGAGCAATGGGCTGTTCCCGGCGGACGCGTTCGCATTGACGTCGACGCGCTGCCGACCGAACCGAACGGACCACCAAGTGTCCGAATCGGCTCTCTGCCTGCTCGCGTGCTTTCGTCTTCGTCGCGTCACTTGCACGTCGCCGTTCCGTCAGACGCCGACGGTGGCTCGATGGCGATTAGCGTTGGGCAGGACTCACGCGTGGTGGGGCACCTGCTCGTCGCGCGTCCCTTGGCCACCGGCATTCACCAAATCGACAACCCGGCCTTCGACGGCCTGGGCCGGCTGTACCTGACGCACAGCGGATCGCGTGGCGTGAAGGTGCCGGTGCCGATCTACCGGTTGCGCCAGGACGGCGTGCGCGATCCGATCGCGGTTGAGCTACCCAATCCGACGGCGATTGCGCTCGGGCCTGACGGCGCACTCTATGTGTCCAGCCGGTTCGAAGGGCACGTGTACCGGCTGACCGCGGACGACCAGGTCGAACTCTACGCGAGCGATTTGGGTGTGGCCACCGGCTTGGCCTTCGGGCGTGACGGCACGCTGTACGTGGGCGATCGATCCGGCACCATCTTCAAGGTGACGCGCGACCGCCAGGTCGAGACCTTCGCCACGTTGCCGTCGAGCGTGGCGGCGTTCCACCTGGCTGTGGGCCCCGACGACTGTCTCTACGTCGCTGCGCCAACGCTCGCATCGCACGATCCGATCTACCGCGTGACCCCCGACCGGCTCGTCGATGTTGTGTGCGACGGGTTTGGACGACCTCAGGGGTTGGCTTTCGACTCGACCGGCCATCTGTTCGTGGCCGACGCGCTGGCGGGTGCGTCCGCCATCTACCGGCTCGACGTCAGCCAGGGCACGCCAAAGCCCGAGCCGTTGGTCAACACGCCGATGGTGATCGGGCTGGCGTTCGATCCGGAAGGGGGGCTGGTGCTGGCGTCCAACGAGACGGTGTGGCGGTTCGACGTCCCACTCCGGCCGCTGGTGCTTCGCCCGTGAGGCTCTTCCGTCGCAGGCCGATCGAAGCGCTGATTGCGGACACGGAGCGCGACAGCGAATCGCTGACCCGCGTGCTCGGCGCGGGTGACCTGGTCATGCTCGCGATCGGGGCCGTCATCGGCGCCGGCATCTTCGGTGCCATCGGCACGGCCGCGGCCGGGCAGGTCCTCCCGAACGGGGAAGTCGTCCGTTACGGCGCGGGACCAGCGCTGGTCCTCTCGTTCATCCTGCTCGGCGGTGCCTGCGCGCTGGCCGCCCTTTGCTACGCCGAACTGGCGTCGATGATTCCACAGGCCGGCAGTGCCTACGCATATTCCTACGCGACGCTCGGCGAGGTCGTCGCGTGGATCATCGGCTGGGATCTGATCCTCGAGTACGCGGTCGGCAACGTGGCGGTCGCGATCTCCTGGGGCGACTACACGAAGACACTCCTGCGTGGCTTCGGCATCAGCCTGCCGGAGTGGCTCTCGACCGGCTATCGCACGGCTCTCCTGAGTTCGGATCCGTCGACGCACGCGCTACTCGACACCGCGCCGAGACTTGCGGGACTGCCGATCCTCGTCAACCTCCCGGCGTGCGGCATCGTGATCTTCATCACCTGGCTCCTGTTGCGTGGCGCGCGAGAAAGTGCCCGCGCCAACGCGGTGATGGTCGGCATCAAACTACTGGCGTTACTCCTCTTCGTTGGCGTCGGCGCGATGCACCTGAACCCGGCCAACTACACGCCGTTTGCGCCCAATGGCTTCGCGGGCATTCATCAGGGGGCCGCGATCGTCTTCTTTGCCTACATCGGCTTCGACGCGATCTCGACCGCCGCGGAGGAAACGCGCGATCCGCAGCGGAACCTGCCGATCGGCATCCTCGGCGGGCTCGCCATCTGTACGGCCATCTACGTCATCGTCGGTGCCGTCCTCACCGGACTCGTGCCGGCGAAGGACTTGGGCGTGGCCGATCCGCTGTCGTACGCATTGACCGCCATCGGCTACACGGGCGTGGGCTGGGTCGTGGCGCTTGGCGCCGCCATCTCCATGACCGCCGTGCTGCTGGTGTTCCAATACGGTCAGCCCCGCATCTTCTTTGCGATGGCTCGCGACGGTCTGCTTCCGCGCTGGGCCGCGCGCGTGAACCCCAAGACCCGGATTCCTGCGGTGACGACGACCATCACGGGCGTGGTGGTTGCGCTGGGCGCCGCCGTCGGCGATGCCGCGGAAACCTACGACCTCACGAACATCGGCACGCTCTTCGCCTTTGTCCTCGTCTGTGGTGGGGTCATGGTGCTGCGCTGGCAAGAGCCGACCCGCCCGCGCCCGTTTCGGGTCCCGATGGTCTGGGTCGTGGCCCCGCTCGGCGTGGCTGCGTGCCTGTTTGTCATGGTGGGTCTGCCCGCCCAGGCCTGGACCCGCTTCTTCTGGTGGCTGGCCATCGGATTGGTGATCTACGCCACGTACGGCTACCGCCGATCCCGGCTCGGAAATGGCTAGATAGCGACCTGATCAGATGGCAAGATGGTGAGATGGCACCAGGCTCCGACGGGCGCCAATGAGCCGATGGCCTTCGATGCCCCGAGATGGCCGACGCCCCGATGCCATGGCCCGATGTTCCGATGCAATATCCCGATGACCCGATAGCCACCTGACCCGATGTCACAGTCTGCCAGCCGCATTGCCGTTCGTGGCGCGCGCGTCCACAATCTCCGCAACATCGACGTCGATTTGCCGCGCGACCGGCTCGTCGTGATTACCGGTCTGTCCGGCTCCGGCAAGTCGTCGCTGGCCTTCGACACGATCTATGCGGAGGGTCAGCGCCGGTACGTGGAGTCGCTCTCGGCCTACGCACGTCAGTTCCTCGAGCAGATGGAGAAGCCCGACGTCGATTTGATCGACGGCCTGTCGCCGGCGATCTCCATCGAACAGAAGACCACCGCGGCCAACCCACGTTCGACCGTGGGCACCGTCACCGAGATCTACGACTATCTCCGGTTGCTCTTCGCCAACATTGGCGTGCCGCACTGCCCGAACTGCGACCGCGAAATCACCTCGCAGTCCCTCGAGCGCATCATGGACATGGTGATGCTCTATCCGGCCGACGAGCGCATCAACGTGCTCGCGCCGGTGGTGCGTGGCCGCAAGGGCGAGTTCAAGAAGGACCTGGCCGCCCTCCGCGAACGCGGTTTCACGCGCGCCCGCATCGACGGCGTGTTCGTGGCGCTCGACGACGACATCGCGCTGGATCGCCGGAAGAATCACTCTATCGATGTGCTGGTGGATCGGCTGATCGTCCGCAGCGGCATCGAGCGGCGCCTCACGGACTCCTTGGAACTGGCGCTCAAGCTCGCCGACGAGATCGTCGTCATCAACACCCTGAACGGCGGTGACCGGCTGTTCTCGAGGCGGATGGCGTGTCCGACCTGCGGCATCAGTATTCCGGAGATGACGCCGCGCGCGTTTTCGTTCAACTCGCCGCACGGCGCCTGTCCCGAGTGCCAAGGGCTGGGTGCTGTCTACGACATCGACCCGGCCCGCATCGTGCCCGATGAGTCGCTGTCCCTGAAGCAGGGGGCGGTGCGGCCCTGGGCGGCCGGCGACAACAGTCTCATTGGCGAGATGCTCGCGGGCCTCGAGCGTACGTTCGGCATCGATCCGGACCTGCCCTTCGCGAAGCTGCCGAAGAAGCATCGCGACCTCATTCTGCAAGGCGCGCCCACGCGAAAGGCCGCCGGCACCAAGAAAGGCCAGACCGCCCGCGACCCGTTCGGGGCGGACTTCGAAGGCGTGATTCCCAATCTGCGGCGCCGCTTCGAAACCGGGGCGTGGCCGGAGCAGGAAGCGCTCGAGCCGTTCCGCGCGCTTCAGACGTGCCCGTCGTGTGAGGGCGCCAGGCTCAAGCCGGAGAGCAGCGCCGTGCGCGTCAAGGGCCTGCGGCTGTCCGACTACGTCGGTGTGCCCTTGACGGACCTTGCACCTCGGCTCGAAACCCTCGAGCTGTCGGAACGCGAGCACCTGATTGCCGGCCGTGTGCTCAAGGAGATCCGCGAACGTGTGCGTTTCCTCAACGACGTTGGCGTCGGCTACCTCACGCTCGGTCGCGGTGCGGCCACGCTGTCTGGCGGCGAAGGGCAGCGCATCCGGCTCGCGACGCAAATCGGATCGCAGCTGACCGGCGTCCTGTACGTGCTCGACGAACCATCCATCGGCCTGCACCAGCGCGACAACCGGCGCCTGCTGGCGACGCTCGGCCGCCTGCGCAATCTCGGCAACACCGTGCTTGTCGTCGAACACGACGAAGAAACAATCCGCACGGCGGACTACCTCGTCGATTTGGGGCCCGGCGCGGGCGAACACGGCGGCCACGTGATGTTCCAGGGCCGTCCACAGGATCTGATCGCGAATCCGGGCGAGTCGTTAACCGGCCAGTACTTGCGCGGTGATCGGCGCATCGAAGTGCCCGAGACGCGACGGCACGCCAACGGTCCCGTCGTCGTCGTGCGTGGTGCGTCGGAGAACAACCTGAAACACATCGACGTTGCGTTCCCGTTGGGGACGCTGACCGCCGTGACCGGCGTCAGCGGGTCGGGCAAGTCGACGCTCGTCAACGACATCCTGTACCGCTCGCTGGCGAGGACTCTCTATCGGGCCATCGACGAGCCGGGCACGCACACGGCTATCGAAGGCACGCAACTGCTCGACAAGGTGATTCAGATTGACCAGTCGCCGATTGGTCGGACGCCGCGGTCGAATCCGGCCACCTACACCGGCTTGTTCACGTTCATCCGCGAGCTCTTCGCGATGCTGCCCGCGGCGCGGGCACGGGGATACAAGGCCGGTCGCTTCTCGTTCAACGTCAAGGGCGGCCGATGCGAGGCCTGCCAGGGCGATGGGGTGATCGCCATCGAAATGCACTTCCTCCCGAACGTCTACGTGACGTGCGAGGAGTGCAAGGGCCGGCGCTACAACCGGGAGACGCTGGAGATTGCCTATCGCGGCAAGTCGATCGCCGAAGTGCTGGATCTGACGGTCGATCAGGCGCTGCCGCTCATCGAGAATTTTCCGGCGATTGCCCTCAAGCTGCGCACGCTGCGTGACGTCGGCCTGGGCTACATCAAACTGGGGCAGTCGGCGACGACGCTGTCGGGGGGAGAGGCGCAGCGGGTGAAGCTGTCGCGGGAATTGGCTCGTAGAGCCACCGGACGGACCTTGTACATCCTTGACGAACCAACGACAGGATTGCACTTCGAAGACGTCCGCCGCCTGCTCGATGTGCTCGGAAAGCTGGTCGATCAGGGCAACACTGTGGTCGTTATAGAACACAATCTCGACGTCATCAAAGCGGCGGACTGGGTCATCGAGTTGGGACCCGAGGGTGGCGGGGCTGGAGGCGAAATCGTGGCCGCAGGGCCGCCAGAGGCCGTCGCTGCTGTCGCGAAATCGCCCACCGGCCAGTTTCTGGGACCCGCGCTCGGGCTTCGGACCGCCGAATCGCAGACGGCATCCTGACACCTGTGGTCAGCGTGACACGGGTGATCTTGGCGCATTGTGGTAACCCTGACACGGCGTTGACGCCTCCGTGCGATTTTCAGGGGGCCAGATCGTTTTCTAAGTTGACGCAGATGAACGGTTTACGAGAATATCTCCAGCGGCCGGTCGCGCTTGGCAGCGTGCTTGCTATAGGAGGCTGCGGATAACGCATAGATGGCCGCACAAAGGACCATTCGCCGATCAGTTACCTGCGCCGGAATCGGTCTCCATTCCGGCTTGAAGGTCACCCTGTCCCTGAAGCCGGCGCCCGCCAACTGGGGCATCCGGTTTCAGCGCACTGACCTGCCTGGTTCTGAGATTCCGGCGCACGTCACGCACCTCAGCGGCCGCCAGCAGTTGCAGACCGGTCTGGCCTCCAACCGGGCGTCGGTCGACACCGTCGAACACCTCCTCGCCGCACTCCGCAGCCTCGGCGTCGACAACGTCACCGTCGAGCTGAATCATCCGGAAGTCCCCATCATGGACGGTAGCGCCGCCCCGTGGGTCTACTTGATTCAGGACGCGGGCATCAAGGAACTCGCCGTACCCCGGCGCACGATTCGGGTGCTCAAGAGCATCCAGGTGCAGGACGGCGACAAGCGCATCGCGTTGTTTCCTGCCGACCGTTTCAAGATCAGCTACACGATCAGCTTCGATCACCCGCTCCTGCGGCACCAGCAGAAGACGCTGGACCTCGATGAGCAGGTGTTCATGGACGAGATTGCGCCGGCGCGCACATTCGGCTTCCTCAAGGAAGTGGAAATGCTCCGGCAGCGAGGGCTGGCCCTTGGCGGCTCACTCGAGAACGCCATCGTTCTCGGCGAAACAGGTGTCTTGAACCCGCTTCGCTTCGAAGACGAGTTCGTGCGTCACAAGATTCTCGATGTGATTGGCGATCTCGCGCTGGTCGGTCACCCGATCCAGGGTCACCTTGTCGTCCATCGCGGTGGCCACGCGCTCCACACGAGCCTGGCGAGCGAACTGCTTCGGCAGCAGGACGCGTGGGAATTCGCCGACGGCCTGGCGGGCGATCGCGTATCGGTCGCGGTCGGCGCTCGCGTCCCCGCGAACTGACCCTCGTCCCGGCGCCCCTTACTCCCGACTCTTACTCCTCCGTCGTGCGAATCGCCTTTCGGACTAGGGCGACCATCCGATCGTTCTCGAACCGGTTGAAGCTCATGAAGAGGCTTTCCTTCAGGTAGGCCCGCAACTCGACTTCCGTCAGCTGCTCGACCAGGTGCCGGACTTCTCGATCGACGTCTTCGAACCCATAGTCGAGTTCCTGGCGCCGGGCCAGATCGCGCGAAATCGCCTCGATTACCGCCAGTACGTCGCCATCCAGTTCGATCGTCGTGCCCGAGGAGGTCGTAATCGTCCGCATGGCTACGCTCCAAAACTCGCGAGCGCCGACGCCCGGTCGGCGTAGAACTCGAGGAAGTTGTGCGCGCCGGTCATGGTGAGCATCGTCTCCACCCGCTTCTGCACGCTCGCCAGCTTCAACACGCCGCCCGCCGCCGACGCCTGGCGGTAGAGATCCATCAAGCACCCGATCGTGGCGCTGTCCACGTACCCGACTGCGCCGAGATCGATCACGATCCGCTTTTCACCCTGGCCGATCAGGCCCGTCGCGGTCGTGGCGAAATCCGGTAGGATTGGATAGGTCAAACGCGCTTCGTGAACCTCGAGGATGGCCACACCGTCACTGTGAGACGTCGTTACATTCATTCCAATCCTCCGGGCGTCGCCGGTTTTGGCACCGGCTTCATTTCTTGCAGACGCGTGATTTGACGCGCCAGTTCCAGGCGTCCGCGATTGATCCGTGACTTCACGGTGCCTTCGGGCAGGTGCAGCCGTTCGGCGATTTCCAGGTAAGAAAATTCCTGCAGGTCGCGCAAGACGACGGCCTCACGGAGGGCCGGCGGCAGGGCGGCCAGCGCCTGGCGCACCAGCGCCTTCACATCGAGCTGCTCGAGCTGCCGATCGGGCCCGCGATCCGGCGACGCGGGCGACAGCTCGCCGGCGTCCACGTCACGCGCCATGGTCTCGCGCTCCTTGCGGAGGCTCCGGTAGTGGTCGATGCACAGATTCCGGCTGATGCTGATGAGCCAGGTCTGAAAGTTCGCGCGCCGATCGAAGGTGTGGAGCGCCTTGAAGATGCGCAGGAAGATGTCCTGCGTCAGGTCCTCGGCTTCGTCGTGGCGGCCCACGAACTTGTACGCGAGGTTGAACACCTTGCGCCAGTGCATCCGGACGATCTGCTCCCACGCGGCCTGGTCGCCGTCGAGGCAACGCTCGACCAGCTCATTGACCGAGACTGGCGTTGGGGATGGCTCAGTGGACATCGGAAGGCTCTGAGGCGTCCGGGCATCATAACAAAACGCCCCGGCCACCCCGTCGCCGCTGACGGAGTACAATCTTCAGCTCTGTGACCGGATTCTTTCGCCGCCATACCGAATGGACCTGCGACGGCACACCCCTTTCGGTCGTCGCTCACACCTTCGGCACACCGACCCACATTTATAGCGGGGCGCACCTGACGGAGCGGTATCGCGCGTACGACGCCGCGTTCAGGGACGTCGCGCACCGCGTGCACTACGCCATCAAG
>Ga0068859_100006092_pt1 | contig 12247 bp, 9 predicted proteins | sample KBSSwiS22_FD_66585 | JGI IMG/M metagenome (GOLD analysis project Ga0068859, IMG submission 66585) | Switchgrass rhizosphere microbial communities from Kellogg Biological Station, Michigan, USA - KBS Switchgrass S2-2 | ecosystem: Host-associated > Plants > Roots > Rhizosphere > Soil ... | reverse complement strand
GGCGGGCCGACGCGGTCGCCAACCGATGCTTCCAGCGCGGGCTGCTCGTCCTCGAATGCGGCACGAAGGCCATCCGGATCTCGCCCCCGCTGGTGGTCAGCGAGGCGCAGGCCGACGCCATCGCGGACGTCTTCATCGCCGTGTGCCGCGAGGTGGTCCAGTCCAAGGCGGGCTCGCCCGCGTGATCGACGACGAGGGCAACCCGCCCGACGATCTGGCGCGGCGCCAGCGCGAGCGCGTCTTCTACACCTGGTCGGCGCAGAACCACGTCACGCCGCTGGAGATCGTGTCGGGTCAGGGGTCGCGGTTCGTGACGGCCGATGGCGCGCGCTGGCTCGACCTCGGCAGCATGACGTGGAACGCGGCGCTGGGGCACGGCCATCCGCGCATGAAGGCCGCCCTGGTGGCGGCCGCCGAGCGCGGTTTGTTGGTCTATCCGACGGCGGTCTTTCCGGACAAGGTGCGCGCGGGCGAGCTGCTGGCGGAGGTCACGCCGCGCGGGCTGTCCCGCAGCTTCCTCTGTCTGTCGGGCGCCGAGGCCAACGAGAACGCCATCAAGATGGCGCGGATGGTGACGGGCCGGCGCAAGGTCGTGGCGCGGACGCGCAGCTATCACGGCGCCACCCTGGCCATGCTGTCCCTCTCGGGGGATCCGCGCAGGGCCCTGTTCGAGCCGGGGCTGCCGGGCGTGGTCCGCACGGTCGATCCCTATTGCTACCGCTGTCCGGTGGGACGGGAGCCGAAGACCTGCCGACACGAGTGCGCCGACGACCTCGAGGCGGTGCTGGCGCGCGAGGGCGCCGAGACGGTCGCGGCCGTCATCATGGAGGGCATCGTCGGCGCGAACGGCGTGTTCGTGCCGCCGCCCGGCTACTGGAAGAAGGTCCGCGCGATCTGCGATCGGCAAGGGGTGCTGCTGATCGCGGACGAGGTGCTGTCCGGCTTCGGGCGCACCGGGCGCTGGTTCGCCGTCGATCACGACGGGGTGACGCCCGATCTGATGACAATGGCCAAGGGCCTGACCGCCGGCTACGCGCCGGGCGGCGCCGTCATCGTGACCGATCGCATCGCCCATCACTTCGACGAGAACGTCCTGCAATGCGGGCTGACGGCCTACGCCCACCCCCTGACCTGCGCCGCCATCGCGGCGGCCATCGAGAGCCTGCGCGACGAGGGACTGCCGGCGCGCGCCGCCGAGCTGGGCGAATGGCTCGGCTCGCGCCTGCGCGAGCTGGCCGCGCCCCGCGCCCACGTGGGCGAGGTGCGCGGGATCGGACTGCTGTGGGCGCTGGAGTTGGTGGCCCCCGGGACGCGCGCGCCGCTCGACGCGGCGGCCGTGGCCCGCGTCGGGGCGGGGCTCAAACGGCGGCACGTCCACCTGCACCGACGGGACAACCTGGTGTACGTCGCGCCCCCGCTCGTCGCGACGAAGGAGGAGCTGACCGAGGCGCTGGACCTCCTCGGCGAGGCCCTCGACGAAGCTCTCCCCGCGGGTGCGGGCGGGGACGATGACCGGAAGGCTCGGGGAGCGGCCGCGGCCCGATGACGGATTCGACGAGCGCCCCTCCCACCAGCTCGCCGGCGCCCGGCGGCAAGGTGTTCCGCGACGTCGCGAGCGCGCTCGGCGATCTGTTGCGCGACGGGATGCGGATCATGTCCGGCGGGTTCGGCCTGTCCGGGATCCCCGAGGCCTGCATCGACGAGATCGCGCGGCGCGGGCCGCGGAACCTGACGATCATCAGCAACAACTGCGGCAACCAGGGCCAGGGGCTGGCGGTGCTGTTGCAGAAGCGGCTGGTGGCGGCGGTGGTGTGCAGCTACGTCGGCGGAAACCCCGACCTGGCCGAGCAGTACCTGGCGGGATCGATCGCGGTCGAGCTGAACCCGCAGGGCACGTTTGCCGAGCGCATCCGGGCGGGCGGAGCCGGCCTGGGCGGCTTCTTCACGCCGACCGGCGCCGGCACGATCGTCGCCGAGGGGAAGGAGACGCGCCTGATCGACGGGCGGCCGCACGTGTTCGAGACACCGCTCCGCGCGGATCTGGCCGTGGTGCGGGCGCAGGTGGCGGATCGCTTCGGCAACGCGCGCTTTCACCGCACCGCGCGCAACTTCAGCCCGCTCATGGCCATGGCGGGCGCCGTGACCGTGCTGGAGGTCGACCGGCTGGTCGACGTGGGCGCCATCGATCCCGACGACGTCCACCTGCCCGGGCTGTTCGTCGATCGCATCGTGCACGTGCCGGTTCACCGCAACGTCATCGAGTCGCGCACCACGCGCGCGCGAGGCCCGGCGTGAGCTGGTCGCGCGAGCAGATGGTGCAGCGGGCGGCGGCCGAGGTGCGCGCCGGCGAGATCGTCAACCTGGGGATCGGCATGCCGACGGAGGTCGCCAACGAGATCCCGCCCGCTCTGGGAGTGATGCTGCACTCCGAGAACGGGTTGCTCGGCATGGGGCCCTTCCCCACCGACGACGAGGTGGATCCCCTGCTCATCAACGCCGGCAAACAGACAGTCACCGCCCTGCCGGGCGCCAGCACGTTCGACTCGGCGCTGTCGTTCGCCATGATCCGGGGCGGGCACGTCGACCTGGCGATCCTGGGCGGGCTCGAGGTCGCGGCCACCGGCGATCTGGCGAACTGGACGGTCCCGGGGAAGCTGATCACGGGCATGGGGGGCGCCATGGATCTGGCGGCCGGCGCCCGCCGCCTGATCGTCCTGCAAAGCCACGCCTCGAAGGACGGCAAGCCCAAGCTGGTGGCGGCCCTGACCCTGCCGCCCACGGCCATGGCTTGCGTCGACCGCGTGATCACCGAGCTGGGCGCGTTCGATCCCCTCGGCGATCGGTTCCACTGCGTCGAGCGGGCGCCGGGCGTCAGCGAGGACGAAATTCGTCGTCTGACGGGCGCCCCCGTGACGTTCGGCTGAATCGGCCGCGAGCCGGTTCCTAGAAAGATGGCCTAGAAGACTTCGAGCTCGGAGAAGCCGGGCTCGTCGCTTTGATCCGCGAGGCTCGTGAAGCGGACGGCGGCGGCGTCCGCGACGGGTGGGAAGAAGGGGATGTCCAGGTCGCGATCCGGATCGGGGAGCAGGCGCTCCTCGCTCCAGAGCGGGTTGCCGGCGGCGTCCAGCACCTCGAAGCGGCCCTGGATGAAGTCATAGCCGGACGCGTACTCGCGATTGCCGCGCATCGCGATACGCGAGACGGGCTGGGGCGAAGGGAAGTTGATCTGGAAGAACGGGATCTTCGTACAGGTCGTGATGCTGGCGCAGTCGCCGTGGGCCGAGAACCAGCTGGTCTGCAGGTTGTTGTCCCAGCCGCTCGCCGTCGACCAGTTCGAGGTGTTGTACTGAGTGCTCGACACGGCGGTGGCGCCCGGCAGGCGTGCCAGGTTCTGGCCCACGTTGAAGGTGCGCCCGCGAAACGAGCCGTGAGTGTTCGACGCGGTGAACACGCCGCTCGTCATGTCGGCGGGGACGACCACCGATACGCTGTCGACCGAGGCGCCCACCCAGGTGGTCGTCGCGGTGGCCTGCACCGGAAGGATCCGTCCGGCCGGGTCGGTGATGGTCACCGGTTCGGCGATCAGGTTCGTCCCCAAGATCGCGACGGTGGTGCCCGGCAGCGCGTTGTCGGGGGTGTAGTCGACGATGGTGGGCGCGCCCGGGGCCGACGCTACGGTGAAGTAGAGCGTGTTGCTGACCATGCCGCCCGCGGCCAACCAGACCGGCGTCTGTCCGGTGGCGATGGCGGTCGGGATGTCGATGGTCGCGCGGGCCATCGGTCCGTCCGAGCCGGCCACGACCGTGGTGGCGTACGCGGTTCCGTCGAAGACGACGGACCAACCCGGCGCGATGCCTTGCCCGTGCACCTCGAGGATCACCTGCGTGCCGGCGGTGCCCTGCAAGGGCGCAAGCGACGTCAGCTGAGGCGCGGGGCCGAAGCCGCCCGCCCCTCCGGTGGCCCCGCCCGCGCCCGCGGCGCCGCTCTGTCCCCCGCCTCCCCCGGCTCCCCCCCCACCGCTCGCGCCTCCTTGCGGCAGGTTCAGGCACACCCCCTCGGCGCACAGCCCCGAGGCACAAGCCCCGCCTTTCGGGACGAGCAACTGCTTCGTGCTCGTGTCGACGTATCTCGTTCCGGTCGCGCACGTCAGGTACGACTCCTGCCCCGGCTCGTAGGTGGGCAGGCGCGAGGTGTCGATGACCTCCGAGACGCAGCGCCCATCCACGCAAGTCTGGTCGCCGGCGCAGTCGGTCTTGGCCACGCACGCCGAGACCAGACCGAGGCGCACGAACAGGGTCCGCTCGGGGACCAGCGACAGGACCGCCGTCCGGACCACCAGCGTCTGCCCGGCTTGGTCGAGCGCGACCAGGCGCACCCGCACCCGGTCCGACGTGCCGCTCTCGGAATAGATCGCGTACGTGCCGGGCAACGAGAACGGCTCGCCGATACGCCCCGACAGCGGCCGATCGGTCGCCTCGCCGATGGGAATCCCGTTGGGAAGGCTGAACACCGTGAGGTGAACCGAGGCCAGCGGGGCCGGCGCGTCGAGATCGGTGGCCAGCCCCACGATGATCTCGGTGCGCGCCTTCTCTTTGCAACCAAACGCCGTCGCTGCGAGCGCCGCCAGAAGCACGGAGCCGGCCCCAAATCTGATCGCGCTCATCGCGCCGACGATAGGGAGCACCTCCCCGACCGTCAAGGCGGCCGCCCCCGAACCGAGGGCGACCTCAAGCTTCGGGCGCGCGCGGTGCCTCGAGCCCCATCCGCCGGAGCGCCGCCATGACCTTCTTCAGATCGTCCCAGGCTTCCTTCTTGCGGGCCGGCTCGCGCAGCAGGTAGGCGGGATGGAACGTGGGCATCAACTGGATGCCCTCGTAGCTGCGGAAATCCCCGCGCAGCCGGCTGATCGGCGAGTCGTCACGCAGCAAGCACTGAGCCGCGAACTTCCCCAGCGCCACGATCATGCGGGGGCGAATCGCGCCGAGCTGCTTCTTGAGGAACGGCTCGCACGCCGCGATCTCGTCGGGCTCGGGGTTGCGGTTGCCGGGTGGACGGCACTTCACGACGTTGCAGATGTACACGTCCTGCCGGGCGTAGCCCATGGCCTCGATCATCTTGGTCAGCAGCTGCCCCGCCTTGCCCACGAAAGGCTCGCCCTGGGCGTCCTCGTCGGCGCCCGGCCCCTCGCCCACGAACACCAGGTGCGCGTCCGGGTTGCCGACGCCGAACACCAGGTTCTTGCGGCCCGCGCACAGCTTGCAACGGCGGCAATCGCCCAGCTCCTCCCGCACGAGCTGTAGGGCGAGCGCCCCCCCCACCGATCCCGCGACCGCCTCCGGCCCCTCCCATGCGTCGGTGGCGACCGGGGCACCCTCGGGGAGCGCACTCGCCCCACTGGCCGCCGCGGGCCGCCGCCGCGCGGTCGCGCCCAGCGGCACGCCGAGCAGGCCCGAGCGCGCGCGCAGGGCCAGGTTCGTGCGTACGCCGGCCACCAGCCGCAGCAACTCGTCCCGGTCTCTATCTTCGGGCATTCGCGCCCCGCGCCACCGGTACGGCGACCGGCGCCACCCGCACCAGGGCATCCGCGGCCAGCAAGGAGTAGAAGATGACCAGCGAATCGGCGGCCGCGCCCCCCTTGTCCGCCTGGTTCGCGGCGACGGCGGCGGCGGGGCTGGCGGGATCGCCGTTGCGCCGTTCCAGCTCGGCGCGGATGGCGCGATACCCGTCCAGGAAGCGCGTCTCGGTCGACACCACGTAGGCGCGCCCAAGCAAGGTCGCCACGCAAGCGTTCCAGCACCGCTCGTCCAGGGCGCGCTTGACCCAGCCGTGCGGGATGGCCGGCGCCACGCGTTCGCGCAGCCACGCACCCACGAACGGGGTGTCACCCTCGCTGGCGATGACCGACAGAACCCGCGTGGCCGTCGTCGACGAGAAGTCGAACAGGGCGCCCGGGGTCTCCGGCTCGGTGGCGAACAGGGGCGGGGCCTTCATGCCGAAGGCCCGCTCGACGAAGCGCCGGCCCGCCGCCAGCAGCCCCCGATCCTCGACGGCGCGGGCGTACTCGATCAGGCTCCAGGCCAGAAAACCCGGGTCCTGGAAGTCTCGCCCGGAGACGTCGGTGAGCTCGCCCAGATACGCGGCCAGCACGCGAGCCGCCGTGTCGGCCCGGGCCGCGCGCCGGTTGTCGAGCACGCTCCCCTGAAGGCCGTTTTCGCCGAGCGCCGCCCGCAACACCAGCGCGCAGTCGAAAGCCGCCTCCTCGCCGGAGTCGTGCCCGATCGCGACGGGGACGTAGAACCTCCAGACATCCTCGACGAAGGACCAGGCCACCTCGCGGTTGGCGGCGAAGCGACCGTCGCCCGACAGCGCCTGGTGGCGCGACCAGATCCAGATGGCGGCCAGGGTCCCGTGGAAGTCGCGATCCGTCGAGCCAGGCCAGGGCGGCACGTTGCCCATGTCGTGGCCCTCGCTCGCCTGCCGCACGGCCAGGGCCGTCCCCGCTCGATCGAAGTGCAGGAAGGCCTGCGATCCGGAGCTCTTGAGGATCGGATCAGGCACGCCGGGGCCGTCCTCTTCCGCCGTGGGAGGCCACGGCCGCGAGGGGCCGCACGACGCCGCTGTGCCGGCGCCCGCGGGCGGTGGCCAGCGTCCGCCCCGCCGCGCCGCCCAGCGCCGACGCCAGCCGATCCCACAGATCGTCGGCGATCCGCTCCTTGGAGGCGCGGGACAGCTTCTCTTCGCGCCCGTCGGCGTAGAGCAAGGTCACGGCGTTCTCGTCGCTGCCGAACCCGATCCCGGGCAGGCCCACGTCGTTGAGGACGATCAGGTCGCAGCGCTTCTCGACGAGCTTCTCGCGGGCTCGCGCGCGCATCAGCTCGTCCTCGGTGCCGATCTCCGCCGCGAACCCGACCAGCAGCGGCCGGCGTCCGGTGCGCGAGCGGCCGAGCTCCGCCAGCAGATCGGGGTTGGCCACCAGGGCCAGCTCGGAGGGGGCGCCCTTCGCGCGGCGCGAGAGCTTGCCCGTCACCCGCCCCGCCGGACGGAAGTCGGCCACGGCCGCGGACATCACCACCACGTCGGCCCGGGCCGCCGCCGCACCAAGGGCCGCGCGCATCTGCTCGGCGGTCTCCACGTCCTGGCGGACGAGCGGCGCGCCCGGATCGCTCGAAGGGGTGTCCAGCGCGACCGGCCCCGCGATCAGCGTGACCTCGGCGCCGCGCCGAGCCGCCGCGCCGGCCAGCGCGAAGCCCATCTTCCCCGACGACCGGTTGCCGACGAACCGAACGTCGTCGATCGGCTCCTGGGTGGGACCGGCCGTCACGACCACCTTGCGCCCGGTCAGATCCTGCACGGTCAGGAGGCGCGCCGCCGCCGCCGCGATCTCGGGCGGCTCGATCAAGCGACCCTCCCCCACCCAGCCGCACGCCAGATCCCCGCGATCGGGTCCCACGGTCCGGAACCGTCCGAGGGCGAGCAGCTTCCCCAGGTTCTGCTGGGTGAGCGGGTTCGACCACATGTTCACGTTCATCGCCGGCGCCAGCAGCACGGGGGCCCGGCTGGCCAGCACCACGGCCGTCAACAGATCGTCGGCGCGTCCGCTCGCGAGGCGCGCGATGACGTCCGCGGTGGCGGGAGCGATCACGATCAGGTCGGCCTCGTCGCCGAGGCGGATGTGCCCGATCCGCGCCTCGGCGTCGGCGTCGAACAGATCGTCGGCGACGGGGTTGCCGGAGAGGGCCTGCAGGGTGAGCGGCGTGATGAACTTCTTGGCGGCCGCGGTCATGACCACCTGCACGCGCGCCTCGCTCTTCACGAATAGGCGGCAGAGCTCCGCCCCCTTGTACGCGGCGATGCCGCCCGTGATCCCCAGAACCACGCTCTTGTTTTCGAGACCGGCCATGGCTGAGTGCGGACAAACTTACCTCAATCTCGCCCGCGCGGGGCAGGCCTGACGGCTCCTCTTTCGACCAAGGAGGCCCCCCCGGCCGGAGGCGCCGGGCCGCCATCAGACGGAAAATGTCCAACGCGGGCCCCTCACGGTATAAAAAAGAGCACCTTGGCTGCGGGTGAGTTCCCACGACGGTTCGGGTCGTACGTGCTGCTCAAGCAGCTCGCGCGCGGGGGGATGGGCGAGCTGGACCTGGCCGTGACCGGCGGTCGCGGCATGGAGAAGCTGTGCGTGATCAAGCGGGTGCTGCCGCACCTGCTCGCCTCGGACAGCGTCCAGCGCTTCCGCGAGGAGGCGATGGTGGTGGTGCGGCTCTCGCACGGGAACCTGGTGGGCGTCCTCGACGCCGGCCGCGAGGACGGCGAGTTCTACCTGGCCATGGACTTCGTGGAGGGCAAGGACCTGCTCGCCACCTGGAATCAGTGCGCCGCCAAGCGGATCGCCTTCCCCATCGAGATCGCCGCGTACATCGTCAAGGAGCTCGCCCGCGGGCTGGCCTACGCCCACGCCTACCGGGACCTGCGCCTCGTCCACCGGGACATCTCGCCGGCCAACGTGCTGCTGTCGTACAGCGGCGAGGTGAAGCTGACCGACTTCGGCCTGGCCACCTCGAAGCTGAAGGAGCAGAAGACCGCGCCCGGGATCATCTTCGGCAAGCTCGCGTACCTCGCGCCCGAGCAGGCGCGCGGCCAGACGCTCGATCGGCGGACCGACCTCTACGCGGCGGGGATCCTGCTGTGGGAGATGCTGACCGGGCAGCAGCTCTTCCCGGTCAAGCAGGACAAGCCGGCCGCCGCGCCCCCGCCTCCCCCAGCCTCTAACGTCGCCGCCGCGGATCCAGCGGCGGACGGAGCCGGGCCGCCGGCGGGCGCCGCGGCGTCGCCGGCGCGAAACCCGACCGTGGACGTCCTCGACAAGCTGCGGAACCCGGTCATCGTTGCCCCGTCGTCGCTGACCGGGCGCGTACCACCCGGTCTCGACGCCATCGCGTTGCGCGCGCTGGCCGTCGATCCTTCGGACCGCTACCAGACGGGCGAGGCGCTGCGCGCCGACCTGGCGTCGTTCCTGGCCAAGAACGCGCCCGAGACCGACGCGGCCACGCTGGCCACCTTCATGACCCGCCTGTTCCGTGAGCAGATCGAGAACGAGCGCACCGAGCGCGACCGCCTGCTGTTGCAGGCCTCCTCGCTGCTGCCCGGAACGCACGGCCTGGGCACGCGCGCCGGCACGGTCGAGCGCGCCCCCGAGGACGACTCGACCGGCTGGCGCAAGCTGGAGAAGCCCGCCCGCGCCAGCTCCGCCTCGGCCGAGCTGACGGCGTCGAGCCCTTCGGGGCCGTCGTCCCCGTCCTCACGGGTGTCGGCCGGCCTCATCTCGGGGCTGGTGGCGCGGGCCCCGCGCGACCGGCGAATCGCCACCGACCGGCGCGTGACCCTGTCCGAGGTGTCCGCCGGCTCGGCCATGACCGGGCCCGCCGACTCGCGCGAGGCCGTTGGCAGCGGCCAATCGGGCGACTCGGGAAACTCGGAGAGCTCGGAAGACCGACGCCTCGGGACCACCATCGGCGGGCGCTACATCCTGCGAAGGCTGTGTGGCGAAGGCGCCATGGGCCGCGTCTATGAGGGGCACCACGTCGACATCGGCCGGCGCGTCGCCATCAAGATCCTGCATCCCACCTACCGCCACACCCCCGAGGTCGTCGAGCGGTTCCGGCGTGAGGCGCGCGCGGCCTCGAAGATCGGCCACCCCAGCATCGTCGACGTCACCGACTCCGGCACCACGACCGACGGCGCGTTCTTCTTCGTGATGGAGTACCTCGAGGGAATCGACCTCGAGCAGCTCATCCACCGCGACGGGGCCTTACCGCTCGAGCGGGCGCTGCTCATCGGCGCCCAGGTGTGCCGCGCATTGATCGCGGCGCACGCGGCGGGGATCATCCATCGCGATCTCAAGCCGGCGAACGTCATGTTGATTCGCCACCGGGACGAGGAGGACTTCATCAAGTTGCTCGACTTCGGCATCTCGAAGCAGAGCGACCTCGATCCGGAGGGGGGCGCCCGGCACCTGGGGTTGACGAACCCCAACGTCGCCGTCGGGACACCCATCTACATGGCGCCCGAGCAGGCCGCCGGTCACCCGGCCGACGCGCGCGCGGACGTCTACGCCGTCGGCGAGCTCCTCTACGAGATGTTGACCGGGAAGGCGCCGTTCTCGGGGAACGACGTCATGGTGGTCTTCCACAAGAAGGCCACCGAAACGCCGCCCCCCATCCGTCTGGCGCGGCCCGACGTGCCGGTCGCGGTCGACGAGATGCTCACGCGGGCCATGTCCCGCCGGCCGGAGGATCGCCAGCCCCACATGACGGCGTTGAAGGACGAGGTGCTCGCCTGCCTGGCCAGTCTGGGGCAGGCGCCTGCCTTACCGACCTTGTCGTCCTTGCCGGTGGCGCAGGGCGCCGGACCGACGCCGCTGCCCGTCCCGGCCGTGAGCGGCGCGACGCCCATGCCGGCCAGCGCGATCTCGACCCAGAACATGCGGCCGCGCCAGACGCTGACCACGCTTTCGATGGTCGCGATTGGAGCTGGCCTTGCCGGGATCACGGCCACGGCCCTGTTTGTCGTCGGTCGCGGCGGAGAGGCTCCCCGCTCGCGGCCCGCGGCGATCTCCACCATATCGGCGCATGCGCCGGCGCGCCCCGCGGCTCACGCGCCGAGCAAATCGGCAGGCCCCGCCACGGCGCCGCCCTACGCCGCGCCTGCACCAGTCGAGAGGGCTCCCGAGCGCGCAGCGGCGTCCAAACGAGCGGCCGTCGCGGCGGCAGAACCGGCGGTGCGCGAAGGGACGAGCGAGCGGGCGGCCCGAGACGAGCGGACGCGCTCGGCCGGCGGTGCCGGCTCTACCGGCCCGGGCGGCAGCGTCTCGCCGCCAGCTCTGCAGTCACGGACGCCGGCCCACCCGCGCCGTGCGGGCGCGACGAGCAGCTCCGGCGCGGTGGCGGACGCGGCGCTGGGCGCCGCGGCCACGGCGCCCAGCGTCTCGGCCCGCAGCAAGAAGGCTGCAGGCCCCGCGAGCTCCCCGGGCGGACCTTCGCCGGCGAACGCGCCCCCCGGCGAGCTGTTGCAGCGCGGCCGCGCCGCCTTCGCCCGCGGCGACTTCCCCGAAGCCGTGCGCTTCGGGCGGCTCACCGTGGGCGCAGGCGACGTCCTCGCGGGCCGCCTGCTGCTCGGCGACGCCTTCTACAAAATGAACCGCTTCGCCGACGCCCTGCGCGAATACGACGCCGCCGCCCAGGTCGCCCCGACGGACCCGCTCGCGCGCCGCGGCCACGAGCTGGCGACGGCCCACTTGGCCGCCTCGCCGCCGTGAGCCCGGCGCTGCGGGCAAGGCCGCACGACGAAATCTACGGGCAGCCCGGCTCGGCCTCGCGATACGCCAGCAGAGTCATCTCCGCCGAGGGCTGGCCGGCGCCCGGACCGAGCGGTACGCGCCGCGCCGTCGAGAAATGCAGGCGGGCCGCGCGCTGGCGCGGCGTCGCCTCGGGAGCGGGCAGCGCCAGCGACGCGGCCACCTGATCGAGCTCGACGTCCGCCAGCAAAATGAGGTCGTCCTTGTCGAGCTGGCGCAAGACCTCGAGCGCCTCGGCGAGGACCCCGGCCGGGGAAGGAATGCCGACCACCGACGCCGCGGCCGTGGTCTTGGTGGCCGTCGTTCCCACCTCGGCCCAGCGCGGCGCCTTGGTCCGATCGTTCTCGGCGAGGCGCACGGTGAAGCGACGCCCGACCAGCGCGCCGAGCGGCCGGTCGAGGAGACGCAGCCGCTCGAGGGTGACGACGCGCTGGCCGGGCTCGAACGCGGCGGGCGCGCCGTGGATGGCCAGCTCGCCGCCGCGCGCGTCGTCCTCGGGCCGCGGCCCCGCGCCGCCGGTCCCCCCCGTGCCTGGCGCGGGCGCCGGCGCGGCCAGCAGGGTCACGAGCATCGGCTCCTCGAACCGCCGTCCGGGCGCCGCGCCGTAATGCGCATACTCGCGCACCAGGATGGTCTCGGTCTCGATGATCAGGCGGCCCGTGCGGACCGTGCAGCCGTCGACCGCCTCGGCCGTCATGGATGCGCGCGCGTCGTGCTCGGGAAAGCCGCCCATGCGGGTCGGCCCACCGCAGGCGACGGCGGCGATCGCCATCGCGACGGCGGCCCCCCACGCCCTTCCAACCCCTACCGCCACGTGCGTGCGCCTCAGCGGCGGCGCTCGTCCATCAGCTTCGTGAACCGCTCGAACAGGTAGCAGGAATCGTTCGGGCCGGG
>Ga0068859_100006091_pt1 | contig 12249 bp, 6 predicted proteins | sample KBSSwiS22_FD_66585 | JGI IMG/M metagenome (GOLD analysis project Ga0068859, IMG submission 66585) | Switchgrass rhizosphere microbial communities from Kellogg Biological Station, Michigan, USA - KBS Switchgrass S2-2 | ecosystem: Host-associated > Plants > Roots > Rhizosphere > Soil ... | reverse complement strand
CCTCGTGCGCCGTTTTCTCGACGAGCTGCGGTCGCCCGAAGCCCTGCTCCTGGAGAGCTGCTGCCACGAGCGCGAGGCGCTGCCCTTCAAGGCGCTCGATGGGGTGGTCGACGGGATCAAGCAGCTGCTCGAGCAGATCCCGCGCGCCGAGGCGGCGGCGCTGCGTCCCGATGGTTTCGAGGATCTCGAGCGGCTGTTCCCCGTGCTGCGCTCGAGGCATCGCTCCGCGCCCGACGATGCGCCGCCAGCCGCTCGAGACGACGGCGAGCAGCGGCGGCGCGCCTTCAGCGCGTTGCGCGAGCTCTTGCAGCGACTGGGCGGCCGGCGCCCCGTGGTGTTGTTCATCGACGATCTGCAGTGGGGTGACGACGACAGCGCGGCCCTCCTGCGCGCGCTCCTGCGCCCGGATCACGCGCCGGCGCTCCTGCTCGTGGCGGCGTGCCGGCAGGACGTCGACGTGGCCCCCGCGTTCGCGGGGCTGCTCGACGCCCTGTCGTCCTCCGGGCGCTGCCAGGAGGTGTCGGTGGAGCCACTCGAGTCCGAAGAGACGCGCGCGCTGGCCGCCGCGTTGCTGGGAGAAGGCCATCCGGAGATCGACACCGTGGTCGCGGAAGCGGGCGGCGTCCCATTCTTCGTCGACACCTTGGTCCAGGAGATGCGCGAGCACGCGCCGCGGGCCGCCCAATCGGCGTCGCCCCACCAGGCGCCATCGGACGGCGGCGCCGTCGCCCGAGATCTGCGGCTCCAGACCGTGATCGGCGGGCGAGTCCGGCGGCTCCCGCTTCCGGCGCGCCGGTTCCTCGAGACGGTCGCGTTCGCCGGCAAGCCCCTGTCGCGCACGGTCCTGGAGGCGGCGGCGGACATCGGGGAGAGCGACGGACGCGACCTCGAGCGGCTGCTGCGCGCCCGCCGCTTCGTCAGGCTGAGCAACGACGGCGCGTCGCTGGAGACCTTTCACGACCGCGTTCGCGAAGGCGTGACGGCGTCGGTCCCGGTCGGCGAGCGCGCGGAGATCCACGGGCGGCTGGCCCGGGCCCTCGTCGTCTCGGGGACCGCCGACCCGGAGGATCTGGCCCATCATCTGGCGGCCGCCGGCGAGCGCGAGGCCGCCGCCCAACAGGCGGTGCAGGCGGCCGAGCGGCGGGCCCGGGCGCTGGCGTTCGACCGCGCGGCGGCTCTCTACGCGATGGCCATCGATCTGCGCGGGCCCGAGCACGCCGACACCGGAAGGCTCGCGACGAAGCGGGCCGAGGCGCTGGCCTCGGCGGGGCATGGCGGCGCGGCCGCCCAGGCTTACTTCGCCGCGGCCGAGCGGTTGCCCGCCGAGCGCGCGACCCTCACCTGTCGCGGCGCCGAGCAGCTGCTCCGAGCCGGCGAGATGGTGGAGGGGCGGCGGGTGATGGAGCGCGTGCTCCGGCGCTTCGGCTGGCGCGTCCCGCGAACGGCGGTGGGCGCGCTCCTCGCCACGGTCGTGCGGCGCGCGATGATGGCGCTCCGGGAGTTACGCGCGCCCGCCGAGCCGTGGTCGGAGGGGCCCCGGTCGCGCGAGAACTTCCTGCTGATGGACGCGAGCTGGGCGCTCGCCAGCAGCGCCATGATGCTCGATGCCGTGCGGGCCTCGTACTATCAGACGCACCACCTGCGGCTCGCGCTCGCCGAGCGCGAGCCCTTCCGGCTCGCGCGCGCCCTCGGGCTGGAGGCCATCTCCGCCTCCTTGCCGGGAGCGCGCTCGCCGGCGCGCGCCGAGCGCATGCTCGAGCTGCAGCGGGCCGTCACGGCGCGCGCGACCCACCCGATCATGAACGGCCTGGCGCCGCTGGCCGAGGGGGTGGTCGCCGCGAATCGAGGCGATTGGCGGCGGGCGCGCGAGCGCACCCTGCTGGCGTCGGAGCTGCTGGCCGCCCACGGCTCCGGCGTGGCGTGGGAGCTGTCGACGGCGCGTTCGTTCCTGCTGGGCGCGCTGGCGAGCATGGGCCGGTTCCGTGAGTACACCGAACGCTTTCCCCCTTTCCTGGAGGACGCTCGGACACGAGGAGACCTTTACGCCGAGGCCGTCCTCTCGCTGTCGGCCGGTTCGTACATCGTCGCGCTCAAGGACGATCGGGTGGCCGACGCCGACGCCGAGGTCGACGGCGCGCTCGCCCAGCTCGGGGGCCGTGGCTTTCACTTGCCCAAGATCTGGGGACTGTTCGCCAAGGTCGACATCGCGCTCTACGCGCGCGACGCCGAAAAGGCCTGGCGCCTGCTCTCACTCGCGACGCCCGTCATGCGCTCGCTGCTGTTCTACGTGCAGACGATGCGCGTCTACATGCGCCACCAGCGCGGGCGCGTGGCCCTGGCCATGGTAGCGGGCACCGCCGCCAGCGAGCCGAACGCGAAGAGCACGAAGACCGGTGAGCGAACCCGGCGGCGCTTCCTCCACCTGGCGGCGCGGGAGGCCCTAGCCCTGGAGCGCGAGCGGCTCCCCTGGGGCGCGGCTCTGGCGCTCACCTTGCGTGGCGGGATAGCCCAATGCCGCGGGGACGTCGAGGGCGCGTGCACTCTCCTGGCGGAGGCAGACCGCGCCCTCGTGGCGGCTGATATGACGATTCACGCGGCCGGGGCGCGCCACGCGTTCGGACGCTTGCGCGGCGGCCGCGAGGGCGCCGCCGCCATCGCCGACGCCGAGGCCTGCATGCGCGACCAGAACGTGCGCTACCCCGAGCGCGTCGCCGCGATCGTCTATCCGGGCCTTCGTTGAAGGCGGCCTTTCCTGGGTCGGCCGGCCTCGGCACGACCAGAGCGAGGCGCGTCCGGAGAGGTGCACTCAGAAAATTGATGGTCATCGGCCCGCCAGCGCCTGGGCCCGGCAGGCCTGCGCGCGCCGGTTCTCCCGGATCCGGGGCCCGCCGGCCTGTTCAGCGCTGGTCCGAAGAATGCTTTCACATCACCGAATGACAATGGAGCGCGCGCACTTGAACGATCGATTCGGTCTTCCGACCTCCTCTCTGCGGGTAGCTGTCGCAACGCTGATCCTCTTTGGCATCTCCGCCTGCGACGACACCCCCGTTCCCCCTCCTGGGGGGCCGCCTCCCGGATCGTGCGTCGTCGACGGCGTGACCTACCCCGACGGCACCGGCAATATCCCGGCGGCCGACGGCTGCAATACTTGCAGCTGCGCGGGCGGTTCGCTTCGTTGCACCCTTCGCGCCTGTCCGGTTCCGCGGGCGTGCGGCGCGCGCGCCGGCGACACCTGTGCCGCCAACGAATACTGCGCCTATGTCGAGGGCGAGTATTGCGGCGGCGCCGACGCCGAGGCCGTCTGCAAGCCCCGTCCAGACGCCTGCGCAGACATTTACGCTCCGGTATGCGGCTGCGATGGGAAGACTCACGCCAGCGCATGCGACGCCGCGCGGGCCGGTACCGGTGTCCTGCAGGCCGGTCCCTGCGCGGGCGGCGGCCGCAGCTGCGTCGTCGGCGGCATCACCTATCCCGACGGCACCGGCAACATCTCGGCGGCCGACGGCTGCAATACTTGCAGCTGCGCGGACGGGTCGCTCCTCTGCACCCTTCGCGCCTGTCCCGTCGCGCGCGCCTGCGGGGCGCGAGCGGGCAATACCTGCACCACTAGCGAGTACTGCGCCTATGTCGAGGGCGAGTATTGCGGCGGAGCCGACGCCGAGGCCGTCTGCAAGTCCCGTCCGGACGCCTGCGACGCCATTTACGCCCCCGTGTGCGGTTGCGACGGGAAGAGCTACGACAGTGCCTGTACCGCCGCGCAGGCCGGCACCGGCGTCCTGCACGCCGGCCGGTGCTAGCAAGCTGCTGAAGAAGGGGCCTCGGGCTTCGGACCTCGGGCTTCGGAATCACATGACCCTTCTCCGTCGGAGAATTTATTTCCCGAGGCCTGAAGTCCGAGGCCCGAGGCCCCCCAGGGAGTTTTTCAGCACCTGCTAGTGCGCTGGGGACACGGCCGTCCAACGCCCGATGGGCGCGTCAGAGCGACTCGAGGAACAGGGTCAGGTCGGCCTTCTCTCGGCTCGTGAAGCCGATGTTGAAGTGGGTGTCGTAATGCTCGACCACGTCGCGCAGCGTGGCGGCCGAGCCGTCGTGGAAGTACGGCGGCCGCGCGGCGAGATCGCGCAATCCGGGCACCTTGAACCGGTTCATATCGGCCCACAGTCCCGTGATCAGCGCGCGCCCGGGATCCGTCGTCTGAATCATCGCCATCGTGGTCTTGTTGCGGAAGGTGTAGAGCGGGACGTTCGCCGCCCGCCGCTCGGGCGCGCTGACGCCCGTGTCGAACAGTCGAAAGTCCGCCCCCCCGCCCACGTTGGGAGCGTCGTGGCACCCCGAGCAGGTCTGCTGAAAAGATCCCGCCGGCGTCGTGACGGTGAAGGTGCGGGTGTTGAAGATCTTCTGGCCAGCCGCGACCCGCCGCCGGGCCTCGCTGACGGCGCTGCCGCCGCTCAGGTTCTTCCAGGCGTCGAACAGGGTGAAGACGTTGGGGTTGAAGCCCGGCCCCGGCACGTTGGCGCCGATGGCGAACGGCAGCGTGAGCAGCGGCTGCGGGCCGCCCTGGGCGCCGCGCGCGTCGAGATCCTGGGCCTCGAAGTGGTACACCTGCGCCGTCACCAGCGAGGTCTCGAAGTCGACGATCTGGTCCCGCACGCCGTCGGCGATCGGCGCCGCCGCCTGCGCGTGGTTCACGGTGGCGCCGTTGGCCTGGTTCTTTAGCGACTGCCGGACGTTCGTCGGATCGGTGACGATGGTGTTACGCCCGTCCCAGTTGACGCCGGCCAGGAACCGCAGATTGGTGATGGGCAGCGGCCGCCGGAACAGCGAGAGCTGGGTGGCGCTGGCGAACCCATACGGATCGTCGACGGCGAAGAGCTCGAACTCGGACGTGGTCTTCACCGGCAGCCCGATGCGGATGACGGCGCGGGAGATCAACAGGCTGTACGCGCGCAGCCGGGCCAGCGGTGTCGATACGTCGAGGTTGGGCGAGTTCGCGGCGTCATGGGGCCGGAACAGGGGATCCGTTCCATTCGTGAGGAGAAACCGGAGCGCCACCCCCACCGGTGTGATGGTCCAGCCCTCGCCCACCAGGTGGCACGTGTTGCACGTGCGGCCGTTGGTGCCCAGGGACTGGAAGAAGGGGCCGCTGGTGTCCAGCGTCCCCGTCGGTGTCGCGGTCTGTGCGAAGCCGGAGAGGTTGATCTTGGGCCCCAGGTCACCTGCGCTGATGGTGATCGCGCTCTCGGTGGCAGACACCGCTTCTTCATGCGGCGGAGCTCCACAGGCGCCGGTAAAGGCGGCAACGACGACGGTAGTGAACGGAACGAGCCTTTTAGTAAATCTCACAGTGCTCCTCCTGACTCGTGTTTTCCCAAGCATGAGATCGAACGAGCAATGACGGCAATGAGGACGATAACGGCTGCAGGATGGTCACAGGACGGTTACGTCCACCGCAGAGCTGTGAACTCTGTGACAATCACTATCTGCCAGGTCGGAGAGTACCACGTGCATTAATTTCCGGATAGAGGGAAAAACGTCGATGTCCCAGCGACGCAGCGAGAATCCGAGGCGTGCGGCCTACCTGCTGCCCTACCTGCGCTCTGATCCACCCTTCTCCACCTTCGTACGCCGATATGTGCTCGTGTCGTCCTCGACAGGGCGGACGCCGGCGACTTGGCCCCCACGGGAATTTGCAAACCATTGGCACGCAAACAAGCAAGACACTCCCGGCACCGATCTGTCGTTGGGCGTCTGAGCCCCGTAATTTCGTTAATGCCGACGACTCGGGCGCTTGCCCTCCACTGTCGCGTTCGGATATAGTGGCGACGCTTTTTGTGTGTCGCTTGGCTGCGAGAGGGGGCAGTGCTGGTGCGGCTCCGGGGGGGGCGTCTGAAAACAAGAAGCCCCGCTCGTCTGGCGGGCTGCCGTAAAACCAGGACGTCCGCCGATGACTTCAAGCTTCGATTCCGCCCACCGCGACCGACGTTTCGCGCGACTCCTTCGCCACGCCCTCGGCACGGCCGCCGTGGTCGCCTCGCTCGCTCCGTCGCCGTTCGCGCGCGCCGACGACCTCGACGAGCCGGCTCCCAACCTGCCGGCGTTACCGGATCCAGACGGCGAGGACCGAACCTCCGTCCTCGAGAAGCGGGTCGAGGAGCTGTCAGAACGACTGCGGCAGTCCGAGGAGGAGCGCCGCGCGAACACGTCGCCGCTCTCCTGGGAAGGTTACGTCGACGCCGGCTTCTTCGTACCGCTGGGAAATGGCGGTGTCGGCTTCGTTCGGGACGTCGGCAACAAACAGTTCCCGCAGTACGGTCCCGACGGCTCCACGCCCTACTCGTGGGTCTTCCTGGGCGACATCCTGGGGAGCCCCATCAATTCGCGGGGGGAGGCCGCCGATCTCGGCAATCCCCCCGGCATCACCCGCTTCGACAGCGTCGACTCGAATGGTGCTCCCGGCTTCCTGATAAACGAGGTCAACCTCCGCCCCCGCTATGCGTTGTCCGACAACGCCATCCTACGGGCCAGCATCAACTTCGTCCCCCGGTCTGGCGCGAACTTCTCCTTTGGAGATTTCATGGATGTCGACCTGGCGGAGATGGAGTACCTCGTCACCGACGACGGCAAGACGTCGGTGTTCGCCGGCAAGATCCTCCCGGTCTTCGGCATCGAATACAAGGACCGCAAGTCCGACCAGCGCTTCGGCATCACCCCGTCGCTCATCGGCCGCTACACGACGGGCCCGCAGCTCGGCCTGAAGGTGCGCAGCAAGCTGCTCTCGGACTGGGTCGTCTTGGCCGGCTCCGTGACCAACAACTCCTCGACGGTGGAGTCGTTCCACTTCTACCGCGAGGTCGACAGGAACATCGGCAAGACATTGAACGGGCGCGCGGCGCTGAGCGTCCCGGTCGGCCAGATGCTTCACCACGGAGGGGACCGGCTCGAAGTGGGATTATCGGGTGAGTGGGGCCCTCAGGACGGCGCCAGCGACAACTCCGGCGACATCTGGTTCCTCGGCGCCGACTTGCAGTACATGTCCGCTAACTACGCCCTCAAGGGACAGGTGATGAAGGGCCACGCGCCGGGACGGGCCGACGAGGACGTGTGGGGGCTGGACCTCAGGTACTCCGGCTACCTCGAGCTCGATTGGCAGGTGCTGGCGCGCCTGGGCCTCATCGCGCGCGCCGAGATCCGCGACGCCACCGTCGTTCTTGGCACCGAGCGCTTGTACCTCACCAAACAGGCGCGGTTCACGGGCGGGGTGAGGGTCGTATTCAACCCGCACATCGTGCTCAAGGCGGAGTACCTGCACAACCTCGAGTACGGCGGCATCGCTCAGATCGACAATGACGTGGCGACCAGCTCGCTGGTGCTGGCGTTTTGAGGGAGAGCGTCAAATGAGCACGATATCGAAAGGTCGCTCCCGCTGCGCGGATCGCTCGGGCGGCGCCGGGCTGGCGCTGGTGCTGGCGGTCTGCCCTGCGGTCGTCGGGTCGCTGGCGGGGTGCGACGATCTGAAGACGATCGGTGACGAGGACGGCTTCAGCCTCAACGAGCGGCAGAGCATCCAGACGATGACCCCGTTCTCGCAGCCGATGCGGATCAACCCTTACAACTGGCTGATCAACCCTTCGAACTGGCTGACGGCGGACGGCACCCCGGAATCGATGGACGAGTGGGCGCGACGAGGCGAGGCGGCGGCGAAGCTGGGCCAGATGCTGTTCTTCGACCCCGACTTCTCGGGCGCGGTCAAGGTCGACGGCCCGACCGGCGTCAAGGGTGACACCGGCAAGGTGTCCTGCGTGACCTGCCACGATCCCAACCGCTACTTCATCGACTCGCGGACGAACGAGGGGCTGTCGCACGGCGTGGCGTACACGGCGCGCAGCTCGCCCACGATGGTGAACCTCGGCTGGTACGAGTGGGTGACGTGGGCCGGCCGGCTCGACTCGTTGAGCATGCAGGGGGCCAACGCCCCCGAGGCGCCCACCGACGTCGGCACCACGCGCCTGTTCTATGCCCACGTCCTGTTCCGCAAGTACCGCGCCGAGTACGACGCCATCTTCCCCACCCCGCTCGACCCGGCGCTCGATCCCCAGCATCCCGACGCTGCCCGGTTCCCTCCCGCGGGGAAGCCCAAGGCCGCGCCCACCGACCCGGACGGTCCCTGGGAGACGATGATGACGGGGGACGATCGCCGGATCATCAACCAGATCATGGCCAACTGCGGTAAGGCGCTGGAGGTCTACGAGCGCAAACTGGTGAGCAGCGGCTCGCCGTTCGAGCGGTTCGCGCGCGGCGAGAAGGACGCCCTCGGCGGGCGTGAGAAGCACGGTTTGAAGCTGTTCGTGGGGAAGGCGGCGTGCATCGAGTGCCACACCGGACCGGTGCTGAGCGACAACAAGTTCCACGACATCGGCGTGCCCCAGAGCGGGCCCATGGTCCCCGTCACCGACGGTGGTCGCTTCACCGACCTGCCCAAGTTGCTCGCCAACGGCTACCGCGGCGAAGGCGACTTCAGCGACGATCGCCCGGCGGGCGTCGAACGGTACGACACCGTACGCGCGACGGAGACCACCGACGGGGTGAACATGCCGGTGGAGAAGCTGCGCGGCCGGTTCCGCACGGGGGGCCTGCTGAACATCGCCGAGACCGCCCCCTACTTCCACGACGGCAGTGTCAAGACCCTCGCGGAGGTGGTGCGCTTCTACAATCGTGGTGGCGGCGATCTGGGGACGTTCAGCGGCGTCAAGGATCCGAGGATCGTTCCGCTGGACCTCACCGAGGACGAACAAGCCGATCTGGTGTTGTTCCTGCGCAGCCTGACCGGCAATCAACCACCCGAGGAATGGCGGCAGAACATCGCCAAACCGCACTCCCCGGAGCCTACGCCCCCCTGACGGCCGTGGTCGCTCAGGGGAGCGCCAGGGGGTAACGGCCCATCAGGGCCGAGGTGTCGGCTCGTCCCCGGCGCTGCGGCTTCAGGGCGGAAGCGCCGCGATTTCGGCGGCCGTCAGCGCGCGGCGGTAGACCCGAAAGTCGTCGATGGCGCCGGCGAGATAGTTATCCTGAGCAAACTGCGACTTGCCGATGAAGTTCCGATCGGTCGCGCCCAGATCCCCCGCGTGCAGGGTCATCCGGGTGTTGCTGCCGGCCGGCACGCGATCGATATACAGCGTCCCGGTGTAAGGCGATCCCGACGCGAGCGTCACGGCGACGTGGTGCCAGGCGTTCATCGTGAGCAGCGCCGGCGAGGTCATCTCGATGTTCTCGCGCACGGCGCTCCCCATCGTGCTGATGGTGAAGCGCACCGAGGCGGGGCTGGCGGCGGTCTGGTGGGTCGTCAGAAACATGTACTTGAGCGGCGTCGCCGCATCCAGGCCGAGGTGGAACACCCGCTGCCATTCGAGATCCCCCGTGAGGTAGACCCAGCACGCGATCGTGAGGGCCGCAGGAGCCAGGTTCTGAAGGGACGGCATCGACACGTAGCCACCGGCGGTGACGCTGGCGCCCGCGAAGCTGACCGCGTGGGAGCCGACACGCGCCATCGTCGAGAAGGCCGCGGTGCCGGGAGAGACCGCGGTGAGCGTCCCGTTCCGTGCCATGCCGCCAAACATGGCCGAGTCGGTGGCCATGGTGCCGGTCGGTTCGTCGAACTTGTACCAGACGACCAGATCCGGATCGATCGCGGGAGCCGAGCCGCCCGCGCCCCCGGGTGCTCCACCTGGGCCTTTCATGCCCCCGGCGGCGCCTGCCCCCCCGCGCCCCGACGTCCCGCCGCTGGTCGTCGCTCCCCCGGCGCCCCCCGAATCGGTACCGCGTCCGCCGGCCGCCGCACCGCCGGACCCCGCGGCCCGTCCCCCGGTCGCGCCGTTGCCGCCGGCCGCGCTTCCACCGATCCCGCTTCCTCCGGAGCCCGGCGTGCCGCCGGTGGGATTGCCCCCACCACCTGTGATCGCGCCGGAGCCAGGCGCTCCGCCGATCGCGGACGTTCCGGCGGCCCCGGAGGCGCCCCCCGACCCACCCATCACGCCGCCGCTCCCTATCGCGCCGCCGGAGCCCAGCCTCCCGGCCGTTCCGCCCCGGCCCCCCGAGGCAGGCGCCAGGCCGCCAGACCCGCCCGACCCGATCGCCGCGTCAGGAGGCAGGTCACAGGTGTGACAGATCTCGGGAGACGTGAAGCAGGAGAGGCTGGCCACGCCACCCGCAAGCACCACGACAGCGACGCGAGACAACGCCCGTCGTGTTCCATCACCTGCCATCCCACCTGCCAGCCGTGTCGCCGTCAGCCACTGGCCCCCGAGAGTTCGCCGCATCGATGCGCGCTACTTTGACGCGTCCTCCTTGAACCATCAAGGCAAGGAGTGGTTCGCTCGTCGCCGTCTCGACGTGATCTGGATCATCCAGACGAATCGAGGAGGCGCGCGTCGCGGCTCACAGCGCCAGGAAGGTGATTCCACTCTGTCCGCCGACCACCAGGCGCAATCGGTCGGGCGAGAGGGCCATGCCCAAGGCCTGCGCGTCGAGCTGCCAGGCCTTCGAGACGCCGAAGCCACCGCTCGACTTCTCCCAGAGGATGACGAGGCCCGACCAGTCGTCGGAGACGAGGTGAGCGTCGTCGACCCACAGCACGTGACTCACGTAGGCCGCGTGTCCGGACAGGCTCTGCCGGAGGCCTTGCGTCGCGACGTCCCAGATCTTGATCACGTTGCCGGTCCCCGTCGATGCCACGGTCAGGCCGTCCGGCGAGTACGCGGCGTCCGCCATCTCGTTCGCGATCCCCTTCAAGGTGAAGACCAGCGCGGCGCCGGGCACGGTCCAGGAGGTGGCGCGCTCGTCGACGCCCGCGACGATCAGGCGCGAGCCATCGGGCGAGAAGTGGACGTTGTGCACGGACGTGGGGTACGGGATGGAAGCGACCCGGGTGCCATCCGCGACCCGCCAGAGCTCGATGGGACCAACGGTGCCCGCGGTGGCCAGCAACCCGCCGTCGGGCGAGAACGCCACCGTGTCGGCGTAAAGGCCGCACGTCGCCGGGATGTTCCGGACCAGGGCACCCGTCGCGACGTCCCAGATGTTGACGATCCCGGGCGTGACCGCCGTCAGGCTGCCCGATCCGGGGGAGCCCGCCGTCGCGAGGAGGCGGCCGTCGGGCGAAAAGGCCACGTCGTACGTGACCGTGCCCGCTCCCGCGACATCGCGAAGGGGTTGGCCACTAGGCAGGGACCAAAGATGGACGTTGGGGGTGGGTGACTCCTGTCCCGCGGCCAGGGTCAGGCCGTCGGGCGAGAAGGCAACGCCCGACGTGCGCGCGCACCGATTCGTGCCCTCCATGGGTAGAGCTAGCTGCGCACAGCTTCCGGTGGTGGGCACCGGCAACCCGTTGACGGTCAGGCCGCCGCCGCCCGAGCCCGTCACCCCACCTGAAGCGACGGCCCCGCCCGTGCCCCAGTTGCCCCCGGAAGCCACGACGACGTGGCCCCCCGACCCGGTCACGTAGCCCCCGTCCGATCCGCCGCTCCCGTCGTGCGGCCCTCGGCCGAGGACCCCCACGACGAGATCAGCGTCGCAGCTCGCCGCCGCCGTGGCCGCGAGGAGGGCCGCGGGAAAGAGTCGGGTGCGCGAAGCGCTGAATAACCTTCTGCTGGTACTGGTCGTCATGATCGCCCTCCGGTCGTCGTTGATTCCGTCGTAACCGTCACCGTCGTAACGTCATGGCGTTGATGGCCTGAGAACCGACTTCTTTTGAAGGAGATCGCGATCAGCGTCCACGCTCGTCAAAGCACGGACCTTCGCCGCGTAGGCGGAGCCGGGGTGCAGGCGCAGGAAGGTGGAAGCCTGTGAGTGGGCCGCATCGCGACGGCCGAGGCGAACGAGGGCGGCGATCTCGATCACGTCGCGCTCGTCGCGGAGGAGACCGCCCGGATAGCGGCGCGCGTGCTGCTCGGTGAGGCGCAGGGCCAGCGAGGGATCGCCCTGGACGGCTGCATCCGCGAGATCGAGGAGCCGGAGCTCTTCGATCGACGAAGAAGGCGCGTTGCCCGCGGCGCGAGGCAGGACGCGCCGGGAGCGGGAGGTGGCGGAAACTGGCGGCGCAACCGGCGCGAGCCGCGGGGAGGGAGCCGTCGCCGCAGGAGTGACCGGCGGAGCCACCGAAGGTGCGGGGGCGAGCGCCCGTGGTTCCGGAGCGACGCCCGGAGCCGAGGCCACCGGAGCCGGGCCCGGGATCGGCTGTCCCGCGAGGGACGAGCT
>Ga0068859_100006090_pt1 | contig 12249 bp, 10 predicted proteins | sample KBSSwiS22_FD_66585 | JGI IMG/M metagenome (GOLD analysis project Ga0068859, IMG submission 66585) | Switchgrass rhizosphere microbial communities from Kellogg Biological Station, Michigan, USA - KBS Switchgrass S2-2 | ecosystem: Host-associated > Plants > Roots > Rhizosphere > Soil ... | reverse complement strand
TCGGATACGTCGACTCACCTCGAACTCTATAAAGCGTTTCCCAACATCGGCGGCATCGTACATACTCACAGTCGTTGGGCAACAACCTTTGCACAGGCCGGTCGCGGCATCCTGGCGCTCGGCACAACACACGGCGATTATTTCTATGGCGAGATCCCCTGCACCCGAAAAATGACAAAAGCCGAGATCGAGGGCGAGTACGAAAAAGAAACCGGGTCCGTCATCAAGGAAACCTTCCAGGGGAAAGACCCGGATGCCATGCCCGCGGTGCTTGTACACAGCCATGGACCTTTTGCATGGGGACTCGATCCCATGGACGCCGTCCACAATGCCGTGGTGCTGGAGGAGGTTGCGTTCATGAACTTCCATACTCTTATGCTTGAGCCGGGCGTTTCACCCATGCAGCAGGAATTGTTAGATAAACACTATTTGCGAAAGCATGGCGCCAACGCCTATTATGGGCAGACAAAAAAGTCGTAAAAAGGAGATGCATTCATGATTGATTTGAAACAATACGAAGTCTGGTTTGTAACGGGGAGTCAACATTTATATGGCCCCAAGACATTGGAGACCGTTGCAGAACACTCGCGTGAGATTGCGGGGGCGTTGGATGCCTCTGCAGAGATGCCGGTGAAAGTTGTTTTCAAGCCTGTATTGACCACACCCGAAGCGATCCGGGAATTGTGTCTGCAGGCCAACTCCACAAAGAATTGCGTGGGATTAATTACCTGGATGCACACGTTTTCGCCCGCCAAAATGTGGATTGCGGGTCTGACGCTGCTAAAGAAGCCCTTCCTGCATTTACATACCCAATACAGCCGTGAGATTCCATGGTCAACAATTGACATGGATTTTATGAACCTGAATCAGTCCGCCCATGGGGACCGCGAATTTGGATTCATCGGGAGCCGCCTGCGCCTCGATCGCAAGGTGGTGGTGGGTCATTGGGGAGATGGCGGTGTTCAATGTGAGATCGGTACCTGGGTTCGGGCTGCCTGTGCCTGGGCTGACTGGCAGGGGGCAAGGGTCGCACGCTTCGGCGATAACATGCGCGATGTTGCCGTGACCGAAGGTGACAAGGTCGAAGCGCAAATTCGACTCGGCTATGATGTCTATGGTTATGGCGTTGGGGATCTGGTCAAAGCAGTCAATGACGCCAGTGATGCCGATGTCAAGAAAATGACGCAAGCCTATCTCGATGAGTATGAAGTAGTCACTGCGCTTCAGCCGGGTGGCGAAAAACATGCTTCGCTGGTGGAAGGCGCTCGCATCGAAGTGGGCATGCGCAACTTCCTCAGCACAGGGAACTTCAAGGCGTTCACAACCACATTTGAGGATCTGCATGGCTTGCCACAACTTCCCGGGTTGGCTGTCCAACGATTGATGCGGGATGGTTACGGCTTCGGCGCAGAAGGGGACTGGAAGACTTCCGCTTTGGTCCGCGCGATGAAGGTGATGAGCGAGGGGCTGAAAGGCGGTGTCAGCTTTATGGAAGATTACACCTATCACTTTAGTGCGGATGGCGACAAAGTGCTCGGCGCCCACATGCTTGAGATCTGCGAATCGATCGCCGCTCCGTCCGGGAAACCGAAATTGGAGATTCTGCCGCTCTCCATCGGTGGCAAGGCGGACCCCGTCCGTCTGATTTTTGATGCCAACACAGGACCGGCGATCGGCGCGTCCATTATGGATATGGGCCAGCGCTTCCGTATCGTCGCCAACGTCGTGGATGTGGTCCCGACCGACGAGCCGCTTCCCAATCTGCCCGTAGCGCGCGCCCTTTGGCTGCCGCGTCCGAGTCTCAAAGTTGCCGCGGCAACGTGGATCTACGCGGGGGGCGCGCATCACACGAGTTTCAGTTATGCGGTCACGGCTGACCATCTCCGTGATTTTGCCGAGATGGCGGGTGTTGAATTCCTGTTGATCGACGAGACGACCCGCGTCGATGAGTTCAAGGAAAAGCTACGCTGGAACGATCTGTATTACCACCTGAACAAAGGGCTGTAGTTCTTTCGTGAGTAGTGAAGTGCCTCTTGTTGAATTCGCAGGAGGCACTTTTTAGAACAGTTGAGGTAGGACATGGAAAAACACATCTTAAAAAACGATTTCCTGCAGATCGAATATTTGACCGATGCATTACGCATCATCGCGTTGACGCCCGCCGGCAAGACCAACCTCTTTGTCGAGCTTAGCGATATTGATTCTCCACCCATCCAGACCCCATACGGAATCTTTCACTTTCTGGGCGGGCATCGTCTTTGGCACTCGCCGGAAGTCTTGCCTCGCACATATATTCCGGACACGCCTGTCACCCTCACCGAACTTTCCGATGGAGTCCTGCTTGATACGCAGACGGAGCAAGGGACTGGCATTCGCAAAACGCTGCAAATTCAGCTCGCCGCGGACAAACCTTCTCTCACGATCACTCATACTCTCGTGAACGATGGTATGTGGTCGGTGGAACTGGCCCCGTGGGCCATCACACAATTCCGTTTAGGCGGCACCGTCATTCTGCCGCTTCCCACCGGCAATGCTGATCCCGCAGGATTGCTGCACAATCGTCAGTTTTCGTTATGGCCTTATGCGCGCATCCATGACCCAAGGTTGACGTTCGAAGACAGCTTCATATCGTTTAAAGCGGATGCCCTCCTGCCGCCGTTCAAAATTGGTTACTTCAACCCACAGGGCTGGATCGCCTATTGGCTGGACGGAGTCTTGTTCCGGAAGACAACTGCTGTGCAGACCGGTGTGCCTTACCCGGACAATAACTGCAATTCCGAAATGTACTGCAACGACAAGTTTGTGGAGCTGGAAAGCGTCGCTCCGCTGGCGATATTGCCTCCTGGAGGATCTGCAACTCATGTGGAAACATGGGATATTGATCACGGGCTTGATTCTCTGCCAGATGAAATCCGGGAATTCCTGTTGATCAAGAATTGAATTTGTAACATTTTAAGACTGATAGGAATAAGCGATTCTCTCTTGTAATACATAACCTTGCCTGGCATTACCTGTTTGGGTCATCCTATTTGAGAATATTTTATCCAAATGGGTAATAAGAAAAGCATTGACATATTCTTCCTGCATAGTAAAATACTGCCCAATATGTTTCGAGACCTAGCAAGGTTCCTTATGGAAGCCAAATCCAAGCGCAAGCCCATCTCTGCAACGTCAGTTGTCGAGACTGGGCTTGTTTTGGGTAAGCAGAAAAAGGATAACCGGTTGCCGTAGTTCTTTATTTCTGTCCGTATACCAGCCAAGCGCCCTCCGACAATGGAGGGCGCTTTTTATTTTGCAAAGGAAAATCCATGCTTGAAATTTTAGACACAACCTTACGCGAAGGCGAACAGACTCCCTATGCCAATTTCACTGTAGACGAGAAAGTGGAGATTGCCAAAATGCTCGACCGCGTTGGCGTGGATATGATCGAAGCGGGGGATCCATCTGTTTCCCCAAATGTTGCCAGGGCAGTGGAGCGCATCGCCTCGCTGGGACTTCGAGCGGAGATTGTCGCCCATTCCACTGCCACGCGCCAGGGCATTGACCGCGCGAAAGCCTGTGGCGCTGGCCGGGTGGCGATCTTCTACGCGACCTCGAAAATTCATCTCGATTCAAAGCTGCGGAAGACTCAAAGAGAGGCTCTGGCAATTGTCGAGGAGCATGTATGCTATGCCAAAAGTTTGGGGTTAAAGGTGCGATACACACCCGAAGATGCAACCCGAACCGACTTTGATTATTTGGTCGAAGTTTGTAACATTGCCATCCGGGCAGGGGCAGACAGAATTAGCTTTGCGGACACGCTGGGAATTATGCAACCCCACAGGATGTTCGAACAAATCTGTATGTTGCGAAAGGGACTGAACTCCTGCAAGGTTGACTTGCATTGCCATAATGATTATGGACTGGCATTGGCAAATGCCATGGCAGGAATGCGGGCTGGGGCGAATTGCATTCATACAACCGTCAACGGTATGGGCGAACGGGCCGGGATTCCCGACCTCGCTGAAACGATTCTCGCGTTTCACAATCTGGAAGGAGCGGAAAAGTTCAATCTTCAGCCGCTGATGGAACTTTCCAGCTATCTTGAAAAGGTATCTGGTTTCTTTCTAGCGCCCAATAAACCGATCACGGGTCAGAATGCTTTTAGCCATAAAAGCGGTGTCCATACCAATGGCATTCTTAAGGATCCGCGTACCTATGAGCCCTTTGACCCTTCCATTTTGGGGCGCGAGCGAAAGATTGTGATTGACAAATACACCGGCAGGAGTGCGGTTGCGGCCCGACTGGACGAATACGGAATCGAAGTTAGCGCGGCGGAATTGGAAGTGATCGTGACGCGTATCAAGAACATCGGCGATCAGCGCAAACAGCTCTTCGACGCGGATATTTTAGAGATTGCCGAGCAGGTGACCGGGCGCGAGCTGGATGTCATTCCGCACGATATTAGTGCAATGGTGATGCTGGAGGTCGAGTCGCATGTTTATACGTCCTCTGTTGTGCGACGATTGCGCGGGTTTACCAATGTCTCCAGTGTGTATGAGGTGACAGGCGACCACGATATCAGCGCGTTCGTGAATGTGGAAAATGTGGCGGCCTTGAACAACCTGATCGAGGAGATCCGCACCGTGCAAGGTGTCAAACGGACCGAAACCCGCATGGTATTGAAAAAATATAACGGGAATGGAAAATAACCGTTCAATTCGTTGGTCGAGTGGGATCGAGCGGTAGCGAGAGCCTGTATCGAGACCAATAGATTGGATGCCATCAAAAGATAACTTGAAAAATGGTGGTCTCGACACCGCACTGGCGTACGGTGCCAGTGTATGCCCCAACAATCACGGGGCTACTCGACCACCGAGTAGCCAAAGGAGAAGCCATGGGTACATTGATCGAAGAAATTTTCTCGCAGCGAGCCGGCCGACGCGTGCAGTCCGGGGAAATTCTGTTGCTGAATGTAGATTACATCATGAGTCACGACAACACCACACCGCTGGCCATCAAGGCCTTTCGCGAGATTGGGAAGCCGATTCTGGATAAGAACAAAATCGTGCTGCACCTTGACCACGCCTATCCGGCGCCGAATGTCTTGGCGGCCGAGAACCATCGCAAAATTCTTGATTTTGTGAAGGAACAGGGATTGCCGTATTTATTTAAGCAGGGCGTGTGCCATCAAGTGATGATCGAGGAAGGCTTCGTAACACCCGGCTCCATCGTTATCGGTGCAGACTCCCATTCGAATACCTACGGTGCCATGGGAGCCTTCGGCACCGGACTTGGCTCCACAGAAATTGGTGTGGCCTGGATCACAGGCAAATGCTGGTTCAAGGTTCCTGAAACGATTCGAGTGGAATTGCATGGGCAGACCCAGCCCGGCGTCTATGCCAAGGATGTGATGATTCATATCGCAGGTTTGCTGGGGATGGACGGCGGTACCTATCGCTCGGTGGAGTTTGGCGGCGAGTACATTGAAAACCTGCCAATGCACGAACGGATCATTTTCCCGAACATGTCCACCGAGATCGGCGCCAAGTGTGGGCTGATTGCTGCCGATGCGGTGACCATGCACTATCTCGAAAACGAGACGCCGGCCCGGGGTCCGTTTGAATCGATCTTCCCGGTCAGCCCACATTATGAGCGCAGGCTTGACATTGACGTCTCAAATCTGCCTCCGCAGGTCGCCTGCCATCCAGATGTGGATAATGTCAAACCGCTCACGGAGGTTGAAGGGCTGGAAGTGCACGAAGTGTATGTTGGCACGTGTACCAATGCGCGCTACGAGGATCTGGAAATTGTGGCAAACATCCTCAAGGGCAAGAGAGTGAATCCGTTGACGCGTGTAATTATCACACCTGCGAGCGCGCGCATTTACAAGAAGGCAATGAAAAATGGGCTGATCGAAATCCTGATGGACGCGGGTTGTACGGTGACAGGCACAGGCTGCGGGGCCTGCATTGGGCGTCATGGTGGGATCCTCGCGCCGGGCGAACGGGCCCTGACGACGATGAATCGCAATTTTGTGGGGCGGATGGGCAGTCCGCTTTCTGAAATCTATTTGGCAAGTCCAGCTACCGCGGCCGCGACCGCCTTGACAGGTCGCATCACTGATCCACGAAGCATTATGGAAACTACTATTAAGCACTAGGGACACAAAGTGTCACAAAGGAAATCACAAACCTTTGTTTACCTTAGTGACCCTTTGTAGTGAATAAAAAGGAGACAACATGGCAAAAGCCTGGACATTTGGCGAAAATATGAACACGGATGAAATCATTCCGGGTCGTTACAACATCACGATTGATCCTCTCGAGTTGGCCAAAAATGTATTTTGTGAAGTCAAGCCGGAGTATACAAAGAACGTGATAGCGGGTGATGTCATTGTTGGTGGGCAAAACTTCGGTTGTGGTTCCTCGCGCGAACATGCACCCATTGCCATCAAAGGTTCGCAGGCAAAATGCGTGATCGCGGCTTCATTTGCGCGCATTTTCTTTCGTAATGCGATCAATATCGGTTTGCCGATCCTTGAGTGCCCCGAAGCAGCCGCTGACATCAGCGAAGGCGATGACATCGAGGTTAATCTTTCCACAGGTCAAATCGTTAATCATACGAACGGGCATCATTATCAAGCGCGCCCTCTCCCGGATTTCGTCTTGAAAATTGCGGAGGCCGGCGGTATCGTCAATTTCTTGAAAGCGCACGATATACAGGAATTACTTTCATGACCATAACTCGCACTTCCTCGCATTTCTCACGAAGAAATGAAAAACTCTCATATATTTGTATTGACAAATCGTTCAATGTGGATATAATCGCTCCAATTAAAACCTCATGATTGTGTTGACGCTCTGCTCCTGTATGGCCTGCTTGTGTATGTGTTGTAAGTTGAGACACAGAGCTGTTCAACACGCCATGGCAGGCGGCCGCTACATCTAATTCAAACCAAAACCGGTGAACAGTTCTTCAGATGTGAGAAGAGTTCACCGGCAAATTTTTATAGAAGTCCGGGAATCTCCCGGGCTTTTTTTGTTAGCAACTCGTAGAGAGGTGACCCGATGAAAGCCAGCAACAGCTTGTGGCGCGAACAAAAGATTGAGAGTCCGTTCCCTGAACTTGTGCGTGAGATAGAAATTTATGAAACGGAGATTGAACTGCGCAAACAAGGCAAGATGGATGAAAAGCTATTTGCCGAAACACGTTTGCGGCGCGGCGCGTACGGTCAGCGCTATGACAATGGTAAACGCTGGGATGGAAAGGAGACTCAAACTCTGGAATTCCCATCCAGCAAGACGGAATTGACCAAAGGTGCAAACACGGTTTGGGATGCGCCTGGCATGCAGCGGATCAAGGTTCCTTTTGGGGGAATGAATCCTGAACAGTTGGAAGTGATGGCGGAGCTTGCGGAAGAATATTCAGATGGGATCGCGCACGTCACAACTCGGCAGGATTTTCAATTGCATTTTGTGCATGTGGATGATACGCCCGCACTCATGCGACGCCTGGCTGCGGTTGGAATCACAACCCGTGAAGCCTGTGGGAACTCTGTTCGCAATGTGACGGCCTGTCCACTCTCGGGGGTCTGTAACACCGAGTCGTTTGATGTCACACCCTATGCAAAAGGTCTGGCCTATTTTCTGTTGGGTCATCCCGATGTGCAGGATTTTGGTCGCAAATTCAAGGTTGCATTCTCGGGCTGCAAAGATGAAGGTTGCGGACTTGTCAACATGCACGATATGGGTGTCATCGCCGTTAAGAAAATTGTAGATGGCGCTGAGAAGCGCGGCTTCGAGTTATATGTCGGCGGCGGACTCGGTACCGTTCCGCACCAGGCCAAGTTATTCGATGCCTTCCTGCCCGAAGAAGAATTATTGCCAACCGCCCAGGCCATCTCCCGTGTGTTTGCTCGCCTCGGGGAAAAGAAAAATCGCAACCGGGCGCGCATCAAGTTTTTGGTCGCTCAACTGGGCATCGAGGAATTCAAACGGATTGTCCTGGAAGAACGTGCGACGCTGCAGCCAGATCCGCGCTGGACGGCATACCTCTCTGAAATTCAAGAAGTAGATGAAAAGCCTCTTCGCCCCGCGCAGTCCTTAGGGGATACGCTGCAAACGGCTTCCTTCCAGCGCTGGTATAAGACCAACGTCTTTCATCAGAAGCAGGACGGATACGCGACCGCTACTATCACTCTGCCATTAGGCGATATCACGGCTGACCAGTTACGCGCCGTCGCGGACCTCTCCCGCCGTTTCACGAACGGGACGGTTCGTACGACGGTCGATCAAAACATTGTCCTGCGCTGGATCAGCGAAGCGGATCTGCCCGACGTGCACGCCGCGCTGGAAGAAATCGGACTTGGTCAATCCGGCGCGGGCACGATCGTTGATATTACCTCGTGCCCCGGCACCGATACCTGCAAGCTTGGCATCTCTGCCTCACGCGGGTTGGCTGGTGAATTGCGTCAGAGACTCGCCGAAAAGAGTCATACGATGGATGAGGCCATCCAAAGCCTTCATATCAAAGTCAGCGGCTGCTTCAACTCCTGCGGACAACATCACGTCGCTGACCTTGGTTTCTACGGGGTGAGCCGCCATTCCGGCAATTACACGGTACCCCACTTCCAGGTGGTGTTGGGCGGCGAATGGACTCACAACGCGGGTTCGTATGGTCTGGCCATGGGAGCCGTCCCCGCCAAGCGGATCCCCGAGGTCGTAGAGCGGCTCACCGGTCGCTATGTCAGCGAGCGCGAGAAGAATGAATCGTTCAAAGCGTTCATCCAGCGCATCGGCAAGGTTCAGGTCAAAACCATGCTGGATGATCTGACCAGGATCCCAACTCATGATGAAGACCCAACTCTCTACACAGATTGGGGCGACAACCGCGAGTTCACGATTGGTGATATCGGTGTCGGCGAATGTGCCGGTGAAATCGTCTCACACGCCGAGTTTGGCCTGGCGCATGCCGAGCGACAGGTCTTTGAAGCGCAGGTGCTTCTGGATGAGAACCAATATCAGAAAGCCGGCGAGACAGCATATACATCCATGTATCAGGCCGCGCTCACGTTGGTTGAAGAGTTGTTCTTCAATGTTCCGAAGGATCACGATCGTGTTGCGGAGGAATTCCGCACGCGCCTGTACGATACGAAACTCTTTTGGGATGAATATGCTGGCGGCAAGTTTGGACATTATTACTTGCGTGCGTACGAGAAGCGAAACGAGTCATTCACACCCGAGGAAGCGCATCGCCGCGTGGAAGAGGCGCAGTTGGTGATCGAAGCCGCACATAGCTGCTACAGCAAATTGCTGGGGTCCCGATCCCTACCTAGACAACTCGCCGGGATCTAAAGGAGTCTCGCATGAATATTCAACATGTCAATATCAAGTTCTATCTTGAAAATCCTGAAACAGTAAAACTGGCAGATTTTGCGGCTATCTTCAACACCTGGATACAGCAGCAGAGGCTGGAAGAATTGTTGGTCGATGTTGCCGATTATCTGCACGTCCATCACGGACCCGGCATCATGCTGATTGGGCACGAAGCGGATTACAGCCTCGACAATCGCGCGGGAAGACTGGGTCTCTTCTACAACCGCAAGGAACAACTGGATGGTACAACCGAAGAAAAACTTGTGCAAGCCACACGGGCTGCACTGACCGTGGCTCAAATTTTGGAGAAAGAAAATGGCTTGAAGTTCAATGGGTCAGAAGTGCAGGTGATTATCAACGACCGTTTGCTTGTGCCGAATACCGTAGAAACGTTCACAGCTCTCGAACCTGAGATCAAATCGTTTTTCGATCAACTCTATAACGGAGCAACATATTCTCTTTCCCATAACGATGACCGCCGCGAGCGGTTTACGATCATTGTGAAAACCGAATCGAAATTCGATGTGGATACTTTGCTCAAGAATCTCTCCGTGGAAACTGCTCATGCCTAATCCTTCTTCCACGAATGGGATCGTCTACATCGTCGGCGGAGGACCCGGCGACCCGGGACTGATCACCGTCAAAGGTTTGAACTGCCTGCACCGCGCGGATGTGGTCCTATACGATCGCCTTGTCGCCCAGGAACTCTTGAACGAAGCGCCGACTCATGCCGAGTTGATTGATGTAGGAAAGGAACCGAAACGACACCGCCGTTCACAGGATGAGATCAACGCTTTGTTGATCGAGAAAGCAAGTGAAGGGAAGACAGTCGTTCGGTTGAAAGGTGGCGATCCCTTTGTCTTTGGAAGGGGTGGGGAGGAGTGCCAGGCTCTGACCGAAGCAGGCATTCGTTACGAAGTCGTCCCAGGCGTGAGCAGTGCAATCGCTGTTCCAGCTTATGCTGGCATACCCGTTACTCAGCGCGGCGTGACAACTGCTTTTACGGTAGTAGCGGGTCATACGGGCAGCTCTGACTCCACGATTGATTGGGCCGCAATTTCACGGATCGGAACGGTTGTCTTTCTCATGGGTGTCGAGCACTTGCCGGAGATCGCCAAAGAGCTGATTGCGAATGGACGTGCAGTTGATACACCGGTCGCTTTGATCCGTGAAGGCACAACTCAAAATCAACTTGTTGTTACCGGAACTTTGGAAAACATTGTTGACAAAAGTCGCGACATTCGCCCACCGGCAGTTTTGGTTGTCGGTGAAGTTGTTCGTTTGCATGAACAACTTGCCTGGTTCACGCCGCAAATGTTACCGATCAAGAATTTTCAAGAAGTTTTTCTATCTTTGTGAGGAGAGGTGTTGTGATGGGTTCACAGAAAAATATTTTGTCTCGTTCAGTGGAAACGGCTGAATGGACTCCTGAGCTTGCCAAGCAGATCGGTTCGAGTTTGGAAGGCAGCTCAGCAGAAACCGTGTTGCGTTGGGGGTTCGAAAATTTTGCCCCGAGTATTGTTATGGCAACCGGGTTTGGACCGGAAGGCGTTGTGCTGATGCACCTCGTTTCGGAGATCCGCCCGGAGACGATTGTCTTTTATTTGGATACAGATTTACTTTTCTCGCACACCTATGAACTGCGAGATGAACTTGTCAAACGGCTTGGGATTCGTTTCGAGCGCGTCCACTCAGGGATCTCATTGCCTGAACAGGCCTTTCGCCACGGCGACAAATTATGGGAGCGCGACCCGGACACCTGCTGCCAGATCCGCAAAGTGATTCCACAGCGCCAATTCCTGGCTCCCTATGATGCCTGGATTACCGGTATTCGCCGGGACCAGACGGCCTTCCGGGCCAACACCGGGCTTGTCGAGTGGGATTATGCAAACAAGATGGTCAAGCTCAACCCCTTAGCCGCCTGGACCAACGACCAGGTCTGGGAACACATCAAGACTCATGATCTGCCCTACAACCCCTTGCACGATTATGGTTACCCCAGTATCGGCTGCTGGACCTGCACCAAGGCTGTGGAACCCGGACAGGACCCGCGCTCCGGCCGTTGGGCTGGCACGGCGAAAACAGAATGTGGGATTCACCTGCCGACGCTCCAGAAGCAATGAACACGTATTATCCGGTCTACATTCAGATGCGTGGCCAGTCCTGCGTGGTGATCGGGGGCGGTAAGATCGCGGAGGGCAAGGTGGATGGTTTATTGGCAGTGGAGGCAAAGGTCACTGTCATTGCGCCAGACCTCACGCCACATTTACACGATCTTGCAGATCAAAAACAAATTGCGTATGTTTCACGTATCTATCGACCCGGCGACCTGACGGGCGCCTTCATGGTCATCTGTGCCACGGATCAAGCGGAAATCAATCATCAAGTCTGGCAGGAGGCTACGGCGAATCATCAGCTCGTCAATGTGGTCGATGACACACCGCGCTGCAATTTCATCGCTCCATCTATTTTACGCCAGGGTGATTTGACCATTGCGATTTCGACGAGCGGGAAAGCACCTGCCCTGGCCGTCCGTTTGAAAGAGCGCCTGCAGCGTGAGATCGGTCCTGAATACGAACGGTTTCTCGAACTGGCTGGCGAGTTGCGTGAGCCGCTCGCGCAGCACGTCCCCGATTTTGAAACCCGCAAAGCACTCTGGTATGAACTCGTCGATTCTGAAATTCTGGATGTCCTTGCCAGCGGGGATGAAGAGCAGGCACGAGAGATCATTTCGCGCGTGGTTGGGTTCGACTTTGAGCCTGCCTGAATTCCTCGTGCTATGCAATTGACTTTTGCCACGAGACCTTCGGCCCTGGCGCGCTGGCAGACAGCCCGGGTGATGGAACTCCTGCGCCTGGCGCATCCGGATCTTGCGTGTAGCGAATATGTTATC
>Ga0068859_100006087_pt1 | contig 12254 bp, 9 predicted proteins | sample KBSSwiS22_FD_66585 | JGI IMG/M metagenome (GOLD analysis project Ga0068859, IMG submission 66585) | Switchgrass rhizosphere microbial communities from Kellogg Biological Station, Michigan, USA - KBS Switchgrass S2-2 | ecosystem: Host-associated > Plants > Roots > Rhizosphere > Soil ... | reverse complement strand
CGCCGGCGGTGAAGAAGAACGAGTGGTGATACAGCTGGTAGCCGTCCTGCACCGCGGCGCTGTCCACCTTGGCCGCCATGCGGCTGGCGTGAACGAGGCGACCGGGATCGCGGCCCAGCCGCTCGCAGGCCTCCGCGATCTGCCCCGGCGTCCGGCGAGAGGCCGCGCCCTTTCCGCCCGCGGCGAAGAGCCCGATCTCCTCGCCGGCCTCCGCGAGGGCTTCCTTGACGGCGCCGCAGACGGTCGTGGTGACGCCGCTGGAGTGCCAGTCGAAGCCCAGGACGCAGCCGAACGATTGGAACCAGAAGGGGTCGGAGAGCCGGCCGAGGACGTCCCGCGGCCCGAGCTCCCCGGCCATGTAGACGACGATCTCGCGCGACAGGCGGACCATCCGGGAGAAGAGCCAACGGGGGGCCTTGCCCGAATGCAGGGGGAGCGACGCGGTACCTGTGTGACGCGCCACGGCGGATGGATCCCGGATCGAGTGTATAGTTTTTTGAGGAGTACCACTTTGGCGAAGAACGGGGACCGCACGGACAATTCCATCTTTCGCTCCTACGGCGGATCGGACCCGGCCACGCCTGGTACCGAATCGCCAGGCGGAGCCAGGCCATCGGCGCCCGAGCTCGTCCCCGTCGACAAGTCCGACACGCCCAGGCAGGCGCGCAAGCTGGGCAAGAAGCAGAAAAAGCTCCTCAAGGACGCGCACCGTCCCCTGGATTCGTGGGAGCGATACCGGGCCCTGACCGACGCCCTGGACGACGCGCAGGATCTCGTCGACCTGGGAGACCACAAGGCCCGGTTCGCGCTCATCATCTCGGGCGCCTTGAACGTGTTCCTCTACGCCCTCGGCGCCAGCACCGACATCTTCGACAACGTGCCCGAGCATCTGCGCTTGGCGGTGTCCATCATGGCCGGTCTGTACGCGCTGCTGGCCATCTATAACCTCATCCAGGCCATCGAGTCGCTGCGCCCCCGCCGGGCCCAGCCGTACGTGCACTACTCGGCCGACACGGGCGGCTTCGAGGAGTACCCGCTCGGGCTGCGCTTCTACGAGGACATCCTGAACCGGGACATGGAGGCCTATCGCAAGGCCTGGCGCGAGGTCCGGGTCGGGCAGCTCAACAACGAGGTAGCCGTCCAGCTTCATGCGATGGCGGCCATCATCCGGGCCAAGTACGCCGCCCTGGACCGCCTCTACCGCGGCCTCCAGCTGATGACCGTGTTCGCCGTGGCCCTCCTCCTCGGTGGCACGGCCTTCATCTTCCACAACAAGGGCGAGAAGCTGCGCCTGAAGAAGCACGCCTTCCTTGGCGTGGGGGGGAAGAAGGAAGACGTCGAGGCCGCCAAGATCTTCGCGGAGCCGCAGCGGGTCACGGATCTGGGCGTCAAGGAGCCGTCCGGTGTCGCGTTCCATCCGGGATCGGGCCACTTGTTCGTGGTGGGCGACGAGGGAACGCTGGCCGAGCTCGACGGCGACGGCCGGCGGATCGACGCCCGTCCCGTGCACGGCAACCTGGAGGACGTGGCCGTCCATGGCCCCAGCGGCAACCTCGTCCTGCTCTCCGAGAAGAGCAGCGAGCTCATCCTCTACGACCCGGTGGCCCGACAGGAGAAGAAGCGGTGGAAGATGGACGCCGCGTCCGTGCTGGGCGAGGAGCCGGGCGACAAGAACCAGGGCTTCGAGGGGATCGCCTTCCGGGCGGAGAAGGGCAAGCGGGGCGGCGGGATCTTCTACCTCGCGCACCAGCGGACGCCGGCCATGCTCGTCGCGATCCAATGCGATCCTGCCGCGCCGGGCGGGAGCCTGGGGGCGGAGGCGGTCATCGCTCGCTGGTCGCTCGAGCCCCACGAGGACCTCACGGCCGTGACCTACGTGCCGTCGATCGACCGCATCCTGGTCCTCAGCGACAAGTCGGACCGCATCCTCGTCCTGACCGCGAACGGCAGCATCGAGTCCGAGGTCGAGGTGCCGGGCGAACAGCAGGAGGGCCTGACGGTGGACGGCAAGGGCGATGTCTGGGTTGCCGACGACAAGGACAAGTCGCTGCTGCGGCTGCCCGGCGGCCTGCGCGCGCTGGAGACGCACGTGAAGGGCACGACCGCGCCCTCCGGACAGAAGCCCCCGGCGTCGGCCGCTCCCCGCGCGGCCGCCTGATCAGTCCTCTTCCCCCCGCACCGCCGCTCGCTGCCGCTTCACCGACGCATCGCGGCGCTTTCCGGCCAGCCGTCTTTCCCGGGCGCTCGCGGTGGACCGGGTGGGACGCCGGGGGCGCGGCGCGACGAGCGCGCGTGCCACTACGTCCCGGATCTTCTCGCGGGCGTCCTCCAGGTTGAGTCGCTGGTCGCGCGTGCGCTGGCTGGTCACCACCAGCCGGCCTTCACGGTCGCGGCGGCCCGAGCAGAGGGCGAGGAGGCGGGCCGCGGCCTCCGGCGTCAGGCCGTCGATGCGGTCGAGGTCCACCCGCAGCTCCACCTTCGACGCCACCTTGTTCACGTTCTGGCCCCCGGGACCCGCGGACCGCGTAGCGCGGAAGGTGAGGGCCGAGGCGGGGACCACCACCTCGTCGCTGACCCTTATGGGATCGGGCACGGCGGATTCTCAGCCCTCGGCGGGCACGCTGAAGTCAGGCTCGTCGCCGTCGCCTGCCTGCTCGGCGGCCAGGGCCTCGAGCCGTCGCGCGGCGCGATAGGCCTGCAGCCCGTCGGCCAGGATGCCCACGGCGGCCTCGAGGTGCCGCTGCTCCAGCACGTAGGCGATCCGCACCTCGTTCTGACCGAGGCCGGGCGTGGCGTAGAAGCCCTGCGCGGGTGCCAGCATGACCGTGGCCCCGCCGCGCTCGTAGTCCGTCAGCAGCCAGCGGGTGAAGTCCTCGCTGTCGCGCACGGGCAGGCGCGCGATGAAGTAGAACGCGCCCTCGGGCTTGCGCAGGAACACGCCCGGCACGGCGGTGAGCCCGGCGAACAGGATGTCACGGCGCTTCTGGTATTCGTCCACGATCGCCGCCGTGTACTCGGGCCCCAGCTCGCGCGCGCCCACGGCCACCATCTGGGCCAGTCCGGGCGGGGAGAGGCGGCCCTGGGCCATGCGCAGGCACGCCTGGTTGACCTCACGGTTGCGCGTCACCAGGCAGCCGAGCCGGATGCCGCAGGCGCTGTACCGCTTGGACAGGCTGTCGACCACGATCACGAAGTCATCGCCGCCAGCCAGGGTCAGCGCGCTGGTCGCGGTGCCGCCGTCGTAGACGAACTCCCGATAGACCTCGTCGGCGATGAGGAAGAGACCGTGGTCGCGGCAGAACCCCGCCACCGCCTCCAGCTCCTCCGCGGTGTACACGGTGCCCGTCGGGTTGTTCGGGTTGCACAGGATGACCGCGCGCGTCCGCGCCGTGACGGCGCGCTCCCACGCCGCGCGGGCGGGGAGGTGGAAGCCCTCGTCGCCCCGGCTCGTCAAAGGCACCAGGCGGACGCCGGCCATCGTCGCGAACGCGGTGTAGTTCGTGTAGAAGGGCTCCACCACCAGGACGTCGTCGCCTTCGTTGGCGCAGGCGAGCAGCGCGAACAGGATGGCCTCGCTGCCGCCGGTGGTGGCGATCACGTCCTTGAGCGTGAGACGGATGCCCAGGCGGCCGTAGTACTCGACGAGCGTGGCCAGGTACTCGGGCGTCCCGCCGGACGGGGAATAGGCCAGGACCCGGTCACGGCAGGCGCGGAGTCTCTCCAGCATCGGAGCCGGCGTCTCGATATCGGGCTGCCCGATGTTGAGGTGGTGGACGTGGACGCCCCGCCGCTTCGCGTCTTCGGCCAGCGGCATGAGCTTGCGGATGGGCGAGGCCGGCATCTGACGGGCGCGGCTGGAGATCTGCGGCGTCATGACCCATTGTATCCCGCGGGTCGCCGGCGCATTGACCCTCCGGCGCGGCGCGCCTAAGATCGCGGCCGTATGGCGCATCCCTTCCAGCGCCTTACGCTGCTGGCCGAGACCTCCGGGGCGCTCGCGTGAACTGCGCCCGCTGCGGCGCGCTGCTGCCGAGCGCCGACGTCCCCTGTCCGTTCTGCCCCGACTCGCTCGCATCGGCGACCCAGAACAGCCTGGACGAGCCGACCGGCTCCACGCGGGAGCGCGCGAACTCGCGCGTCTCCTTCGCCCCCGGCCAGGCCTTTGGCGATCGCTACACGATCGTCGAGGAGATCGGCGCCGGCGGTATGGGCCAGGTCTACAAGGCCCTGGACCGCAAGCTCGGCAAGCCCGTGGCGCTGAAGCTCATCCGCCCGCACGTGGCCGCGCGGGCCGGCGCGCCCGCGAGGTTCCGCCGCGAGCTGGCCCTCGCGCGCGAGGTCACCCATCCCAACGTCTGCCGCGTCCACGACCTCGGCGATATCAACGGCGTCCTGTACATCAGCATGGAGTACGTCGAGGGCCAGACCCTGGACCGCCTGGTCCATTCCGTCGGCCATCTCTCGCCCCGCCAGGCCATCACGCTCGGCCGGCAGATCTGCGCGGGCCTGGAGGCGGTGCACGAGCGCTCGATCGTCCACCGCGACCTGAAGCCGGGCAACATCATGATCGGGCGCAACGGGCAGCCGTTGGTCATGGACTTCGGCATGGCCTACCAGCACGGCGACCAGCGCCTGACCGACGCCGGCGTGGTGCTCGGGACCATGGCCTACCTCTCCCCGGAGCAGGCGCGCGGCCAGGCCACCGACCCGCGATCGGACGTCTATGCCGTGGGCCTGATGCTGTACGAGATGCTCACCGGCCGTCGCCCGCCCGGCGACGGCATCGCGCTTCCCCTCGCTCTTCGCGAATCCGGCGAGCGCTGCCCGCCGCCCAGCCGCTTCGCGCCGGAGATCCCCGCAGCGCTGGACGCCGTCGTCATGCGCTGCCTCGAACGCGAACCCGTGCGCCGGTACGCCTCGGCCCGCGACGTGGAACAGGCCCTCGGCCAGGCGGGCACGGCGCTCTCCTCGGGATCCGCGCCGCTGCCGCTGGCGCGACGATCCCGCTCCTGGACGGCGGTCGGTGCCGCCGTCGTCGCCGCGGCCGCGGTCGCGGCGGTGCTGCTCGCGCAGCGCCGTTGGACGGACGGCCCCGCCCCCGCCGGTCCCCGCAGCGTGGCCGTGCTGCCGCTGGCCTACGAGGGGCCGAAGGAGAAGGCCTACCTCAAGGACGTCCTGCCACTGGTCATGGCGGAAGGTCTCCGCGGCACAAAGCGTCTACAAGTCGCGCCCTTTGCGTCCAGCCGCACCTTCGCGGCCGACGATGACGCCCGGCTGGTGGCCCGCCAGCTCGGCGTGCAGGCCGTGGTCCAGGGCAAACTGGGTGTGCGAGGCGGACGCTTTGACGTCACCTTGCGCACCACTGCCGACGACGGACGCGTGCTCTGGACGCGGTCCGCCGACGGGGACATCGGCGGCGTGCTGCCCCGCGCCGACCAGCTCTCCGCGGAGATGGCCGGGATTCTTGGCGCGGAAGGTACGCCCTCCCGCGCCACCCGGCCCACCCAGGCCCTCGAGGACTATCTGGCCGGCCGCGCCCTGCTCGAGGGCTGGGACGTGGACCGCAACTACGCCCGGGCCGAGGAGGCCTTCCGCAAGGCGATCGCAGCGGACCAGAGCTTCGCCGAAGCCCACGCCATGCTCGCGATGGCTCTCTGGAAGCACTATCGCGAGACGGGCGAGGCGGAGCGCGCACGCGAGGCCCTGGAGTCGGCGCAGCGGGCGGTCTCGCTGGCGCCGGCGCTGCCCGAGGCCCATCTCGCGCTCGGCATCGTGGAGCTGGGCCGAGGGCGATCGGCGGAAGCGGCCGCCGCATTCCAGAAGGCCCAGGACATGGCCCCCGCCGACGACGCCGTGTGCCGGCGCATCGCGGACGCCTACGCAGCGCTGGGCCGTGACGCCGAGGCCGAGGCAATGTACCGCCGCGCTACGGACCTGCGACCGGCCTACTGGGAGAACTACAACAGCCACGGCACGTTCTCGCTGGCGCGGGGCAAGCTGGACGCCGCCAAGAGCGCGTTCCAGCGGGTGATCGAGCTGCGCCCGGACAGCGACATCGGCTACGCGAACCTGGCCGGCACGCACATCCTCGGCGGCCAGCTGAACGAGGCGGAGCCACTGCTGGTCGCCGCCTTGCGCATCAAGCCGGGGGCCGCGGTCCACAACAACCTCGGCTTCGTGTACTACTCGACCGGCCGCTTCGACGAGGCGGCGCGGGAGTTCCGGGCCGCGGTCGAGGACGTGGAGAGCTCCAATCGATGGGGCAACCTCGGCGACGCCTACCGCCAGCTCCGGCGGCCGGAGGAGGCCCGGCAGGCCTACGCCCGCGCCATCGAGCTCGGATCCGCGCAACTACAGGTCAATCCGCGGGACGGTCAGGAGCGGGCGGCGCTGGCGATGTGGCTGGCCGGGGCCGGCCGTTGCGGCGAGTCCCGCAAGGAGACCGATCTCGCCACGCTGGACGGCGCGGCGAACCCGACGGTCCACTACTACGCGGCGGTCGCTTCCTCCGTCTGCGGCGACCGGGCCGGGGCCGTGCGCCACGCGTTACGGGCGGTAGAGGGCGGGGTGGAGGCGGACGTGCGTACCAACCCCGACCTGAAGCCGGTGCTCGGAGACCCGGCGCTGCGCAAGGCGCTGCGGAGCTGAAGCCGGGCTAGTTGCGGATGCAGACGGCCGGGTCCTTGGTCTTCGGCTGGCCGCCATCGGGCGTGTAGGTCACGCTGTACTTCCAAAGCCCGTTCTTTTCTGCGGGATTGGAGTCGACGTCACGCTTGTCTGCTTTTTTTCGGTGGTACCACCCTTTTGCCTTGCGATGCGGATTTCCGGGAACATCCTTGAACGGCCCGTTGCCCTTTACAAACTTGATGTCCACCTCTCCCGACTCCATCTTGGAGTCGATCTTCCAGGTCAGGTTCTGCCCGAGGGGCAACGATGCGGTATCGGGGTTGACCGTCGGTGTTCCACCCGCGTCGAGCGAGATCCAGACGTCCGCCTTGCCCATGGCCGGAGGCAGGCCCGACAGGAACTGCCGTGAGAACAGGCGTTGTCCAATGAGGACGGCGGCGACCCCGAAGACGAACCCGACCAGGACCGCGGCGGTCGTATCCATGGGAGCCTCCTTGGTGGTGCTACAGCCCCGTTCTGACGGACCCGGCGCTGCGCAAGGTCCTGCGGAGCTGACGCGAAATCAGTTCCGGATGCACACTGCGGGGTCGGCGACAAGACTCTTGCCGTCGACAATGTACGTCACGTTGTAGGTCCAGCGCCCGGTCTTCTCCGCGGCATTGGAGTGGATGGAGCTGCTATCGCCTTTATCTCGGACGTATTTGCCGCGTCCTTTGTTGTGTGGATTGGACCCTACCCCAGTCCCTGTCTTGTCCTCGAATGGGCCATGGTATTGCCCCTGATAGTCGAAATCGATAACCACCTGTCCGGCTGCCATCTGCGGATCGATGTCCCACGTCAGCGCACTTTTCATGGCCAGGCACGTGTCTTTGGGCGTGACTTTAGGCTGGCCATTATCGAGCCAGATCCGGACAACTGCCTCGCACATGGGTGCCTTGAGGCCGGCCAGGAACGGCTGTGGGGAGAGGTTTTGTACGATCACGACGGCGGTGACCCCGAGGGCGAACCCGACCAGGGCCGCGGCGATCGTTTTCATGGGGCCTCCTTAGGGGATGGCACCGTATAGGCCATCCGGCGGAGGGAACACAAGGGAAAAATGAAAGCGAACGCGGCGGGAGGTAGCTAGAGCGCGCGGATGGCGTCGACCGGGGCTAGCCTCGAGGCACGCAGGGCCGGGTAGACGCCGGCGGTCAGGCCGATGGTGACCGCGAATGCGGCCGCCAGCACCAGCGCCACGGGGGAGATGGCCAGGCCGTCCGGGAAGGCCTGTCCGGCCAGAAGCGTGATACCCACGCCCAGCGCGGTGCCGGCCAGACCGCCCACCACGGACAGCGAGACGGACTCGATCAGGAACTGGCCGAAGATCGCCCCGTCCGTGGCGCCGATGGACTTGCGCAGGCCGATCTCGTAGACCCGTTCGGAAATCGAGATCTGCATGACGGAGAAGATCCCGATGCCGCCGACGAGGAGCGAGATGCCGGCGATGGAGGCCAGCACCACCGTCCAATTCGCGATGAGCGTGTCCACCTCTCCTCGGATGCGGACCATCTCCTCGCCGATGTTCTCGACCTTGAAGTCGGAGATGCCGCGGTGGCTGCGGCGGAGGAGCGCCTCCGCCTCCTTCTGGCCATCGGCCAGGCGCTTGGGGTCCGACACCTTGAACACGTAGGCCTGGACCTCGTCGGTCCCCGTGAAGCGCTTCTGCACCGTCGTGATGGGCACGTACACCTTCATGTTGTCGCGGCGCATCTCGTCGTCGTCGACCTGGTGGTTGCCCAGGGCGCGGATCACGCCCACCACCTTGAAGCGGACGCCGCGGATCGCGATCTCGCGGCCCAGGGCGTCCTCGTTGCCGAAGGCCTGCTCCTTGAGCGCCTTCCCGATCACGGCCACGGGAGCCCGAGTCTCGACGTCGTGGTCCACCAGGAAGCGGCCGATCTCCGCCCCGCGGTTGCGGACGGCGCCGTAGGCGGGCGTGATCCCTTCCACGGTGAGGCGGAGGTCGTGGCCGTTGATGCGCGCCACCTCGGTGGTCGAAACCACCGGGGCCGCGCCCTCCAGAAGCTCGCGGCCCGCCTCCAGCACCGGCAGGTCGTTCGTGCGCAGGCCGCGCGAGTAGCCCTGCTTCTTCCTCTCCAGGCGGTCCTGCGGCGCGCGCTGCGAGACGAACATGACCCCGTCGAAGCCCAGGTCGTCGAATCCCTGGCGCACGCCCTTGGCCGCGCCGCCGATGACGGAGACCATCACCACGAGCGACGTGGTCCCCAGGATGATGCCCACCAGCGTGAGCAGCGAGCGCAGCTTGTGGCTGAGGATCTCGCTGGTCGAGGTGCGGACCGATTCCCCGAGGTTCATTCGTACCTCAGGGCCTGGATGGGGTTGAGGCGGGCGGCCTTCACCGCCGGATAGAAGCCGAAGAAGATCCCCACCACCACCGAGAACGACAGCCCGGCCAGGATCATGGTGGGGGAGAGGACCACCGGCTGCTGGATGAGGGCGCTGATCCCGCGCGTGAAGCCCGCGCCCAGCGCCACGCCCAACACGCCGCCGATGAGCGTGACCACCACGCTCTCCACCAGGAACTGCGCCATGATGTTCAGGCCCGTGGCCCCCAGAGCCTTGCGCGTCCCCACCTCGCGCACCCGCTCGTTGAACGAGGCCAGCAGGATGTTCATGATCACGATCCCGCCCACCAGCAGCGAGATGGCGCCGCAGACCATGAAGGTGACGTCGTAGATGCGGCCCTGCTGCTCCATCTGCTCCATGCGCGCCTTGCGGTTCACGATCTCCACGTCGTCCACCCCGCCGTGCGTCCGCCGCAGGATGGTGGCCACCTCTTCCATGGCCTGGTCCATGTCCTTCAGGTCGCGGACCTGGACGTTCATGTAGGCGATCTTCTGGCCCGCCCGGTCGCCGGACATGCGGTTGAGCAGGGTGGTGGTGGGCACGAAGACGAACTTGTTCATCCAGTCCAGGGCGTTGCCGTCGGCCTCGTTGAAGTAGAACTCCTTCTTCTCCATGACTCCGACCACGGTGTACGTGCGGCCGGCGATGGAGAGGGTCTGGCCCACGGCCGGGCGCGCCCCGAAGATCTCTTCGCGCCGCCGCGATCCCAGGACCACCACCTTGGCGCTGTCGGACACGTCCTCCGCGGTCAGGAAGCGGCCTTCGGCCGGGTGGAAGTCATACATGTGCTCGTAGGCGGAGGTGCCGCCGGAGATCTCCAGCGTCTTCTCGTAGCCGTGCCCCTTGACGATCTCGTTCCGCTGCACGGTGGGCTCCACCAGCTCGATGAGCTTGGCCTCGCGGGAGAGGACCACCGCATCGTCGTAGGTCAGGCCCTTGGAGCTCTTCTGTGCTGCGGTCTGTACGACGTCCCGGACCTCCTTGTCGCGGATGAGCATCTTGCGCACGCCGCCCGTCTGGTCGAAGAAGGCCATGACCTGCTGGCGCCCGCCGTCGATGAGGCCGAAGGTGGCCACCACCGAGGCCACGCCCAGGACGATCCCGACGAGCTGCAGGACGCTGCGCGCGCGGTGGCTGTTCATGTCCACCACCCCGTCGATGACGGACTCCCAGAGGGAGGCGAGGAGCCGCTTCATGTGGCGATCAGGCGTTCAGCCGGTCGTCTTCGATCCGGCCGTCCACGATCTGCACCACGCGCTGGCACTGGTCGGCGATCTTGGGATCGTGGGTGACGATCACGATGGTCTCGCCCTTGGCATGCATCTCGTGGAAGATCCGCAGGATCTCGAGGCCGGTCTTGCTGTCCAGGTTGCCCGTCGGCTCGTCGGCCAGGATCAAGGACGGGCCGTTCACGATGGCGCGCGCGATGGCCGCCCGCTGACGCTGTCCGCCCGACAGCTCCGCGGGCCGGTGCTTCGTTCGGTCTTCCAGGCCCACGCGCCGCAGCGCGTCCTGGGCGCGCTGCTTTCTCTCGGCCCCCGCCATCCCCGCGTACAGCAGAGGCAGCTCGACGTTGCGCAGCAGCGAGGCCTTGGGCAGCAGGTTGAAGGTCTGGAAGACGAAGCCGATCTTCCGATTGCGGACCCCGGCGAGCTGGAAGCCGGACATCGACGACACGTCCTGTCCCTCGAGCCGATACGTGCCGGTGGTGGGGCCGTCCAGGCAGCCCAGGATGTGCATGAGCGTGGACTTGCCCGAGCCCGACGGGCCGATGATGGCGGTCATCTGGCCCTTCTCCACGGTGAGGTCGATGCCGCGCAGGGCCTGCACCGCGAGCTCGCCCGCGTCGTACGTCTTGGTGACCGCGGTGAGGCGGATGAGGTCGCCGGCCGTCGCGGCCACGGCCCGCGCCGGGGCGGCCTCCGAGCCCTCGGTGACGTCCACCGCTCCCAGGGTGAGGATGACGCCGGCCAGGGCCGGATCAGTCATTGTCCTTCTTCTCGCGGGGCTTGGTCGGGTCCTCGACGGCCACCTCGTCGCCCGGCTTCAGGCCCGCCACGATCTCCACCTTGTCGAAGCTGCTGAGGCCGGTCTCCACGGTCCGCACGTCGAACTTCTCCTTCCACTTGTCCTTGTCCTCCAGCTTGGCGGCCGGGTCGTCCTTCTTGCCGCCCGCGAAGACCCGGCTCAGGAAGCCCGGAGACTCCGCGGCCTGCGGCGCGCCCGCCTTCTTGATGTAGACGAGCTCGGCGTCGTCCTTCCGGAAGAGGGCCTCGACGGGGACGGTGAGGACCTTGTCCTTGCGCTCGCCCATCACGTCCACGTTGGCCGTCATGCCCGTGCGCAGCTCCGCGCCCTGGCGGTCGATGGCGATCTCCACCTCGAAGACCTTGACCTTCTCCTCCAGGCGGGCGGCCGGCGCGATGCGCTTGATGACTCCCTCGAAGCGGACCTTGGGATAGGCGTCGAGCGAGACCTTGACCGGCTGCTCGAGCCGCACCTTGCCGATGTCCACCTCGTTGACGCCGGCCTTGATGATCATGGTCCCGACGTCGGCCACCGTCATGAGCACGGTGCCGGCGTTGAAGGAGGAGACGCCCGACGTGACCGTGTCGCCCGGCTCCACGTTGCGGCGGATGACGACGCCGTCCATGGGCGCGGTGACGTTCAGGCGCTGGCGGGTGTCGGCGGCGGCGATGGGGACCCCGCTGTCCTGGACGATCCGGTATTTCTCGAGCGCGGACTCGTGGGCGGCCAGGGCCGCCCGGTAGCGCGTCTCGCTCTCCAGGTTGTCCTTCTGCGAGAGCAGGCCTTGCGCGAGCAGGCCCTGGTCCCGCTCGTGGTTGGCCTTGGCCTCGCTCAGGGTGATGGCCGCCTCGTGGACCGCGTTCTTGACCTGGGACAGGTCGCGGGCCTGGTTCACGTCCGGCTCCACCCGGGCCAGGACCTCGCCGCGCTTGACCCGGTCCCCTTCCCGGACCAGCAGGTCCACGACCTTGCCCGAAAGGACGGACTTGACGTCGACCTTGACCTGGGGCTCCACCGAGCCCACCTCGGTCACCCGCACCTGGACGGACCCGGTCTCCGCCTTGGCTGTCTTGACCTTGTCCTTGTCGTCCTTCTCGGGTGCCTTGGGCCGCGCCGCCCAGATCCCACCCGCCAGGAGGATCGCCCCGCCCGCGATCCACCACCGCCGCACACGCCTACCGGGCTTCGCCATC
>Ga0068859_100006083_pt1 | contig 12256 bp, 13 predicted proteins | sample KBSSwiS22_FD_66585 | JGI IMG/M metagenome (GOLD analysis project Ga0068859, IMG submission 66585) | Switchgrass rhizosphere microbial communities from Kellogg Biological Station, Michigan, USA - KBS Switchgrass S2-2 | ecosystem: Host-associated > Plants > Roots > Rhizosphere > Soil ... | reverse complement strand
GGGGGGGGGGAGGCCGGCGGCGGTCGCGGGGACAGGTCAGGCGAGGGAGAAGCGAAGCTGCGAGCGATGAGGACCGAGACAGGCGCGAAGCTTGTCCTTCGCCTCGCGCTCCAGCTGCCGGACGCGCTCGCGGGAGAGGTTCAGGTTCTTCCCGATCTCCTCGAGCGTCAGCTCTTTCCCGCCCAGCAGCCCGAAACGATTGCGAATGATGTGGAGCTCCCGCTCGTCGAGCCGGCGCAGCGCGCGGTTGACGAGAGAGTTGACTTCCTTGTTGTAGATCTTCTCTTCCTGGCTTTCGGACTTGACGTCGGCGAGGAGCGTTGCAAGCCGGCACTCCTCATCGCGATCGACGTAATCGTCGATCGAGAGTTCGCGTTGCAGCAACGGCAAGATCATCGTGAACTCCTCGGCCCCTCGGCTTTGGGTATACAGCAACGGGCGTGCCGTGCCCTCGTAACGAGCGCAGTCGACGCGGTAAGCGCGCCGCGCGCGCGGAAAACGTCGTGAATTCGCGGCAAGAACGCGGCCTCCGAATCCCGACCGAATCGATGGACCAAGGCACGCCGTCCGCCGGCGTCCGCGCCGCCCTGGCGCTCGGGTGATTCCGCGCGTGCAAGAATGGCGCGCCCCGGGAGGCGTCCTTGTCCTCGATCCGCGTTTTGGATGACCACCTCGTCAACCGGATCGCGGCCGGCGAGGTCGTCGAGCGCCCGGCGTCGGTGGTCAAGGAGCTCGTCGAGAACGCACTGGACGCCGGCGCCTCCACGATCGACGTGACGGTGGAGGACGGGGGACGGCGGCGCATCGTCGTCGCCGATGACGGATCCGGCATGGAGCGGGACGACGCGCTCCTGGCGCTCGAGCGTCACGCGACGAGCAAGCTGCGGAGCTTCGAGGACCTCGCCGCCATCGGCACGCTCGGGTTTCGCGGCGAGGCGCTCCCTGCGATCGCCGCGGTCTGCCGGTTCGTCCTGCGCACCGCGGCCCGCGACGGGCACGGGACGGAGATCGAGGTGCGCGGGGGGAAGATCGCCGCCGTGCGCGAGATCGCCTTCACCCGCGGGACCACGATCGAGTGCGGCAGCCTCTTCTTCAATGTGCCCGCGCGCCGCAAGTTCCTGAAGGCGCCGCCGACGGAGCTGTCCCACGTCGTCAAGCTGGCGGGCTCCTACGCGCTGGCGCGTCCCGCCGTGCGCTTCCGGCTGGACCACGACGGCCGCCGCCTGCTCGACGCCGCGGTGGCCGCGGACCGGCGCGAGCGTCTCGCCCAAGTCCACGGACGCGGGATCGCGGACAAGCTCGTGCCGTTCGAGCTCGTGCGGCCGGGCCTTTCCGTGTCCGGCTTCGCGGGCCGTCCGGTGGACGCGCTCCCGCGACGGGACGCGCAGCACCTCTTCGTGAACGGCCGGCGCGTCCAGGACCGGCTGCTCGCCCACGCGATCGGTCAGGCGTACGGGGACACGACCCCGCGCGGGAGCTTCCCGGCGGCGTTCGTCTTCGTCGAGATCGACCCCGCCGCCGTGGACGTCAACGTCCACCCTCAGAAGAGCGAGGTGCGCTTCGCCCGGTCGGCGGAGGTCCACGACGTTGTCCGCGAGGCCGTGGCGCGCGCGCTGCCGGCGCCGCGGGCGATCCCGACGCTCTCCGAGCTGCGGCCGGTGGAGACGCCGTCGTCCGCCTACGAGGTGCGCGAGCCGTCGGCGCCCCCGCCGAGCCTGCTCGACGACGGGAGCCCCGCGGCGATCGTAGGACGCAAGGCGACCCCGCTCGCCCAATACAAGGACTCGTACATCGTCGCGCAGGACGCGGAGGGGATCGTGCTCGTCGATCAGCACGTCGCCCACGAGCGCGTGCTCTACGAGAAGTACCTTGCGGACGCCGAGCGGGGCGAGGTCGCCGTGCAGCGGCTGCTCTTCCCGGCGACGCTCGAGGTCACCGCGGAGCAGGCGGTCGTCGTCGAGGACGAGCGGGAGGAGTTCCGGCGCCTCGGGATCCTCGTCGAGCCGTTCGGGGACGGGGCGGTCCGGATCGACGGGGTGCCGTCGATCGCCAAGGACGTCCCCCCCGCGCGCCTTGTCGGCGAGCTCCTCGGCGAGGCGGCCCGGGCGAAGAGCGCCTCCACGGGGAGCGCCGTCCTCCGCCGAAAGGTCGTCACGTCGGCCGCCTGCCAGGCGGCGATCAAGGTGAACTACCCGCTCACCCGGGAGGGGATGCAGGCCCTGTTGGACGGGCTTTTCGCCACCGAGAACCCGACGACCTGCCCCCACGGACGCCCCATCCTGTTCCGCCTGACCCTGGAGGAGATCGAGCGGGCGTTCCGCCGTCGTTGACGGTTCGGGGGTTCGCTCGTATAACTCCTGGGATGAAGCGGGCCCCCCTCGGCATCGTCGCCGCGCTGCTACTGTCTGCCCCGGCGACGGCGGCGGATCTCGTCCTGTTCGAGGATGGGCGGGGAATCCGGGTCGCCGAGTTCGCCATCGCCGACGGGATCGCCAACCTGACCCTCGAGACCGGCGGGAGCCTCGCCGTCCCCGCGCTGTCGATCATGGCGATCGAGCGGGCGCTCGACGCCGAGCCGCCGGTGGATCCCGCGATCGATCCGGCGGAGACCCAGCGCCTCGCCGCCGCGTTGCAGGCGAACGAGGCCTGGCGTGCCGCGGCCGGTCCCCACGCGGACCTCCTCGCCGCCGCGGCCGACCGTCACGGACTCGACCGGGCGCTCCTCGCCGCGGTCGCCAAGGTGGAATCGAACTTCGACCCGTTCGCGGTGTCGCGGGCCGGGGCGTGCGGGCTCCTCCAGCTCATGCCGGCGACCGCGCGCCGCTTCGAGGTGAAGAACGTCTTCGACCCCGCGCAGAACGTGGAGGGCGGCGCGCGTTACCTGCGCTGGCTCCTGGACCGATTCGGAGGCCGTCTCGATCTCGCGCTCGCCGGGTACAACGCCGGCGAAGGCGCGGTCGATCGCTACCACGGCATCCCCCCGTACCGCGAGACGACCGGCTACGTGCTCCGCGTGCTCGATCACGCGGGCGCCGACCGCTAGCGCGGGCCCGCGAGCGAGCGCAACGCGCCCCAGACGGGATCGGCGGTCACCGCGGGGGACGCGCCCCGTCCCTTGAGCCACCAGGAGACGCCGTCCCGCTGCAGGGTCGCCGCGACCGCGTAGGGGGAGGCGCGCTCCGCGCGCCAGCTCCCGCGGAAGCTCGCGAACGACGGGGGGGGCGTGGCGGCGATCCCGACGGCACGGCGCCGGTCGATCGCCGCGGTCAGGACCCCGGGATCATCGGAGAGGAGCAGCAGGCTGCCGTCGACGGCGATCGCCGCCCCGCGCGCGCGGGTCCCGACCACGCCCACCGCGACGTCGCGATGACGGCGCACCTCGCCGCGGCCCGCGACGACCGCGAGCGACACGAGAAGATCCACCACCGCGCGCGCGCGGTCCGCGCGGGCGAGATCGAGGGCGACGAGGAGGTGCGCAGCGCCCCCCGGCCCCCGTCCCTCGAGGGCCGCGATCCCCGTCCCCGAAAGCGCCGCCGACAGCTCGCTCCGGATCGGCCGGTTCAGGAACTTCTCGAACACCTCCACGCGCTCCCGCACGCCGGCCAACCCGTCACCGCCGAGGTGCGGATCGTCCAACCGCCCCGCATCGAACGCGAACCACGCGATCGCGATGGACGACGGGGGACGCACGCTCCAGGCGGCGCTCGGCGCTCCGGGCGGAGGATCCCGGTCGAGCAGGTCGAGGGCGCATCCGTCGGGACAGCCGAGCCTCCACGACTCCTCGACGAGCGCCGGATCGAGCCGCTCGATGCGGCCGTGGGCCACGGTGGGGAGGATCCCGACGAGCGTGGGGTGCCCTCGCAGCTCGGGTCGCGTCCGCGCGACCTCGCGCGGATCGAGGTCGACCACGACGACCTGGGGGGAGGTGGCCCTGGCCCCGCGGACCATCGCGGGCCGGAGCGCGCCGCGATACGCGGGCGAGCCGTCGAGGACCGCGACCGCTTCCGCGATCTCGGCGGGCGACGCGGAGGGCGGCTCGATCCGGATGCGAGGCCCCGACGCCTCCCGCCTCAACCGCGCGACGCCCCACGAGGTGGCGACGGCGAGCGTGAGGATCGCTAGGACGGTGGCGAGGCCGCGGAGGCTCAAGCGCCCGACCGGTACGGCGTCGCCTGGTAGTAATACGCGGCGTCGCGGCCGGGGAACCCGGTCGTCTCCGCGGCGCGCTTGTACAGCGCGACGGCGCGCGAGCGGTTGCCCGTGAGATCCGCGGCCTGGCCCTGGCGGAGCAGGCAGCCCCCGAGCCATCCGCGCGCGAGGCCGGAGCCCTCCGCGCGCTCGAGCCACGCGCTCGCCTCCTTCGCTCGACCCTCGCGAAGCTGCGCGTCGCCCGCGAGGAGCGCGAGGCGCGGATCGGCGGGGGACGCCTCCGCGAGGGCCGCCAGCGACGCCGCGTCCGCCCCGGCGACGTGAGTCCACTCGATCCCTTTCGCGTACTCGCGGGACGCGGAGAGGATGCTCTCCAGATCGCGGCGGATGCCGGTCCCCAGCCCGCTTCCGGCCGACAGCGCGCGGTGCGCGGTCGTCGCGGCGAGGTCGGGCCTCAGGTCGGCGAGCTCGGCCCGCGCGCGGAGGAGATCGAGCGAGCGCAGCACCACCGGATCGACGTCGCCGAGCTTCTTCGCCCGGTCCTCCGCCTTCTCGATCCAGGAGACGGCCGACCGGTTGCGCGCGAGCGAGAGGTCGAGGCGCGCCGCGGCGTAGAGGCTCGCGATCGCTCCCTGGCCTTGCTCGAGCAGCCGGTCGCGCTGCGCGAGCGCTTCGTCGAAGCGCCTCTCGTGCTTGTGCGCGAAGATCGTGATGAGCAGGACGCGCGCCTCGAAGGAGAACGTCGGACTCGCCTCCGCGGCCTTCTTGAGCTGCGACAGACCCTCGGCGCGGTTCCCCTTCGGCAGGAAGAGGAGCGCACGCAGCCCCTTGATGTAGGAGGGGAGCGTGTCCGCCATGTAGTTGTAGGTGCCGAGGCCGAAGAGGGCGTCGTCCGGGCGGACACCCGAGGCGACCGCGGCTTCGAGCTGCTTCTTCGCCTTCTTCGCCTCGAACGCGGCTCCGAAGGATTTCTTCTGCCCGGCACGCAGCTGGGCGAGCACGAGATGGGAGTTCCCCGCCCACAGGAGGGCGGAGGGATCGCCCTCCCGCCGCTCGGAGGCCGCGAGCGCCGTCTCGATCTCGGCGTCGAGCCGCTTCTCGAGGGCCGGGTTCTCGTCATCGAAGATGAGCGTCCAGTACGTCACGAACGCCCGCAGGAAGGCGTCCTCCGGGGAGGCGTCCGCCGTCGCCGGCCCGAGGGCCTCACGGGCCGCCGCGAAGCGCCCGTCGTGGAGGAGCTGGGGGATCGCCTCGCGCCCGGTCGCCCGGGCGGGGAGGGTGACGAGGAGCGATCCGGCCAAGATCAGAGCGCTCGGCCTCACGACTTTCCTTTCCGCCCCCGATCCCTATATTGTTACGCGTGGACATTATAGGGGAGGGGAAGGTGCGACCTGCCGCGGGGGGTGCCGCGCCGCAGATGTCGTTCAGCAGCCAGACGCTCGCGGAGATCTTTCGCGACCTCTATCTGGGCGAGCGCTCGGGCGTTCTCGCGGTCGCGCGCGGGAACGTCGAGAAGAGGATCTACTTCGACCGCGGCATGATCCTCTTCGCCGAGTCCGGCGCCGAGGACGAGGACCTGGGCCGCCGGCTGGTCGGCGAGGGGAAGATCTCGGCCGGCGCGCTCGCCGAAGCACGGCGGAACATCAGCGAGCCGAAGGACCTGGCCCAAGCCCTCGTCAACCGCGGGCTCATCGGGAAGGAGACGCTCTCCCACACGGTGCGCTACATCGTCGAGCGCGTCGTGCAGTCGGTGTTCGCGTGGGACGGCGGCGTCGCGCGGTTCAACGAGGGCTGGCTCCTCCAGGAGATCTTCGAGAGCGACATCGTGCTCACCTTCGAGGTGATCCTGAAGGGGATCGGCTCGATGGTCGGCTTCGAGCCGATCCAGGAAGCGATGAAGGACCTGGACGCCCGGATCAAGTTCAAGAGCCCGACGCCGGTGCCGCTCGAGCGCTTGGCGCTCTCGCCCGCGCACGGGTACATCCTGTCGCGGGTGGACGGGGTGAGCCGGCCGCGGGACATCCTGGCGCTTCTCCCTCCGGGGGAGGAGGGGCTCGCGTGCCGGTTCCTCTACGGCCTGCTCGTCATGGGGGTCGCGACCTGCGATCCCCCCGTGGGCGAGGGACCGTTCCAGGTCGCGGCGATCCTCCGCGACCATGCCGACACGGTCGCGCTCGAGAAGCTCCAGGAGAAGATGATCCTCGAGACGTACGAGGGGATGCGGAACAAGAACCCGCACGAGATCCTGGGGCTCGGGTCGAACCCCTCCCGGGACTCGGCCGAGCGGGCCTACGAAGAGGCGAAGGAGCGCTTCAGCCGCGACCGGATCCTGCCCCGCCTCCGCGAGCGCCTCCGCGCCGAGCTCGCCATCATCGAGAGCCGCCTCGTCGAGGCGTACCTCACGCTCACCCAGGCGCGGAGCGGGGATCTCGGAGCGCGCCGCGAGGAGGCGGGCGGGGGTCCGCGCGAAGCCCAGGGGTTCGACGACCTCCTCGTCCGGGTCGAGATGGACAAGACCAAGACGAAGATGGCGATCGAGGAGAACGCGAAGCTCGCCGACGGCTACTTCGCCAAGGCGAAGAAATTCATGCGCGAGGCGGACTACTTCAACGCGATCCAGTACGGGAAGCTCGCCATCAGCTACTCCGAGGACGCCCGCTTCTACTTCCTCCTCGGGGAGTGCCAGGTCAGGAACCCGGAGGCCCGGTGGCAGCGGATGGCGGAGCAGAGCTATCTGAAGGCCACCCAGCTCGACCAGTGGAACGCCGAGTACCGGGTGGCGCTGGGGCGGTTCTACAAGAAGCGGGGGCTCAAGCTCCGGGCCCGCAAGCAGTTCGAGGAGGCCCTCACGGTCGTTCCGACCCACGAGGCGGCCCTAGAAGAGTTGGCGTCTCTGAAGTAGTCCCGCCGTTGACACGTCCCGACCCGCTGCTATAATTCGCGCTTCGTCGGGAAGCCCAATGTTCATTGATATCAACACTCTAGGGCCCGAAGGCCTTGCCTTCGACCGCGTCATTCACCTGCGCGGGCTCGAAGGCCCCAGCCAGGAGAACCTCGAGGACGTCGAGGCGCACGTCTCGGGCTCCGTCGTTCCCGATGCAGGCGAAGCCGCCTTGACGGCGCGCGTCGAAGCGACGTTGAACCTCCTGTGCGGCCGCTGCCTCGAGCCCTTTCCGTGGACCGCCCGCTCCGAGGTCGACCTGCGGGTCGTCCGCGCGCCGAAACAAGACCCCGAATCCGAGATCGTGGCCCCGGAGGGGAAGCTCGAGCTCGAGGGGATGGTGACCGAGCAGCTCTACCTCGGCCTCCCGCTCAAGCCCGTGTGCCGCCCCGACTGCCGAGGCCTTTGCCCCGTGTGCGGGGCCAACAGGAATACCGATCCTTGTGATCACGACGGGGAGCCGGTCGATCCGCGGCTCGCCCCGCTGCTTCGCTTCCGACAGAGGAAGAGCCGGGAGTCCTGATGCCGAATCCCAAACGACGCCATTCCAAGGCGCGCCGCGACAAGCGCCGCGCCCACGACGCCCTGGCCCAGCCGGGGACCTCCATCTGCCCGAATTGCCAGGAGCGCAAGCTCCCGCACCGGGTCTGCCCGCACTGCGGGCAGTACAAGGGACGCGAGGTCATCGAGCCGCCGCAGGCCTAGTATCATCGCGCCGCGCCGTCTCTCCGGCGAGGGAGGTCCGATGGGATCTCGAAGTGCGATCATCACGGGGACGGGACGGGGCGTTCCGGCCCGGGTCGTGACGAACTTCGATCTCGAAAAACTGGTCGACACGTCCGACGCGTGGATCACCACGCGCACCGGGATCCGCGAGCGGCGGATCGCCGGGCCCGACGAGGTGGTCTCCACCTTCGCCGCGACCGCGTGCCGCCAGGCGATGGAGATGGCCGGTCTCGGACCGGCCGACATCGATCTGATCATCTGCGCCACCGTCACGCCCGACATGCCGATCCCCGCGACCGCGTGCCTGCTCCAGGAGCAGCTCGGGTGCAAGGGCGCGGCCGCCTTCGACATGTCGGCCGGGTGCTCGGGGTTCATCTACGCGCAATCGGTCGCCAAGCAGTTCCTGCTCACGGGCCGCTATCGCCACGTCCTCGTGGTGGGCGCCGAGCTCCTCAGCAAGTTCCTCGACTGGTCCGACCGCGGCACCTGCGTCATCTTCGCGGACGGTGCCGGGGCGGTCGTCATGAGCTCCGGTGAAGAGCCCCGCGGCGTCCTCGCTTCGGCGATGCACACCGACGGCAGCATGAGCGACTTCATCGTCATCGAGGGCGGCGGCTGCAAGATCCCGCCGACCGCCGAGTCGGTGAGCGCGGGGAAGCACTTCATCCGCATGCGCGGGAACGAGACGTTCAAGATCGCCGTGCGGCGCATCGAGGAGGTCTCGCGCGAGGTGCTCGGCAAGGCGGGACTGACGCCGGACGACGTGGACTGGTTCATCCCGCACCAGGCGAACCAACGGATCATCGACGCGGTGGGGGAGAGGCTCGGGATCCCCGCCGAGAGGTCCTACGTCAACATCGACCGGTACGGGAACACGTCCGCGGCGTCGATCCCGATCGCCCTCGACGAAGCCGTGCGCGAGGGGAAGGTGAAGCGCGGGCAGGTCGTGCTCATGGCGGCGTTCGGCGCGGGTCTCACGTGGGCAGCCTCCGTGGTGCGTTGGTGAGGCGTTACGCCGCGCTGTTCCCAGGGCAAGGCGCGCAGCACCCGGGGATGGGAGAGGATCTCGCCGCGCACTCGGAGACCGCCGCCGCGACCTTCCGCGAGGCGGACGAAAGCTCCGGGCTTCCCCTGACGTCGCTGTGCTTCACCGGCACCGAGGCGGACCTCGCGCGCACCGAGGTCACCCAGCCCGCGATCGTCACCGTCTCCACCGCCGCCTACCGCGCCTTCCGCGAGCGCGGGGGAGCGGCCCCAGCCGCCGCGGCCGGTCACAGCCTCGGCGAGTACTCGGCGCACGTCGCCGCGGGGACGATCGCCTTCGCCGACGCGGTCGCCGCGGTCCGCTCCCGCGGGAGGTTCATGCAGGAGGCGGTGCCGGAAGGCGTCGGCGCCATGGCGGCGGTGCTCGGCGTCGACCGCGAGATCCTCGAGCGCGCGTGCGCCTCGTCGGCCCGGGGGGAGATCGTCTCCTGCGCCAATTTCAACGGGCCGGGGCAGATCGTCATCGCGGGGCACAAGAGCGCGGTGGAGCGCGCGTGCGCCGCGGCGCTCGCCGCGGGGGCCAAGCGGGCGATCCCGCTCCAGGTGAGCGCGCCCTTCCATTGCGCGCTCATGCGGCCCGCCGCGGATCGGCTCGCCCCCGTGCTCGCCGCCGTGACGTTCTCCGACCCCGCGTGTCCGGTGTATACGAACGTCGACGCGTCCCCGGTGAGGGAAGGCGGCCCCGCCCGGGACGCGCTCTTGCGCCAGGTGGAGAACCCGGTGCGCTGGGACGAGGAGGTCGCCCGCATGATCGAGGACGGCTTCGACACCTTCGTCGAGTTCGGGCCCGGGAAGGTCCTGGCGTCCCTCGTCAAGAGGATGAGCCGCGACGCGACGGCGCTGTCGGTCGGCGACGCGGCCGGCGTCGATGCCGCCCTCGCGGAGCTCGCGCGATGACCGCCGCACGAGAGCACGACGGTCGCGTCGCCCTCGTCACGGGGGCCTCGCGCGGGATCGGACGCGCGATCGCCGTGGCGATCGCCGAGCGCGGCGCCCTCGTGCTGTGCGCCGCGCGCACCGCCGAAGCCGGGGCCGAGACCGTCGCCGCGATCGAGGCGGCGGGCGGGCGGGCGCGCGCGGTCGCGCTGGACGTTTCGAGCGACGCGTCGGTGGAGCCGGCGGTCAAGGAACTGCTCCGCGAGCATGCTACAATCCCGCTCCTCGTGAACAACGCGGGAATCACCCGCGACAACCTCCTCATGCGCATGAAGTCGGAGGATTGGGCCGCGGTGATCGACACGAACCTCACGGGACTCTATCGTCTGTGCCGCGCCGTCGTGCCGTCCATGGTGAAGGCGCGCTTCGGCAGGATCGTGAGCATCACGTCGGTCGTCGCCCACATTGGAAACGCGGGCCAAGCCAACTACGCCGCCTCGAAGGCGGGGATGGAAGGCTTCACCCGCTCGCTGGCGCGCGAGCTCGCCTCGCGCAACGTCACGGTCAACTGCGTCGCGCCGGGGTTCATCGACACGGACATGACGAAAGCCCTCGGCGACGCGCAGCGCGAAGCGCTCCTCTCCCAGGTGCCGCTCGGGCGGCTCGGCACCCCGGAGGATGTCGCCAGCGCCGTGACCTGGCTCATGAGTCCGGGGGCCTCGTACGTGACGGGGATCACCCTCGACGTGAACGGTGGGATGGCGATGTAGGGTGTCCCGCGGCGCGCGGCAGCACGGCGCGCCGCCCTTTCGAGACGGAGGAAGCAGGCGATGGCGTCCATCGAGGAGAAGGTCAAGCACATCATCGTGGAGCAGCTCGGCGTCGACGAGGCCGAGGTCAAGCCCGAGGCGCACTTCGTGGACGACCTCGGCGCCGACTCGCTCGACGTCGTCGAGCTCGTCATGGCTCTCGAGGAGGAGTTCGGCCTCGAGATCTCGGACGAGGACGCCGAGAAGCTGACCACGGTCAAGCAGGTCATCGAGTACATCGGCGCTCACGCCAAGGTGTAGGCGAAGACGGAAGCCAGGATCATGAAGCGCCGGGTCGTGGTCACAGGCATCGGGGTCGTCTCCCCACTCGGGCTGGACACGCCGTCCACGTGGGACGCGCTCGTCCAGGGAAGGAGCGGGATCGGCACGATCACGAAGTTCGACCCCGCCGCCTTCTCCTCCAAGATCGGAGGCGAGGTGCGCGGGTTCGAGCCCGAGCGCTTCCTCGACCGCAAGGACGTGAAGAAGATGGACACGTTCATCCACTTCGCCGTCGCCGCGTCGAAGGAGGCGCTCGCGGACGCTAGCCTCACCGTCGACGCCGGCAATGCGGAGCGGATCGGCGTCTACATCGGCTCGGGGATCGGGGGCTTGAGCCTCCTCGAGGATCAGCACTCGGAGCTCTTGAACAAGGGCCCGCGGCGGATCTCCCCGTTCTTCATCCCCGGGATGATCATCAACCTGGCCGCGGGCCAGGTCTCGATCCTCACGGGGGCGAAGGGCCCGAACCTCGCCGTCGCGACCGCGTGCGCGACCGGCAACCACGCGATCGGCGAGGCCATGCGCCTCATCCGCGAGGACTACGCCGACGCCATGATCGCCGGGGGGACGGACGCGGGGGTCACCCCGCTCGCCGTCGGCGGCTTCTGCGCCATGAAGGCGCTGTCCACCCGCAACGACGCTCCGGAGAAGGCGAGCCGCCCGTTCGACGCGGACCGGGACGGCTTCGTCATCGGCGAAGGCGCGGGGATCCTCGTCCTCGAGGAGCGTGAGCGCGCGATCGCGCGCGGGGCGAAGATCTACGCCGAGCTCGCCGGCTACGGCCCCTCGGGCGACGCGTACCACATCTCCGCTCCCTCCGAGAACGGGGAAGGCGCGGCACGTGCCATGAAAGTCGCGCTGAAGGACGCCGCGTGCGACCCGCGCGAGGTGGACTACATCAACGCGCACGGGACCTCGACGCCGGTCGGGGACCGGATCGAGACCCAGGCCGTGAAGACCGTCTTCGGCGCGCACGCCCGGGAGCTCGTCTTCGCCTCGACGAAATCGATGACGGGGCACCTCCTCGGCGCCGCGGGCGGTCTCGAGTCCGCCGCGACGGTCCTCGCGATCCATCACGGCGTCGTGCCGCCGACGATCAACCGCGACACGCCGGATCCGGAGTGCGATCTCGACTGCGCTCCGGAGGGCGCCCGGACGATGCGGATCCGCGCGGCGCTCAACAACTCCTTCGGGTTCGGCGGAACGAACGCCTCCCTCCTCTTCCGCAGGCACGAGGCGTCATGAAGATCGTCGTCTGCGTGAAGCACGTCCCCGACACGGAAGCCAAGATCAGGATCGCCGCCGACGGGAAGGGGCCGGACCTCGCCGGCGTGAAGATGATCGTCTCGCCCTACGACGAATACGCGCTGGAGGAGGCGCTCCTCCTCAGGGAGTCCGGCGCCGCGTCGGAGCTCGTCGCGATGTCGGC
>Ga0068859_100006078_pt1 | contig 12258 bp, 7 predicted proteins | sample KBSSwiS22_FD_66585 | JGI IMG/M metagenome (GOLD analysis project Ga0068859, IMG submission 66585) | Switchgrass rhizosphere microbial communities from Kellogg Biological Station, Michigan, USA - KBS Switchgrass S2-2 | ecosystem: Host-associated > Plants > Roots > Rhizosphere > Soil ... | reverse complement strand
GCGTGGGGAGCAGCGAGGACGTCGGCGAGGAATTCCGGGAACCCCTGGCCGTTGCCGTGCTTGACCGATTCACTCCAGTACGACAGCAGGAGCTCGCTGCGAACACGGAGATAGACGACGACGCGCACGTCGAAGTCGCGGAAATGCTCGCGAAGCCCGGCGAGGTGCACGCGCTTGAGCCTCGAGAACCGCTCACTCGATAGCAGGCCCACATCGCCGGCGCCCAGCTCCGTCCGGAGACGAGCCAGCTCCGGTGAGTGGCCGGTGACGCCCTTCCTGAAGAGGGGAGCCAGGGAATGATGGCCGAAGAGGACGTCTTGGCCCGTCCGCGGGTAGACGACACCGAGGCGGCGGAGCAGGGCATCACGATCGGCCACCAATCGGCGCTGGAGATAGGTGGTGCCGGTCTTGTGCGGGCCCACATGCACGATCAGGACTCGCGACATCTGCTCCACTCCGCCTTCCGGATCAGGACTCGGCGGCGAGCGGCCGCGCGACCGCGCCCTCAGGGCGTGTAGACATATTTATAGATCGCTCCGTCGCCGATGGACAGCACGTAGATGGTGCCGTCCGCGCCGTTGCGAAAGGCCACCGGCGCGTTCAGTGCCGCGAAGTCCAGCTGGTCCGTCACGACGTTGCCCGCGTCCATCGTGAGCACGTGGACCCAGCCCGCGATGAAGTCCCCGTAGAAGTAGGCGCCGCCGTACGGCGCGGGATAGTTGCTGGCGTTCTCCGCGAACGCCCCGGCAATGATCGTCCGCCCCGTCTCGCCGAGGCCATCATGCTTGTAAGCATGAATCGGGTGCTGATACTGGGGCGGATAGGAAGTGATGCTCGGATTGCACCCCGGGTTCGACGGAAAGGGACACGGTCCCTCGACGGCATTCCAGCCGTAGTTGCCCCCCGGCACGAGCGTGTTCAGCTCCTCCCACGTGTTCTGGCCGACGTCGCCGATGAGAATGGCGCCGTTCGATTGCCGGACCGACATGCGAAACGGATTGCGCAGACCCAGGGCGTAGATCTCCGTGCACGGGCCGGTGCCGGGCGGCACGCCGCCCGGAATGCCGCACCGCCGCGCGCCCGGGGCCCCCTTGTGCGGGTTGTCGAGCGGGCTGTTGCCGTTGCGGTTGACGCGCAGGATCTTGCCGCGCAGGGTGCCGAGGGTCAAGGCATCGTCGTGGAACTGCCCGCCGTCCCCCACCGCGACGTACAGCTTGCCGTCGACACCGAAATGGACGTCCCCTCCGTTGTGGTTCCCCGCGTCGGACGGAATGTTGTCGAGAATGATCGTCTCGCTCGTGCCGACGAAGTCTTCACTCGTCGTGAAGCGGGAGACGCGATTCTTGGGTGAGCCGGTGTAGCCGAGGGCGCCCGGCCCCGTGGTGTAGTACACGTACACGAACTTGTTGGTCCCGAACTCCGGATCGACGGCAATCCCGAGCACCCCGCGCTCCGACTCCGAGCTCACGCTCAGCGTGACGTACGGCCGTGGACGCAGCGTGCCATCGGGGCGCACCACCCGAACGTTGCCACTCACCTTTTCGGTCACCAGGATCTTCGCGCCCTTCATGGCAAAGGCCGTGGGCTGATCCAGGCCGGTGGCGACCGTGACCAGGCTGAACCCGGGCGGCAGTGCCGCGGCTCGTGTGTGCCCCCCCAGCATCACCACCGCCACCACCACCAGGACGATCATCCGCACAGACACCCCGGCACGCATCATGTCATCCTCCTCCCTGGGGTCCTGTGCTCCGCCATAGATCGCCGAGGTTCTCCAGGATCGCCAGGAACGCCTTGCGCTCCCGGTCCATATCGTGAGCGCGCGCCGTTTGCAGGGCGTTTGCCAGCATCGCCGCCCGACGCTCCGGCGACAGCGCGAGGGCGGCTGCCGTCGCTCGGACAATCTCCTCGAGTCCATATTCGGGTCGAAGACAATTGTGACCGGGCAGACAGAACGAACGGTTGCCGACGACGTCAGGGCAGACCACCAGCGTCCCGATCGCCATCGCCTCGAGGGCGGGAAGATAGAAACCCTCGCGCGCCTTCGGCAAGAACACGGTGACGCGCGCGCGCTGGAGCGCTTCGAGAAATGCCGGCCGCGGAAGCTGCAGATCGAGAAGCTCCGTGTCCGCGGCCAGGATGCGGACGCGGTCGCGCACCTGCCGCGCCAGCTCCTGATTCTTGAAACCCACGACGAGCACATCGCACTGGCCCCTCTGCCGCGGCGCGAGCGCCGGGAGATCGAGGCCGTTCGGGATCACGAATACCGGACCGTTCACCCGGCCCGTGGCCACGATCGCCTCCTTCACCTCCGCGCTGACACAGATGCGCACCGCCTTGTACCGCAGAAACCCGTACGGCCTCCGCGCAGGGTCAGCGTGACGGAAGCCCTGGACGAGATTGAGGATCGGAATCGCCGACTGCAGCCGAGCCGCCTCATCGAGCCGTCCCCAATCGTTCCCTTCGAGAAAGAGCACGCTGGGCACCCGGTGCTGCCACGAGCCGGCGACCTCGTCCTTGATCGGCCACCACGGATTCGTATCGTCCCACAGCGAACGCTCGGTGAACCACACGTGGGGCCGGTGGGTGCCGGAGCTGCGGACGTGATTGAAGTAGTGCCACAGCTTCAGGTGGCCACCCGTGAAGCGCGTGAAGTCGCGATAGAATAGAACGTCTTTCACCGGATTCGTTCAGTGGGCGGGGATGGGCGAGGAGCCAGCGATTCGGCGTGACGGAACGCAACGAGAATCCGCTCGAATACTGGGAGGCTCGCCTCGCCGCGCACTCCGGCCCCGAGAGCGTCGGTTGTCTTCCCTATGGCCGACGCTACAACGCGTGGCTCTACCGGGTCCGCCGCCGGCGCTTCCGAGCGCTCGTCCGCTCGCTCCGCCTCTCCACGCCAGAGCTCGCGGTGCTCGACGTCGGCAGCGGCACGGGCTTCTACGTCGAGCAGTGGCTGCGGCTGGGCGCCCGGGACATCACCGGCGCCGATTTCTCGCCGACCGCCGTCGCGCGGCTGCGCACGCAGTTCCCCGCGCACCGCTTCGACCGTCTCGACCTCGGCGACGCCCACGCGCCGCTTCCCACGGCGCGTTACGATGTCATCTCGGCGATGGACGTCCTCTTCCATATCCTGGATGATGCGCGCTATCGAACCGCGCTGGCAAATCTGCACCGGGCTCTGAGGCCGGGCGGCGTTCTCTTGTACTCCGACAACTTCGTCCACCGCCCGGTCCCCGCGGGCACCCGCCAGGTGAGCCGCTCGCTCGCGGCCATCGCCGCCGCCCTCGGCGACACCGGCTTCCGGCTTGTCCGCCGCGTGCCGATGTTCGTGCTGATGAACTATCCCGTGGATACCGAGCGCCGGTGGCCGGTCCGCCTCTGGCGGCACCTCATCGAGCCGGCGAAGCGCAGCGAGCTGTGGGGGTTCGCAGTGGGCGCGCTGCTGTTCCCGGTAGAGCTGGCCCTCACCGCAATCCTCCCCGAAGGACCGACCACGGAGATCGCCGTATGCCTCAAGCCGGGGGCTCCCGCATCCCGGCCCTCGGCTCCATGACCTCCTCCGGCTCACCGTGAACGGCGTGCAATCACCACCCCGAAGTCGTGCTGGAGCTGTCCGCTCGCGATGAGCCGGTCCTCCTCCTCGAACAGGCGCTCGAGATATCGCATGGATTGGGGATCGGCGGGACGGAAGTTGCCGGCAATGTCTTCGAGCAGGAGATGCAGGAGGCTGCCTCCGTATCCCTTGAACTCGACAATCTCGAAGTACCGGCCGAGCAGAGGCACGATCTCCGCCGAGCGTATGGCTTCCGATGGGTCGCCGGCATTCATGCGCGCGATCGTCGGTCGAACGACAGGGGGCTTGCTCCGGCCGGGTTTCGAGACACGGCGCCGGTACGCCGGCGGCAGGCCCGCGAGCATCTCGTTGACCAGTCGAACCTGCTCGTCCGTCCACTGGAACTGGCTGGGCCCGATGAATTCGTCGAGGAAGAAATAGCCGCCCGGCTTCAGGCCGGCCCGCACTTGCTCGAAGAGGTGCTCCAGCGCTCGGACATGGTGGACGGAAGAGATGCCGAAGATGACGTCGTAGGCATCCCGTTCGAGCGTCAACCGGTTCAGGTCCCCGAGGTCATACTTGATGTGGCTGAGCCCCAGTTCACGTGCGGCCAGCTTGGCTCTCTCGAGCGCTCCTTCCGCGATGTCGACCGCCTCGTGCAGGCGAGCAAAATTGTACTGGGCGAGGCCGCGCTCGAACTCTCCGCCGCCGCAGCCGAGCGTCAGGACACGGTCCAGCGGCCGCCCTGTCGGCACGTACTTGTTCATGAAGTACTGGAATCGGTCCCCCCTGACGTTGCCGGCGACCTTGGAGTCGATCCGGCGCCGAACCGCCGCGTGCTCGACCCAGTGCATTCCCCGATCGGGACTCCAGGTCCCTGCTTGCTCGCTCCAGACTTCGCGGACTCTGTCGAGTCCCTCCGCGTCCGCCGGCTTGCCCGCGGGTGGCCCGCTCCACCAGCCCGCCATGCGGCTCCACAGCCCTCGCATCAGACCGCCTGCGCGCCGCGGGGCAAGCCGAGCACCTCGGCCAGGCGCCGGCGCATCACATCGGAGGAGTAGCATCGCTCGACGTGGCCCTGGGCCGCGCGCTGGACGGCGGTCCAGCGCTCCTCGTCCTCGTAGAGGTCGACAACCTTGTCGATGAACTCGCGATCGTCACCCGCGATCAGCGCCTCGCGGCCATCCGTGAGACCCAGCCCGGTGGCGCCCACCGTGGTGACGACGCTCGGGATCCCCTGGCTCATCGCCTCGACGAGCTTCAGGCTGATGCCGGCTCCGAACCGCAGCGGCACGACGAAGACGCGGCACTTCTCGTAGTACTCCTCCACGGCGTCGACGTACCCTGCCACGACGATGTGCGGCGCGGCGAGCCGGCGAACGACGTCCGGGGGCTCGGCGCCGACGATGACGAACCGGCAGTCCGGGAGGCGCTCCCGGATGGCCGGGAAGAGATCGTTCGTGAAATGCATCACGGCATCGGTGTTCGGCGGATGCGAGTGGAGAAATCCCCCGACGAAGAGCAGGTCTCGCCGCTTCGAGAAGGGCATGCTCGGCAACCGGACGTCGCGCGCATGGCCCCACACGACCACCTGGTCGTGCCCGGTCTCTCTGACGATCACGTCGCGCTCCCGCTCGGACACGGTGACAATGACGTCGGCGCTCTTGACGATGTCCAGCTCCTGCCGGAGCATCGCGCGCTTCTGGGCCTCGCTCAGAGCGCGGCCCTCGACCTCCGCCCGGAGGAACTCGCGCACGCTGAACACCGCCTCGGCATCGTAGACGATCCGGGCATTCGGAAAGTGCTCCTGCGCCAGGCCCAGATACTTGGCCCCGTTGTGGGGCCGGCTGATGACGACGATGTCGTAGTACCCGCGCCGGTCGTGCAAGAGGTCCTCCGGCACGAAGTCATCGCCCGAGAACACCTCGATGCCGAGCTGCTCGAGGCAGCGCGCCGCAGGCTGGTGCTGGGTCCGGATCGTCAGGGGCACGAACGTGATCACGTAGCCCAGCTCGCACATCAGCTCGAGCATCTTGAAGGTCCGCGGCAAGCCGGAGCCGAGGTGAGGCGCCGGGATCTGATCGTCCATGACCAGCACGCGCGGGCCCGCCCGCCGGTCACGCGCGCGCAAGACCCGCCCGTGGGGATGCTGTGCCTCGAGCTCGGCCGCCCACTTCCGGGCGAACTTCGGCTGATTGGCCCGGCACAGGGCCTCCGCGCGGGCGAAGGAGCGGCTGCCGAACTCGTAGTGAAACACGCTCACCTGCGGCTGGAAGACCACCCGGTAACCGAGACGCCGCACGCCGAAGCACAGGTCGACATCCTCGTAGTAGGCGGGCAGGTAGCGCTCGTCGAGCCCCCCGAGCGCGCGGAACAGCTCGGCGCGCACCAGCAGGCAGGCCGCCGAGCAATAGTCGACTTCCCGGACATACGAGTATTCGGGGCGGAAGGGATCGTCGTCCCGCCCGTAACCCAGGGCGGATCCGTCGCGCCAGATGATGGTGCCCGCCTCTTGCAGCGTTCCGTCCGGTCGAATGAGCTTCCCCTGGACGGCGCCGCACTCCGGATAGCGCTCCATCGTGGCCAGGAGCGTGGACAGCCACTGCGGCGTCACCGTCACGTCGTTGTTGAGGAACAGGAGGTATCGGCCGCTGGCCAAGCCCGCTCCGCGGTTCGAGGTCCGGATGAACTCCAGGTTCGCGTCGTTGCGGACCCATGTGGCGTTGTCGAGCCTCGCCAGAAGCTCCGGCGTCTGATCCTGCGAGCAGTCGTCGACGACGACGACCTCGAACGGCACCTGCGTGTAGGCAAGGATGCTCTCGAGGCACTGGTACAGGTATTCCGCCTTGTTGAACGTCGGAATCACGATGCTGACGACGGGGTGGCGGTATGCCGGGAAGGTCAGGCGGGCCGACGGGTCGTCGAGAAAGAGCTTCAGCTTGTCCTTCCAGCTCTGCTCGAGGAACGAGCGCACCGATGTCGCGGAGCTCTCGCCCGCGGCGAGGTCGGCCGCGAGAACCGCCTGCGGCTGCGCGCCGCGCGATCCCGCCAGGACCCCCGATCCGGCCGCGAGCCGCCGGCGGCTCAGCGCGCCGCGCACCCCGTACAGCCGCACGTAGCCCGCGTACAGGGCCCACACATCGCTTGCGGGCCGGCGGGACAGGATTGCGGGGTCGCCCCAGACGGCGAGCGGCCACTCACCGGCGCGCACGGCGCCGACCGAGCTGCTGAAGGTGAGCTCCACCTGCTGATCCGCGAACGCACGGAGGTCCACCCAAAACTCGGCCCGCGTTCGGGCACCGCCCGGCTCGAGACGGGGCCCTGGCCAGTGGCGGGTGACGACAAGCCCGCTGCTGCCGCTCGCCACCGACACGGACATGTCCCCCTGGCCGGTCCCCGCGTCCGGCAGCGGGGAAACACGGGTCCGGAAGCACGCCCGGGGCGGTACCGTGAAGCGGTAGGACACGCGGTGCGGGACATCGGCCGCCCCGCCCGCGTTCGCCTGATCGGGTTCGCCGGGTACCGGTGTCAAGGCCCGGAACGGAACCCGGTCCCAGGCGGTGCGAAACCACAGCTCACGAAGGCCATCGACGCGGCGCCCCACCTTCGCCTGCAGCCCCCTCACGCGCGCGCCGAGATCTCTCACCGGCCGGGTCAGCCGCCAGCTCTTCGACTGCCGGACGACGTCCAGCTCGTCCTGGACGCGGCCCAGCTCCGCCCGCAGAATCACCTGCTCCTGCTCGACCGCCTGCGCGAGCTGCCGCGCCTCCTCGAGCTGACCCGGCAGCCCTTCCATCACCTCGAGGCGTCGCTCCGCCTCCGTGAGCTTCCACCACGCCTCTTGCAGCCTCCGCGAGGCGATCATCACCTCCGCCTCCGCCTCGGCGGCGCGATCCGCCACCGCTTGCAGCTCGGAGGTCGCCGAAGCGTCTCGGGCCGGGGACGCCGCCGGGCGCGGGGCCGGCCCGGACTCCGGCGATCGCCTCTCAAAGTCGGCGGAATACCGCCCGAAGTGGTCGAGCGCCTCTTGCACGGCCGCGTCGACCGGGCCCGGCGCTCGGCTTCCGTCGGCCGGGCCGCTGACGTACGCGCGGAGAACGAGATAGAGGGCCCGGGCGGGGAACGCGAGCCTCGGCTCACCGACAGTGTCGATGATCGAGGTGGCGTAGTGCTGGGACTCGGGCTCGAGAAGGGCCCGGCCCGCCTCCCGGATCTCCGCCCTCTCGCCCAGATCGCGCCGGCCGAGAAACGCGGCCAGGCGCTCGCCCGCGAGGTCCACGTCGCCCATCACGTCCTCGTAGAACATCAGCAATCGCCGTCGTCCGGACGTGTGCGAGAGGGACGACGTCACGTGCGTCATCCAGAGATCGACGCCCTTGTCCAAGGAGAACCCGTTGCGGCGCCGCAAGGAGCGCGCGACGTCGATCGGGTTGCGCAGGCAGATCACGTATCGCATGGACGGCAGCAGCCGCTGCCAGAACGGGAGGGTGAGACACGTGCGCGGGTTCTTCCAGCTCCAGAGCGGAGCCGCGGCGAAGTCCTGCTGAATGACGGCGCGCGCCCGCTCCCGCAGGTCTCCGAGGGCCGGCCCGGTCTCCCATCCCGCGGTCAGGACCGGCGGCTCCGACCAGCTCCCGCCCAGCCGCGCGAGAATCTCCTCGTCGATGTCGTTGAGAAGCTGGTGCTCGTAGAAGCCCCGCGGGTTGTCCGGCTGGGGCTTCATCATGTGCTCGGGCGGTCCGAGATGGGCACCCAGCGACTGCAGGAGCGCGGTGATGAGCGAGGTTCCGCTGCGATGCATCCCGAGCACGCAGACGATCTGCGGGGTCGACGTCAATCCGCTGCCTCCGCGAGCACCTTCACGTCTCGTCGCCCACTTGCACGGAACCGATCCTGCCATGTCGAGGAAAGCCCGTCAAACGGCACGCGCCGCTCCGCTCGCCCTTGTCGGTGGCGCCCGCGCGTGGTAGCGTGCCGACCGGCATCACGATCGGCGGCCCGAGCCGTCGGCGATGGAAGAGAGGCACCATGAGTCCTTCCCGGGACTCCGTGCAGAAGCGACAAGAGGTCGTGATCGCCCCTAGCGAGGAAGGGACCGACATCCGCCGAACGTTGACGCGACGGCAGGCGACATCCCTGGTCGTACTGTTCGTGCTGGCCGCGGCCGTACGACTGTGGACGCTGTGGGCGATTGGCGACGTTCCCAAGCTGCATGGCGACCAGGGGTATTACGTCAGAGCCGCCCGCTCGCTGGCGCGGGGGGACGGCTATCCGGGTTCGATGCGGCCGCCCGGCTTCCCTTTCTTTGCCGCCGCCGTGTTTCGTATGACGACGGGGAGCCTGCAGACACTGCGGATCGCGCAGATCGCCGTGTCGCTCGTGGGCCTCTGGTTCTTCTTCGATCTGCTGCGGCGGCGATTTGGCGCGCGACCCGCGTTGATCTCCTCGGCCATCGTGGCATTTCACCCCACCCTCATTCACTACACGCATTTCCTGTGGGCCGAGAACCTCGTCACGACGCTGCTGCTCGCCGCCCTGTGGGCGCTCGATCGCTGGGACGCAGCCGCCCGACGCACGTGGATCGTCGTGACCGGTCTCGTTCTCGGCGCCCTCATTCTCACTCGGGAGATGGCGCTGTACTTCGTGCCGGTCGCCGTGGGGTGGATGCTTCGTCGCCGCGACACTCGTCGATCCATGGGCGATCGAATCGCGGACGCCGTGCTGCTGACGGTCATCGTCGCGGCGGTCGTCCTGCCATGGACGGCACGGAATTACACCCTGCACCATCGGTTCGTCCTCGTCGGAACCCTCCAATGGTTTGCGATCGCCGAAGGGAACCTGCTTCCGGACTCGAACTGGATCTTTGGCCCCGGGCCCGTCGGCCCGCTCCACGCCGCCTACTTCGCGATCGCCGACGAGCTGCAGCGTGAAGCGTTCGCGCGCGGCGTGGCGCTGAAGGCCATCGGACGGGAGCAGCCCGCCTGGATCTTCAAGAAGGTGATCCGCAACGTGTACCTGCTCTTCACGCCGAGTCAGACGCAGCTCACGCGGTTTGCGCGTGCAGGCTGGCTGGCCCCAGGGAGGGACGTGCTGGCGGGCCGCCTCGCGCTGATCGAGGCCGTGTTCTACGTCGTATCGCTCGGCGCGGGCGCCGCGGCCCTCTGCCTGGTGCCGGACGCCCGGCTCAAATCCCTGGTCGTGGTCCTGCTCCTGCTGTTCGTCAGCATCTACATCGTCAGCGCGGCCAACCACCGATACCGGGCACCGCTCTTGCCCCTGTTCGCTCTCTACATCGGCCCGCTCGTGTGCGGGTTCAGGGCCCAGGATCGGACGGCGGGCCCGAGGCGTGTGGCGGCGGTGGCGTCAGTGGTCCTCGTGGCGGTGCTTTGTCTTGCAGGCTTCACGATCGACCCCGGATAACGGTCACCACGTCATTGCTCGAAGAACTGAGGCGGCCGGTTCCGGAAGCGGTTCCCCTGTGCCCGGCTCTCGTTCAGGAGTCGGTCATACTTACTCGCACTGCCTGACGGGCCGATCCACCGCAGCAAATTGCCGACTTGTTGGTAGACGTCCGCGAGCTCGCCGTGCACGCGGTCATCGGCGCCCGTGATCAGCGACTGGGAGAGCGTGGCGGCAATCGCCCGGGGATACCCAGCCACGCTGATGATCCGTAACGTGCCGAAGGTCTGCGCGGGAAGCGCGATGACGATATTGGCCGGGATGACGACGACCGCGAGCCGCGCGGGCTCGTCTGCAGGCAGGCGCTCCAGCACGGCCGCGGCGTCGTATTGACACGGGATGCCATAGACGCGCAGCGCGTTGTTGGCCATCTTGCTGCCGACCAGGACGCAGCGAGCGCCCGTCGCGATGTCGCCGCGAATCGATTGCGCGATCCGCTGCCACGGTTGCGCATGCAACCCCTGCCGGGTTGTGCCGAGCGTGAACAGGCTGCAAGCGGCGAGGACGACGACGATGGCGACGGTCGCCATCCGCGATCGGAGTGCGACGACCGCGCAGCCGTCCGCGATCAGCAGAATCAGCCAGGGCAACGTTGCGATCAAGAACCGCGAGTAGGCCCATGGGAAATGCGAGACACCCGCCAGGGAGATAGCGGCAACCGCCACGATGGCCGCCAGGAGCATCCACTGGCTCTCGCGTCGGTCCCGGCAGGCCCGCCACGACGCGTAGAGGAGCATCAGCAGGGCGGGCACTTGCACATAGCCCACGCCAAAGAAGCGGGAGAACATTGAAGGGACGAACGTCAGGGCAATCGGCGGGGTAGCGGACCACTTCTGGCGGAACGCCACGATATCCGCGAACTGGGGAATGTACGCAGCGCCGGCGACCGCGCCGAGGGCCGCGACGGGCAGGGCGAGCCGCCAAAGCCTCCGGAGGGAGTCGTCGTAACCGAGGCGAACGCGGACAACGGTCCAGCACACGGCGAGGACAGCGACGACCACGTACGTGTACAACGCGTTGAGGTGCGCGAGCAGGGCGAGCGCTCCACAAACGGCGGTGAGGACGCCATCTCGCCACCGACCCGACCGGCGCCAGCAGTGCAGCTCGAGGATCATCGCCGCGGAGAACGCCGCCAGGAAAATGTACGAGCGGATCGTCACGCCGTAGGCCACCAGGACCGGATTGACAGCGATCAGGAGCGCGGAAACGATCGCTCCCTCGCGGCCACTACCCAGGCGGAGCGCCAGTCCCGCCCCGAGCCATACGAGCCAGGCGCCGGCGGCGATCCCGGGCAGCACGAGCAACCAGTTGGCGCCGCCGCGGGCGTCGTGGATCACCTTCAATCCGGCGAGGTAGAAGTTCATCGTCTGCAAGCCACCGAAGTGGGTCACAAGATGGTGGTGGCTGTCGCGGAAGGCCAGATAGCTGCCCCACTCGTCGCCTTGCCAGGATCGCCCCGCGTGCACCCAGACGCAGAGCGCCACGTAGAGGCCGGTGATCAGCAGCAGGGGTAGCCTCAGCCGAGGCGGACTGGCTGATCGTGACTCGAGCTCTCTAGGGGTGAGCGCCAACCCAAAACCCTCGTGTGTTGACCCGCTGACCTTGGGCGCGCTCGGCACTCCTCGAACCCTGTCCTGAGCGGCCATCGCTCGCTCGCCCTCCAGATCGCGGACCGGGCGGAGACCATCGCGATCTTCTCGTCGGTGATGCTGTCGATGCCCGGGATGTGATAGGACCCCAGCATCGGTCGGGATGCCGGCCGACCTCTCCCGAGCTAGCCGCCTGAGCGCCCGTCACACACGTGCCCGTTTCGGAGCCCAAGCATACCCCGAGCGCCGTTGACATCGGTTGACGCGCACAGGTTAGGCGACTGTGGATCAGCGGGAGCGGAGGGTGGCGGCCTCGCGGGCGAGCTGTTCGATGGCGGACCAGTCGCCCGCGGCCACCCGGTCGGCCGGCGCGACCCACGAGCCGCCGACGCAGGCGACGTTGGGCAGCGCCAGGTAGTCGGGCGCGGTCGCGCGGGTGATGCCGCCCGTGGGGCAGAAGACCACGTCGGGGAACGGGGCGCCGAGCGCCTTCAGCATGCCGACGCCGCCCGCCTGCTGTGCCGGGAACAGCTTGAGCGCGGTGAACCCGGCGAGGCGGGCGGCCATCAGCTCGGACGGCGTCATGATGCCGGGGAGCAGCGGATAGCGGACCGCGCGCGCCGCGGCGGCGAGCTCGGGCGCGAAGCCGGGGCTCAC
>Ga0068859_100006077_pt1 | contig 12259 bp, 11 predicted proteins | sample KBSSwiS22_FD_66585 | JGI IMG/M metagenome (GOLD analysis project Ga0068859, IMG submission 66585) | Switchgrass rhizosphere microbial communities from Kellogg Biological Station, Michigan, USA - KBS Switchgrass S2-2 | ecosystem: Host-associated > Plants > Roots > Rhizosphere > Soil ... | reverse complement strand
CGTCAGGCTCATCGGGCCCGAGCCATCGACGGCGGCGTACCGGATCGAATCCTTCTCGCGCAGCAGCTCGAGCGCGGTCTGCTGCAACAGGTGACCCAGGCCGGCTTCGGTCGACGTATCGCCCTCGGCGGCGAACCGCGCGAGCCGATCCTGGATCCCGCGGCCCGACCGGCCGAGCGCCAGTTGTATCCGGTAGACGTAGCCGCGGCCGAGATCGACCTCATCGTCGCGATAGTCGGTGGCGCCCCAGCCCATGCCGCCGCCGCCCGACCGATACCGGCGCGCCGCCCGCACCAGCGAGAACGCAGCGAAGCCGAGCACGCCCAGCACCAGCAGCGAGCTCAGGCCGCCCCCGAAGCCGTATCCGTAGCCGCCCCAGCCAAAGCTGGGAAGGAAGAAGAAGCTGTGGCCGCCGCCGTTGTTGTAGCCGTAACCCGAGCCCGAGCTGCGGGGCATGCTGTACCCGCCCCCGTTCCGGAACCCCAACCGGCCCCCGAAGCTGGATCCGGAGCGCGGGCCGGCAAACGCCAGGGCCGGCGCCGCGACCAGCGCCAGCGCCAGGAGCAGGCGAGCCAGGAACCGGCGAAGTCCCGGAGCTACGGGGGTTTTCATCCTTGGCAGTCTAGTCTGCGCAATAGAGGGCGGCAACGCGAACCGGGTTCGGCGGATGACCGAACCGCTTCATTGACGTGCGTCGGAGGAGCGATCCACCATCGTGTCTGGCGCGTGAGCGATGCAGGACGACTCGGTGAGGGATTGCCCGACGCGCTCGGCTCAGCGGCGCGGATCATCGGCGTGTCTCGACAGGGGCGCCCCATCGCCCTGCACGAGCTCTCGTTTCCCGCGTCGCGGCCCGCGAGCCGGCTCCTCGTCTTTGGCGGCATCCACGGTGACGAGCCGTCCAGCGTCGAGGCGGTGGTCGAGCTCGCCACCCGCGCCAGCCAGCTGGTCGCCGGCGTGGTGCCTCTCTCGGCCGGGGACGCCGCCAAGCGGTCGAGCGGACCCGCGGACTTGGACGGCCGGCTCTGGCTGTTGCCGGCCCTCAACCCGGACGGGCTCGCCGCCGGGCGAAAGAATTCGGCAAGCGACGTGGATCTGAACCGGAACTTCCCAGCCCGGAGCTTCGCACCCAACAGCGATCGCTCCCACGCGCCGGGCTACGACCCGGGACCCCGTCCCCTCTCCGAGCCCGAGACCGCGGCCCTGGCCCGCTTCCTCGACGACGAGCGCGTGGAAGCGGTGGTCGCGGTCCACGCGCCGTTCGCGTGTGTCAACTACGACGGTCCCGCCGACGCTTGGGCCGAGGCCGTCTCGTCCGCTTGCGGGTGGCCTGTTCGCCCGCAGATTGGCTATCCGACGCCCGGATCCCTCGGCAGCTGGCTGGGCATCGATCGCGGCGTCCCCATCCTGACCCTCGAGCTTCCAGGAGGCCCCCTCGCGTCATTTCGTGCGCAGGCCGCCGCCGCCCTCGACCGGGCCGTCGGCTACTGGTCCGAGCGATTCGCGACGAATCGGTAACGAATCCGACGGAAATACTCGGATCGCGCTTTGAATCTGCGACGGATTGGGTAGTATGCCTGGGTTTCGCCCCCCCTCTACCCGGTCATGGACAAGGAAATCGAGCGCAGTTTTCTGGAGTTGCTGTCACGGGGCCTCGTTTCGCTTCCTTTCGACCTGAAGGTGTTGCTCGAGGCGGTCTCCGACGCAGATCTCGAGCACGCCGTCCGCGAGAAGGCCGCGGCCGCCGTGGTTCACATCATCACTCCGAAGGACGGCAACGTCGATCCGCCGGTACGGCACGCGGAGGACGTCATTCTCCTGCGGCTGACGCTGGCCCGGATCGCCAGTGAAGGTGGAGAGGGCGCGGAGGTCTTCCGCCAGCGCTTCGCCGAGAACTACGGCTCGCTGGACGAGGAGCTGCAGATCTTCCGTCGCGTGCTTTCCGACGACGTGGTCGACTGGCTGGACAGCCGGTGGTCCGCGCTGTTGAAGGTGGTCTACGGCAAGAAGAAGATCCCGATGTTCGTCGACGACGAGGAGGTTGGCACCTTCCTCTACGACGAGGGCATGAAGTTCGGGACGAACTACCCCATCTCCGAAAAGTACCTGGCAGGACGGGTGAAGCAGGCCCAGCCTTTCGTCGACCACCTGATCCGCAAGCGCGACCAGGACAAGAAGAAGATCACGTCCCCGGCCTAGGGGGTGTCCGATGGGTTGGCTCGCCTCAGAGGCAGCACGGCTCGGCGCCGGACCTGACGCATTGTTGGCCGTGGCGGCGCGGGTCGCGGTCGAGGGCAAGCTGCCTGACCCCGCCATCACGGAGGCGGCTCGGGCCGCGGCGCCCGCCCTGGCCGAGATCGATCCGGAGCGCCTGCGCGCCGGCATCGAGGGCGTGATCATGAACCGCGGGCTCGACCTCGGGCTGCAGTGGATGCACGAGGCGGGGATCCTGAAGGCAGTCCTGCCCGAGCTGGAGGCGACGGTCGACTTCTCGCAGGAGGCGGGCCGGCGACACAAGGACGTGTGGGAGCACACCAAGCAGGTGGTGTGGCAGTCGGTGCCGAAGCCGGCCGTCCGGTGGGCGGCCTTGCTGCACGACATCGGCAAGGTACCCACGCGCGTGATGCTCCCCGACGGGCGAGTCACCTTCCATCGCCACGCCGAGGTTGGCGCGCGCATGTTCGATCCCATCGCCAAGCGGTTGGGGTTCGATCGCACCCTGCGGCAGCGGGTGCGCTTCCTCATCTTGCAACACCTGCGCGCCAACGCCTACGAGCCGTCGTGGACCGACGCGGCGGTGCGGCGCTTCGACCACGAGATGGGCGACGGGCTGGAAGAGCTGCTCGACCTGTCGCGGGCCGACGTGACCTCGCGCCGCCCCGGGCGGCGTCAAGAGGCGGTGGCCAACATCCACGCCCTGAAGGAGCGGATTCTCGCCATCCGGGAGCTGGACGCGCGCATCCCGCCGCTGCCACCCGGGCTGGGCAACGCCATCATGGAGGCGTTCGCGCTGCCCCCCTCGAAGCGCATCGGGGATATCCGCCTCATCTGCCAGGAGGCGATCGAGCGGGGCGAGCTGGAAGAGCGGCGGGAGGCCGGCTACTACATCGAGTACCTCCGGAAGTCCGGCATCACGGGATAGGGAAGGGCCTCGGGCCGCCTCGGGCCTCGGGCCTCGGGCCTCGGGGAGACCGTTCTCCGACGGGGAAGCCCCTTGATTCTGAAGCCCGAAGCCCGAAGCCCGAGGTCCGAGGCCCATTTCAGCACCGGTGCAAGAGGCAGCGGCCGCTTTGCGGTCGGCCCGGATGATGACAGATTTGGCGGGGCATGCCGGAGCTGCCCGATCTGGTTCACGTCGCCAAGGTCCTGTCCGACGCCCTCGTCGGCCGGGACGTGGCGGGCGCGCGGACGGGAGATCCGACGGTCCTGCGCATGATGGTTCCCGGTGACTTCGCGCCAGCCGTCGTGGGGCGAGCGGTGCGGTCGATCGAACGGCGCGGCCACTTCATCCGCTTCGCGCTCGGCGACGATCGCATCCTGGTCGTGAACGCCATGCTCGTCGGCAAATACCGCCTGCTCGCGCCCGAGGAGGCGGCCCGCGAGAAGGATCCCGTCGCGCTCGGGTTCGCGCTGGCCTTCGAGGATGGTCGCGAGCTGCGTTACGTGGATGACAAGCGGATGGGCAAGGTCTACGTGGCGACGCCGTCCGACGAGGCGCGGATCCCCGTGTACGCGGCGCTGGGCGTGGACGTGCTGTCACCCGCGTTCGATCGCGCGCGCTTCGCCGAGCTGGCGCGCCGCCGGCGCGACCAGGTGCGGCCGTTCCTGATGGACAAGACGGCGCTCGCCTCGATCGGCAACGCCTACGCCGACGAGATCCTCTTCGAGGCGAAGCTGCACCCGAAGACGTTCGTGCGCACGCTGTCCGCGGACGATCGCGAGCGCCTGTTCGTGGCCATCGGCACGGTGCTACGGACCGCCATCGACGAGATCGCCCGCCGGAACGAGCCGCCCGAGGTGAAGGTGCGCGATTTCCTGGCGGTGCGTGGGCGCGCCGGCAAGCCGTGCCCGCGCTGCGGGACCACCATCCGCGAGGTGCGCGTCGGGGACGGCGACGCCTGCTTCTGTCCGACCTGCCAGCCGCCGACGCGCAGCCTGTTCGTGGACTGGTCGCGCGTCAGCGAGCCGGACGCGACGGCGAGCCCGGAAGCTCCGGCCCCGACGCCGAAGGTCCCTGCTCCCGGTGCTGCAGGTGGTGCAGCGCGACCGCGCCGGCGGTCGCGACGTTGAGCGAGTCCGCGCCGGGCGCCATGGGGATCGTGAGCAGCTCGTCGCAAGCGGCGCGCGCGGCCGCCGACAAGCCCGGCCCTTCCGCGCCCAGCAGCAACGCCACCTTCGCTCCCGGCTCGCGCCGGACGTGGTGGAGCGGCGTCGCCGCCGGATCGACCACCGCGCCCAGCAGGCGAAATCCCGCGCCGCGCACGGCGATCAGGTCGGCCGGCCAGACGGTGGCGCGCACGATCGGCAAGGTGCAGACCGCGCCGATCGAGACACGCACGGCTTTGCGATAGAACGGGTCGGCCGCGCGCGGCGAGAGCACGAGCGCGTCGACGCCGAAGGCGGCGGCATTGCGCACACAAGCGCCGATGTTGTCGGCGCTCACGAGATCCTCGAGGACGAGCAGCGTGCGCGCCGCGGGGGGAAGCGCCGCCGGCAGCGCGACGCGCGACCCGGCGCATGCGGCCGCCGGGCGCTCGCCGATCGCCAGGCAGCCGCGATGAACGTGAAAGCCGGCGATGGCGTCCAGCACCGGCTGCTCGGCCACGAACACCGGGAACGACGCGCCGGCCAGGTCGGCCTCCAGCGCCCGCAGGCGCGGCGCCGTGGCCAGGACCGAGTGCACGCGCAGGCCGCTCGCCAGCAGACGCCGGACCACCAGCTCGCTCTCCGCCACGAAGCGTCCCCCCTCGGCGGAGAGATCCCGGTCTTTCATCCGGCGATAGTCAGCGACGCGCGGATCGTCCGGATCGGCGACCGGGACCGCCGCGAGCGCTGCCGGCGCGGCATCGGGCGGGGTCGGTGTGGGCCTGCTCGTCAAGCGAACGCGCGCCCGAACACGGCGGCGAAATGCGCGCGCGCCCGATCCTTCACCGCGTCCATGTCGACGGGCCGCCCCAGCAAGCTCGCCAGCGAGGCCATCACCGTCGCCTCCAGCCCGCAAGGATTGATGGCCGCGAAGCGCGCCAGATCGGTCGATACGTTCAGCGCGAAGCCGTGCATGGTCACCCACCGCTTCACGGCCACGCCGATGGACGCCAGCTTGCGCCGGGGCTCGGGCTCGGCCGTCCACACGCCCGTCCACCCGGGATTTCGGTCCCCGGCGATGCCGAAGTCGGCCACCGTGCGCAAGAGGGCCTCCTCCAGATTGCGGAGATACTGGTGCAGGTCGCGCTCGTCGGGGCGCAAGAGAAAGATCGGGTACCCGACGAGCTGTCCCGGCCCGTGATAGGTCACGTCCCCGCCCCGTTCGATCTCGAAGGTGGGGACGTCGCCGACGGCCAGCAGGTTCTCGCGGTGGCTGCCGCGGCCCAGCGTGATGACGTGCGGATGCTCGACGAGGATCAGCGTATCCGGCACCTCGTCGCGCTGGCGGGCCGCGACCAGCTCGCGCTGCATGCCCCAGACCTCCGCATAGTCGCGAACCCCAAGATCCAGGACGCGCGCAGGGACGGGGCTCCCCCCGGCGGTTTCGGCGGGCTCGATCGAGGCGTTGGCGGCGGACACCCTCCGAATCTAGCAGGCTGCCGGCCGAGCGCGCCGGTCGCCTACCGGTTGAGGATGTGAATCGCTTCGCCCAGGCTGGCCTTGGCGGCTTCCATGATCGCCTCGGGCAGCGTGGGGTGGGCGTGGACGGTCAGCGACAGATCGTCGGCCAGCGCGCCCATCTCGATGCTCAGCGCCGCCTCGGCGATGATGTCCGACGCGCCGTTGCCGACCACGTGGATACCCAGCACCTCGCGCGACTTCGCGTCGATGACCACCTTCACGAAGCCGTCGGTGTCGGCGTTGGCGATGGCTCGGCCGAGCGCCGCGAAGGGGAACTTGCCGATCTTGACGGTCCGGCCCTGCTTCTGAGCCTCCTCGGCCGTGATCCCGGCCGACGCGATCTCCGGATCGCTGAAGATGACCGCCGGGATGCACCGCACGTCCATCTCGGCGCGGTGCCCGGCGATGACCTCGGCCACGACCTCGGCCTCGTGCGAGGCCTTGTGCGCCAGCATGGGCTGCCCGGCCAGATCGCCGATGGCATAGATCCCGGGGACGTTGGTGCGCAGCTGCCGGTCGACGGGCACGAAGCCGCGCTCGACCTTCACGCCGACCGTCTCGAGCCCCAGGTTCTCGGAGTTGGGTCGCCGGCCCACCGACACCAGGATCCTGTCGGCGTCGATCGTCGCGGTCTCGCCCTTGTCTCCCACCTCTACAGTGAGGACGGCCCGGTCGCCCTTCTCGGTCCACGACTTGGCCTTGGCGCCCGTCACCACCTCGACGCCCAGCTTCTTCAGCTTGCGCGCCACCAGCTGACCTAGCTCGGGATCGGTCCCCGGCAGGATGGCGGGCAGGGCCTCGACCACGGTCACGCGCGCACCCAGCTTCGCGTAGAGCGTGCCGATCTCGATCCCGATGTAACCGCCGCCGATCACCACGAGCCGCGCCGGGACCTGGTCGAAGGCCAGCGCGCCGGTCGAATCGACCACCCGGTTGCCGTCGAACTTGAAGCCCGGAATCTCGATGGGCCGCGAGCCAGTCGCCAGCACGATGTTGTCGGCGGTGATGGTGGTCTTGCTCTTCCCGTCGTCGAGCTCCACGGTGCGCGGCCCGGTGAGGCGCGCCGTGCCGGTCCGATAGTCGCAGCCGTTGCTCTTCAGCAGGCTCTTCACGCCGCTCGTCAGCTTGTGAACCACCTCGCCCTTCCAGGTCTGCATCTTCTTCATGTCCACGCGGACGTTGTCGACGAGCAGCCCCAGGTCGGCGCCGTGCTTCATCTTGTCGTACAGCTTCGACGCGTTGATGAGCGCCTTCGACGGGATGCACCCCACGTTCAGGCAGATGCCGCCGGGCTGGTCCCGCTCGACCACCATGGCCTTCATTTTCAACTGTCCGAGGCGGATGCCCGCGACGTATCCGCCGGGGCCGGCGCCAATCACCAACGCTTGAACATGAACGGATTCTGCAGCCATGGCTCTCGTAGCTCGTTCCTTAGGGTTTCGCGATCTTGTGGAGCGTGACCTGGGCCGCGAAGGTGCAGCCGTCGTACGTCTGCAATTCGCCGAAGAAGTCGGTCGCCTTCACCGTCGCGTCGGCAGCGCCCGTGATGTACGCGACCTGGGCCTTGCCCGCGACGGGCATGGCCAGCTGGAACGTCAGGGGCTGCGTCTTGCTCGACGCCAGGATCAAATGGCTGCCCTCGCCGCGCGGCAGCGGCATCACGCACTTCGACGGGTCGCCCGTGTAAGGATCCCGGGCGGGGACGCTGGCCACGGCCACCTTGGGGTCCACGTCGTAGGCGAACTGGCACTCGCTGGAGGTCTCGATCAGGTCGGTGAGCACGCCCGCCTCGAGCGTGACGATCCCGAGCCCCGCGCCCTCGGCCGCCGGCGGTTTCGACCAGGGCGAAATGAGCTGCATCCCGACCTCTGCCTGCGAACAGCTGATGGTCGACGAGTCGGAGTCGACCGCCCACCGCCCTTCGAACTCGGGAAACGGCTGGTCGGTGCCGCTCGAAGAATCGCCACACGCGGCCAGCGGGGCGATCCCGCCCAACAGCAAGGCGGTCACCGCCACGCGAGCCGCGGTCGTCATCCGGCGGTTGACCCGGGTTTCCGAGGACGAACCAGGGCGCGAGCTGTCTCCGTGAATCATCGATGCCTTTCCGCTGGCGAGGGAGGTGCAGGAGAGTAGCGCAACGCGCGGTCCGTTTTGAAGGGCGTTTGTTTCGATCGACGCGGACGTCGAAGGGGACCACGAGGGGCGACCGGCCGACGCGGCGCTCAGGACCGGTCATTGACACTGGCCTCCGGAAGGGTGATTGTCCGCGAAATCCGGGCCCGGCCCGGACGCGGTGGGCTGGTCGTCGACGTATCGTCCTTGCTCCCCGCCGACAATAAAAACAAGACGGGAGAGCGAGTAATCATGCGGAACGTTCTGAAGTTTGCCTTCGCCACGGTGCTGGTGGGGGCCATGGGCGGTATGTGGACGGTGGGCTGCGGCAGCGATGGTGGCTCGAATCCCGATGGCGGCCCGGACGCGAAGACGACGGGCTCGGGCGGTAAGGGCTCGGGCGGCACCGCCGGCGGCTCGGGCGGCAGCGCCACCGGCTCGGGCGGCAGCGCCACCGGCTCGGGCGGCAGCGCCACCGGCTCGGGCGGCAGCGCCACCGGCTCGGGCGGTAGCGCCACCGGCTCGGGCGGTAGCGCCACCGGCTCGGGCGGTAGCGCCACCGGCTCGGGCGGCGCCGCTGGACAGGGCGGCTCGGCCGGCGGCACGGCAGGCGCGGCCGGTGGCATGGCAGGCGCGGCCGGTGGCTCGATGGGCGGCGGTGGGCGCGGGGGCCGGAACGGTGGCGGCATGGGCGGTGGCGCTGGTGGCCGCGGCGGACGCGGTGGGATGGCTGGCATGGCCGGCGCTGGTGGCACCGCGGGCGGCACGGCAGGCGCAGCCGGCGGCACGGCCGGTGCGGCCGGTGGCACGGCAGGCGCGGCCGGCGGCACGGCAGGCGCAGCCGGCGGCACCGCGGGCGCGGCCGGCGGCACGGCAGGCGCGGGCGGCGCTGCGCCCACCTACAGCGCGGCCTACGCGACGATCGCCCCCTTCGCGACCGGCACCATCGCCGGAACGGCGTCGCTGGTGCCCGTCACCGGTGGCGTCAAGATCACCGTCACCGTGAACAACTGCCCCGTGGGCGCTCATGGCATCCACATCCACGCCGGGACCGCCTGCACCGATGCCAACACCCAGGGCGGGCACCTCGGTGGCACGGGCACCACGGCGAACCCGACCCGGGGCGAGGGCATGGGCGACCTCACCTGCAACGCGGCTGGCATGGGCATGCTCGAGTACACGCGCATGGACACCGATCCGGCGTTGAAGTGGACGCTGGGGGGCGGCGCCGTCGACACCAATGTCGTCGGCCACCCGATCGTGATCCACGCAGTCGGCGCGTCAGATCGCCTCGCCTGTGGCCTGATCACGCCGGTCACGAACTGACCCCTCGCGGTCGCCAGACAGCGGACAGCCGCCCTTCCTCACGGAGGGGCGGCTTCTGATACCTCGGGCTGAGCGCCCGGAGTCACACGGGCGCGGGCGCTCAGCCGGCGCCGCGCGCGCCGCGAATCCGCTCCAGCTCGGCCAGCTGCTCCTCGAGAACGGATGACGGCCGCACGTACACGTCCTCGATGAGCGAGCGCCGCGCGAGCGGCGCCGCGGTCTCTCCCGCCTCGACCGCTTTCCGGATCAGCTCGTTCACCTCGTCCTCGATCCGGCGGCGCCCCTCGTCGTCGAGGATCCCGGCGGCCCGCATCCAGGCTTCCAGACGGTGCAAGGGATCGCGCGCCGCCCAGGCCGCGACCTCGGCGTCGTCGCGGTACAGGTGAGGATCGTCGGCCGTGTTGTGCCCGCCGAGGCGATAGGTGACCGTCTCGATCAGCGTGGGCCCGCCGCCGTCACGCGCGCGATCGACCGCCTCGCGTGTGGCGGCATGGACGGCCAGCGCGTCGTTGCCGTCGACCCGCACGCCGGGCATACCGTAGGCCAGCGCCTTGACGGCGAACGTCTCGGAGGCGCTCTGCGCGCGGGCCGGCGTCGACATCGCCCAACCGTTGTTCACGCACACGAAGACGACAGGGACACGAAACACGGCGGCGAAGTTCACGCCGGTGTGGAAGTCCTCTGCGCTGGTCGCGCCCTCGCCGAGGAACGCCAGCACGACCGTCCGGTCGCGCTTGATCTTGGCGGCCCACGCCAGACCCGCGGCGTGCGGCAGCTGCGTCGCCACCCCCGACGACGCTGGCAAGAAACGAAGCGCCCGCGGCGTGGCGGGGTGCGCGGGCATCTGACGCCCCTTGGCCAGATCGTCACCCCGGCCGAGCTGCTGCGCCACGTAGGCCGCCACCGACAGCCCGCGGTAAAGAGCGGCGCCGCCCTCGCGGTGCGCGGGGACGACCCAGTCGGTCTCCTGCAAGGCCGCCACCGGCGCGATGACCGATGCCTCCTGTCCACGCGCCTCGGCGTAGCCGCCGATGCGCCCCTCGCGCTCGAGCTTCGTCATCCGCTCGTCGAGCGAGCGAATGAGGCGCATGCCCCGGTGAACCCGACGCCAGCCGTCGGCGCCCAGCGCGGGGGCAGGCTCGGCCACGGCGCGCCCGTCCGTGCCCAGCCCATCGGCGCCCAGGATCGACAGCAGGCCGGTTGCGCGCGCGTAATCGGCGTCGGACCAGACCTCGACCATCTTGGCGCCCACGTCACCCATCCCGGCTCGAACCTTGGAAGGTCCAGAAGGTCCTGCCGGCGGAGCCGCCGCCGTCGAGGACGCGCCCGCACCGCCGGACGCAGGAGCCGTCTTCGGAGCGGAGCTGGGAGCGTCGGGCTTGCGCGGGGCCATGGTCAGAAGAGATCCACCATCAAGAGCCCGGGGCTCTCGAGCAAGCCCTTCACCTCGGCGACGAAGCGGGCCGCGTCGTAACCGTCCACGATGCGGTGATCGAAGGTGATGGAGAGGTTCATGAGATCGCGCGGGACGATCTTGTCGCCCACCACGGCGGGCCGCTTGCTGATCTTGTGGACCCCCAGGATCGCCACCTCGGGGAAGTTGATGACCGCCGTCGCCATGAGGCCCCCCAGCGTCCCGAGGCTGGTGATCGTGAAGGTCGAGCCCGACAGCTCCTCGCGGGTGGCCTTGCCCGAGCGGGTGGCCTCCGCCAGATAGTCGACCTCCTTCGCCAGCTGCACCAGCGACTTGCCGGTCGCCTCGCGGATGACGGGGACCATGAGCCCCTGGTCGGTCGCGGTGGCGACGCCGATGTGGTGCGCCCGCCGCTGCACGATCTCGCTGGCGGCCTCGTCCAGGGTAGCGTTCATCTGCGGCACCTTCGCCAGCGCGCCGGTGGTCGCTTTGATGACGAACGGAAGGAACGACAGCTTCACGCCCGGCATCGTCGCGGCCAGCTTCTCGTTGGCCTTGGCCCTCACCAGGACCAGCTCGGTGCAGTCGACCTCCTCGACGTACGTGACGTGAGGAGCCGTGTGCTTGGCGTGGACGAGGTGCTCGGCGATTCGCTTCCGCACGCCCCGCAGCGGGATCCGCACGTCGCCCGGTGCGCTCGCGGTGGCAGCCGACTTGGAGGTCGACGACCCAGCCGACTGCGGCGAGGCGCGCCCCGCGCCCGCTCCGATCGCAGACGCGGCGCCCTGGTCGGCCCCGTCGCCTTCCCCGACCCCGAGGAAGGCGCGCACGTCATCGGAGGTGATGCGTCCTCCGCGACCCCGGCCGGTGACCTGACGCAGGTCCACGCCCAGCTCGCGCGCCAGCTTCCGCGTCGCGGGCGTCGCGAGGACGGACGCCCCCAGCGACGTCGCCGCGCCAGTCGGTCCGGAGGCGCCTGACGAAGGCGCGGCTCCGCTCCCGCCGACCGCCGTCGCCGGCCGGCTCGCTGCACCCGCGCTCGCCTCGACCGGCGCCGCTCGCCCCTCTCCGGGGCCGCCGAGCTCGATGGTCAGCAGCACCTTGCCCACCGGACAAATCTGCCCCTCGGCGTACATCCGCTGCGCCACTCGCCCCGCGCGCGGCGCGGGGATCTCGACGGTGGCCTTGTCCGTCATGACCTCGACCAGCGGCTGGTCCTCGCGAACCTGGTCGCCCTCCTGGACCAGCCAGCGCACCACCTCGCCCTCCACGACGCCTTCGCCGATGTCAGGCAGCTTGAATTCGTAGATCATCGACGCTCGCCGAGATGAAGGAGGGGATGGATGAGGGAAAGACGAAGGCGGTAACGGTCTAGAAGGTCACCACGCGCTCGACCGCGTCGAGGATGCGGTCGGAGTCGGGCAAGTACTCATGCTCCAGCGTATAGGGGAACGGGGTATCGAAGCCGGTCACGCGCAGGATCGGCGCCTCCAGGTGCAGGATGGCTCGCTCCTGAATGGTGGCGGCCAGCTCGGCGCCAAAGCCGCAGGTCCGCGGCGCCTCGTGCACGATCACGACGCG
>Ga0068859_100006076_pt1 | contig 12260 bp, 8 predicted proteins | sample KBSSwiS22_FD_66585 | JGI IMG/M metagenome (GOLD analysis project Ga0068859, IMG submission 66585) | Switchgrass rhizosphere microbial communities from Kellogg Biological Station, Michigan, USA - KBS Switchgrass S2-2 | ecosystem: Host-associated > Plants > Roots > Rhizosphere > Soil ... | reverse complement strand
TTGAAACCGGGGCAGACTGCCCTTGCCGAGCGCTGATCGCATTGCCGAACTTATTGCTGTGACACTACTGGCAGAGAGATGAAGCTTGCGGCACCCTTCTCGTGCCAGATTCTCTGCGTCGCTTTTTGGTAGTCGCCGGGCTTCGCGTCGAAGATATTCGGCACGAATGTTTGCGGATTGCGATCATACAGCGGGAACAAGGTCGACTGCACTTGCACCATGATGCGATGCCCCGGCAAAAATACGTGATTCACGGTGGGTAGGCTGAACCTGTAGAGCAGAGGCTTGCCGGGCGTAATCGCTTCCGGATGCTCGAAGCTGTTGCGGTAGCGTCCCCGAAAGATATCCAGCGAAATCGCCAGTTGGTAGCCACCCATTCCTTTATCCGAGGGCACGGAGTCCGGATAGACATCGATCAGCTTCACCACCCAGTCGCTGTCGGTGCCGCTCGTCGATGCGTACAAATTCACCTCCGGCCGGCCGCTTACGCGCACGGGAGTAGTCAGTGGCTCAGTCACGTAGGTCAACACATCGGGACGTCCGTCCACGAAGCGCTGGTCTTTGACTAACCATGTCCTCCAGGCATCCTCGTCTTCGGCATATACGGGGCGGGGCAGATACGGTACGGGCTTCGAAGGGTCCGAGACATACTCATCGTAGTTGCCACTGCTTTCGGGAGGCTGAAATGACAACTTCCCTGCCCCTGCGAGATACAGCGCGCGCGGCTTATTCATGCATGCGGTGCCGCAGCTCAACGGCCACGAGGAGAAGCGGTCCCAATGGTTCTCGCCGGTGTTGTAAATCAAGACCGGCGGCGTATCTGCCTTCGGAGCGTTGTCCACTAGGTATTGATGGAAGAAGGGTAATAAGACGTCACGGCGAAACTGCCGAGTGGTATTTCCATTCCACCGCAGCGGACCTAGATTGTAGCCATCGTAGTTGACCTGACTGTGACGCCAGGGACCCATCACCAGGTAATTCATGGTATTGCTTTGATCTTTCGGCTCCCAAGCTTCGTAAGCATGGATTCCGCCCCACATGTCTTCCTGGTCCCACAAACCCTGCTCCCACAGGGTGGGGACCTTGAGTGGAATCTTCGCCAGAACTTTGTCTAACGCCTGCCCCTGCCAGAACGCGTCGTAAGCCGGGTGTTCGTGGACCTTACGCCAGAAGGGGAGCTGGTCAAGCCCGCCGGAGCGAGCGAAGTCGCCAGCCGACCCAGCATGAAGGAGGTTGCTGTAGTCGTCATACCCTTCCCTCGGGATGGCCTCACCCTCTCGTTTCAAGGTAGTTTGGTCAGTAAAGTAGTCCAGGTTATTCTGGCGGAACGCGCCGTAGTGGAACCAGTCGTCTCCCATCCACCCATCAATCATCGGGCTCTCCGGCGCGGCGACTTTGAGGGCCGGATGCGGATCGAGAAGTGCCATCACGACGGTGAATCCTTCATACGAGGAGCCCAGCATTCCCACCCTGCCGTTCGACTCCGGCACGTTTTTCACCAGCCAATCAATCGTGTCGTACGCGTCCTTGGTGTCATTGGGGCCGTCCGGATTCAGCGGCCCGGTCGGCGGGGGTGTCATGACATACTCGCCCTCGGAGCCGTACTTGCCGCGCACGTCCTGAAATACCCGAATGTAGCCAGCTTCCACGAACACGTCATCGCCCTCGGGCAGCTCATCCAGCATGTGGGGCGACTCCTTCCGCTGCGCACGCTTGCTCGCGTTGTACGGCGTGCGAGTTAGAAGGATGGGCGCGTTGTGCGCTCCCTTAGGAATCACAATTACGGTATACAGCCTCACTCCGTCCCGCATGGGCACCATTTCTATCCGTTTCACATAGTCATAGTTGGTGTGGGAAGGCTCGAACTTCGGTGGAATGTCGGGCGTCATCGGCTGGGTCTGGGCAACCGCGGGTAATACCAGGACTGCCGTGAACGCCAGGGAAACTGCCGAGCAAGCAAAGAGCTTCATGTTAGGGAAATTCTAATAGAAGCGAGCGGCCAGTATGCGCGTCGCCAAACAATCAGCGAAACCCGTTCGACGGCAGCCGCAAAGAAGTTGGCGCGCGGGAGGTCGCGATGAAGCGCGAGTGAGCAAGGAGTCCACTCCCACGGCAGACAGTTACGCCTTGCACAACTCAGTCGCCAGCACTTCGCGCCGGGTCATTACAATCGGGTCGATTCGGCGCAAAACAACGATGTATCCCGTAATGGATGGAATCGCAAGCGCCGCTAGGATGAGGACACCGATCCAATAGTTCGAAGCGCGGTATCCGATGAAGATCGTCAAGGCTCCGATTCCCATGATTACGAGCTGCACTCCCAGGCTGGCAAATATCGTCGTCTCTGACGCCCTTTGCCTTCCGAACACGGCGTAGTCAATCTTCTTTGGGGAATACAAAGAAAGGAGATTGCCGATCGAAAAGTTAACGGGCGTGGCGAATAGATACCAGCAGAATGTCAGTGCCAAAAAGACGAGTCGAGGCGGGTTATAGATCAGACACACTCCCAACCAGAGAATCAGAATTTCGGTTACGAGAACCGTGAATTGCGCCAGATTTTTCGCAAACACGATCTGGCGAAAGGAAACTGGCGATATGAGAAGGCACTGAATTCCCCCGCCGTCACCACCAAAACTGTTGTAAACCAGGTTCGTCATCACCAGCAGGCAATAACCGGCGCCAATTGGGAAAAATAGCTCGGATTGTTGCGCCAGGAGACTCCGTCGCCCGCCGATCACGACGAGAACAACAAGCAAAGGCACGAGCATGGTGAACAGCATAGGGCCGCTGCGCGAAAAGTAGTGCAGTTCTTTCTCAAACACCGCAGAGACAGGAGCGGAAACAAACGGAAGCTTCCATCCCGGTCGGATCACGTTGCTGGATGTCAGTGCGGCTGCAGCTGCGCTGTCCTCGGGACTCTCTCCGCGAAACTGCTGACGCAATCGCAGGTGCAGCAACCCTAGGGCTGTGCCCGAGTACGCGAATATCATTGCCAGAGCTCCCAGCGCCTTTGGGAGATTGCGTTTTTCAGCCGCCGTCAGCACTTCTGTGCAAAGTCCGGGGGGTAACACCCTTTCGACCGGAGCCGCTTTCGCAACATACCGAAATCGCTGGGTGGCTGGCTTCTTGCTGTAGTGGTCGAGAGCCGGCCCAATAAACTGGAATCCGATCATCACCAGGAAAAAGAGCAGCCCCATAATTTCGCGGCTGCGGCGGCGCGAGAGCCAGTGCTCTATCCAAACAAACGTCATTCTCGCTAGCAGCACATTGAAGGCCATGAAGGCCAACACTGCAAGGACGGCCCAAGGAATGAGCCGTGGGACGGCAGCACAGATACCAACCAGGACACCAATTGACCAACAGATCCCCAGCGCCGTCGCGATGTCGAGTGTTCCCATTACTAGCCGGACAAAAAAATAGGTGCGGTAGGTGAGCGGAAACCGCAGGAACGCCGAGGTGTCAACGTTCTGCGTGAAGGCTGTCGCCATCAAGGGGAACAATTGCCAAAAGAGGAAAATAATCCAGAAAAAGATCGCGAGCCACTGGACCTTCCCGTTCGAAGTAAGCTCCCAGGCTGTTGCACCAAGAGCGACGGCGCCTCCTAGCGCGGCAGAGCCCACAACCAACCCACCGATCGAGCGGGAAACGAGGTTCAGCCGCCCTCGCACCGACCTGAGAGAATTGACCAGCAGGCGCCAACGCAAAGTGGCCGACGCACGCAGTTGCTCTCGAGCTACCGGCCTCAGCCCAGCCACGAAAGCTCCTGCGCCGAAGTTCGGGGACCGCCCACGGTCTTGAGAAAGAACTCTTCGAGGGACATTCGCTCTCCTGGACTCGCTTCATCAGTGATGCCAGAGCGCAATTCATCCAGCGATCCCTGCGCGACGAGCCGACCGTCGTTGATGATGCCCACATGGGTGCACAGGCGCTCAACGATCTCCAGCACGTGCGAGGTAAGAAAAATAGTGGCGCCGCGGGCAGTCATTCGCTGGAGCATGGCCTTCAAGGTTCCTGATGCGATGGCGTCAACCCCCTCAAATGGCTCGTCTAGAAATAGAACCTTCGGACCGTGAATCACCGCTGCTGCCATGGCCAGCTTCTTCTGCATACCATGGGAATAGTCCGTAATGAGCGTCTTAGGATGGTCCAACAGTTCCATGAACTCGAGCAGCTCTGCCGCGCGCTGTGCAGCCGTGTTGCGATCCAGGCCATACATCCGCCCAGCAAAGTTCAGATACTCGGAACCCGTGAGCCTGCCGAAGAGTGCCATACCTTCGGGAACCACTCCGATCTGGCGCTTCACGTCGACAAGATGAGTGGCAAGGTCTAGTCCTAGGATCTGCATCCGGCCCGAGGTGGGTGCCATTAGGCCCGTCAACATCTTAATGGTGGTGGACTTTCCGGCGCCGTTCGGTCCAAGGAACCCATAAAACTGGCCGGTTTCGACGTGCAGGTTTACATCGTCAACCGCGGCGAAATCGCCGAAACGCCGCGTTAAGTTCTCGGTAAGGATGGCAGCGCCCACAAGAATCCGAGCCTACCATATTGCACAGTCGCATGATTCCACTAACGGGCATCGATAACATGGACGCTCGCACACCGCACCCGACTCCCTAGTCTTCCCCGCCCCGAGCGGATACTTCCTAGGGAGGTGTCCCGACCTGATTGCCGACGTCTGGAAAGGCCGACCTCGCGGGGGGGACGGCAGGACGCAGTTCTTCGTTGAAGCCTTCGATCATCGCAAAGCCGTTTTACTGCTCTCTCCCATTGGTTCGCGGCATGGTACAGGCCGTGGGCCCGCACTGGTAGGAACAGATTGGCGGCGCCCAGGATCAAGAAAACGCCCACAAACTGGAGCAGAATTCCCCTGCTCCTACGTTTCTAACCGGGGAAAACCTAAACCAGGAATAGAGACACAAAAAATTACGACAGATCGTTTCAATTCGGCTAAACTGCATGTAGTTGTCCTAGGCAGCTGTTCATGACCTTCGCGTATTCATTAGTCGTCCTGAGTGCGCTCAGCCTGGTTGTTTTACTCCTTCTTGCGAAGGGATACTGGTTCGCCCGCAGTACGACCGTCCCCTCCCCAGCGGACCTGCATGTCATTGATGTAGAAGCATTTCGCAACCTCATCGATGAAGATGAGGAAGCCTATCTTCGCCACCATCTCTCTGCTCGTGATTTCCGACGAATACATCGGGAACGCATGCTTGCTGCCGTTGAGTATGTGCATGCGGCGTACCACAATGCCGGGATCTTGGTTACGATCGCTGACGTAGCCCGCGAATCAGCTGATCCGCAGGTGGCAGAGACGGCGGGAAGATTGTTCGAAAATGCCACCCGGTTGCGATGGTACGCGGCCAAGGTGGTGCCGCGGCTTTATTTCAACCTACTTTTTCCAGGGGCCAATCACGCATCTCGCCAGCTTTTCGATCGCTACGATAGACTCACCCGGGAAGCAATTATGTTAGGCCGATCCGTAGGAAGAAGCGCGTAGGGGAGCTCCTGCCACTCGGGGCTACTTCTTCCCTTCGCCTTCCTTGTACATGTATTTGATCGAAGGTTTGTAGATCATCACATTCGGCGCCCCGTTTCGGTTCACCTTGATACACGCCTTGTCGTACCACTCAATGATTCCGTGGACCTCTTCTCCATCGGTAAGTACGATGACCATCGGCGTTTTGCCTTGCATCTGCTTTTGATAGTAGAAGTTTTCGGCATTCGTCTGGTCCGGCGGTGGCGACTTGCGCGACCCATTCGAGCTGGAACGCTCGCCGCGATCACGCCCCACAACCGCGGTGCTTGCGTGGTTTGAACTTGAATGATTTGCGTGGCCGGCATGATTCAGCGCAGGACGAATCAGCTTGCGATTGGCGAATTCCGGATCACTATGGCGTTCGGCTGGCATGGATTGCACATTGTCTCTCATGGCACCACCTGTCAGACACGCTTTCGAATTTGCGGCCACAGAACTCAGGCTCGCGGTTGGATGTTAGGCGTGAATTGCTCCTAAACTAGCACAGGGCAGAGGCCGTGACAATCCAAAGTTAAATGTAGACCGGCGGCCAGGAGCGGCGCTCGATTGAGTTAACCCCCGGGCGGGCTGGTCAAGGGGACGTCCGACCATGGATCTTGGAACGGCAAGCTATCCCTTTGGCTGGTCCATGGCTCAAATCCCCTAGGAGTGAGGTCCGACTTAGCCTAGGTTTGCAGCACTCCGACTCTGAACTCCGCCACCTCGGGATTCAGTGCGGCCGCCTCAAGGGCCGTCACGATCGCGTCGCGGGTTTCCATGGGGTCAATGATCTTGTCGATCCATAAGCGCGCCGCCCCGTAACGGGGATCCATCTGCTCGTCGTAGGTCTGTTTTACCGATTCGTAGAGCTGTTTCTTTTCTTCTTCCGAAAGCTTCATTCCCCCGCGCTCCAACTGGCGAATCTTAATTTCGACCAGTGTGCTCGCCGCTGAATCGCCACCCATCACGGCGTATTTCGCCGTCGGCCAGGCAAACACGAATCGCGGGTCGTAAGCCTTGCCACACATCGCATAGTGCCCTGCCCCGAACGAACCTCCGATGATGACTGTGATCTTTGGAACCACGGAGTTCGAGACCGCATTCACCATCTTGGCCCCGGCTTTGATGATCCCGCTCCACTCCGCGTCCCGTCCAACCATGAACCCATTGACATCGTGCAGGAAAACGATCGGCAGCAGGTTCTGATTGCAATCCATGATGAAGCGAGCCGCCTTTTCCGCCGACTCCGTGTAAATGACGCCCCCAAACTCCACGCGTTTGTGGCCCTGATGATCCGTTCCCTGTGCGTGCATCTTTTGATTGGCCACAATTCCAACCGCAAAGCCTCCGAGCCTGGCATATCCGCACACCACAGTCTTTCCATACTCTGGCTTGTATTCGTCGAACTTACTCGCATCGGCGATGCGGGCGATTACTTCCTTCATGTCATAGGGCCGCGCCGCCGAAGATTCGTAGATTCCATAAATCTCCTCCGCCGCAAGTGCGGGAGGCACGGGCTTTTTTCGATCCCACGGAGACTGCCGCCGATATCCCCACTTCTCCACGATCGAGCGGATTCTGCGCAGGCAAGCTTCGTCGTTGGGCTCATGGAAGTCCACCGTCCCGCTGATCGCCGAGTGCATGGACGCACCGCCGAGTTCTTCGGCAGAAACCTTCTGTCCAATCGCAGCCTGCACCAGAGCCGGCCCAGCCAGAAACAGTCCACTGCCATCGGTCATCAGCACGTGATCACACATCACCGGCAGATAGCCACCGCCAGCCACGCACATACCCATGATGGCTGCGATTTGCGGAATACCCATTGCCGACATGACCGCGTTGTTGCGGAACACGCGCCCAAAATCATCGGTGTCGGGAAAGACGTCTTCTTGCAGGGGGAGGAATACGCCGGCGGAATCGACCAGATAGATGGTTGGAATGCGGTTCTCAATCGCGATGTTTTGTGCACGAATTACCTTCTTGGCGGTCATCGGGAAGAACGACCCGGCCTTCACAGTCGCATCGTTCGCGATGATCATGACCATACGCGTCTCTATTCGTGCCAGACCTGTAACTACTCCGGCCGAGGGCGCGCCGCCCCATTCCTCGTACATACGATAAGCAGCGTATGTACCAAGCTCGAAAAAAGTTCCGGGATCGACCAGCTTCTGAATACGCTCGCGGGCCGTCAGGCGGCCTTTGTGGTGTTGGCTCTCGATAGCCTTCGCGCCGCCGCCTTCACGGATCACCTCTTCTTCATTTCGGACGGCCGAGACCAGGTCCGCCATATAGCGCATGTTGGTCTCAAAGCGCCCGGAGGTTGGGTCAATTTTGGTGCTGAGAATGGAGCTGGAGTTTTCGGCCGCCATGCGCTTGCTAAGTTAAACCACGCGGCCGCAAGGCGCAAACGAGTGAGCTCGACTGGCGATGCTCCAGGCGCTGCGAAGAACGAAAAACCAGGGATCATACTGCGGGAACAGACCAATTTCTTGCGCAGGCGGGACTCGAGGACCACCCTATTGAAGGTGCCTCCTCTCACAGACAACCGCCGGCGTTTGACAAAACCTCCGCCGCTCACTTCAAATCGTCTTTCGCGTCTAACTTAGTTTCAGCTCAGCTGGTTTTTGGAGGTCCGATGTCGCGCGTTGCCACGATCCCTCACCCCATGCCCGGGTGTTATTCCACCCTGGTTCGCCGGGCGATTGCCTCGGTCACTCTCACCTTAATGTTGGCAGGCCTATCATTTGCCCAGGATCTCGCTGCCTTTGAAAAACGGGTCACGGTCAAGAAGCTCTCGAATGGACTGACCGCGATTGTCTGCATCCGTCCTCATACCGCACCTGTCTTCTCGTTCTATACCAATGTTGACGCCGGCTCAGTGCAGGACCCAATGGGAAAGACTGGCCTCGCCCACATGTTCGAGCACATGGCATTCAAGGGCACCGACACGATCGGTACAAAGGACTACGCCGCAGAGAGAACCGCCCTGCAGAAGGTCGAAGACGCCTACGCCGCTTATCTGAGCGAGCGCGACAAACGGGTGGGCCGTGACGAGCAGAAGGTCAAGCAGCTCGAGCAACAGTGGCAAGATGCCATCAAAGACGCGCAGCAATATGTGGTTCCCAACGAATTCAGCGAGATCATCGAACGCAACGGCGGCGAGAACGTAAACGCCTCCACCGGAGCCGACCACACCGAATACCACTACTCCTTCGCGGTAAATCGGCTGGAACTTTGGGCCTATCTGGAATCTTCGCGCTTCATCCATCCCGTCTTCCGGGAGTTCTACAAAGAACGCGATGTGGTCAAGGAAGAACGCCGCATGCGCACCGATAGCTCCCCCATTGGTAGGATGATCGAGCAATTCATTGGAACCGCTTTCTCTGCGCATCCCTATCACCGACCGGGCATCGGCTTCATGTCCGATCTGAACTCGTTTTCTGCCACCGACGCGAAGAACTTTTTTGAGCGCTTCTACATTCCTTCCAATATGGTGGTGGCGGTGGCGGGTGATTTCGATCCCGCCCAAGCCGTGAGCCTTATTGAGAAATACTTCAGCCAGATCCCCTCGCAGCCGAAGCCCGACGAACGCACCACGACCGAACCTCCTCAAAACTCCGAGCGTACCGTGGTGCTGCATGAGAGGTCGCAGCCCCTATACCTCGAGGGCTATCACCGGCCCGACTATCGCGATAAGGACGACGCAGTCTATGATGCGCTCGCCGACCTGCTTTCGAGCGGACGCACATCTCGCCTCTATCGTTCGCTGGTCCGCGACAAGAAAATAGCGTCCGAAGCAGAAGGCGGCACCGGATTCCCTGGTGTGAAATATCCTCACATCTTCTACTTCTTCGCCGCACCTATGCCAGGACATACCCCCGAGGAGGTCGCGACCGCCATCCACGCCGAGATCGACCGCCTAAGAAAGGAAGAGATCAGCGACGACGAACTTAAGATGGTGAAGACTCGTGCGAAAGCGAACCTGCTCCGCAGTCTTGATGACAACGAGGGTCTGGCCACGAACCTTGCTCTATACCAGACGCTCTACGGAGATTGGCGAGAGTTGTTTCGCACAGTGGATCGGATCAACGCAGTCACTAAGGAAGATATTCGCAGGGTTGCGGGTCAGGTTTTTGTTTCCACCAACCGAACCGTCGCCATCATCGAAAGTGCGAAGGGCAGCAACGGAGGTGCACAATGAAAAAGTTCTTCCATCGTGCAGCTTTGTGTCCTTGGTGGCTAGTCCTGCTGGTTTCAAGCATTGCGAGTTCCCAGGACTGGAAGAAGATTCCGATCCCGACACTTCCGGCGTTTCACCCACAGGAACCGAAACGCATCGAGCTTCCGAATGGATTGGTGGTATTTCTCCAAGAAGATCACGAGTTACCACTTATCAATGCGACCGCACGCATTCGCGGAGGCTCACGCGAAGAACCCGCTCTGAAAACCGGTTTGGTTTCGCTCTACGGTGAAGTTTGGCGGACGGGTGGTACGAAATCGCAGACCGGCGACCAACTCGACGACTATCTTGAGATTCGCGCCGCCAAAGTCGAAACTGGCGGCAACGCAGACTCGACCACGATCGGCCTCTCCTGTTTGAAGGAGGATTTCAGCGACGTATTCAAAGTCTTCAGCGACCTTCTTCGCGACCCGGAGTTTCGCGGTGACAAACTCGAACTCGCCAAGCGCGAGGCAGCAGATTCCATCTCTCGCCGCAACGACGAAGCGAGCGAGGTGGCGCGTCGCGAAGCGATGAAGCTCGCCTTCGGCAGGGACAATCCTTACGTTCGCGAACCGGAATACTCGACCGTCGATGCAGTTACGCGCCAGGACCTGCTCGATTGGCACCAGAAGTATGTCTCCCCCAACAACATCATCGTGGGGATCGTGGGGGACTTCGACTCCGGGCAGATGGAAGCGAAGCTCCGTGCTGCTTTCGGGACTTGGGCAAAGGGTCCGGCAGCTAAAGCGCCGGATATTCAATTCACTCCGGCGAAGCCCGGGTACTACTTCGTCAAGCGCGAAGACGTGAACCAGAGTTGGATTCGTATGGTCAGCCTAGGCACCACGCGGCGCAATCCCGATTTCTATGCAATCGAGGTCTTCAACGAAGCCTTCGGCGGCGGTTTTTCGGCACGCCTGATCCAGAGCATTCGGACCGCCCAAGGCTTGGCATATGCGGTGGGTGGTGGGATTGGCACGCGCTTCGATCACCCCGGTGTCACCCAGCTTGCCATGGCGACCAAAAGCGAAACGACCGTCCAGGCTATCAACTCGCTGTACGAGCAGATGGAACTGCTCAAGACGACAAAGCCCGTCACGGACGACGAGATCAAGCGTGCCAAGGATACGATCCTGAACAACTTCGTCTTCAACTTCGACACGCCCGGCAAAGTTTTGCAGGAGAGAATGGCGTATGAGTTCTACGGATATCCCGCCAACTTCCTGGAACAATACCGAGCCGGGATCGAAAAAGTGACAACCGCCGACGTCGCACGTGTCGCCAGCAAGTATCTCCACAAAGATCAGCTGGCGGTGCTAGTGACCGGTAATCCAGCAGAGTTCGACAAGCCGCTTGCGTCGCTCGGGCCAGTCCAGGACATCGACATCACGATTCCACCGCCCCCCGGCGCCCCGGAACAAAGCAGCACCAAGGGGACTAGTGTTGGAGCAACCGGAGAAAAGAAGGAGTCCAATCCCGAGGGGAAGGCTCTCGCCACCAAAGTTGTAGTGGCACTTGGAGGTGCGGAGAAGATCAACAGTGTGAAGTCGCTCAAGTCAGCGTTCACGCTCGAGCAGAAAACCGGCCCGATGCCAGGGCAGATTCAAGCCGAGAGCACCATTGTGTACCCCGACCACATGAAAGTAGACATGACCATGCAGCAGGGCAGCTTCTCAATGATCATCAGTCCCACTGCGGCATTCGTGACTTCGGGAGGCCAAGTGGTGCAGGAACTTCCGCCGTCGCGCCGCGACGAGAGCATGGCCCAGTTGCGCCGTGACCTCATCTATATCGCGCAGCATGTCTCCGATCCGGCATTTACCTTTTCAGCTTCGGGCACGGAAAAATCCGGAGACCTCAGTATGGCGGTCGTCGATGTCTCCGGACCAGGAGTTGACATGCGCTGGTTTGTCGATCCACAAAGCGGAAGGATTATTCGCGAGACTTATCAGTCGATGGGGCGTTCGGGACCGGAAAACACCGAGACCACATTCTCCGACTGGCGACCTGTCGAGGGTTTGAACCTGCCATTCCACCGTGCGAACAAGCAGAACGGAGAAGACTCGAGCACCTCGCAGTTCACCAGTGTCCAGCTAAATCCGCAGGTCGATCCGAAGGTGTTCGAGAAACCTGCTTCTTCACCGCGGCAGTAGTACAAGCAGCACGGTATCAGAAAGGAAGCTCCCAATCACCAGGTCATTTCCATCGGGCTCGGCTTCATCGCTGGTTTCGCCATCGCACTCGCGGTCACCTGCCTGACGCTATGGATTTTGAGCGCAGAACGCTCTCGAAGTTGGGATCGACAAACCCCTTGCTCGCACTAAGTGCCTTTGGTTGTGATAATCTCAAAAGGGTTGTGTTCAGGTCTGCAATAGATCTGGGTGCAGTGAACAAGGCGGAAACACTCGAAATCAACGCCATCCTCCTAGGTAGTTCTTTTCCGCGCCCTTAGCTCAGTTGGATAGAGCGTCTGGCTACGAACCAGAAGGTCGGGAGTTCGAATCTCTCAGGGCGCGCCATTCT
>Ga0068859_100006072_pt1 | contig 12265 bp, 6 predicted proteins | sample KBSSwiS22_FD_66585 | JGI IMG/M metagenome (GOLD analysis project Ga0068859, IMG submission 66585) | Switchgrass rhizosphere microbial communities from Kellogg Biological Station, Michigan, USA - KBS Switchgrass S2-2 | ecosystem: Host-associated > Plants > Roots > Rhizosphere > Soil ... | reverse complement strand
ACTTACGGCGATACGTCGGTCGTGGTTTACGCTACGCCCATCGCAAGCAACGGCAACCAGGGCAGCTGTCCTGGGCCTTATACCAGCTATGTCAACTTTACCAAGTCGGTATCCCAGGGATGGGGATGGAAACCGTCGACAAACACGACGATCCATATCGCTGCGAACGGCGGCGATCGGCCCGACGTAAAGGTTGAATTCGTCGGCAAACGCCTTGACAGCGGTTGTTCGCCGGAAAGCGTGCTGGTGCCGGACCCGGCCTATAGCACCGCCTATCGGTTCACGATCTACTTCACCAATGGCGTGCCGAGCACGAACTATCCGATCACCCTGACCGGCTTCGATCCGTAAGCTGCGCGGCCCGTTCCTTAATGATCATCGCACAGGGCGGCGCGCAAGCGTCGCCCTGTCGCTTTAGAAATTTACCCGGACCCGGACGATGAACGTCCGCGACCGCGGCAGTTCCGCATAGAGGTTGAGGGGATTGAGGCGATAATCCTGGTCGCCGATGTTGAGGACGCCGAGGGTGACGTCGGCGTGGCGATGCAGGAGGCGCCAGCCGGCGAAGGCGTTGAACTGCCAGAAATCATCGTTGGCCAGCGCCGGCGTGTAACCGCTGTTCCACTGCCCGTTCCACAGCGCCTCCGTCCTGGCGAAGAATCCCGAGGGATGATTGTAGACCAGGAACAGGTTCAGTTGTTGCAACACGGCTTCGGTCCGTTGACGGGGTGTGAAACCGGTGAAGGACAAGCCGTCGGGCACATCGGTGAAATTATTGCGCAACGTGGCGTCACTGACCCGATATTGCCCGCCGAGCGACCAATCCCGGCTGATCAACTGGTTGGCGTTGAGCTGGAGCGTCTTCTCGTAGAAGTTCAATTCCTCGTGGAGCGTGGACGGGATCGCGAAATCGAGTTCGTCGGGCAACACGTCGAACACGCCGTCGACCCGTCGCACATGGGACCGGAGGACGGTGCCGTAGACGCCGAGATAGGTTCCCGTCGAGAATTTTTGTTCGAGCGACAGGCCGTAATTTTCGAACCCGGCGCCCGCCGTTTCGGCCGTCACGGATTCCGGGATGATGCTGCGGAACGATTGCGCGAAGCCGGCGACCTGTGACGGTTCAAGCTGGTAGCTTTGGCCGACGTTGGCGTCGCCGAGCGACCGCGTGTAGGCGAAGCGGACGGTGGTGGACTGGTGCGGCGTCCAGATGAAGCCGGCTTTGGGCGAGATCTGGGAGGCCGTTTGTTCAGCGCCGGACACCGGGGCCATCTGCGCGTTGGCCGGGAAGCGCATCCAATCGTAGGACACGCCGCCGATCAGTTGCAACGGCTCGACGATCTGCCATTGATGATAGGCATAGATGCTGGCGCGGTAAAAACGGGTGTCGATGTCCTGTTCCGCCGAGTTGGTCGGCGGCGTCGGAAAGGTGGAGGCGAGGGCGGACGGGAAATTTTGCACATTGGTCGTCTCAAATTCACCGTATTGGCCGCGCACGCCGAGGATGGTGTTGTGGACGGAGGTCTGCCAGATCTGTTGGGCTTCGGCTGAATATAATGTGACTTCGTTCTGAAATCCTTCGTGCATGGTGATGCCCTGCACGCCGGCCAGTTGCGGGTTGCCGGGCGTGGCATCCGGCTTGGACGTCACGATCGTGGGCTGGGTCGAATTGGTAAAGGAATAACGGTCATCGACGCGTGCGACCAGCGCCAGGGTGTGCACACCAGGATCCCATTCATGATGATAGCCGAGGACGGCGGTCGGTCGCTGCGTTTCCTTGAACCGAAAACTCGGGCTGGCTGTGGCCGGGTCATAATACTGGTGCAGGTCGCCGCCGGCGGCGTCGTAATCGAGCGCCTGGGCGTAGACGCTGTCCCGCGGGGTGAACTGTTGTTTGAAGGCCAGGCTCAGCGTGCGTTGCTCGAAATCATCGTTCGGCCGGGTGCCCGGGTCCACGTGATAGTGCGCTTCGAGGTTGTAGCTGAAATTGTCGAAGGTGCCGAACTGCGCGCCGGATTCGTTCCAGGCGCCGCGGCTGAAATATTCCGTGTCCGAAGCCACGCCCGGATAATTGCGCTCGAACAACTGGGCGTATTGTTGTTGCGAGACCGTCGGCGACAACGCGCCGGCGGCGGCCGGGGACAACAGGTTGGCCAGCAGGTATTCGTTCTTCATCGCCGTCTCGTACCGCAGCGCGACTTCGTTGGGGTCCAGCAATTCGTTGTAGCTGTTGGCCAGGAACAGGTGCGCGGAATAGTTCGCGTAATCGTAGTTCACGGCGCGGGCGGCTTCGCGCGAGCTGACATCCGACATCCCGGCGTCGCGGTACATCGCCGCCAGGTTCGCGCCGCGGACGGCCCGGTCCTGGTCCAGCAACAGGGCCGAACGGTAGACGCTGCGGTTGTCGTTGAGGGCCTCGGATTTTTCGAGGTCGCGGATGGCGTCGTTGACCTGGTTTTTTTCCTGGTTCAACAGCGCCGAATAGAGCCAGGCGGTGGGGTCATGCGGGTCCAATTTTTTGGCGAGCTGCAATTCCCTGGTGGCGTGGGGAAAATCGCCGGCGTTGGCGAAGGCTTTGCCGAGGTAACTGCGCAGTTCGGCGCGCTGCGGTTCCAGCGCGGCGGCGACGAGCAGGTCTTCGCGCCCGCCTTCGGCATCGCCCAGGCGGATGCGGCACAGTCCACGCCCGAGCCAGGCGTTGCCGAGCGCAGCATCGACGGTGATGGCCTGGTTGAACCAGGTGATGGCGTCGCCGGGGCGGTTTTCGGCCATGAGCAGGAACCCTTTCAAGGCCAGGGCCTGGGCATTGCGCGGGGAAAGGGCGAGACCTTTTTCGAGCGCGGCGAGGGCGTCAGCGGTCCGCCCGAAGCTGAGTTCCAGTTCGGCGACGCGTTCCCAGGCGAAGCCGAGGCGCGGGGAATTCTCGGTGGCGCGGCGGGCGAACCGGAGGGCGTTGTCGAGCGAGACCTCGTTGACGGCGCGGGATTGTTCGTAATAGGAGGCGGCGAGGAGTTCGGTGGCGAACCGGGGTTCGAACGTCGTGTCGTCCGGCTGATGTTTCACGGCGGCGCTGAGCCGCCGCAGGGCGCCGACCAGGCGGGCCGAATGTTCGTCCCCGGCGGGCAGCGACAACATGACCTGCTCGGAGTCGCCGACCTGGCCGACGGCGAGCAACAGGGCGGCGTAATAGATCTTCCCCGCGTTGGAATCCCGGTTGGTCGCGGAAGAATAATTGGCCAGGGCCGTGAGGAGGTCGCCGGCGCGATAGGCGTCGAGCGACGGCTGCAGCGCGGTCCGTTCATTGTCGGTCAACGGCAGGTCATCGAGGTCGAGGACGGCCGGGTAATAGAAACACCATTGCAGGAGGTTGTTGGCGATGAAGCCGGGCGTGCGGACGGGCGCCTGGCCGAGGTCGACGACCGCTTGTTCGCCGTTGGTCAGGACGAGCGTGGCCTGGTCGTTGCCGAACTTCACCTTGCCGTCGACGACGGAGAGCGTGGTGCGTTCGGCTTCATCGACGCTGAGGATGAACTCGGTCCCTTCGACGCCGGCGATGGCGCCGTGGGTGATGATCTGGATGTTGCCGGGTTTATCGCGATGGAAGAACGAGATGATGCCTTTGACGAGGTGCAGGCCGCACTGGGCGGTCTGGGACGAAGGCGGCAGGATCTCGAGCTCGGTGGAGGCGCCGAAGGCGACGACGCTTTGGTCGGACCAGATGAGGGCCACGCGGCTGTTGGCACCGGTGCGAAGACGTTCGAACGGGTGGAGGGTCTGGTTGGTGCGCGCGGCGGTCCAACGGGCGGCGCCCGCGGCGGTGACATCCACGGTCCCCTGGAGCTCCGCGATCCGGATGTCGCGGGGCGGCGCTCCGCCGTTCGCGGGCTGGGCCCGGGCAAGCCACGGCCCTGCCGTGAGATATCCCAAGATCACGACCCCGATAAACTTCTGAAATTTAGGAAATGAACCTGACATTTCCTGTAATATTGATTACAGACACCATACAGAACGACGGGCGTTGTTCAATTTTTATTCGTAAATCTTTTTATTTTATTTGCCAACCGGCGGTGCCCGACCTTAATTCTTAGTGGGCAGCGAATATGGACGAAATGATCCCAACCCGGACGACCTTGCTGGAACGCCTCAAAGACTGGAAGGACGAGACGAGTTGGCAGGAATTTTTCGACACATATTGGAAATTGATCTACGGCGTCGCCATCAAAGGCGGGCTGACCCAGACCGAGGCGCAGGACGTCGTGCAGGAGACGATGATCTCGGTGGCCAAGACGATGCCGCACTTCAAGTACGATCGCAGCCTGGGTTCTTTCAAAGGCTGGTTGCTCAAGACGACGCGCTGGCGGATCAGCGACCAGTTCCGTCGGCGTCAGACATTGAGCATGCAGGAACCGCCACCGGAGGAGACGGCCACGGCCGGCACCCAATGGCTGGACAAAGTGCCGGATCCGGCGGGGGTCGACCTGGAGGCGGTCTGGGAGGAGGAATGGGAGAAAAACCTTTTGGAAGCCGCCGTCACCAAGGTCAAACGCCGGCTGGAACCCGAGAAATACCAGATCTTCGATTTTTTCGTGAACAAGCATTGGACGGCCGAAAAGGTCGCCGCGGCCTTTGGCGTGACGGTGAACCAGGTCTATGTGGCCAAACATCGGATCACGGAATTGATCAAGGAAGAGGTTGAGCGGTTGAAAAACGAGATGATTTAGGCCCTGTGGCGTCCTTCGGCCGCTCTTTTGTCCCCGGAAAAAGCCTTCAAAAACCGGGTTTTCGTCCCTAATACGTAACATTTTTCAAAATCTTTCATTTTTTTTGAAAGGTTTAGGTCCCAGCCTCCGTATTAATAATTGGCTTATGGTAGTTAGATAGGCCGCGGTCCAGATTTGCCAGCTCCGGTTCGTGGGGAACGGGAAATGGGGCTTAGGTTACGGCCGGGGCTGGCTTTGGACCATCGTAAGAAGCAGAAGGATCAGAAGGGCCGTGACCGCCGTGAGTTGTAAGACATATGAGGCCGACGCCGCGCATTTTAGTCTTGGAAGACAATCCGAATGATTGCCTCCTTTTGGAAGAGACCTTGCGCGGGGATGGATTGCTGTTTGAGCTCACGTATGCCCGGACCAAGGACGAGTTCGAGGATCATCTTCGGAAGGATAAATTCGACCTGGTCATCTCGGATTTCAGCATCCCCTCCTACAGCGGCATGGCCGCGCTGGCCGTGAGCCGGCAACTGCAACCGGACATCCCTTTCATCTTCGTCTCCGGCACGATCGGCGAGGAACGCGCCGTGGAAAGCCTGAAGCTCGGCGCCACGGATTATATCCTCAAGCACCATCTGGGCCGGTTGGGCCAGGCGGTGGAACGGGCGTTGCGCGAGCACGCCGAACGACGCGAGCGCGAACGCAATCTCCGGAAGCGCAAACAGCTCGAGGAACAACTGCACCAGGCGCAAAAGATGGAAGCGATCGGCCAGCTGGCCGGCGGCATCGCCCACGACTTCAACAACCTGTTGCTCATCATCCATGGCAACGCGGAACTCGTCCTGCGGAAAGCGAAACTCGACGGCCAGAACCAGCACTGTCTCCAGCAGATCACCGGCGCCGCCGAACGGGCGACCAACCTCGTCCGCCAGCTGCTCGCCTTCGGACGCAAACAATCCGTGCAGTTCCAGCCGTTCAACCTCAATTACGTCATCACCAACCTGACCAAGATGGTCAGCCGCATCATCGGCGAGGACATCTCCCTGCGCTGCGCCTATACCGACCAGTTGCCGTCCGTCTACGCCGACGTGGGGATGGTCGAGCAGGTCCTGATGAACCTGATCGTCAATGCGCGCGACGCGATGCCGCAAGGCGGACTGCTGTTCATCGGCACCGAAGCTGCCTCCATCACGGAAGACGACCTCGAAGCGCATCCGGAAGGACGGGTCGGCGATTTCGTCTGCGTCTCCGTCCGCGACACCGGCAGCGGGATCACGCCCGAACATCTGCCGCACATCTTTGAACCGTTTTTCACCACCAAGGAGGTGGGGAAGGGGACGGGCCTGGGCCTGGCTATGGCCTACGGCATCGTCAAACAACACCAGGGTTGGATCGAGGTCTCCAGCCCGCCCGGCGAAGGCACCAACTTCAGGGTGTTTCTGCCGGCCAATGCGTCACGGGTGGAAGAGGAAACCGTTCACCCGGCCCGGCAACACACCCACCCGGGCCACGAAAAGATCCTGTTGGTCGAGGACGACGCCGACGTGCGGAAATTCGTCCATGACATCCTGCAGGACGCCGGTTACGAGGTCCAGGATGCCGCCAACGGCATCGAAGCCTTGAAAGTGTGGAAGGCGAACCATTCGGAGTTCGACCTGTTGTTGACCGATATGGTGATGCCGCACGGGCTCAATGGCGGCAAGCTGGCGGAACATCTGCGACAGGAGCAGCCGGACCTCAAAGTCATCTTCATGAGCGGTTACAACCCGGAGATCGCCGGGCGGAACCGTCCCAGCGGGTGCTTTTTGCAGAAGCCCTGCTCGATGGAGACCTTGACCGAGACCGTGCGTAATTGCCTCAACGGGCAGTTGCATCCCCAGGCCGCCTGACGGCCGGTTTCGACCGCCGCTTTCGTAGTGTCTTAATTTGGCGGGGCGGGGTTGCCGCATGGCCGCAGCAATGCGCCACCAAATCAAGACACTACCCGCTTTGTGTTTACTTCGGGCAGCCCGCCGTTACATTGGCAAGGTGAAAGTCTTCTGGCTCTTCGTCACGCTGGCGTGGGCGGTCCCGGTGCAGGCAGGCAGTTTTCCCCCGGTCCAGACCGTTTTCATCATCCTGATGGAGAACCACGACTGGGCCGATTTCAAAGGCAGTCCTTCGGCGCCGTATCTCAACCAGACCCTGCTGTCCAGGGCGTCCTATTGCGAACAGTATTACAATCCGCCGGGCCTGCATCCCAGCCTGCCGAATTATATCTGGCTCGAGGCCGGCACTAATTTCGGGATCTTCGACGACAACACCCCCGCCGTCGATCACCTGGCGACGACCAATCACCTCGTCCGGTTGCTCGATCGGGCCGGCATCTCCTGGCGCGCGTATCAGGAAGACATCATCGCCGGTTACGTGCCGTTGCAGAACACCAACGATTACGCGGTGAGGCATGATCCGTTTGTCTATTTCGACGACGTCACCGGCACCAATAATCCTCTCGATCCCTACGGCATCGCCCATATCCGGCCTTACAGCGAATTGGCCGCCGACCTGAGCAACCATACCGTGGCCCGTTACAACTTCATTACCCCCAACGTCGTCAACGACGGCCACGATCCGGTGCCGCCGGACAATGACACCGTCGCCCAGAGCGATGCGTGGCTGGCGGCCGAGGTGCCGAAGCTCCTTCAGTCGGCCGCCTATTCCAACAACGGCGCGATCTTCATCACCTGGGATGAAGGCGAAGGCAGCGACGGGCCCATCGGGATGATCGTCCTTTCGCCGCTGGCGCGCGGCGGCGGTTATTTCAACCGGACCCATTATTCGCACAGCTCGACGTTGCGCTCGCTGCAGGAAATCTTCGGCGTCGGTCCGTTGCTCGGCAACGCCGCCGGGGCTGCCGCCCTGGACGACCTTTTCTGCCGCTACCAGTTCACCGACATCGTCAAGACGAACGGCGGTGGCGTCCGCCTTCGGGCCGGCGGCGTCATCCCCGGATGCACCAATCTCGTCCAGGCCTCCACCAACCTCGTCACCTGGACCGCCGTCAGCACCAATGTCACCAGCACGAACTATTTCATCGTCAGCGACAACCTCGCCTCGCCCGCCCGGCGCTTCTATCGGCTGGTCCAACTGCCTTGATTGGACATTGTTCTGCGGAATCGGTATAAATGGCGCGTGCCAAAGTCAGGTCCATCCGACATCAACGGCTCGACGCGCCTCTGCGCCGTCTATGGGTTTCCGGTCGCGCACTCGGCCTCGCCGGCGATGCACAACGCCGCGTTCGCCAAACTGGGCCTGAACTGGCGTTACGTGGCCTGCGAGGTGGAGCTCAAGCGGTTGCACGAGGCCATCGAAGGCGCCAAGGCCATGAATTTCGCCGGTTTGAACCTCACCGTCCCGCATAAACTGCTCGCCGTCGAGATGGTGGACCAGCTCGACCATTCCGCCATGATGTGGCGCGCCGTCAACACGATCAAATTTGAGAAAGACCTCGATGGCCGGACGCGGGCCGTGGGCTACAACACCGACGCCGACGCCATCGTGACCTCGCTGCGCGAGGACCTGGCCGTGAGCCTGCCGGGCGCGAAAGTCCTTCTTTTGGGAGTGGGCGGGGCAGGGCGGACCGCCGCCTTGAAGCTCGCGTCGGAGAACGTCGCCGAACTGTTCCTCGTCAACCGCACCGTCAGCAAGGCCGAAGAGGTCGCCGCCGAGATCCAAAAACAATTTCCCGCGGTCAAAGTGTCGGTCGGCTATCCGGCCGCCGCCGTGGACCTGATCGTCAACGCGACGTCGCTCGGCCTGAACCCAGACGACCCGTCGCCGCTGGATGAGAACCAGTTCCCGCTGAAACAGGCGCGCGCCGTGTATGACATGATCTATCGGCCGGCGGAGACCAGGTTGCTGAAGGCGGCGAAGAAGGCGCGCTGCCACACGGCCAACGGCCTGGGGATGTTGCTGCACCAGGGCGCCAAGGCGTTCGAACTCTGGACCGGCCAGGCCGCGCCCCTCGACGTCATGCGCAAGGCGCTGGAGAAAGAGATCTATAAGGCCGCCGCGCCGGCAAAAACGCGTAGCCCGAAGGCGAAGAAAAAAGGCTGAGGGGCGGGGCAAATGACTAATTTCCAAGCCCTAATGACTAAAGAATTCCGAATGACCAAATGCCCTGCCGCTCGACAAAGCGTGCCGGCTTTTGTTCCGTCATTAGCGCTTCGTCATTATTTAGTCATTATGGTTTCGTCATTAGTCATTGAAACCCATGGGCCTTAACTCCATTTTCGACGCCCACAGCTGGGCCGTTGTGCCTTTCCACTTCTGGTCCCTGTGTTTCTTCGTGTTCGGCTGCATCGTCGGCAGCTTCCTCAACGTCTGCATCCATCGCCTGCCGCATGGTCTCAGCATCGTTTCGCCGCCGTCGCATTGCCCGCACTGCAAATATTCGATCCCGTTCTACCTGAACATCCCGCTGGTGACCTGGTTGTGGCTCGGCGGACGCTGCCGGAATTGCGGCGCCCCCATCGCCGTCCGTTATTTCCTCGTCGAACTGCTCACCGGCCTGGCGTTCCTGGGGTCCTGGTTGAAATTTGGCGACCCGGCCGACCCGCTGCCGTCCATCCCCATCGCCCTCGTCTACGCCGTGTTCCTTGCGGGACTGATCGTGGCGACGTTCACCGACGTGGAACATCTGATGATCCCGGACGAGATCACGTTTGGCGGCATCCTCGCCGGCTTCGTGGTCTGTTTCTTCTGGCCGCAGCTCCAGGGCGCGTCGACCCGGGAACTCGGCCTGGCCCAAAGCTTTCTCGGCGCGTTCGCCGGCGCCGGCACCCTCTACGCCATCGTCCGCCTGGGAAAATTGTTTTTTGGCCGGCAAAAACTGAAGCTCGATCCCGGCTCCAAGATCGTTTTTTCCGAGACCGCCGTCTTCCTGGAAGGCAAAGAAGTCCCGTACGACGAGATCTTTTACCGGAAATCGGACCGGATCATCCTCCACGCCCGGACGCTCGAACTGGTGGACCGCAGTTATAAAGACGTCTGGGTCCGGCTTTCGCCGTCATCGCTCCAGATCGGTGAAGAGCAGTTGGACCCGGACGACGTGGCATGCATGGAATGTGTCAGCGCCGAGGTCGTCCTGCCCCGGGAAGCGATGGGCCTGGGCGACGTGAAATTTCTCGGCGCCATCGGCGCGTTCATCGGCTGGAAAGCGGTTTTTTTCACACTGACCATCGGCACATTCATCGGCTCGATCTATGGCATGACGATGATCGCGCTGAAACGGCAGACGTGGTCCGGCCGCCTTTATTTCGGGCCGTTCCTGGCGTTCGCCGCGGCGTTGTGGGTCTTCGAAGGACGTGAACTCATCGCGTGGTACCAGAACCTGATGCAACGGCTGATGTCGTCGTGGTATCAGTGATCCCCCGGCTCACTTGAATTGCAGGTACACCCGGCTGCCGTCGTTGCGCAATCCTTCCGCGGAACTTTCCTTGAGGAACAACCGTCCGGCTTCCACTTTGCCGGTCTGCAGGAGGTAGGCCTGGACCGCCCGCGCCCGCGCGGCCGCCAGCGCTTCCAGGTCGTTTTTCTCCACCGGGATCGTCGCCATCAGCAACGCTTCCATCGGGTCCGGCGCCGGGACCAGCGGCGTCCGATAGACGCTGTTGGTGGCCGATGATTTGTTTCCGGTCGCGCGGATCAACTGCGTGGCGCCTTTGGTCCCTTTGCTTTTCGGCAGGACCGATGCCGCATAGATGGCGAGATTCGTGTCCTGGGCGACGAGTTGCGGCGTGATCTTTCTGTCGGCCAATGCTTCCCCGTATAATTTTTTCACCCAGCGCTGGCGGTCTTCCGGGGAGACGACGACCTGGTCGGCGGCATTGGTCGCCTCGCTTGACCGTCTCAGGCCGGCCCAGATGCGCGAGCGGATCTGGCGGTCGATCGCCATCCGTTGCAGCCCCTGGCGGTCGCCGTCCGGGTCCACGCTGCCGGTGATCTCCATCTCCAGCGCCGGCCGTTCGTAGAGCGCCTTGGCCAGCGCTTCCAATTTGTTCGTGTTCTCGGCGGATAAGGCGGCGTCGCCCGCCGCGAATGGCTGGTGGTCCAATTCCTCGCCGCCGCCGAACATCGCACCCAACAATGAGAACGGCGACAACGCCGCCTTCGTGATGATGTTGCCCAGGGTGCGCCAGACCACTTTGCTGATCCGGAATTTCGGGTCGTCCAGGCTGCCCTCGACCGGCACGTCCAGGATGATCTTGCCGTTGCGGTCCTTCAGGATGGCTACGGCCAGCCGCACCGGCAGATGCGTCGCGTCCGGACTGTCCACCTGTTCGCCGAAGGTGAACTGGTCCACCGTGATGACGTTCTTCGCGGTCACATGTTTTCCGACGATCTCGTATTCCAGGTCGAGATAGAGTTTGCCTTTGGCGATGCGATAACCGGCGAACTTGGCGGAGTAGGGGCCGGTCGGCGTCAGGTCGACTTCCTGGACCGCGATCCGGATGCGGTTGGTGAACGCCGGGTTGAAGGGATTGATCGTGCCGGTGATGGCCACCGGGCCCACGCCGTCGACCGCCGCCTCCAGGTCCAGGTCCGCGTGCTGGAGTGCTTCCGACGAAATCCCGGAGATCGTCCCGCCGGCCTGCTGGATCTGCATGTTCACGTTCGGCGACAACGAATAATCCGAGAAACGGATCTGGGCGTTCGTGATGACGATCGCATCGATCGAGATCTTTGGCAGTGGCATCGCCGGCGTCGAGGCCGGTTGGACGGCGGCGACTTCCGTTGCGTTCGTCGGCGCATCGGACCGGGTCAGCCGCAAGGCGTTGAGCAGGTTGATCGTCTTGTTGGTCTCGATGACCAGCCGTGCGAACAGGTCTTCCATCCGGATCTGTTTGATGGCGACCGACTGGGGATGCAACGCCACCGCGATGCCCGAGATCTGGAGCGAACCCCATTTCAACAGGTCTTCGCCCATCACCCCGTCCACGGTCCGCAAGCCGTCCAGCCGCACATCGCCCTGGAACGTCACTTCGGGAAGCGCGTCCGCCGGGGTCCGCAATCGCACCGCGCCATGGACTCCGAGCCGGCTGCCGAGGACGAACAGATCCAGCTTCGGTTCGAGATAAGAATCCAGGCTGCGGAAATCCAGGCGGTCCAGGTCGACCTGGATGTCGGCCATCGCCGGCGCGTAGGACGCCGTCGTCGCCACATGGATCGATCCATTCTGGTTCCAACGGAGGCTCAGATCGGTCATCGGATGGGCGCCGGCGTCGTTCGAAAGGCCTTTGGCGACCAGGGTGATCTCGCTCAGGTCGAGTTTGGCGGGGCGCGACGGGGTCACGTCTTCGAAATGGATGACGCCGTTGGTCACCAGGACGTCGTCGATGGTCGCGCGGATCTGGTTGGTGCTGCCGATGAGCTGGGTGAAGGCGTCGGCGACCGATCGCAGCAGGGTGATCGTCGGATCGACCGCGTTGGTCACGGCTTCGAGGACTGCCGGTGCCTGGGCCGCCGGCGCGTTCGTCATCACCAGGTGGTTCTCCAGCGAGAGATCGAAGCCGTCG
>Ga0068859_100006067_pt1 | contig 12266 bp, 8 predicted proteins | sample KBSSwiS22_FD_66585 | JGI IMG/M metagenome (GOLD analysis project Ga0068859, IMG submission 66585) | Switchgrass rhizosphere microbial communities from Kellogg Biological Station, Michigan, USA - KBS Switchgrass S2-2 | ecosystem: Host-associated > Plants > Roots > Rhizosphere > Soil ... | reverse complement strand
GGGCTTTCGTTTGCTGCACTCAAGCCGGGAACGACGGGGCCTGTAGCTACAAAAGTAAGAGTGTCTGCGAGTGCCGGAGTTGTAGCGCAACACAACAGCATCGCCGCAGTCACCAGCACATAAACACTTCTACGCGTAATCTTCATCATGCGCTCCTCCAAGTTGTGGATTACGGAACAGATCGAAGAATTATGGTTCACGTCTCGTGTAAACACAAACCTTCACGCGCTCCTTAGTTGCGGCGCGATTCCTGAATACAAAGTGCCCGCACAGCAACAAGGCCGAGCTCAGCGATAACAGACTTGACGGTTCCGGGATTGCGGTTGCCGTAAAGGTCCCCGGCCCCATTCCTGGCTCAAAATTGGAAGTAAAGCTCAGGTCACCCCGCGTCGTATGGACGAACAAACCTGTAGGGTAAAACACACCTCCCGGTGTGTCCGAAATTGGACCGCTGGGCTGCAGTTCGTAACCAAGGAGAGCGTTGCTGACGACAGCAGCGAGTCCGGTGAAGTCAGTGGTTGCAGGGGGAAAATCGATCGTGCCAATCAGAACGAAAGGCGCAGTTGGGAGGTCGGGAAACGAGACTGGTGTTGGGAACGAATAGATGGCAATCGGGCCCGGACAATTCGGCGTTGAGGTGCAACCCGTGATTGTTGCAGTTCCAATCCCAGAGATATTCACAGTTCCAATTCCAACGTTGACTTTAGCGTTAGGTATAAGGCCGCCAAAAGTCTCGTTCTTGATTGTTGATGTGTCCCCGAGAAGCGTAACAGTAACCAAAGCATTCGTGAATGTCGCGGCGCCGATCTTGCCAGAGACCGTCGCCGATATGGAGTAAGTAATGGTGGTCGCGTTCGCGGGAACGGCAAAACCGCAGAATGCCAGGGTTGCAATACTCACGATAAAGGCGCGCATTAAGAACCCCCTCATGGAGCCTCCCGAATAAATGGTGAATTGTTCAATCGAAGTCCGAGTCAGGTACTTCAAGGGCTCTCCTGGGATCTGCAGAGTCCCCTCGACTCTTGGTGCCGTAAAGAACACCGTGTGCACGCTGTGTACCACAGACATGCGGGTCTCAGTTTCACGCGCTGCGAAACCATACGCGGTTTCATTTCAAGTCGTTAGTGGCGGCGCGACGCGGTGTTAACCTTCTTTTTATGAGACCCGAGATTTGTAAAGTGAAGTGACAGCAAAAACGGAAGAGACGGCCGCCCGACCTTCAACCTCAACTCAGCAGAGAGTTTGTGGCTAGCGGCACTAACTGAGGATGACATGTAAGGTTTGTCGACAGTGATTGCTATTTGTCCTTGTCGGTTTCCTTCGGGTCATTCTTGAAGACGGGATCCTTGGGGTACCAGTAGGTTTTGTGGCAATTCTCGCAGCGGGTGTCGAGTTCCGCTCCCAACCTTGAAATAGCTTCGAGGTCTCGTTTATCGGTTGCGGCTAGCAGGTCGATTCCCGTTGTCTGAAATTCTTTCGCCAGACGCAAAAACGTCTTGCGAGTTTCCTTGATCATCGACTCCATTTCTTCCGGCGCCAATTCGATTTCAGGATTCTCTGCTTTCTCGCCAGGCTTTGCGACTTTCCGTTCCGGAGAGATCAGAAGATTAGCCGCCTCAACAAGCAGGATGACACGACGGCGCTCCTCCTTCCATTCTTCGTCTGTTTTAGGCGCCCGCTCGACTGTACCTTCGGCTGTGATCTCGACCCCCACGGAGTTCCACACAAAGTCGGCACTGGGATCGACCATCGAATCCATGATGTCCTTGATAGTCGCAACGGGGGCGTACTCAGACGCCGGGGCAGCCCTGTCGCCAGACAAGCTGCATGAAGCAAGACACAACAAAATCATGCCAAGCAGGAAACAACATTTTTGCATTTGTAACCTCAACACGACGGCCAGATCATCTGGCCACGCTCGGTGAGTATACGTTTGCGGGAGGAATCCGGTTGCACCACAGTTCCTGAAACCCAAAATCGGGGCAAGGCACGCTGTTTCCCTATTTCCGCGTTTCGTGTGGGCCCTGAGTTCGGGCTGGAAATACGAAAACAGCGTGCCTGGCCCGATTTTGGTTAGGATGCTTTAGCGGTCTTTCGGTCGCCGCCCACCTGCTCGCGGACGACAGCGGCGATGACGTGCCCACGCTCAGTCTCCAGTACAGTTTTACCGTCGACGCGTGCGAAAACGTCCATGAGGGGAGCTATCAGCCCGGTCCATCCGGTCTGGTGGCTCGCTCCGAGACCCGCGCCATTATCACCATGGAAGTACTCGTAGAAGAGAACCAGATCGCGCCAGTGGGGATCGTCCTGGAATTTGACGGTACCGCCATAGACGGGGCGTCTACCATTGGCATCGCGGAGAAAAGTGCCGGATAGCCGACGAACAAGCTCCTGAGCGACTTCGAACAGCGTCATATAGTTGCCGGAATTCGTTGGACACTGAACCTTGAATTCGTCGCCGTAGAATTGATACAGGTTCAGCAATGCTCGAACTATCAGCGTATTCACCGGCATCCAGACCGGACCGCGCCAGTTGGAATTGCCGCCGAACATGCCGGTATTCGATTCAGCCGGCAGATACTGGACTCTGTACTCCTGGCCGCTGACGCTAAACACAAACGGATGTTCCAGGTGATAACGGGAGAGCGAGCGGATTCCATGCGGCCCGAGAAATTCGTTCTCATCGAGCATGCTGGCGAGCACGCGCTCGAGCTTTTGCTTATTGAGAATGGATAACAGGCGCCGCCCCTTGTATCCGGTGAAGCTTCCCTCTGTGGGGGCGACATGGGAAGTCAGCTCAGGATGGCGCCTCCGAAACAACGCGATTAACTCCATCAGCCTGGGATAACGCTCAACGGCAGTCCCTTCGAACACCGTGGATGCGCACAACGGCAACAACCCAACCAACGATCGGACCTTCAGCCGCATCGCCTTGCCATCCGGAAGACGCAGCAGATCGTAAAAGAATCCATCCTGCTCATCCCACATCTCGTCGTGCTGATCGCCAACTCGGTCCATGGCATAGGCAATCCACATGTAATGCTGGACGAATTTAAAAGCGACCTCTTCGTACATCGGGTCAAACTCGGTGAGAATCAGCGCAATTTCCAGCATGCACTGGCAATAAAACGCCATCCATGCAGTCCCATCGGCCTGTTCCAGGGAGCCGCCGGTGGGCAGTTGCGCGCTACGGTCAAAAACGCCGATATTGTCCAGTCCCAGAAAACCGCCGGCGAAGACATTTCGCCCGGAAGGATCCTTACGATTGACCCACCAATTGAAGTTCAGCATCAATCCCTGAAACGAACGTTCCAGGAATCGAAGGTCCGCCCGGCCCAGCTGCTTCTCGTAGTTGAAGAGATAGAGCGTCGCCCAGGCGTGCACCGGCGGATTGACGTCGCTGAAGTTCCACTCATACGCAGGGATTTGGCCACTGGGATGGAAGTACAGACTGCGAAGCATTAGCAGGAGCTGCTCTTTGGCGAAATCGAAATCCACCAGCGACAACGAAATCGTATGAAAGGCGAGATCCCACGCGGCATACCACGGGTACTCCCATTTGTCCGGCATGGAGATCACATCGCTGTTGAGCATGTGAAACCACTCCGTGTTGCGCACATCGCGGCGAATGGTTTCGAGCAACGGATGACTCTTGTGCTCGCGCAGCCAGCGCTCGAGGTCGAAGTAGTAGTACTGCTTGCTCCACAACATTCCCGCCAGTGCCTGTCGGTGAACCCGCCGCTGATCTTCGTTCAGCGCTTTCGGCGAAATACGGTCGTAGAACTCGTCAGCATCAGCAACGCGGCTCTTCAGTGTCTTCTCGAAACCGCCGAATGCATTTTTCTTTTCTGTGCTCGACAAAACCAGGCGCACCGTTTTGCTGCCGCCGGCCGGTACGTCAAGTGTGTAGTGGGCCGCAGCCTTGGTGCCCAACCTGGCCGGATTCACGGCCTCAGCTTGCCCAGAAACAACGTAAGAGTGAAACGCATCCTTGACGTAAGGACTAGCACTGGGCTGGCCCCATAATCGCTGCGAGTTAGTCTCATTTTCAGTGAACAGCAACTCCGGAGAGCCATCACAGTAAAGCCAATACTCGCCGAGTTCGGCATGAACCGCCTGAATGATCCCGGGGCCGCTTCCGCGCAGCAAAGGCCTTTCAGCATTGTCTTCCGCTGACCACGTGTTACGGAACCATAGTGTCGGCAGGACGCGCAGCCGCGCTGGTTCCGGCCCTCGGTTGTGCACGGTGACCCGTATGGCTATTTCTTCCGGATTCTCCTTGGCGTATTCCACAAAGACATCGAAGTAGCGATCATCATTAAATATGCCGGTATCCAGCAACTCGTACTCGAACTCGTCCCGCGAGCGCGTGCTGTTCTTCTCAATCAGGTCCTTATAGGGATATTCCTGCTGTGGGTACTTATAGAGGTACTTCATGTAGGAGTGCGTTGGAGTACTGTCAATGTAGAAGTAGTATTCCTTTACATCTTCCCCATGATTCGCCTCGCTGTTGGTAAGGCCGAAGAGCCGCTCCTTCAGGATTGGGTCTCGCTCGTTCCACAGAGCTAGGGCGAAGCACAACTGCTGCTTGTCATCGGAAATACCCGCGAGCCCGTCCTCCCCCCATCGGTACGCTCGTGACCGCGCCTGGTCGTGAGTGAAGTAATTCCAGGCATCGCCGTTTTCGCTGTAGTCCTCCCGGACCGTGCCCCACTGTCGTTCACTCAAATACGGGCCCCATTTCTTCCACGGTATTTGCTTCTCACGCGCCTCGTTCAGACGTTTTTGCTCGGTGACGTCGACGTATTCAGTGGCCATTGGTCCGGTTCCTCCTGCGGTGTATACCCGTCAATCCACGAAACTCTTCAGAGTACATCCAAGGATAGCGTCCGGTTACGGGCGCGTAAACTGCCAGAGTTGACAGGTAGGAACGCGTGCCCGAATCGAGACTTTCAAGAACTCGTGGACCGGAAAAAAATTTTCCGTGTAATGTCGATTCGATGCCCGGCGGTTCGACCTATGGTTGCAGGAAAATTAACTCGGAGGATAGCCATGCGATTCATCAGCATTTTTACGCACGAACCCACCAACCGCCCCCCGACAGAGGTCGAAATGGCAACAATGGGCAAGCTCATCGAGGAGGGCATGAAAGCAGGCTGGTTAATCGCAACCGAGGGCGTGAACTTCGGAGCCACAGGCGTTCGCATACACAAGAGCACCGGGGGCAAGGTCACGGTTACTGACGGCCCTTTCGCCGAGTCGAAAGAGGTTATTGGCGGTTATGCGCTGCTCAAGGCCGCGACCAGGGACGAGGTGGTGGAACTGACTCGGCATTTCCTCGACGTCGTCGGCCAGGGAACGTGCGAGATCTACGAGCTTTACGAAATGCCGACACAATAGGCGCGTTAGTCGTCACCCAGAAGCTTCAACGCTTCCAGTTCAAGAACCCGCTCGTTTCACTGATCAAGCGTCACGAGTATGTTCGTCGCCGAGCACGTGGCCAGCCTCCCTTCTCTTGCGCGGAAGGCGCAGGCCTCATGCGCCGTGAACGATTGGGCCGCATTCACCAGCTAAAGCTCGAAGCAACGCCAATGAGAAAGGCCTCCCAATGGATCGAGGAGTACCGCCGTTTCTGGGATCAACGCCTGGACCGCCTTGAGGACTACCCGGTAAAGCTTCAAACCCGAGAGAAGAAACATGGAAACGAATAAATCGAAGGTGGAAAACAAACGATGGCTCACCTCGAGGAACACCTTGGCAAAGATGAAATAGACGCTGAATTCCGTCCTGCCCGTCTGTACAATTCTAAGTGGGGCGTGTACGTTTATAGACATGATCACGCGGCGGTATGCGTGTCTTCTCGTTGTGTTTCTGGCATCCATCCCCGCTGCGGCGCAGGATGTGGAACCGGTCCAGGAACCTCCAGTCGTAGAGGCGAATCCCACTGCGCCGGCCGCGCAGGCTCCAGAACCCAAGCCCCGGGAAAATCCACCAGAACCGGAATCCCATGGCACTCGACTCCGTTGGCAGGACATTCCGAAGAACGTTCTGCACGACCAGATCGCGATCTTCTCGAGCCCTGCGCACATCAATAAAAGCAACGCAAAGTGGTGGCTGTCTTTTGGCGGTGCTACTGCTGCGCTGATCGCCACCGACCAAAGTTTCTCCAATGCCCTTCCTCAAGAAACGCGCTTCACCAAACCCAGCACATGGACCTCTCGACTCGGCTCAGATTACGCCCTTGTTCCGATGTGGCTTTCGTTTTATGTCGTCGGCAAGGTCGGCGACAAACCCCGAGCGCGCGATACCGCACGTCTTGGACTCGAGGCTTTGATAGATGCGGACATCACAGTGGGCATTCTGAAGCTTTCGACGCAGCGCCCGAGACCGGAAATCAAAGGCGAGAGTCTTAAGTTCTTTACGAGCGGCGACGCTTTCCCCTCGGGACATTCAATGAAAACGTGGGCGCTTGCGCGGATCGTATCTCGCGAGTATTCCGATAATAAGATTGTCCCGTACCTCGCCTATGGGCTGGCTGCGACTGTGAGTGTCTCCCGTGTTGGAGGCCGCCGACATTCCCCCTCAGACGCCTTAGCAGGCGCCGCTATGGGATTTTTCATCGGTGACTACGTCTATCGTCGTCATCACGCGCCAACGGACAAGCCGCCGAAGACGGTGTCGACGGTGTCATGGATCGCCGAACATGTCACATTCACGATCGGGCGGTAGGCTCAAAACTCAGCACTCAAAACTCCACTTATGCCAGTATGCGGGCTAGATTTTTCCAATGAGCGCCGCAATCACTGTTGTCAGCTCATGCTCTTCAAGGGGTTTCGCGATATGTACCTGGTAACCGGCCTCCAGCGCTCTAATGCGGTCTTCGCTGCGAGCATATGCCGTTACCGCTGCGGCGCGAATTCCGCTGACTCGCGGATCATGGTGAGCGCGAACACGTCGTATTAACTCGTAGCCGGTCTGACCCGGCATACCAATATCGCTGATCAAGACATCGAAAGGGGAAGTCTGTTCGCCCGGGCGTTGTTCGAGAACATCCAACGCCAGAGACGCCGACCTGACGGCGTGTGCATCCGCACCGTATTCGCGCAGGATCTGCACTGTACCTTCACATGCAAGCTCGTCATCATCGACTACCAGAATTCGAACGTGATCAAGCCGATGGATCGCCCCTTGACGGCGGGGGCTGGCCGTCCCCCGCAGCGTATCAGGCAGAGTAACCGGCGGAGTCATCCGAGTAGGGAGCGTAACGGTAAATCGCGCTCCCCTTCCGTCCCCGTCGCTTTCCACTTTTACGCTCCCTCCATGGAGTTCAATCAACTGTCGCACGAGAGACAGTCCGAGGCCCAAACCTCCAAAACGGCGAGACGCGGAAGAATCACCCTGCTTGAAGCGATCGAATACGTAGGGAAGAAGGTCGGAATCAATCCCCTTGCCGGTATCTTCCACTTCAATCTGCACGAACGCATCCTTCCGTTTCAGTGCAAGATGGACGCGCCCTCCTTCGGGAGTAAACTTCACCGCATTCGATAGCAGGTTCCAAACGACCTGCTGAAGGCGAGCAGCATCGCCCATGATAGGAAACCTTGCAGAGTCAGCGTCGAACGCCAGCGCAATACTCTTGCTATCTGCTGCCGATCGCACCGTGTCGAATGCTGCGGCAACAATGTCGGTGAGTTCGACGGGTCTGACTTCCAGTTTCATCTTGCCGGAAATGATTCGCGCTGTGTCGAGCAGGTCCTCGATCAGTTGGACTTGCATCCTGCCGTTACGCTCAATAACGTCAATTGCCTTGAGAACATCGAGATCGTCGGAACCTTTCGCCCGGAGCATGCGGTTGTAACCCAAAATCGCATTGAGCGGTGACCGCAACTCATGCGACACGACGGCAAGAAACTCATCTTTCGCGATAGCCGCCTGCTCCGCCGCCTTACGTGCGCGTTGTTCCTGCTTGTACAAACGCTCGTTCTCCCGTCGAGCCTGGACCTGGGCCGCAATATCGCGAAAATGACAGACAACACCATATCTGCCGTCGGGCAAGGGGATGCGATCGACGCGCCATTCGTAATACTCGATGACGTCCCGATCACGACGCTTGTCTATCCATTCCGCAGAAATGTAGGGCTCAGCTGTCTCCAGGGTATGGCGAAAGATTTGCACAATTCGATCCGCCGATTCAGTGCCCCATAGCCGGTGGATCACTTCATCAAAGTCCTTCCCTATTAAGTCCGAGGTATCGCCAAACGCAGGAAGAGCCATTGGATTGACTTGCCGGATTCGGAAGTCTGCATCGACAAGAAAAACACCAAGCGGCGCCGCATCAAAGAGCGTACGCAACTGGGCCTCACGCGTCCGCAACGCTTCATCCGCCTGTTTCCGCTCCAGGTAGTCGGCAGCTTGCCGCGCCAACAAATCCATCATGCGAAGGTCTCGTTTCGGCGGCCGGTGCGGCTTACTGAAATGCGTGGAAATGATCCCCAGAACCTTTCCTGAACTGGACACAAGCGGCGTCGATTGAACCGCTCGAACACCCGCAGTCAAGAGAACATCCAGGAATCGTGTGTGCGTAAACAGTGGATTACTGGAAACATCTTCAACGAGAACACGCGCTTCGGATCTCAACGCTTCCGCGCACGCCGCGTTGTCACCTTGAACCAGGCGGTCAGAGAAGGTTAGGAATGCCGCATCGAATCCGCGTTGCGCGACGATCTCGAGTCTGCCTGTAGCGTCATTAAAGACTTGCATGTGTCCCTTGTCTGCGCCAGTGACCTTGATTGCCGCGGCGAGAACGCTATCCACGCATTCCTGAAAATCGGCACCGGCTCGCGCGCAACGCGTTCCGGACTCATGCAGTGCGGCCATTGCTTCGAGATCTGCATCCGAGCGGTCCTTTTCCTCCTGACGGAGACGCGCCAATTTCAGATGGGATTCAACACGCGCGGCAAGTTCTCGCGCCGAAAATGGTTTGACGAGGTAGTCGTCAGCGCCAGCCGCGAGTCCCTCAACCCGCGATTCTTCGCCTGCTCGTGCAGACAGGAGAATGACCGGGACTGTCGCGGTTCGCGGATCTTCCCGCAGCCGGGCAATGAGGCCAAAGCCGTCGAGCTTCGGCATCATGACGTCGGTGAGAACCAGATTAATGTGCTGCGTACGGACGGCATGAAGAGCGGCCTCGCCGTCTGCAACGCCGACAACGTCGTAGCCGCTCTCCTCCAGCAGTCGCCGAACGTACTGGCGCATATCGCTATTGTCATCGACCACGAGGATCCGCTGTCCCGTTGCAGTTCGCGATTGCACCATGGCATCGACCGAAGCATTTGCAATGGAAGTCTCGGTTTGCGCATCCGGAAGCCATCTCAACGCCTCCTGCAGGTAGGCTTCGCTCTGAACTCCAGCCGTGGAAAGACTGCGCATGGGGCCAATACGATCGGAAGGGAGATGGGCCGCGCCGAGCGGAATACGAACGGTGAATGTCGTACCACGATCGAGTTTGCTTCTGACATCGACTGTTCCACCATGCAGCTTTGCAAGTTCGCTTACTAGAGCCAGACCGATGCCCGACCCTTCGTAGCTCCGCCCACGCGCGCTTCGCACACGATGGAACCTTTCAAAAACATGCGGAATCTCGGCCGGCGGTATGCCGGTGCCCGTGTCTGCTACCTCAAGTTCGACCGACGCGCCGGAGCGTCGCAGACTCACACGAATTTCGCCATCAAAGGTGAATTTGAAGGCATTGGAGAGAAGATTGAGCACAATCTTTTCCCACATCTCGCGATCCACGTATACCGATTCTTCGATCGGTTCGCAGGCCACGATTAGCGACATATTGGCGCGTTCTATGGCAGCGCGAAAAACACTGGCGAGATCGGCTGTAAGCGTCGAGATGTCTACGGGCTCATAGAGGGCCTGGATACGTCCTGCTTCGATGCGCGAAAAATCGAGAAGCGTGTTAACGAGCTTGTGAAGCCGATGGCTGTTGCGTCGCGCCACATCAAGTCGCTCTCGGACTTCCGGTCCCAATCTACCTTCAGAGAGAACGTCTTCGATAGGTCCCAGCATTAACGTGAGCGGAGTGCGGAATTCGTGGCTTACATTCGAAAAGAAGGCAGTCTTTGCACGATCGATCTCGGCAAGAGCTTCGGCGCGCTTCCGTTCCTCTTCATAGGCCCTGGCATTTCCAATCGCCGTCGCAATTTGCGTCGACGCCAGTTCGATAAAGTCTCGATACGACTCGTCGAATTGCAGACGCGAGCTCAATCCCATCACGAGAAGGCCCGCAATTTGTGAGGCTATGGTCGACCGAATGGGAACGACCACCGCTTCGCCCGGAGGATCCGACCATGGGCCGGGAGGAACGGCATCACCAAAACATGAGCTCAAGTCCTCAACGCGTTGCAAGCTCTGCGTGCGCACTGCTTCACCCAACGGCCAACTTTGCGGAGATTCGAAGTCGAGAGAAACCTGCAATGGGGCCAACGCGCCTGGCTCGGCAGTCGTTCCTGCGAGACGGGCTTGCCGGGCCTCCTGGTCGATCAAGTAAAGAAGCGCGAATGGGACATCGAGAGCGTGTTTGGCAAGAGTCGCGGCAACAATAGTGCACGCTTCATCCGCGGTCTTTGCTTCCAGGGATTGGGCGCTGAGATCCCGGAGAATGACAACGCGACGCTGACCCACCACTTTCTCACTGATTTCATGTACGGTAGCGAGAACACCGCCAATTCCGCTTGGCACAGTCTCATCGGGCACAGGACTGTAAGCAATCGTGAAATGCGTTTCCTCCATGAAGCCATAACGATTTATTTCGAGCTGAATGTCCTCCATCCACGTCGACGGGCCTCCGCGAAATGGCGTCTCTATCAGCGGACGGAGTACGTGCCAGATCTCGGACCAGCATTCACGAACCGGCCGGCCGAGAAAGTGAGGATGTTTCGTGCCAAGGATCGGCCGATAGGCGTCGTTATAAATCTGGCAAAATTCCGGGCCCCACCATAACAACAGAGGAAAACGGTTAGCCAGCAGAAAGGGAACCATCATTCGGAGACTCGGGGACCACAACGACATGGGGCCCAAAGGGGTCTGAGCCCAGTCTTTCGTGCGGATGAGTTCCGCCATTTCGCTGGTCGATGCCCATTTAGCGTGCTCTACCGGTTGTGCCACTTCTCCTCACACCAGGAATAATGCAGCCCGGAGCTTCATCGCGCCCCAACCTTCGCAGCACGGGCTCCCGAATTCTGATTGTAGTTTTTGAATCGGCTCCTAGGCAAATGAGCCCCTGAATCTGAGCACACACGTCGCGATGGGCGGTGTCCCGACGGAGCTTGATTTTGACGTTGCGGCGGATGATAGCTATGCTGCACAGCAGTTCATGACACAACCACGCTTTTTCCGGTCTCGCTGGTACTTGTTCATTATGGGATTCGGAAAGCGAAGATCTCACAGGCGGTCTGCAGACAGCGGGTCGCGTGATGGTTATCGGCAGGAAGTCCCGTGGCGTGAACATGGACGCCACGTTTCAGGAGTTGCCTATGGAGACACTAGCGCTTCTTTACCCGACAGGGTTGCCGCGAACTCCCAGGGGTGAAGTTATTGAGGGCCATGGCGTCACCCCGGATCTCGAAGTGAAACTGACGCGTGACGAACTGCTGAAAGGCAAAGATGCTCAGCTGGAAGCCGCGATCCAACACATCAGGACGAAGCAAGCGAAGGAGGGCCGATGAATGTTCTTCTTCTGTCCATGCCAGATTCGTTTGAGCACATGCCGTCGATCGTTATACGGATGCCGAACGGCGCGCTCGCATCTTTAGCCGGCAACATCGATTCCCACCATCGGGTCTCTGTCGCCGACCTGATTCTCGTGCAACGAAAGGTTCGCGAAACCGTCGCGAAGCTCGTACAAGAGACGAAGCCGGACGTTGTCGGTCTGTCGGTCATGACTTTCCAGCGCATGACAGCGCTCAAGATCATTTCGTTCATCCGATCGCTCATAAAGCCGATTCACATCGTCATAGGTGGATACGATCCCAGCCTTGCGCCCGAGGCCTATGCATCGGGAGAAGTGGATTTCATCGTGCGGGGCGAAGGAGAACTCACGTTCCAGCAACTCCTTCGGGCCATTGAAAGCAGGGGGGACTATGCAGCGATTCCAGGGCTCTCTTTCTGGAAAGCCGGGCGCTTTCACCATAACGCCGATCGGAGCGTCAGCAAGCTTGCAGAAAATCCGATCCGTTTACCGAATCGCAACGCTCGCGTTC
>Ga0068859_100006066_pt1 | contig 12266 bp, 7 predicted proteins | sample KBSSwiS22_FD_66585 | JGI IMG/M metagenome (GOLD analysis project Ga0068859, IMG submission 66585) | Switchgrass rhizosphere microbial communities from Kellogg Biological Station, Michigan, USA - KBS Switchgrass S2-2 | ecosystem: Host-associated > Plants > Roots > Rhizosphere > Soil ... | reverse complement strand
ATTCCTCGTCGTCGCCTCCGTGGACGAAGAGGACGGGGAGATCCTTCGCCCCGGCGAGGGCCTCGGCCGTGTCGAAGACGTGGTCGGCCGGGTGGAAGCCGAGGATCTCGCTGAGGCGCGCCTGCAGGCTCCCCACCTTGTCGGGCCCGATGAGGACGAGCGCCGCGATCCGCGGATCGCGCTCGCGGGCCCCCGCGACCCACGGGGCGAGATCGGCGCCGAACGAGTAGCCGGCGAGGATCACGCGCGCCGGTGCTTTCGCCTTCACCGCCGCCGCGAGCGCGTCGGCGAAGAGGGTCACGTCCTTCGCGAGCGCGGCCCGGTCGTCCTGCGCGGTGTGGAAGTAACGGAGGCAATCGACGCCGCCCACCGTGTAGCCGCGCGCGGCGAGCCGGCCGGCGAGCGCGTCGTCGAAACTCCGCCAGCCCCCCTCGCCGGAGAGGAGCAGGACCAGAGGCTTGTCCGAGGGCGCCGCCGCGTAGACGACGAGCGGCTGGCCGCCGCGACTCGTGACGACGTTCGTCGTGGACACCGCCGCGGCGAGGGCGAGGCCGAGCACGAGAAGGTTCTACCCCAAAGGCGTCAGAACCGCACGCTCACGGCCCGCGCCCGACCGACGGGAGCACGCGGAGCGCATCGACGCGGAACACCGCCTTGTCGCCCTCACCCCGCAGGTCGCCGTCCACCTCGACGTCGGCGGCGACCGCGTCCAGGAGCGCCTTCTTGCCGCCGGCGATCGCTCTCGCCTCGAGGGCGACGAGCCTGTACGTCCCGTCCGGCTCGCGCACGGCGAGCGCCTGTCCGATGCCCTTCTTGGCGCAGCGCTTGGCGCACGCGAGATCGTCGTCGGTGCCGTAGGAGACCTTCGCGCGGTCCGCCTCGTGCCAGCAGCCCGAGCACACGACCTGCCCCGTCAGCGTCGAGGCGAGGAGCGCGGATGCGGCGAGAAAGGCGAGCACGGGGAGCAATCGTACCCTACAATCTCCGTCCCTCGCGTTTTCCTCCCCGACCGAGGTGCCCTCTTGAGCCCGATCCTCTGGGTCCTCTTCGCCCTCCTCGTGCTCGGCATCCTGGCGTTCGACCTCGGCGTGCTCGCGCGGAAGGTGCACCTCCCGTCGCCGCGGGAAGCGCTGCTCCGGACGCTCTTCTTCGTCGCGCTCGCGCTCGCGTTCACGCCGGTCGTGTGGTGGCTCTACGAGCACCACGACTTCGGCGCGGGGACCGCGCAGGGGCTTGGGGGGAGCGAGGCGGTCGTCGCGTACCTCACCGCGTGGCTCCTCGAGCAGTCGCTCTCGCTCGACAACATCTTCGTGATGGCGCTCATCTTCAGCTACTTCCGGGTCCCGAAGGAGCTGCGGCAGCGCGTGCTGTTCTGGGGGATCCTGGGGGCGCTCGTGCTGCGCCTCGTCATGATCGTCGCGGGCGCGGCCGCGGTGCGGCGCTTCCACTGGATCATCTACGTCTTCGGCGCGCTCCTCATCGCGTCGGCGATCAAGATGCTCTTCACGTCCGAGGAGGGGCTCGACCCCGACAAGAACTGGTTCGTGCGCACGGCCCGGAGGTTCTTCCCGATCACGTCCGACTACCACCAGGAGCACTTCTTCTTTCGCCTGGCGGACGGGCGGTGGGCCGCGACGCCCCTGTTCCTGACGTTGCTGATGATCGAGAGCACCGACGTCATGTTCGCGATCGACTCGATCCCGGCTGCTTTCGCGGTGACGAGCGACCCGTTCCTCGTCTTCACGTCGAACGTCTTCGCGATCCTGGGCCTACGCTCGCTCTACTTCGCCCTCGAAGGGTTGATGGGGCGGTTCAAGTACCTCAAAGTGTCCCTGATGCTGGTCCTGATGTACGTCGGCGTGAAGATGCTCGTGTCGGGTTATTACGACATCTCCAACACGGTCTCGCTGCTCGTCATCGTGACGACCCTGGCGGTCGGCGTGTTCGCCTCGATGGCCCGCACCGAAGGGCCCGCGCCCGCGACCGGCCCGCGACGCCACGTGCGGCGCATCGTGATCCTCGTCGTCGGGGGGACCGTGATCCTCGTCGGTGTGGTCATGCTCGCGGCACCGGGGCCCGGACTCCTCACGATCTTCGCGGGGCTCACGATCCTCGCCGCGGAGTTCGCGTGGGCGCGGCGGTGGCTGAAGAAGACCAAGGACACCTTCGGCGATCTGAAGGCGAGGGTCACACGCCGGCCGAGATGACCGCGGGCGCGCGCGCCGGACCCACCGGCCGGGCCGCGAGGCGCCGGCGGAACGCGACGTGCCTCCGGCGCGTCCACGCGACGAGCGGCCGCCACGCGTGCCCGGTCAAGCGGTAACGGATCAGCGGATACCAGAACCGGTTCGACCTCTTGTAGAGGTAGGACATGGCGAGGTAGGGGAGTACCGCCGCAGGGTCGTCCGGGCGACGCCTCCAGATCGAGGCGTGGGAAAACAGGCGGCGGTAGCTCCAGGCGTAACCTTCGAACAGTTGCTCCGGCGTCATGTGCTTCGGCCGGAAGACGACGTGGGCGGTGTCGTAGCGGTCCCAGTCCTCGTGGAGGAGGCGGCCCGCCGCCTTCATCTGCGCGTGGAGCGGCGTCCCGGGATAAGGCGTCAGGATGTGGAAGGTGGCGCATTCCAGACGGTTCGACTCGATCCAGTCGCAGGTGCGCTCGAACACGTCGGCGCGGTCGTGGTCGAAGCCGAAGACGAAGCTCCCGTTCACCTGGATGCCGTTGTCGTGCAGCAGTCCGACCCGCCGTGCGTAGTCGTCCGGGCGCGGGCTCTTCTTGCGCGCGTCGAGGATGTTGTCGGGGTGGAGCGACTCGAACCCGACGAAGACGCCCGTGCACCCCGCGAGCGCCATCTCGCGCACGAGGTCCGGCCGATCCGTGACGTCGATCGAGACCGCGGCGCTCCAGATCTTCTTCAGGGGGGCGAGCTCCCGGCAGAGCCGCCGGAGGTAGTCCGGCTTCGAGCCGAGGTTGTTGTCGACGAAGACCGCGTAGGGCTGTCCGTCCGCCTCGAATTCCCTCGCGACCTGCGCGGGCTCGCGCATCTGGTAGGGGACGAAGAGGCCCTCGGTCGCGAGGTAACAGAACTCGCAGCGGTTGTGGCAGCCGCGGGTCGCGATGAGGCTCGTCGTGGTGAGGAACTGGCCGCGCGGCAGGATGTCGCGCCGCGGCGCCGGATCGTCGCGATACGCGGGCTCGCGGTAGCTGCCGTCGTAACGGGGCCGGAGTCTCCCCCCTTCGACGTCGCGCAGGATCCGTCCCCAGAGCTGCACGCCTTCGCCGACCGCGAGCGCATCGGCGTGCGGCGCGCATTCGTCCGGGCAGGAGAGGACGTGCAGGCCGCCGAGGACGATCTTGGCGCCACGCTCGCGGTACCAGCGCGCGAGCGCGAACGCGCGCTTGGCGAAGGTGAGATGCACGGAGATTCCGACGACTCGAGGGAAGGGGTCCTTGGGGGGAGGGCCCTGGAGGAGATTCTCGTCCCAGTACGCGACCGTCCAATCGGAGGGCGTCGAGGCGGCGATCGAGGTCAGCGCGAGCGTGGGCGTCAGAACGTGCTTCCCGAAGCTGGCGTGCGGGTCTTTCGGATAGAAGGGATTGATCAGGAGCGCGTGGCGCCGGCGCACCTCGCGCGGCCGAAAACCCTCGTCGAGCCGGGGCGGCTCGCGCATCGCGCGGGGGACGGTGGGGGCGTGCACGACGACAATCTTACGTCCGGCTTCTAATCTGTCAAGTACTTTTCAACGCAAAGTACGTGAGCTCGAACGTGCCCAAGCAGGGGTGTTGTTTTTCGAGCTCGGAGAAACGTTCCCAATTTGGGAACCGGTCAAAACGGCGCTTCTAGCCCCGCGGAAAGCCCGACTGCTCGCCGGTGACGAGGAACGTGTAGCGGTCGCCCGGCCCCCAGAAGGTGGGGCCGGTGCCGGCGGGCACGTGCAGCCCGCCGGCGCTCACGGACAGGTCGTCACGTTCTGCGACGCCTTGCAGGCCGCGGTGGAGACCGGCCGCTCGACCGCCGCCGAGGACTTCCCGTACGTGCCCTCGTCGGTGCCGGTCGCCGCGACGACGATGAAGTACGCCGCGTCGCCGACTTGCGCGTCGTCGATGGGAATCGAGAAGCTCGTGCCGGCGACGCCGCACGCGAGCGCGATGTCGTGCGAGTACAGGCCCGTCGCCTGGAGGGCGGCGAGATCGCCGCGGTAGACGCCGTACCCCGACGGCGAGCATCCGGAAGCGCCCCATGACAACGCGAGGTCGGTCCCGCTCTTCCCCACGCTGAGCGTTCCTGCGTCCCCGGGGAGCACCGCCGCGGGCGCGCAGACGTTGCAGATCGGCGCCGAGGATGTCGTCAGATCGAGCGACCACGAGTTCAACGTGCCCGTGTCCTGTCCGGCGGTGTCGGCGACTTGAAGCTGCCAAGTGCCCGCCGCCGGCTTGCCGTCCAGGACCGACAGCAGGCCCTCCGGCCTGAACGATCCGTTGAACGGAGCGGGTTGACCGACGACGGAGATCGCCGCCTCGTCGTCGAAGATCGTGTTCGTGAAGTTGTCGCCGCTCGACCCGTTGGCGGTCGATAGCTCCACGAGTGTCCCGTCGGGGTGCCGGAGATGGATGTTGACGTCGGCGTCATAGGTATGGGTGATGTTCAGGCGCACGTTGACATCCACCACGTTCCCCGACACGGCGACCACGTTGTTGGAATTGAAGGTTCCGAAATCCACGATCGACCGAGGCACGTCGGTCGACGCGTAGTTCGCCGTGCTCGACGTCGGGCTGCCCACAAGCTTCGTGTAGGGGCCGGTGAAACCGCCCGCCTGGGCAGCGTTGGCCTGGACCTGGAGGTCGAGGTTCGTCCCGCAGGTCATCGATGGACTGAGTTGGAAGTGAAAGTGGTCGGGGAGCGTCAAGGCGCTGTTCCCCGGACCGAGGTCCGGCCACGCCGCGGCGGGATCGTTCACGGTCACGCCGGGCGTCGTGGACGAGAGCGTCCCCCCGATGCCGGTGAGCGAAGTGTTGCTGTCATTCTTGAGCGTCACCTGCATCGTTACCGATTCGCCCGGCTCCACGACACCGTTGCCGCTCCCGGGGCCTCCCGTGGCACAGAAGTCGGTGTACGTGACGGTGGTCGGCGTGGCGTGGTAGACGGTCGGCGTCGCGTTTGAGCAGTTGCTCTCGGCGGAGACGCAGAACCCGTCGGGGTCCACCGCCTCGACCTTGTAGGCGTACGAGCCGGGGGTGGCGATCGGGTCCGTGTAAGCCGTGCCGGCGGTAGTGCCGACCGAGACGAAATTGCCGCCGCACCCGTTCATGCCGCGATAGACCCGGTAGCTCGCCGCCCCCGGGACCGCGGCCCATGAGACGTCCACCTGGTTGATGCCTCCCGTGGCGGAGATCGAGGGCGCGACGCCGGCCGCGAAGCACGAGTTCAGGGGGATCGCCATCGCGGAGATCGTCGCGAGCGCGGTCTTGGCGATCGCGAACGCGTACGACGGGTGCATGTTGCCGGCGATCGTGTCGTTGTTCGTGTGATAGAAGGGGTTCGGCTCGGCGCCGACACACCCGCCCGGCTGGGCGTCGTTGAAGTAGTTCTCCGCGATCTCGATCGCGCCGACGCCGACGTTCCAGAACGAAGCGTGATCGGACCGGTTCGTCGCCGTCGACGTCAGGAAGTCGCGCGTGAGGCCGGTCGCGTAGCTCGTGATGCTCGCGTTCATGCAGTTCGCGACGTCGATCGACGCGGGAAGCGTGCCGGCGTGGATCTCGAAACACTTGTCGTTGTTCGCGTCGTACCCGAACATGTCGAGGTTCAGCACGCCGACCATGTTCGCGGTCGGATGGTCCGCGACGTACGCGGCGCTTCCGAACAGGCCCTGCTCCTCGCCCGTGAACCAGATGAGCTTGATCGTCCGCGTGAAGCGGTACTGGCGCAGGATGCGCGCGGCCTCGAAGAGCGTAGCGCTGCCGGTGCCGTTGTCGTTGCCTCCCGGCGCCGAGGTCGAGGAATTGCCGGTCTGCCAGATCGAGTCGAAGTGCGCGGTGAGGTAGACCTCGTTCGCCGACTGCCCGGGGATGGTCACGATGATGTTCTTGCCGCCGCCTCCGGAGGTGAAGGGATCCTCCTCGAAGCGCGCCCCGGCGAAGTTCCACGCCTGGACCTGCTGCTTGAGGAAGTCGAACGCCTTCGCGTTCGCCGCGCCCGAGAACAGCGCCGACGTGAAGCGTGTCGCGACCGTGTAGTTCGTCCCGCCGACGTCGATCGGCTCGACGCCCGAGATCTTCTCGTCCCAGTCCAGCCACTGCGCCTGGGAGGTCTTGCCGAGGATCTCGGTGATGAGAGGCTTGGGCGTGCAGTCGTAGGGCACTTTCTCGGCGGCGTTGCCCCACCCGTTCGGCGTGTGCCACAGGCGCACCGCGTGCTGCCCCGCGAGCGTCCACTTGACCGCCTCGTCGTCGTTCATCTCGACGATGACGTTGAGCCCCGAGCGGTAGAGCGGCGCCCAGCTCCCCGGCGGCTCCTCGCCCGGGTGGAGCTCGAACAGGTAGAACGTGTCGGCGTCATCGACCTGGCGCCGGATGATCTGGAAGGGGATGCCGTCGGCGAGCGCCTGGATCTGCGCGGCCTCGTCCCACTCGGCCAGGAAGAACGCGGACGCCTTGAAGGTCACCGGGATCGCCTTCCCGATGAGCGCCGCCTGCGCGGACTGCGGGATCACGACGAGGTCTCGGGACGCCGGCGCGGCGAGCGCCGCCCCCACCCCGCAAGCGACGAACGCAACGATCCCCGCGATCTTCTGAATCCGAAGCATGCAGTCCCCCTCCCGGACGGAAACGCCCGCGAGAGTATACGGGCGGAATCGCTATGATGGGGAGCGAGATGGGCACGGACTTCGAGGAAACTCGCGAGTTCGACTCCGCTTCGATTCCGAGGCTCGGTCCCGGGACCGTCCTGAACGGACGTTACCGGTTGGACTCGGAGCTGGGCCGCGGGGCGATGGGGGTCGTGTTTCGCGCGACGGATCTGACGCTCCGCCGGGAGGTCGCTGTGAAGGCGCTCCCCGAGGCCTCCGGCTCGGTCGAAGCGCGCGAGCGGCTGTTCCGCGAGGCGCGCGCGGCCGCGGCCCTCAACCATCCGCGCATCGTCGCCGTCCACGACGTCGGCGAGTTCTCCGGGATGCCCTTCTTCGTCATGGAGCTGATCGAAGGCGAGAGCCTCGGTCGCGCCAAGCCGAAGGACACCGCCGAGATCGTCGCCATCGCGCGGCAGATCCTCGACGCGCTCGAGCACGCCCACCGCCACGGGGTCGTGCATCGCGACCTCAAGCCCGAAAACGTCCTGCTCTCCCTCGGCCGGCGCGTGAAGCTCGCCGATCTCGGCCTGGCGGCGGCACCCTCGGGATCCCAGCGGATCACGGGCGCGGGCGCGATCGTCGGGACCGCGGCGTACATGGCGCCGGAGCAGGCGCTCGGGCAGACGGTGGACGGCCGCGCGGACCTGTACGCGCTGGGCGTCATGCTCTACGAGCTGACGACGGGGCGCCTGCCGTTCCTCGGCGACCATCCCTTGGCCGTCGTCTCGCAGCACGTGCACGCGCCGGTCGTCCCCCCGCGGGCGCTCTCCTCGAGCATCTCGCCCGCGATCGACGCGGTGATCCTGAAGCTCCTCGCGAAGGATCCGGCCAACCGGTTCGCGACCGCGTCCGACGTCTCCGCCGCGCTCGAGCAGGCGCTCGAGTCGCCCGAGGCCGGCGCGGACGACCGGGGCGCCGCGGCGGTCGTGTTGCTCAATGCGCTCTCGCGCGGCCGCCTCGTCGGCCGCGACGCCGAGCTGGCCGAGGCCCGAGAGATCTGGCGGCGCGCGCGGGAGGGGACCGGCCACTTCCTGCTCGTGTCGGGAGAGCCCGGGTCGGGCAAGACCCGCTTCGCGCGGGAGGTGCTGATCCAAGCGGCGGTGGACGGCGCCTGCGTCCTGACCGGCGCGTGCTACGAGTACGAGGCCGCGACACCGTACCTCCCGTTCGCCGAGGCGTTCCGCAAGTGGGTGACCGAGCAGCGCGACGACGCGGCGCTGAAGGCGGCGCTCGGAGAGTCGGCGCCGCGACTTGCGAAGCTCGCCCCGGAGATCGAGGCGCGCCTCGGACCGTTCGCGGAGCGTCACGAGCTGTCCCCGCACGAGGAGCGGCTCCTGTTCTTCGACGCGGTCGTGCAGACGCTGCGCACCGCCGCCCGCGCGCGCGCCGCGGTCGTCTACGTGGACGACCTGCACTGGGCGGACAGCGCGTCGCTCCAGCTCCTGGCCCACCTCCTCCGGGCGCTGCGCGAGGAGCGCGTGCTGTTCCTCGCGTCGTACCGCGAAATCGAGCTCGACCGCGCGCACCCGCTGTCGAAGGCGCTCGTGGAGTGGAACCGCGAGCGGTTCACGACGCGCCTCCTGCTGAAGCGGTTCGACGCCGAGGGGACGCGCGCGCAGCTCTCGACGCTCCTGGGCCAGCCGATCGGTCCCGACTTCGCGGGGGCCGTCCACCGCGAGACGGAAGGGAACCCGTTCTTCGTCGAGGAAGTCCTCAAGGCCCTGATCGAGCAGGGCGCGATGCGCCGCGAAGGGGGGCGCTGGGAACGCTGCGAGATCGGCGAGCTCGCGATCCCTCAGAGCGTGAAGGCGGCGATCGGGCACCGGCTCGACCGGGTGAAGCCCGAGTCGAACGAGGTCCTGCGGGCGGCGGCCGTCCTCGGGAAGACCTTCGCCTTCCAGGATCTCGCGGCGGTCGCGGGGGACCGTGGGGAGGACGCGCTGCTCGACGCGCTCGACGAGGCGGTCGCCGCGCAGCTCATCGTCGTGGGCCGCGACGAATCGTTCGCCTTCACGCACGACAAGATCCGCGAGGTCCTCTACGAGGAGCTGAACCCGATCCGCAGGCGCCGTCTGCACCTGCGCACCGCCGAGGGGCTCGAGAAGCCGCGGGAGGGGCGCGCGGTCCCGGTCGAAAAGCTCGCGCACCACTACATCGAGGCGGGGGAGCACGAGCGCGGCCTGTTCTGGGCGCGAAAAGCCGGCGCCGAGGCCGAGCGCCTGTTCGCCTACGACGAGGCGATCGACGCGTACGGGCGCGCGATCGAGTGCGCGCAGGCGCTTTCGCGGGAGGACGAGGAGTGCGCGCTCGAGGAGGCGATCGGGCGCACGCGCGCGGTCATGGGGAACCTCATCGCGGCGCTCGCCAACTTCGATCGCGCGCTCGCGCTGACGCGCGACCCGGCGGTCCGCGGCCGGCTGCAAGCCCTCGCCGCGAACTCCCTGGTGACGCTCGGCGATCCCCGCGGCCTCGAATATGCCCGGGCATCGCTCGAGGTCCTCGATCCGGTGACGCAGCCGTTCGAGACGGCGTACTCGATGGGCATCCAGGGGAGGTTCCACCACCTGGCCGGACGGCATCGGGAAGCGGCGAAGCTCCTGGAGACCGCCGTCGCGTGCGCCGAGGCCGCCGTGAAGCCGGGCCTCTCCACGTTCCAGGCCTCGACCCTCGCGTCGCTGTACGGGTATCTCTCCGGCGCCTACCAGCACCTCGCGCTCTTCGACGACGCCGACCGTTGGGCGCGGCGCTCGATCGCGTACGGCCGCGCGCACAACGTGCCGCTCGCGGAGGCGATCGGCTACGAGTTCCTGGGAGAGAACGCGGTCGGCAGCGGCAAGTGGCGCGAGGGGTTGGAATACGCCCTTCGGGAGCGCGAGATCGCGGACCGCCTGCACTCACGCGAGCGCCACGCCTGGTCGCATCTCTACGCCGGCGATTGTGCACGCCACCTCGGCGAGACCGCGCGCTCCGAGGAGGAGTATCGAGTCGGAATCGAGTTGGCCACAGCGGCCGGAGAGCGCCGCCTGGGGCTTCTCCTGTCCGCCGGCTGGGTCCACCTCCTCGCCGACATGGGGCGGCTCGACGAGGCGCTCGAGGAGGGGCGGCAGGTCGTCATCCGCGCCGACGCGCTGAACCTCCTCTTTCTGCGCACCGAGGCGCGCCGCGCGAAGGGATACGCCCACTATCGTCGCGGGGAGATGGACGACGCGATCCGCCTCTTCGACGAGGTCTTGGACCTGACGCGCGGCATGGACCCGAAGGTGTCCCGCCTCCACATGGGATCGCCCCACGTCGAGGCGCTTCGCGCCGCCGGGAGGAAGGAAGAGGCGGACACCGTGCTCGCCGAATACACCGCGATGGTCCGCGAGTGCCAGTCTCCCTACGCGACGGCCGTCGTCGAGCGCCTCGCGCGCTAGCGCGTCCAGCGCGCGCTGCTGCGCGCCTGCCGCGGCTCCTCGTCGAACCCTCCCCAACGCGCCAACGGCGGCCGTACTCTCGACGCAGAGAGAGAAGAGGGCTCACGCCATGCGAGGACTCGTTCTCGCCCCGCTCCTCACGCTGGTGTCGATCAATCCCGGTTGGTCGTGTCCGGTGCCCACGCCCTGTTTGAGGCTCGGATGCACGCGAGACAGCCTCGCGCGGTCCGAGGTCCTCGTCGTGGCGAAGTTCGAGCGCATCGATCGACCGTTCCGTTGGATGCGCGCTGCGCGGGAGTGGGCGTTCGTCTTGACCGGATTCCGATCGCTCCTACCCGAGACGGTCGCACCGATGCGCATCACGCTCGGGGAGGCGAGATCCATCAAGGGCGAACCGTCACCGGGGGAGACGCTGGAGCTTCCGATCGAACCGTACGCAGGTTGCGGCGGTCCGTCGGTTCCGAGCATGGATCGGTGGTACCTGGTGGGCTACAGGCGTTCGGCCGGTGAAGCCACGATCACGGACTTGGAGGAGATCGGAGTCGACCTGGACGCCGACGACATCGTGCGCGCCATCAAGGACGACTTGGGCTGCCCGCGTCACCTCCCCATCGCGCTCGGCCTCAGTTCCGGCTGACGTCCGGGGCCTTCGACGGCTCCTTCGGCTGCGATCCGAAGCGCGCCAGGTACGGCATGAGCGGCGTCACCTGGAACGGCATCTTCTCGCGCGCCGACAGCAGCGTCACCCGCGCCGACGGCATGAGCTCGACGTGCGCGGTCCACGGATCGACCTTGACGCGCCCGCCCAAGGGGAGGGCCGAGGTCTGCTGCACCGACGTGAGGTCGAGCGCGGGTGCTTTCTGGACGATCGGCGCCATCTTGTAGAGCTGGTTGCCGAAGTGCGGCCGGATGAGCGCGCGCAGCGCGATCGACCGCGCGTCGAGCGCCTTCAAGAAGAGGCCGGCGCTCGCGAGCTTGTCCTTGTACGGCGACTTGGCGAGCAGCTCGACCGCTTTCGCGTCCGCCTGCGCCTCCTCGGTGGGGTCGCGCTGGAAATCGAACTGCTGCAGGGCGTCGCGGTCGCCGACGAGCACGCGGTCCGTGAAGGCGAAGCGCGTGTCGAGATCGTGCCCGGAGATCACGTGCCCCAGCTCGTGCGCGAGGACCATCGCGAGGCTGGCCTCGTCGGGGAGGACGTCGATGAGGCCGCGGGAGAGCACGATCGTGTGCCCGACCGTGAACGATTCGAGCGGGGTCGTCAGCAGGACGCGGCACTTCACCGGAGGCTGGATGTCGAGCTCGCTGGTGATCTCGAGGTTCGTGACGACCGTCTCGAGCACGTCGTCGAGCTTGCCGTCGGGTGCCAAGAGCCCGGAGCGCTCCAGGCGCCGGATGACGTTGTCCTCCGCCTCGGCCTCCCACGCCCGCGCGCTCTCGACCGGCGACACGTGGCCCGACGCCTCGCTGCGATCCTTCGTGTCCGCGGTCTCGACGACGACCTTGGTGAACTCGTCCTCGGTCTCGCGGCCGGGGAGGCGGTAGCCCCACACGCGGATCTGGCCCTTGTGCACGAGGTTGAGCTGCTTCGACGCCTTGTCCGCCTCCTCGGTGTACACGTACGCGGGGAGCCAGAGCCCCTCGGCGAGGTTCATCCGCCAGCTGTCGAAGTGGAAGTTGGCGGCGAGCTCGGAGGCGTAGATCCCGTTGTAGCGGACGATGCGGTTCCCCTGGTCCTCGATCCAGATGCGGCCGGTGAACCGCCCGGGGCGGTACGTGTTGATCGGCTTGCTCGTCTTCGGCGTGACGTCGAAGACGTAGGTCCGCACGTCGCCCAGGAATTCCGCGCGCAGGAAGTCGAAGTCGTAGACGTCGCGGCCGAACGCACCCCGGTCGAGGATGAGCATCCTGGCGAAGTCCTCGGGCTTGAACACGGCCGAGTGGAAGTCCTCGAGGAGGGAGAGCGCCTTCTTCGGCTGCTTCTTCGCCTGCTTCGGGGCGGGC
>Ga0068859_100006065_pt1 | contig 12269 bp, 9 predicted proteins | sample KBSSwiS22_FD_66585 | JGI IMG/M metagenome (GOLD analysis project Ga0068859, IMG submission 66585) | Switchgrass rhizosphere microbial communities from Kellogg Biological Station, Michigan, USA - KBS Switchgrass S2-2 | ecosystem: Host-associated > Plants > Roots > Rhizosphere > Soil ... | reverse complement strand
ACGGGCCGAAGCTACGATCTGTACGTCCGCAAGCCCGTCGACTATGACAAGAATAAACAGCAGAAGTATCCGGTTCTCTATCTGCTCGACGGCCAATGGGATTTCAAGTTGCTCGATTCGGTGATCGGGGGTCTGCTGTCCGACAAGGCGATGCCGGACATACTGGTTGTTGGCATTGCCTATTCCGGTGAGCGCCCCGACTACAATGCGCTGCGGGCGATGGACTACACGCCGGTACCGGGCGACGCAAAGGGGTCGGGAGAGGGTCCGAAATTCCTGAGCTTCCTGAAGTCCGAGTTGATTCCTCTCATCGAAGCGAACTACCGTGCGGACCCCGCGCGGCGCATTCTCGGGGGGCACTCTTTTGGCGGGTTGTTTACGCTCTATGCGATGTTTACCGACTCCTCGCTGTTTTGGGGATACCTCGCCGGTAGCCCGGACATTGAGTTTGCGGATCATTTCATCGTCAAACAGGAAGAGGAGTTTGCCAAAACCCACAAGGACCTGCCGGTCAGAATATTTTTCGCAGCCGGAGGCGATGAGTCGCCCCTCGCGCCCCGAATCGCTTTTGTGCGGACCTTGGCAGGCCGCAATTACAACGGCTTGCATTGGGATGGGCGCGTGATCGAGGGGGAAAATCATGCGAGCGCGAAACCCGAATTCTACAGTCTCGGGTTGCGGTTTCTGTTCGGCAACGGATGAGCATTCGAGCGCCCTGGAGGACGCTATCGGGCGACCTTACGGTGCTACTGGTTCGCGTAAGCCTTGATGAGTCGATACAGAAACGTCCGCCCTTCGTAAACGGATTGGACGCGGATACGTTCGTTGAGTCCGTGAATGTTGCCGCCATCGGGGTCGGTGAACAGGCCGGTTATACCGTAGGTTGGAATCCCCGCGGGGTTCATGAACTGGGCGTCCGAGGCACCAGGTTCGAGTGCCGTCACTACGGGCACGCCCGGCCACAATTGGTGCGCCACGGCTTCAACTGGCTTCATGATCTTTGGAGTTAAAGGTGTCGGCTGAGCTAGTGGTCCGCGAATCTCTGGGATGCTGACGGTGACTGCGGGGTCTGCGGCAATTTTCACTAGTTGGGCTTGAACTTCCTCGCGCGTCACTCCGGGCATTATCCGACAGTTGATATTTGCCAGAGCTCTCTGAGGGAGCGCGTTCGTTGCGTGCCCGGCGGACAGCATCGTCGCGACACAGGTGGTCCGCAACATGGCATGCCAATTGCGGTCCTTATCGAGGACGGACACCGCAGTTGAATCGTCGGCGTTCTTCACGACGGCTGCCATTGCGGCGCCGTTGTCGCCACCGATAATTTTGGACATGCCGGAGAAGTAGCCTCGGTTGGCGTCATTGAGCTGCACCGGGAATTCATAGTGGCTGACCCGGTCCACCGCGCGTACCAGATGATAGATTGCGTTGTCCGGAATAGGGCGGGAGCTGTGACCGCCTGCGTTGGTCACTTCGAAAACGTAGTTCTGGGATACTTTCTCGGCCGCGAGCACCTCCAGTGCGATTCGATGACCCTGTGCATCGAGATCGCCGTCGACGCCCTCGGTTACTGCGAAATCGGCATCTATCGCATCACGTTCATTCGCAACCAGCCAACCGGCGCCGTTCAGCGCATTGCTGGTCTCCTCGCCGCAAGTGAGCGCCAATTTGATTGTACGTTTGGGTTTGAAGTTCTCTTCGCGAAAGCGCACGAGGTTGTCCACCCAGATGGCAGCCTGGGCCTTCATGTCGCTCGCTCCGCGGGCGTAAAAATAGCCACCTTCCTCAACGAGAGTAAACGGGTCGCGCTGCCAGTCCTCGCGCTTCGCCTCTACGACATCCAAATGGGCGAGCATCAGGACCCCCTTGGCCTTGCTGTCCGAGCCGTGCAAGGTGGCCAACAGTCCACCTTCCTTGGGGTGTCCTTCCGGCACGAAAATGCGCACATCCGAATCAGGATACCCGGCAGCCTGGAGGCGTGCCGCCATACGCTTTGCCGCAAGCGTACAATCTCCCGCGGACAGGGTCGTGTTGGTCTCGACGAGCTCTTTGAATGTTTCGCGGAATCGTTCTATTCCGTCGTCGTTGCTTTTACCGTGGCATACAACGGTGGCAACGAGGGCGACGATCGCAGGTAGGGTTAGGTTCTTCAAGTTGCGCTCTTTATTTGGAATTTTGCCGCGGTCCCGACTATACATGATGGGCGAGCGGGGTTACACGGAAAGGGTTACTGCCGCGCCTGTAACTTAGAATTGGAGCCGTAGCGTGGCGCCGTATGTGCGCGGATCTCCGACCAGACCGGCCACGTAGCCGGCGGCGAACACGCCTCCGACAGAGAGCGAGGCGAAGTAGTCCTTGTCGAAGGCATTCCTCACCCACACCGAGACCCGCCAGCGATCTGAGGTGGAGCCTACACTTACGTGCAGGTTCACAAGGCCGTAGCCATTGATGAGCGAGTAAGCCGAGTCATCGGACGTGTAGTAACTGCTTGATCGGAAGGTGTACTCAATCCCACCGCCGCCCAGTAGCCTTCCAGTCAAGCGACGAACGTACTCGCTGCGCACATCGCCTGACCAACGGGGCGCGCCAGAGATTGGTTTGCCGGTGAGATCGCAGCTTGTCGCAATACCGGTCCATTCCGTGCCGCAGGGAGCGCTATCGAACGAGGTGTAAGTGGCGTCGTCGTAAGCGACGGCGGTATCAAGGTGCAATCCGTCGAGAACCGCCCAACGTACTTCGACCTCAGCGCCACGCGTGCGTGCGGATTTTGCAGTGGCTAGATACGAAGCGCCCAGCACTCGATCCCGCACGGTGGTTTGGTAATTTGTGATGTTCGCCCAGAACAGATTGCCGTTGATCTCCAGGCGCTGACTCAAAAAGAGGCCCTTCGCGCCGAGTTCGATATTCTTGACTACTTCGGGTTTTATGACCGGGCTTACGGCCGGCGGTAAGATGCTGGTGTTCAGACCAGCGGCCTTCACGCCGCGAGAGAAAGAACTATATAGCAGCAGGCCGTCGGCCGGCCTGTAGCTGACGGAAAGCGAGCCCGACAGCGTGTTTCCGGACAAACTGGTATGGGCTACCGCATCAGCTGGGGCTAGTTGATTGCGCGCAGCCGTGATCGCAGCGATGTAGGGATCGGCCGGATTGAGTACGGAGCCGCCGCTGCGCCCGCGACTGACCACGGCCGCTTTGTGGTCCCAGTTGCTACGCGCTCCGCCGGTCAGATCCCATTTGTCGTCCACATGCCATGCGATCTGGCCGAACACCGCGTTGCTATCGGTATCCGCCTGCGCATGGGTATAACTCGTGAGACCCGTGAGGGCATATGCCGGTAGTATCAGTGTGGGTTGGGAATAGAATTTGGCCGCATCGAGACCATAGGTCGCTCCCGCAATGGTGGCTGTCTCGAGTCGCTGCCCGTAGAGAAAACCCCCGGCGACGAAATCGATGCTGCGGTGGATAGGCGAGGCGATGCGGACTTCCTGGGACAGCTGCCGGTTCCAGATGTTGCTGCCGCCGGTGCGCTGGATATCGAGCGGTAGATAGTCCATGTCATTGCTGGGGAAAAATTCCCAGCGGCGCCAGGCCGAAATGGATGTGAGTGTGTATCCGGCGAAGTTCCAATTGCCTTCCAGGGATGCCCCTGCATTGGTCGTTTCGATCGCCGCCCGCTGATCTATATTCGCCTGGCGTGCGAAGGGCACGAAAATGGGTGTGTAGCCGAAGCGCGCGGTACGTACCAGAATGTTGTTGGGCCGTGTGCTGCCATTCGCAAGGATAAGGCCGGGATCGACCAGTCCCTGCGCGCCTGAATTCTCCTGCTGGTGACTGAAGTCTGCGATAAGACGCAGATTGGTTGCATCGCCAGGCTGGAAATAGAGCTGAGCACGCGTACCGACCTTGTTTTGATTGTTGAGAGCCAAACCCGTACGGATGTTCTCGATGGTACCGTCGCGGCCAGTATAAAAGGCGGATACGCGGGCGCAGAGCGTTGAACTCAAGGGCCCGGTGACACTGCCGCGCGTCTGAGTCAAGCCAAAATTCCCGGTGGAGAATTCGACATCGGAACTGAACGTCCGTTCGGGTTTGCGAGTGGTGATGTTGAGGGCACCGGCTGTCGTGTTCCTGCCGAACAGAGTGCCTTGCGGTCCGCGCAGCACGGTAAGCTGCTCGATGTCGTACAGGTCGGAGGTCAGCATGCCTGGACGAGAAATGTAAACACCGTCGAGGTATAGGCCGACGCTGGTCTCCAGTCCTTCGCTCGCCGGGTTGCTGCCCAAACCGCGTATCGCGAAGGCGGTTTGTCGAGGATTGACGAATTGCAACTGCATGTTTGGAATGGATTGCACGATCTCGGTCGGAAGATAGGAGTGACTGCGCTGCAGCTCCTTGCCGCTCAACGTGATGATTGAAATCGGTACGTCCTGGGATCTTTCGGCGCGTTTGCGGGCGGTCACGACAATGATGTCAAGTTCCCGTGCAGGACTGTTGATGACTTCGGCGTTGAGTTGTGCAGCGGGGGCGAGGGTCGAGCCGCTGATGACGGCGAGAGCGAAGAACACGGCCGCATGAGGGCCATATCGCTCGACGAGGTGGGGACTCGAGCGCTCCGATCCGGGAGACCCGGTCATTACTTCGCCAGTGGCCGTTTCCAAAGACCCACCCGATCCACGATTGCCGCAAAACGGGGATCGTCGTGCAGCCCGTCGAAGGTGGGATTCTGCGCCAGGAAGCCCAGCGTCGATGCACGCTGCTGCAAGGCGCGATCCAACCACACCAGCGCATTTTCGGTGTCGCCGAGGCCGGCGTAGATGGAGGCGATATCCCCAGCGGGTACGTAGCGCTGGGTCGACAGCTTTATTACCCGATCGAGTTCGGCCAGCGCTTCTGCGCGCCGCCCGGATAATGCGAGCGCCTGGCCAACGTCTCCAAAGCTTCCCGGCGTGGGCCCACGAATTTTCGCAAATTCCGCCAGAGCGAGATCGTAACGGCCCGTGTGCAGATATATCCGGCCGAGGAGAGCGTGTGCGATGCCCGGACGGTCATCGAGTGCGAGACTCTCGGTGACCTGCTCAATTGCCTCGTCGTAGCGACGCGCAAAATACAGCAAGGAGCCGGCGCGCGTCTTAGCTACCGTCAGCAACGGCTCGAGTTGCTCCGCTTGTTTCAGCTCTTCGAGGCCACGATCGAGCTCGCCGCGCATGCCGAGCAAGACGCCCCAATGCAGATGCGGCTCAGAGAGCGAAGGATTGAGGGCAATGGCGCGGGCGAAGTCCGCCTCGGCGCCGGTCCAATCGCGGTCGTACTGCAGCTTTATTTGTCCGAGCGTAGCGTAGGCGCCTGCAAGCCGCGGCTCAATCCGCAGTGCCGTCAATACGGCGTCGCGCGCGCGCGGCAATGTTTCAACGGGCGGCCGCATCCCAAAGACGCCTAGAGTCATGTAGCAATCGGCAAGGCCCACATGCGCCAGCGCGAATTTCGGATCGCGCTCGATAGCCTTCTCAAAATAACCGATCGCCAACAGCAGACTGGGCTCAGTGGATCGAGCCAACGCGTAGCGGCCACTGGCGTAGAGCAGATAGGCCGTGGAATCCTTCGTGCCGCCCATCGCACGCGATGGCACGTTCGCAGCGCCGGATCGCGCTGACAGTGTCTCGGCAACTTTTGCAGATATCTGTTCCTGAACGCCGAAGATGCCGACTACATTCCCATCGAACTGATGCGCCCATAGCTGGCGGCCATCGGCGACACGCAACAACCGCACGGACACGCGCAGGCGCTCGCCATGGTGTTGCAAGGAACCGTCAAGCACGGACTCTGCATGGAGCGCGCGGCCGGCCGCAAGCGGATCCTGCTCGATTGAGCCGTAGCGGCGAACCGAGCTCAGGGGCTGAATCGTCAACCCGGCATGGGCGCCGAGGCTCGCGATCATCGATTCGGTCATGCCGAGCTCGAGGGATTCGTCGCGCTCGGTAGGCAGCAGCGGTTTGAAGGGAAGTACCGCGACAATATGAATTGCGGGCGATGCGGAGTGTCCGTCGCGGCCCCGCTGGACAAGAAAGGTCCCGATCGCAACTAACACCGCCAACGCCGCCGCGCTCATCCACAGCGGACGCAGGGATCGGTTTGAGTCCGCCGCAACCGGTCCGGCCGGCGTCGCGGTAACGGCGGTTGCCGCGGGCGCCGCTGGCGCGGTGCGTTCGGTGACCTCGCCCACGAACCGATAGCCCTTGCGCGGCACGGTGGCTATGTACCGATTTTCTGCCCGCGTCTCCCCGAGAACCTGCCGTAAGGTCGAAACGTTCTGGGTGAGGCTGTTTTCTTCGACGACCACGCCGGGCCAGATCGCACCCAGGAGCGTGTCTTTGTCGAGCGTCTCGCCACGATGCTCGATCAAATGGAGCAGGGTGTCGAAAGCCTTTGCGGTCAGTGCAATCGGCTCGCAGCTATCCCTCCGCAACAATCGCCGTTGGCCGCTCTCGAGAATGAAGTCGCCGAACTCGTAAACGGTGCGTTTATCGGCATCCATACGGCCATTCAGAAAACATCAGTGTTTTTCAGCTGTTCGCCAAGGACTTTCGCGCAATGCGAGCCAAGAGTCACGCCCGAACGCCGGGCAATGGGTCGCTCGGGGTCAAACCGGACTTCAAGTAGGAGCGATCATGACAGTCTTAAAGGTCTCATTGTCGATCGGCGCGCTGATGCTGGTGACTGCGGGCTCAAACCCGATCGCCGTTGCCCAGGATCGGGCACGGGGTGGCGATACGTTCAAATCGATGGACGATGACGATTGTGGCGGGGAACGTTGCATTGCCGTCTTCCGCGGTCTGTTTGACTTTGTCGACCGACGGCTGCACGGGCTTCAGGGCAATGGCCGATCCTGCGCCGATTGCCACATGCCGAGTGACAGTTTCCAGTTGTCCCCCGCTAATGTCGAAGCGCGGTTTCAAAATCTGCAAAGGCGGCGGGTAACAAACAGGCGTGCCGACGATCCGCTGTTCCGCCCAGTGGACGCCAATGACTACCGCATCAATGGCGATAGCGCCAGCGACTTCAGTAACTTACGCGAGAACGCCCTGATCCGCATTACCTTTCCGCTACCGCCAAACATCCGTCTGATCGACCCGGCGACCAATCAACCGTCGAGTGCGACATCGGTGGACGTCTGGCGAATGGTGCCAACGGTCAACAACGTAAAACTCACCGGGCCAGACGGCCAGAACCCCTGGACGCGTGGTCCCAACCCCTCCGGCGGGTATCAGCTGGATGGACGCTTTGGCACGCTTCAGGAGCAAGCCCTTGCTGCGCTGACCGCTCACGCCGAGATTCATATTGCACCGCAGCATGGAATGTTGGATGACCTGAGCGCCTTTCAAAACGTGCTGTTCTCCTCGCCCGGTGTACGCGCCTTGTCCAATGCCGTTAGCGCTGGTGTGACGCCGTTGCCTGATGCGGATCCACCCCTCAATGAGGTCGAGCAGGCAGGCAAGGCGGTCTTCACTCGAGCCTGCGGCCAGTGTCACGGCGGTCCGGGGCAGTCGACACCACAAGCGCCCGTGATTCGTTACCACGACATCAGCACAGACTGTCCCCGTCCGGTCGACCCAGGCCCAACACCGCGATTTGTATTCAAGCCCTGTCCTGCAAGCCTGTCCCGCAACGCACGTACGTATTTGATCAAGTTGCCCAATGGGGCGACCTTGCCCGACGGGACTGACACCATTCGGCGCACGAGCTCCGATCCGGGTCGCGCACTGCTGACCGGTTTTGCCGGGGTCGGCCTGCCGGCCACCGACGATTGGAACAAGTTCGATATACCCAGTCTACGCGGCATCGGCAAGACCGCGCCCTATTTCCACAACAACAGCGCCGCCACTCTGGAAGAAGTCGTGGATAACTACACCGCGTTTTTTAAACGGGTGCAGACCAACCTGGTGCCCAACGCCAAGCTCCCACCGGCCATTTCCACTGATGGCGTGCACGTTGACCGCCCGCCGGCACCTGAAGAAATAGCGGCGCTACTGGCTTACCTGCGAAAACTTTAGATTGATGTCAGCATGAAGAAACCCGGCCGATGGACTCTTGCTGTCGCGGTGCTGGCGATTTCCGGTTGGGCGTGGCTGTGCATCCCACCGGACCCTGCGCCTACCGCGATCAGCAAGCCATCGGCGACGGCTGTCTGGCCGCCTCCCGGCTCCGCCGGTACCCGCGTCACCGGGGCTCGCCGCACCGACACGGCACGCGCGCTTGCCAACGGACAAGCCAACAAGAAGGATTGGGTGGCGCAGTTTCATGCAGTGGGATCTAACTATTTTGAATTCGTGACGGCGGCCGCACAGGCAGCATACGACGGTGATGGCGCTGCGCAGTATTACATCGGCCGTGCGCTGGCCCGATGTGAGGAGACGAATGCCCTCTACCGGGATGCCGACAGCGCCGATCAGGCCGTGTCGCACTTGGCCAAGTTCCCCGAGTTCCTCCAACTCGAACACCGGGAGTATTTGAACTGCGGCAGATTCCGCAGCGAAAATCCGTTCAAGGATCTGCCTGAGCGCACGGGAGGCTATCCGGCCGATTACTGGCGATCGCGTGCACTCCAGACCCGGTACCCCGTTGCCATGGTGGCGGCCGCCTTGGACTCGCCAGGTCAATACACGCCGCAGACGATCGCAACCGCACTTGCCACGGGAAATACCGACGCCATGCTGCTCTTTGGCTGGTCGCAAATCACAGCCGCCAAGGCAACCGAGTCCGCCCCGATCATGGCCGCGGCATGGGTCTTGGCCGCGTGCCGCAGCGGCGCCAACTGTGGGCCCACGAACGATGTGCTGCCCTTAGCCCCCTGCAGTGCGGGTATCGAACTCGGCTGCACGGAGCTTTATACGGCTGTCGACGAGTTGACGGCCACCTTAGGGTCGCAAGACCTGGGCGAAGCGAATCTGCTTGCACAGGATATCGAGCGAAGCATGGAATATCGCGACCCGGGGCGGCTGATGAAATATCTTCCGTTCTGATGAGCGGGTACCGGGGTGACCGAAAGCACATCGAGGACTGGCATTTCAGGCGTTACCGCGCGCGGAATGTGTGGAGTGGCATCTGTTATCCCACTGACGATGATGGCAATGCAGCTTTTCTCGGACCGACACGACTCAACGGCCGGATCCAGGACCCACAATGACTTGCGGACGAGGGTCTTGCCACTCTTACCCTTCAACTGGACTTCGGCCCTGCAGATCTGTCCCTGAGGCCGTATGGGTGCGGCGGCAACAATGGTCGTCATGCCTGTCGGTGCGATCCCATAGTCAATCACTTTCGCAGTGGTTTCGCCGTTGATCTTCCATTGCGTCTCCCAATCCCCACCCGACCCGCACGCCACGGTGAACGAGGTGAGTACGGGCTCGTCCCTCATGACCATGAATGACGGCGCTTCGGGCGGACCTCCTGCGATGACTGGTAGAGGTGCGCATCCTTCCAATGCAACTGGAAGGAAGAGCGCAAGAGAGACCCGCGTCCAGCCGGTCAACGTGTTGGCCATCGTCTTGTACCTCATACGAGAAATCGCCGATCCACCTTAGATTGAGAGTCCTGATGCAGGACGGATAGCGTGGACGGGCATTCTCTCACTTTTCCGGTCATGAGAGTCCTATGCGGATGGTTCTCGCCTACTCACTGGTGGTCATACGGCTGACCTCCCCGCTTCGGATCGACGATAGTCTCGCTGGCGAACGGATTCAAAAGAGCTGCAGGGCACGTCCAAGGAAGGTGACGAAGGTTACCAGGATCACCGATCCGACACCCGTCACCAGCATCCATAGCTTCGCTGATTCGATCGAGGTCTTGAGTGATCCGAAACCCTTCTCAGTGTCAGCTCGCAGCGTGCCGAAATTCTCAGGCCTCCAAACTCCTTTGCGTTCGCTGCGATCGATTCACTGACACGCGTATTGAGGGCTTTGACATCAACATTTAGTTCGCTAACGTCCGATTCGAGACTGGCAATTCGATCTTCGACGACCATTGAGTTCTCCGAAAACACGACGGCACCCACATCCAACTCCCTCTCGGATTATCCGTCTACCACCGAGCAGGCTCAGTCTAAACTCAACTCCCCCTCCCAGGGAGCCTGTAAATGTGCCGATCTCATGCAATTTCTCAAGGAGGCTCGGAACGTATCGAGCGATGAATTCGGACGTTGCCCAACCGTGCGTTCGGTAACCCCATTGTCGGCGTAATTTCAATAGGTGGATCCCTAACGTGATCAACGTCATTCGGATTCGGTGCGGAAGACGGCGGGGGAATCGGAGGTCACGCTCCGATCACCGCAGATGCGCCGTATCGGCCAAGCGTTCACTCACAGGAGCATCGAACCTGGATCGCTGAGTGACTACGTGACCGAGCCTCTGCAGCGCCGACACATTGTTTGCCACTGCCAACACGGCCAGTGCAAGGACGACCCGTCCGCTGCACAATCCGATCGTTAGCACGATGACTCGCTCAGCGCGCGTGAAGAGCCCCACGTCCTTGGTGTCCAGCCCGAGCATGCCCGCGCGCGATCGGATCTGGCTGCCAACAATGGACCCGAACATCGCACACACAGTTAGAAGTACGACGGCGGGGTCGGCGGCTTGCAGGCCGTGCCGCACAAATGCGATGTATATCGCGAAATCACCATAGTGATCGGCAATCGAATCTAGAAATGCTCCGAACGGCGTCGCTCTCGCCATTTCTCGCGCAACCTCACCGTCCAGAGCATCGAGCATTCCTGCCATCAGCAGGACCGCGCCGGCCGCTGCTAGCTTCCCTGCGCCGAGAAGTATCCCGGAGAGCGCACAAAGGCCAAGCCCGGCGAGGGTCAATTGATTTGGTGTAATGTGCGTGCGGATGATGGTACGCGCGCACGGCGCCAACAACGGCGAGAACCAACGACGCAATAGCCGCCCAGCCATGCCCCTCTCCTCCGTTGTGCGTATTAGCCTGACGACGCGCTCTGCATATCGCGCGCCGTCGGTTTAACCCATATCTCCTTGAGGCGGTGCAACGCCTCGATCTCGTCCATTTCGACCGGAGGAGATTTCATATAGAAAGCGCACGCTTCGCCCACGATGCCGCCAACTCCCCTATCCAGGGCCGTCTTCGCGATGCGGACGAGGTCGACGACTGAACCCGCGCTGTTGGGTTTGTCATCGCTTTCGAGCCGCATTGACATCTTGACCGGGGAGCCGGCAAACGCGGCGGCTTCGATATCTATGAACGCGTGCTTATACGCACCGCGCGTCACGTCATAATGATGACCGACATGGGACTCAGCTTCCCGCACAAGGGTCGCCATCGACTTGCGCTTGGACGCTAGCTTCGTCTCGCCGCGGTAGACGAAATTGGCGAAATCGGTATTGCCGCCGACGTTGATCTGCGAGCTGCGAATGAGGCGCGCGCCGCGCAACAGGAGCATCTGCAGTAGCGTGCGATGCAGTATAGTTGTGCCGAGCTGGCTCTTGATGTCGTCTCCCAGGAGAGGGAGCCGTTTATTGCGAAACGCTTCTTGAATGTCTGGCTGCTGGGCGAGCACCGTTGGAATGCAATTGACGAACGCGCACCCGGCGGCAATCGCCGCTTGTGCATAGAAGGCGCTTGCCTCGAGGCTGCCGGTTGGTAAGAGGTTCACGAGCACCTGAGCTCGGCTGTCGCGTAGAGTGGCGGCCACGTCCACCGGCGATATAGGTGATTCGGGTACAAAGCGCGCGAGATGAGCGGGATTGCCGTCGAGACTAGGGCCGCGCATCACTACGGTGCGCTCGCTGACTGTTACGTCGGCGATGCGTACAAAGTTGTTTGGCGGCTGATGAATCGCTTCGGAAAGAGGACAGCCCACCTTGTCCCGGGCTACGTCGTACGCGGCAACTACTTCGATGTCGTTGACGGCGTAACCGCCCAGTAATGGGAAAAGAAGACCCGGCGTTTCGTCGCGCTCGCGATAGTAGGCAATGCCTTCCAGCAAGCTGCCAGCGCAGTTCCCGACGCCAGCGATGGCGAGGCGGATGCGTTCGTTTCGGGTGCCGCAGTTCATTTTTAGCACCTCCACCTGGTCTCACAAAGAGCGTTCTGCGCGCATACAAATCTTGCACTGCAACGTGAGGTGCACGACGAGCGCGCATTGCGCAATGAAATAAACAATCTCGCGGTGCCTACAGTTCCAGCTCATCTAAAACTCTGGCGGCGGAGCACGGCTACAGAAGTAATCCGTTCGGCCGACGGCCTGCCGACGCTCCGGGGGG
>Ga0068859_100006062_pt1 | contig 12276 bp, 10 predicted proteins | sample KBSSwiS22_FD_66585 | JGI IMG/M metagenome (GOLD analysis project Ga0068859, IMG submission 66585) | Switchgrass rhizosphere microbial communities from Kellogg Biological Station, Michigan, USA - KBS Switchgrass S2-2 | ecosystem: Host-associated > Plants > Roots > Rhizosphere > Soil ... | reverse complement strand
GAATCGGCGCAGTCGGTCAGACCGTCGCAGTCGTCGTCGATGCCGTCCGAGCAGCCCAGCTCCAAAGACGCAACCGGCGTGCAGGCGTGCGGCGCGAGCGTCGTCGCAACGACCTGGCTGTAGCCGAGCCCGCCACGAAACAGGCCGATCACGCCCGCGGCGGTCCCCGGTGGTTGGTCGGCGTCGAAGCGGAAGTTGTAGAGCGTGCCCCAGCGCAAGGCGTTCGCGTTCGGATTCTGCTGGAACGTGGCGGTGCTCCAGCTCAACGTATCGGCCACGGGATCGTGGACGCCGGGCCAGCTCGTGCCGTCGAACGGCTCGCCGCTGTGGTAGTCGACGTCATGGAAGCCGATGTTCGTGATCTGGACCCCATCCTCGATCGGCACGGTGAACGACCGCGCGGCCTCGTGGGAGTCCAGGTTCTGGATCGCGTACTCGTAGCGCCAGCGGCCGTTGCCCAGATCCGTGACCCGCACACCGACGTAGAACCGGCCGTCGGCATCGACCACCGAAAGGCGCACGCCCGGATCGGCCGCGCGCCAGGCCTCGATCGCCGGCAGGTTGCGCTGGGTGGCGTCGAGGAGCGTGAAGGAGAACTCGCCGGGCAGCGGGACGGCCACGCCGGCCTTGCGATACGAGGCGTTGTTGTGCCGGTTCCCGCCGGCCGCGTCGTCCCGCGCGACGTACTGAACCTCGACGACGTAGGTCGCGCCGGGGTTTTGCGCCGGATCGACGTCGACGTTGTGCACCTGCAGCCGCTTGGAGATGACCGTCGGCACGGCGTTGCCGAAGTCGAAGGGCGGCCAGGGGAACACTCCGGTAACCGGATTGACCTCGAACTTGGGACCCATCCTCAGGACGTTGCCGTTGTTGGTGGAGGTGTAAGCGTCGGAGCAGTTGACGCCCAGATGCTGATTGTCCGACGAAGGCGTGCAGTCGAGGGAGCAGTGGGTTTCCTGAACCGTCGCGAAGGCGTGTTTGACCCAGCCCTGTCCGATCTGCTCGAAGCGACCGTCCTTCAGGCGGAACACGTTCTGCGCGATCAGGGGGTGGCGATCGGAATTGTTGATCCAGTCGGCCTGGCACGTGCCCAGGTTGCACGCATCGGTGCGGAACGAGTAAGCCGTGATGCCACCGGACTCACCCCAGCGCCTCGGGTTCGTGATGTCGCCCACGATGATGTCGGGAGATTCTCCGGCCACGTCGCACAGATTGTCGTCCTGCGCGCGAGCCAGGCCCGGGGCCGCCAGGGCCGCGAACGCGAAGGCCAGCACGGCGAGACGGCGAGCTGCGGGCATGGAGGGGCGTATACGACCGAGAGCGAGCGCCGTCAAATGTTACAAGCCGTCGCACGCCATCTCGACACTTATCGAGCAGCCCCGAGCATTGCCTTGACTTCTCGCATCCCGACCGGTACCTAGACAGTACGAGGGGTGATTCCGAACGCCCAATGGGAGGAATCATAGATGCGGAAAGACAAGATCGGTCGCTGTACTTGGCTCCTGGGACTCGCGCTGGTCCTGGGATTCGCCTTCGCGTGGTCGCCGGACACGCTCGCGCAATCCGTCTGCGGGAACAGCGTGATCGACCCGGGGGAGGAGTGCGACGACGGTAATTCGGTAAGCGGCGACGGTTGCAGCGCCGCGTGCGTGTTCGAAGTGTGCGGGAACGGCACACTCGACGTCGGTGAGCAGTGCGATGACGGCAACAACACGAACGGAGACGGATGTAACGCTTTTTGCGAAGATGAGAAGTGCGGCGACGGTAACCTCGACCCCGGCGAGGCGTGCGACGACGGCAACAACACGGACGGCGATGGTTGCAGCTCCGACTGCACCATAGAGTCCCCGTCGTGCGGCAACGGCACTCTCGACCCAGGTGAGGAGTGCGACGACGGCAACAACACGGACGGCGACGGTTGCAGCTCCGGGTGCGTGCTCGAGAAGTGCGGCGACGGCACCCTCGACCCGGGTGAGGGGTGCGACGACGGCAACACCACGAGCGGCGACGGTTGCAGCTCCGAGTGCACCATCGAGCCCGACTGCGGCGACGGCAACCTCGACGCGGGTGAGGAGTGCGACGACGGCAACAACACGGACGGCGACGGTTGCAGCTCCGAGTGCGTGCTCGAGAAGTGCGGCGACGGCGTCCTCGACCCGGGTGAGGAGTGCGACGACGGCAACACGACGGACGGCGACGGCTGCGACTCCGAGTGCAACGTCGAGTCCAAGTGCGGCGACGGCGTCCTCGACGCGGGTGAGGAGTGCGACGACGGCAACAACACGGACGGCGACGGCTGCAGCGCCGAGTGCCAGGACGAAGAGGTCGGCGAGGGCTGCACGCCAGGGTTCTGGAAGAACCACCACGATCACTGGCAGGACTTCACCCCCGACCAGCTGGTCGGCAGCGTGTTCACCGGGTGCAGCGTCTTCCCGACCCTCGCGGACGACTCCCTGGACGATGCGCTCCGCTACAACGGCGGCAGCGGTACTCTCGGTGGGGCGCGCATCATGCTCCGCGCCTGCACCGCGGCCCTGCTCAACGAGGCTCACGACGACGTGGACTACGGCGTCGACGGAGTCATCGGACTGTGCAACACGGCGTGCGCGACCCAAGACCGGAACACGATGATCACCTTGGGCGGCCTGCTCGACGACGCCAACAACGACGGCTCGTGCCCCCTCAGCGGTGGCAACACGAACAGCAACACCAGCAACAACAGCAAGGGCAGCAGCGGTGTAAACAAGCGCCGCGGCTTGCGCTGACGGATCTCACGGCAGCTTGGCCCTCCGGCGCGCCGCTCGGCCCGCCGGAGGGCCTTTTCTATTTCGGGGCTTCTTCCGCTCATTTCCAGCGCGCCACGCCCTGAGCCCGGTATATTCCCCGGCAGTGTCACTTCAGGGGGTGCGTCATGCGGCGTACGCTCGTCCTGATTTTCATCCTGATCGTGGCGGCATGCTCGGGCGATGATCCCTCCGTCAACGGCTCCGCGCCGGCGTCTCCGGAAGATCGGACGTACTACGCCGTTCTCGCGGGCACGGGAGGCACGAGCGGAAGGCTGTACGTGACGAGCGGAGGCGATTCCATACCGGAGCTCCTCGCGTCCACGACCGTGCAGGATGCCTCGGGCGTCCTTCACATTACCGGACCTGGGGACTTCGACATCGCGGGAACCATCACCGTGCCCAGCGGGCCGGTGACGCTCAGCGGCGGCGGTTATACGCTCAGCGGCACGGATTCCGATTTCATCACTGGAACTTGGAAGGGTCCGGCGGGCACGGGGAGCTTCAGCGGTGTGAAGGACCTCGGCTCGACCCTCTTGTACTGCGGGCGCTACGAGGGCGACGACAGCGGGGTCTTCAATCTCGTGCGCTCGGACCAGAAGTTCTTCGGGAGCTTCTATGGCAATCTCATGAACGGAGACATACGAGGCTCCGTGAAGATCGATCTGCGAACCTTCGATCCGTACATCTCGCTCACCTTCTCCGGCGGGGGCACCGCGGTCTCCTATTCTCCCGTCAGCTCCCCGAGCCTCGGCGGCACGTGGACACGGGGCGAGATGCACGGCACCTGGAACGTGAGCACCGGCTGCCCGTAGCCGGGGTAAGCTGCGTCGCGGATGCAGAAGGTCCCCGACGTGCGGCGAGCCTGGCAGGTCTACATCCTGCGGTGCGTCGACGGCACGCTCTACACCGGCATCACGATCGACCTCGAGAAACGTCTCGACGCCCATGAGCGGGGCGTGGCGGCGAAGTACACGCGCCACCGCCGCCCGGTCCGCCTCGCGTACCGGGAGCCCCAACCCGATCGCGGCAGCGCGCTCAAGCGCGAGGCGGCATTGAAGAAGATGGGACGGGCGGGGAAGTTGGCGCTGATCTCCTCCTCCGGCCCCTGACGAAATCGTATTCCTACACAAAACAGCCGCCACGACGTACGATCCCCCGCGATGCGTCGGACCGCGTGCCTCGCCGTGCTCGGTGCGTTTCTCGCCTCGGTGCCCGCCGAGGCTCAAGTCGTCCGTCGGGTGATGAGCTTTCCGCGGGAGTTCGTCCGGGACGCGGTCATCGACGACGCCGGGTCGGTGATCTACGCGCTCACGACGACGAACCAGTTCGGGACGAACCCGGACTATCGAAAGCAGATCGTCCGTTGGGATCCCGCGACCGGCGCCGGGGTTCCGATCACCGACTTCGAGGAGGGCGTCGAGTCCGTGTCCGTCAGCGACGACGGCGCGTGGCTCGCCTTCGTGACGCAGGCCGACCCGCTGGGGACCAACCACGACGAGAGCGCGGAGCTGTTCGTGATGCACCCCGACGGCACCGGCCTCGCTCAGCTCACCTCGGAAAACCTGCTCCCCCTCGCACACCGCGGGATACGCGCGGCGGTCATCAGCGGGTCGGGGAATCGCGTGGCGTTCGTGGGAGGCGTCAACCCTCTCGGCACCAACCCCACGTACTCGTCGGCGCTGTTCGTGATCGATCGGAACGGGGCGAACCTCAAGCAGCTCAAGACGGGCGTCCGCCTCGCGCAGGAGACCAACTCGATCCTCTACTGGCCGAGCCCGGGCCTCGACATCAGCGACGACGGGAGCAAAGTCGTCTACATGACGGGAACCTCGGAGATCGCAGGGATCAACGCCGACGGCACGGGCGATCACACGTTCAGCGCCACGACGCCTGCCGCGGACGTCGTCCTCTCGGGGGACGGCACCAAGATCGCCTACGCCACGGGAGGGACGCTCGCTCACACGGTCCGGGTCCGTGCCTTCGACGGGAACCCGGCGACGATCGTGACCTTGGGGAACGGTGAGTGCCCCTCGATCACGGACGATGCGACCCTCGTCTACCTCCACCTCTATGCCGGCGCTGCCGGACCGGCGGGCATCTACCGGATCGCATCGACAGGAGGCACGCCGACCCTCGTCAGCGCCGGCCTCCAGCTCGTGCGCTTGTCGGGAAGCGGCAATCGGATCGCGGCCCGCGGCACCGAGCTCGTGGCGATCGACAACACCGGGGGAAGCCTGAAGCAGCTCACGGCGACGACGGTCCCCGGTGACGACGCCGGCGACTTCGCGATCACCTCCGACGGTCACGCCGCCCGCTTCAGCTCGACCTACGATCCGCTCGGGACCAACCCGGGACACCAGGACGAGCAGTTCTCCCTCGACCTCGACGGCGGCCCGGTCACCCAGACGACCGATGCCGGCCTTCCCACGATCACGGCGCCGGCGTTTTCAGACCCCGGGGACATCTTCTTCGTCTCGGCGAGCGACCTCACCGGAGGCAACCCCTGCCTGACGCGACAACTCTTCCGCCGGGCTCCGAATGGAATCCTGACTCAGCTCACCGCGTGCGGCGGGACGGCGGTCTTCCCGAACGATCTGGAGGCCCGGCCGGACGGACAGGTCGTCGCGTTCTTCGCCGGCAAGCTCACCACGATCCAGGCCGACGGAACCGGATTGACGACGCTGTCGGCGGGCCCCGTGGCATCGGACTACGGCGTCGCGGGCGCCGGACCGACGAGCTGGGTCGCCTTCTGTGACGCCGACAATCACGTGTACCGCATCCGGGGCGACGGCACCGGCCTGCAGCAAGTGACCACGCAGAGCGGCTTCTCCAGCAAGGAGACGATTTCCGACGACGGGAACCGTGTCGCCTGGGACGCGCGCGCGGACTACGTCGGACAAAACGCGGATGGCTCGTTCGAGGCGTTCGTGTGGGACGCGCCGACCGGAACGATCCGCCAGCTGACGAACACCCTGGGCGATCTCTCGACGCCCCGAGGAGCGCGCGTCACACGCGATGGCCATTGGGTCTTCGTCGGCGACGGCCGCTATGACGCGGCAACGTCCGCCTTCGAGCCCGCCGCCTTTCCCCACGCGGCCGGTCAGGGCTTCGAGCTTCTCCCGGACGCGACGGGGAGCCGCTGGTTGATCTCCGTGTACGACGCCTTGGACAACAACCCGCGATCCCGGCAGGTCTTCCTCGCCGACATGAGCGCGGTGCCGGCGTTCACGGTGGGGAAGGCGTCGCCGACCGTCCTGTCGTGGGATCCCTCGCCGACCTCGCTCCGGTACGACGTGGTCCGCGGGTCCGTCTCGAACCTCGCGATCGCGGGGTCCACCGTGAGCCTGGGCACCGTGAGCTGCCTCGAGGACGACTCTCCGGACAGCCACACGCGCGGCTACGGGGATGCCGCCGATCCCGCGCCCGGGCAGGCGTTCTTCTTCCTGTACCGCGGCAGCGTCGGTGGCAACGCGGCCGCGGGGTCGTACGGGCAGGGGACCGGCGGCAAGGAACGCGTCGCGGGGGCGGGAGGCTGCAACCCGTAGAGCAGGAGGCCCTCACGTTTGCCTCCGCAACGAAGCGGGCTTAGTCTTCGGGACGCGGACTCGTGGAGGCTCACCGATGCGCACGCTCTCCGGCTCGATCGTCGTGCTCGCTCTCCTCTCTCTGCACCCTTCCCTCCAGGCCGCCGCCCCACCGCCCGAGAATCCGCAGGGTTGGCTCGGGCTCCGCTTGGGCGAAGCGGCCGGATCGACCGACGCCCCGGGCGTGCTCGTGCGGGGCGTCGTCGAAGGAAGTCCCGCGGACGACGCGCACCTGCGCGCGAAGGACACGATCCTCGCGGTGGACGGGACGAGCGTCCACGGCGCGGGTGAGCTCATGGCGCGCCTCCGCGCGATGGAGCCCGGAAGCTCGGTGAACCTCTCGGTGAAGCGCGGCGAGCGCGAGTTCGAGCTGCGCACGGCCCTCGGCGCGCGACCCGCCGAGGCGGTCAGGATGGTGCGCGGCTGGCTCGGCGTCGAAGCGATCGAGCTGCCGCCCTCGCTGCGCGCGCACTTCGGCGCGCCCGAAGACGCCGGCATCCTCGTCGCGGCCGTGGCGGAGCCGAGCCCCGCGTACGACGCGGGGATCCGCGTGGGCGACGTGATCTACGAGGCCGACGGACAGCCGGTGGGCTCGGGGCGGGACCTGTCGCGGATCGTCAGCGAGGCGGGCGTCGAGAACGACATGGACGTCGTCCTGGCGCGCGATGGCGCCCGCATCGTCGTGGGGCCGACGATCGAGCGGGCGCCCACACCGCAGTAACCGTCCGTCGCGGCGAGCTTCCGAGCGGGCCTAGGCCGACCTCGTAGCCCGGCCGCTGCACGCGCGAAGAGCGCCTAAGCTCGATCCATGTCCCCCTCGACTCAAAAGGAGACCTCGTGATGGGTGAATACCCCCCTCGAAGCGATACCGGCTATGGCACACGCGAAGCGCAGCAGCATGCGGAAGGCCGACTGGCCCGCACCCTCGAACGTGAGACCGCGAAGCTCCCGTCGGACGTGTGGCTCTGGTCGGCGGTGGGCGCGATCGGGACGGCCGCGGCCCTCCAGATGTTCGGCCGGCGCCAGGCGAGCCTGTTCGTCGGCCAGTGGGTGGCGCCGCTCCTCCTGATCGGCGTCTACAACAAGATCGTGAAGACCCAGGGATCCGACCGCGTCACGGGCTGAGCCTCCGCTCCGGCCGTTCGATTGACCCCGTTCCTCGGTGATTCGCGTTTACCCCTCCAGCGCAACGATCGCGCAGGGGGAGCCGATGCGAAACGCCACCAAGATCTCCATCTTCGGCCTGGTGCTGGGTGCGGCCACGGCCGTTCTCGCGGGGGAAGGGCGGATCCCGGTCTACGCGCCGGGGACGATCCTCTCCAGCCCCGGAAAGTACGTCCTGACCCGTAACCTCGTCGGGACGGGGGCGACACCGGTCATCCGGATCAACTCGGATGTCGATCTCGATCTCAATGGATTCACGATCACGGGGTCGGGAGGCGTGGGTATCCAGACGGTCAACGCGGGCGACGTCAAGATCTCCAACGGCGCGATCTATCTCGCCAGCGTGGCCATCGATATCGCGTCGGCCAGCGCGCGACGGGTCGAGCTCGAGAACCTGCGCATCTTTGCTACGAGCAGCCACGGCGTGTCCATCGACGCCCAGCCCTTGTTCGTGATCCGCCGGGTCCAAGTCGAGCAGGCGGTCGGAGATTCCATCCGCGTCAACGCCGGAACGGTGGTGACGGGGCGCATCGAGGACTGTCAGGTCTTCGGCGGCGGCGGCCGCGGGATCTATGTCTACAACGGGTCCAGTGTCGCGATCGTCGACAACACCGTCCGCTCGACGGGGACCGAAGGCATCATGCTCGAAGGCTGCCTCGGATGCTTGGTCGAGAGGAACACGGTTACCCAGGCGCGCGGCCAGGGCGGGATCTACCTCAGCTTCGCCATCGGCTCCACGGTCGCGAGGAACGTCGCCTCCGGGAACGAGAGCCACGGCATCCACCTCGGCTCCGGAGCGCGGGACATCCTCGTCGAAGGCAACATCATGCGCGAGAACGGCAACGCGATCACGTTCGGGGACGGGCTCCGCGTCGCGGGCACCGGCAATACGATCGTCGGCAACACGATCAACGGAAACCAGGGCATGGGCCTCCGCTTCACTTCGGGGGCGACCTTCTCGGTGTATGGACGGAACGTCGCACGCGGGAACTCGGGTCAGCCCGGCAATACGTGCTCGGGTGTTCCGACCCTCTCGTGGCCGAACTCCTGCAACGAGGGTGCGATCGGACTGAACAGCTTCGGGGACAACTTGATTCCCGGGCCGCCCCTCAACTAGGAGGCTGTCATGAGACGCCTCCTGTGCTGTCTGGCGATCGCCGCCGCGGCGTCGGCCGTGGAGGCGACGACGCCCCTCTACGTGAGCCCGGACGTGCCGACGAATCCCACGCCTGGATTCGCCACGCTGTTCCCGTGGCAGGTCACGCGGTACACGGCGGGCCCCGCGTCGTACACGGGTCTCGTGACGATCCCCGGGACGCCCGCCCTCGACGGCCTCCACAAGCTCGACAAACCGGGCGCTTGGCTCTTCTCGATGGAGAGCGCGAGCGATCTCGGGGGCATCCTCCCGACGCCCGCCGATCCGCGGGACGTGGTGCGCTTCGACCCGCCTTCCACGTACGCGAAGCTCTTCTGCGGCGACTCCGTCTCCGGCGCGATCCCCGAGGGCGTGAACGTCGATGCGCTCCTCCTGACCGGCGGCGACGCGGGAGATCTCTGGGTCAGCTTCGACGTGCCCACGACGATCGGCGCCGCGACGTTCGACCCGGCGGATCTCGTCGCGTATCGAAGGACCGGCATCGGGTGCACGGGCTGGACGATCGCTCCGGCGAATCCGGTCTTCGATGCTTCCGCGGCCGGCACGGGTGTTCCTTCTTCCGCGAACGTGATCGGCGCCGAAAAGATCGGTACCACGATCCTGCTGACCTTCGACGTTCCCACGGATCTCGGACCCCCGGGCCCGACGACGTACACGGCGGGACAGGTCGTGGCCTGGTCGGGGAGCGCGTGGTCGGTCGGGGAGACGCTCTCGGGATGGCCGGCGGGATCGCAGGTGGACGGCCTGGCGGGGGTCGGCAATCCCGGCCGCGTGAGCGCGCTCGCCGTGAACAAGTCCGGAGCAAGCCTCGTGATCTCCTGGTCGTCCGGCTGCTCGGACGGAGGCACCGACTACGGCATCTACCAGGGGACGATCGGGACCTGGTACAGCCACGTCGCGATCGGTTGCTTCGACGTGGGCTCCGACCGCACCGAGACGATCTCGCCCGCGGCGGGAAACACGTACTACCTCGTGACCCCGCGCAACGACGCGGCCGAGGGCTCGTACGGGCCCCGTAGCAGCGGCGTCGAGCGGCCGGTGGGCGGGGGCGCCTGCGTGGCCACGCAGATCGTCACGCCCTGCCCTTGACCCTGAGCTAGGGGAACTCGACCGTGATGTCCACGATCCCCTCGACGGGGCGTCCGCGCTCCATCGCGGGGTTGAACCGCCAGCGCTCGGCCGCCGCGACCGCGGCCTGCTCGAAGCCGTAGCCGGCCGGCTCGACGTCGGCGACGCGAGCGAGCGCGACCTTGCCGTTCTTCTGCACGAAGATGCGCAAGGTGACGCTGCCCTTCACGCCCTGCTCCTTGGCGCGCTTCGGGTAGACCGGCTGGATGTACCCGGTTCGCTGCGGCCCGGTCGTGCCGCTCGTCGCCGAGACCGCCATTGCCTTCGATGGGGCGGGCGCCGCGGGAGCGGCGGGAGCCGCGGGAGCCGCGGCGGCGGCGGCCTCGGTGGCGTCGGTCGGCGGTGCGCCGCTCGCGCGCCACGCGGCCACGCCGTCGATCCCGGGGGACTCGGCGGTCAGCCGCGAGATCCGCTCGACGCGCAGGAGCGTCGCGATGTCGTCGCCGACCCAGTACTCCGGGCGGCGGTAGTACGTGACGACCATGTCGCACTTCGGCTGGATCCAGACGGCCGCGCTCGGCTGCAGCCCGCGAACGAGAGCGTTCTTCCCCGACGCGGGCTCCCCGAACCGCTTCACGAGGCTCGTGACCGAATCGAACGTCAGGAGGAGCGGCTGCCAGACGAGGGCCACCTTCGTGCCCCGCCGGTCGGCGAGCCCGTCGTACTCCACGTGGACGAGGCCGCCGGGGAGCGGATACTCCTCGACGGTCGCCTTCGTTCCATCGGCCAGCGTCACCTGGCTCGAGGCGGCCTCGATGTGCATCGTGCCGCCGACCTCGTCGGGGGTCATCCCCGGCCGCAGGCCCGCGACGGACATCGCGGAGCACGGATTTTGGGCGTGGGAGATCGTGAAGAGAAGCAGCGGTGCCGCCGCGAGGATCTGTCGCATGCCGCATGATGCCGCCCGTCGCGGCGTCGCGCGAGGAGCGGCGTTACGTCACTTGAACTGGACGACGACCTCCATCTCGCCGTCGATCGGTTGGCCGTCGCGGCTGGCCGGGGCGAACTTCCACCGCCTCGCCGCGTCCAGCGCCGCCTGCTCGAACCCGTACCCCTCGGGAAGCGCGCGCGCGATCTTCGCGTCCCGGATCGTGCCGGTGCTCTCGATCGACAGGTGCAGCGTCACCTCGCCCTTCACGCCGAGCTTCTTCGCGCCGGGCGGGTAGACGGGCGGGACGTACAGCGTGCGGACCGGCGGAACGGCGTCCGTCGCCGCGGCGTCGGGCTCCGGTGACGGCGCGCTCGCCACCGCCGCATCCGGCGCCGGCTCGAAGACGGGCGGGGCGGGGGATCCGACGGCGAGGTAAGCGCGCACGGTGGCGGTCGCCGGCGCCTCGTCCGGGATGCGCGAGAGGCTCTCCACGCGGAGGAAGGTGTTGACCTCCTCCGCGTACCACGACTCGGTGCGGCGATAGAAGCTCAGCACCATGTCGCAGCTTCCGTCCACCCACACCGCCGGGCCCGGCAAGAGGCCCTGGAACAGCGCGTCGCCTCCCGCGCTCGGCCCGCCGAGCCGCTTCAAGAGCGAGGTCACCGTGTCGTAACCGTGGCGCATCGGCTGACGGACCAGCGCGACGTGCTGCCCGGAGCGGCTGGGCACGCCGTCGTACTCGACGTGTACGGGGCCCTCGGGGAGCACGTAGTCCTCGACCGCGACGCGCCTCCCGTCGGGAAGCACGGTCTGACCGGTCTCCGCCTTCTCGCGCAGCGCGGCGTGCACCTCGTCCGCGCTCATCCCCGGGAGGATGCCGGCGACCGCGAGCTTCGAGCATTCCTGTGCGGAAGAGATCGAGCCGAGGAGCAACGACGCCCCTCCGGCCGCCAGAATCGGGGACCAGCGCATGACAGGAATTATCGACCCGATCGAGGAGGCGAGCCCCTCCGAATCGTGAGTACGGTTACGACTCCTTCTACCTCCGGGCCCGAAATGAGGCCGCGTCTTCACGGAGGCGCGTCGAAACGGCACTGGACGCTTCTTGCAGTAGCCCCTCCTGCCCGCTCGAGGGGACAGGCAGGAGGGAGAGCCGTGAGCGAAAGTGCCGTCATGGAAGCGCCGACGATCGAGACTCCGGCGCCGACGCCCGAGACGATTCCCGAGCGGAAGCCCCGCCGCTTCATCGCAGGCCTGCGGTTCAACGGACTTCGCTACCTCACGCTGATCGCGACGCTCGCCATCTCGTGGGGCTTGGTCCGCGCGGCGACGTGGGAACGGGTCGGTCCGCAGGAATCGACGTTCATGTATCTGCTCGCGGGCGGGCTTCTCGCCGCCGCGATGAAGATCGGGCTCGACCTCCTCACGTGGGCCGAAACGAACCGCCAGGCGATCCACGTCGAGCGCGTCCGCGCGGTGCAGCGCGTCTTCCAGAAGGCGTGCGCGGTCCGCGAGCAGGCGGTGTTCGACTGGCGCCGCATCCACACGGTGCTCGTGGACAACCTCTCGGGGGAGCGGAAGGAGCTG
>Ga0068859_100006059_pt1 | contig 12277 bp, 13 predicted proteins | sample KBSSwiS22_FD_66585 | JGI IMG/M metagenome (GOLD analysis project Ga0068859, IMG submission 66585) | Switchgrass rhizosphere microbial communities from Kellogg Biological Station, Michigan, USA - KBS Switchgrass S2-2 | ecosystem: Host-associated > Plants > Roots > Rhizosphere > Soil ... | reverse complement strand
CGATCTGGAGTCCGCTGAAGATCGGCAGGCTCGCGCGAACGGTTCCCTGCCAGGTGGTGTTGTAGCGCTCCACGTCGACCTCTTCGGGCAGCGGGCCGGGTCCCTGGAGATTCTCCAGCGTCTGCTGGAACCGGGTTCTTCCGTAGTCGATCGAGCCGCTGATCTGCGGGAGCCGCTGCGAGCGGGATCCGAAGAGGCCCGACCGCGCCGCCTTCTCGATCTCGAGCGCGCTCTCGATCAGCGGCCGGGACTTGAGCGCGTCCCGGAGCACGGCGCCGGAGTCCGGGAGCACGATGGTCTCGCCCAGGAGACTCTGGGGCATGATGCGCTGGCTCGCGGGGGCGCCCACGAGCTGGCGCAGGATCGAGGCCTGGATCTCGACCTGGTTCTCGGCGCGGATGCGATCGGCTTCCGTGTTCGCGCGCCTCGCCTTCGCCTTGAGCAGATCCCCACGCGCGGACGTCCCCACGTCGAGGAGCGCTTGCGCGCGGGTTTCCTCGTCCCTCGCGAGTCGTTCCGTCTCACGCGCCACGAGCGCGAGCCGCTCCGCCTTCAGAACGGCGAAGTACTGCCGTTTCACGCGGAACACGGTGTTGTTCCGCGTCTCGGACTCTTCGTGCTCCGCGCTCTCGCGCACGTGATCGCGCCGCTGCTTCTCGCCGATCGCGGGCAGGCTGATGATGTTCGACGTGAGGCTCGCGCCGAGGCTCGAGATCTGATCCGTGCTCGAGAATCCGATCACTTCGGTGGTGTCGATCGTGGTCGAGGACAGGGACGCGTTCTTGTCGGGTTTGGAGTACGTGTAGTCCGCGCCCGCGGAAAGGGACGGGATGATGCCGCTCCACCCGGAGAGCGCGGCCCCGCTCGCCTGCCGCGTCCTGGCCTCGGCCACGCGGACCTCCGCATTCTTGTCGAGGGCGAGCAGAATCGTCTGTTCCAGGCTCCAGCGCTCCCCCGGGAACGGAGTCGGCGCGGCCAGAAGACTCTCCGCCGCGGTCGCCGGCGTGATGCTCGTGCCTGCCTGCGGTGGAGCGTTGACGGTGTCCCGCGGCGCCGATGGGGAGGGCGAGGACTGCTGCGCCTCCGAGACGGCCGGAACGCCGGAGAGGAGAAGCGCGAGCAGCATCAGGGCGAACGTCCACATCCGACGACAGTTCATCCAGATCTCCCAGATGGCGGTTCGAAGGGTGAGCGGCCTTTTGGGTCTACATACGCCGCACGAAAGCCGTTGGTTTCCTGCGAGTTTCACGATCGTCTACCGGAATGCCGAAGCCGCGAGCGCGATCAGGAATCCGGGGAGAACCGTGAGAATCCCGAAGCCGATCCCCTTTCGGGCATAGACGCTCACGCCGATCGCGAGGACCGCGGTCGACCAGAGCATGAGGGGATCGGTCGCGGTGTCGAGCGCCTTCCCGAGCGGCCCCATGTCTTCCGGGAGGAGAAGCCCGGCCCCGAGAGAGATGTGGAGGGTGCCCTTCTGGAACGCGAGGATCGCCCGGACGGTCTGGTCGACGAGGCCCACCAGGTAGCCGTGCGCGGCGGCCGAAACATAATGCGTGAACGTGAGCTTCGCCCCCTGGATCAAGTTCCCCATGAAGTACATGAGCCCGGACACGACGAGCGTGACGAAGGCGAACCCGAGCACGCCTCCCACCGCCGAGAAGGCCACCGTGACGGGTTGCTGGAACATCTGCTCGACCCGGTCGATCTGGTCCTGGGGCTTTCCCTCCGCCTCCAGCTTGGCGACCGTGTCGTTGAGGATGGCGCCGGACTCGAAGATCGCGATCGTGAAGAGGAGTTGGAAGACGAGAAGAATGGCGAGTGCGAGCCGGTAGTGCGGTTTCGCGCGCATCCCCTCGAAGGTCGGCCGGGGCCGGGTGAAGACACCCACCAGCGCCTGCCCCGACGAAACGGTCACGGGCTCGGTCTCCGAGCCGGGCGCGGCCGGGGTCACAACGACTCGCTCGTCTCGCTCGTCCATGGCTTCAGCGTCCCTCCATCTGGATCGTCTGCTTCAGGTGAAACTGGAACGGGATCGCGACCGTGCACCGCACCGGCTCGTCTCGCGACTTCCCCGGCTCGAACTCGAACTGGTAGACCGCGTCGAGAGCCGCGCTGACGAGAACGTCTGCCGCGTTCGACTGCGCGACCCACGCGCGCAGGATCCGGCCATGATCGTCGATGTTCACGTTCACGACCACCGTCCCCTCCAACCCGGCGGCACGTGCCTCGGCCGGGTACGCCGGCGTGACGCGGCGCTTCGTGCGCGGAGGGGTGTCGTACGCGTAGAAAACCTCGGCCTCGCCGTCGGTTGTGGACCCGTACCCGGCGGCACCGTCTGATCCGGAACCTCCGCTTCCGCTCGTGCCCGTGGGAATGGCGCCGCTTCTCGGCGCGATCGCCTCCTCCTCCGCCGCCGCGATCGTGCGCACGGCCGGATCCACGGCTCGGAACGACTCCACGTAGGTCGATGGGACGTTGGAACGGGGCGCGACCGCCGCGGCGCTCCCCTCCCCGATTCGAGCGAGAAGCAGCCCCGACGCCTCCACGACCGTGAGCACTTGGGCGCGGAGCGGCCGCGTCACGCCATGCGGAACCGGAACCCACGCGAACACCGCGGCGTGCGTGAGCGCGGCGAGCGTCATCGCGATCCGGACGTTCCGGTAGTAGCGGCGCTGGGAAGGGTGCCTGCGATCGAGGGCGTTCACCGGGCGTCCCGCTTCCGCACCGCGAGCGCGACGCGTGGGGCGCGCGCGGCCTTGAGCTGCTCGATCAGGTACGCGACCCGCTCGTACGGCGCGCTCGCGTCGGCATGGAGCGAGATCAGGAGCGCGGGGTTCTTCGCGAGCTTGTCTCCGAGCACCGCGCCCACGTCGTCCATCGCGACCGGCGCGTCGTTCAGGGTCACGGTTCCGCTCGATCCGAGCGCCACACGCACCGCCGTCTCGTCGAGGAGTTTCTCACCCGAGACCGCCCCCGGGAGGCGCACGTGATCCGAATCGTCCGCGCGGATGATCGTGGTGCTCATGAAGAAGATGAGCAGGAGCATCGCGATGTCCGCCATGGACGCGGTCGGGATGACATTGTGATGGTGGGCCCGGCGGCGAATGTTCACGCGCCCTCCGCGGTGCGGAGCGCGATCTCCCGCGCCCCCGAGAGCTTCACTTGATCCAGCGTCTGCACGAGCGCGTCGTACGGCGCGCGCGGGTGCACCTCGACCGTGACGAGCGTTCGCGGCTCACGTCCGAGCCGGAGCCGCAGGGCTTCCTTCAGCGATCCCAGCGCGACCGGTTTGCCGTCGAGCTGGAGCGAGCGATCTTCGCCCACCGTGAGCCGGGCGACGCGGTCGGCGCGCGCGACGACGGCGGGCGCGCCCGGAACCGGGAGTCCGAGGAGGATCCCGCGCTCCACCTGGAATACGGTCGTCGCGAGGAAGAAGATGAGCAGCAGGAACGAGACGTCCGCGGTCGAGACGAGCGGAATCTCCGGGTGAGGATGGCGGCGCCGGAGCGGCTTCATCGCGGGTTGGACGCCGGAGGGGCGTGAAGCGTTGGAACGAAGCTCTCGTCCTCGGGAACCGAGGTCAGCACGTCGACCAGCTCCGCTCCCGACTCCTCCATGTCGATCACGAACTTGTCGATCCGGGAGACGAAGTAGTTGTGCGCGGTCTGCACCGGGATCGCGACGATGAGACCCGCCGCGGTCGTGATGAGGGCCTCGTAGATGCCGGTCGCGACGAGCTTTGCCGAGACCTCCTCGGCGGCCGCGATGGCCTCGAACGCGTGGATCATCCCGCTCACGGTTCCGAGGAATCCCAGGAGCGGCGCGATGTTCGCGACCGTCGCGAGCCAGATGAGGCCGCGCTCCAGGAGCGCGGTCTCGATCGACGCCGCGGTGGTGATCGCCTTCTCCACCGCTTCCGGCCCCTTCTTCGCGCGGAGGAGTCCGGAGTGGAGCACGGCCGCGATCGGGCCGCGCTGTCCGTGGAGCATTCGCTGGGCGGCCTCGATCCCCTGCTCCTGGAGCGTGCGGATCAGGTCGTTCATGAGCCGCCCGGTGTCGGTGCGCGCTTTCGCGAAGAAGTAGAGCCGCTCGAGGATGATCGCGAGGCCGATCAGGGAGCAGAGGAGGATCGGGTGCATGAAGACCCCGCCGGTCCAGTAGAGCTCCAGGAGCCCGCTCTGACGCGGCACTGTCTCCGCGAACGCATCCCGCACGAGTCCCGGCAACACCACGAGGACTGCCGGAACCACATACAGGAAACGTCGGAATCGGTTGTGATTGCGTGACTTGGTGCGGCCGGGCATGGAACGATCAGACTAGGCCCGGGGGAAATCCAAGTCAAATCAAAACGCCCCGTGCGGCAGGACTACCCGCCGAGCCGGAACTGCACCGGGATCTCCACCCACACGGCCACCGGACGGCCGTACGCCGTCGCCGGCCGGAACGTCCAACGAAGGAGAGCCTCCCGCGCCTCCTCGGTGAGGCCCGTGACGCCGCGGATCACCGAGACGGTGCGGACACGTCCGTCCTGCCCCACCAGGACGTGCAGGAGCACGGTCCCCGCGATCCCGTTCTCCCTGGCCCAGGCAGGGTATTCCGGCTCGACCCGGCGCAGCGGGACGGGGGCCTCGTCGAAGTAGACGAACGACCCCTCCGGTGGGTCTACCGTCGATGCCTCTTGGCCTGCGGGCGTCCCCGTCTCCGTCGGCGGGCTTCCGGTCACGTAACCCTTTAGCAGATCACCCACGCCTTCGAGAACGGGCAGATCGAGGGGCGGAGCCACGATCGGGACGGTGGTCGGGACCAGGACCGGGAGGGCCAGTTCCGGTATGGACCGCCTGCTTTGCGGTGCCCGCGATGCGGGGGGCGTGAACATGGGCGGGCGCGGGACGAGAGTCACCGTCCCCGGAACGGTTCGAAGCATGGGCTCCCGGTGCTGCAACGTCACGAAAGCCGCGAGCACCACGAGATGCGCGAGCCCCGACAGGATGAGACCCCGCGTCAGATTTCTGCGAGCGTGGAGGACGAGATCGCGAATCGGGAGGAGATCGGGAGGAGGCAGAAGCCGCGCCGTCATGGTGGCGACCTTTCGTGCCCGGCTGGGGCCGGCGTCAAGGCGACGGCCCGGGGTGCACGGGGGGGCACGCCGGAGGCGGGGGGACCGGGGGAATCCGGACGCCGGGGAGCGAGCCGCGCTCCCCGGCCGTCCGATGTCACGAAGGGAGCGGCTCCGCGCTCCCGGATTCGCGCTTCGCTACAGCTTGAAGTCCATCGGGACTTCGACCCACACGGCGACCGGCTTGTTGTTGCTCAAGGCCGGCTTGAACACCCACTTCTTCATGGCCTCGATCGCGGCTTCATTGAGGCCGGTGACGCCCTTGATCACCTTCACGTTCTTGACGCGGCCGTCCTTCCCCACGAGCACGTGGAGGGTCACCTTGCCGGTGATCCCCGCGTCGCGGGCGAACTCCGGATACGCCGGCGTCGGAGCCGTGACCGGCACGGGCTCGTCCTCGTAGTAGACGAACTCGCCCGCGTCGGGGAGGTCGTCCGAGGCGATCACGAGGGTGTCTCGTCCGGTTCCGCGGTCCAACCCGACCGGATTGATGGAGGCCGCGATCTCCTGCTGCGTCATGATCGTCTGCTCGGGCGCCAGCTCGTCCGCGACCGGGGTTACGATACCGACCGTCGGCTTCACGATCGGCTGGTCGAGCGGCACGACCGGCGGAGGCGGGGCGTCCGAGAGCGGGGGCGGAGGCGGCAGCGTCTGCATCTTGATCACGCGGCCCGTGTACTCCGCTTCGTCCTTCGGCTTCCAGAGCGTCGAGCCGATGTAGATCCCGATCAGCGCCAGATGGATCCCCGCCGAGATGGCGAGTGCCTTGCTGAAGAACTTCTGAGAGTTGGCCTTGAGGTCCGCGGCCCCGATGGGGACGCGTTCCACGGAACTCCCTGCGATTGTGGCCGCCGCGGTAGCCGTCATAGCACCTCGACCTCCTTCTCCTCGGCCGGGGTGAGCGGCGCGAGGGAGAACCGGTTCAGCTCCGCGAACTGGAGCTGGTCGATGATGCTTACCATGTACTTGTACCGCGTATTCCGGTCGATCTTCACGAGAACGACCAGCTTCGGGTTCTTCTTCCCCTCCGCGGCGAAGATCTTCTCGAGGTCGTCCAGCTTCGATTCGGTGTAGGGCGTCTTCCCGAGCGCCCAGAAGGTCCGAACCGTGCCCGCCGTGGTGTCCGCCGGAGCGATCACCCGGAGTGTGAGGACGTTCGACTCCGCGATCTCCACTTTCGCATTGGGATCCGGCGGCAGGTTGATCTCGAGCGCCTGCGGCTTCCGGAACACCGTCGTGCACATGAAGAAGATGAGGAGCAGGAACGCGACGTCGACCATGGGCGTCATGTCGATCTTCACGCCGATGCGCTTCGGCTGGCGCCGGCGCATTCCGCCCTTCTTTTTGTGTTTTACGCCACCTTCAGGGGTGTCTACGGCACCCATCGCGCTTCACATCCTTTCGTTCGTCGGGGGCCCGGTCGTCAGCTCCGCATGGCGGACTTCTGGCTGGCCACGAGCTCGGTGACCAGGCTGAACGTGATCGTGTTGGTCTTCTGCATGATCGCCATCACGTCCTCCATCGTGCCGTACTCGGAATCCTTGTCGGCCCGAATGGCGACGCGCGTGCGCGGATTGCGCCGGCGCTGACCCATCACTAGCTGCTCGAGGCTCGCGAGGTCGGTCTCCTCCTGGGGATTCTTCCCGATCTGATAGAGGATCTGATTGTCCTTGCTGATCGACAGGACCATCACGTCCGACTCGGGGACCTTGAGATTGGAGTGGCTCTCCGGAATCTGGATCTGGACCTTCTGCGGCGGATCGAACTGCGACGTGGACATGAAGAAGATCAGGAGCAGAAACGCGACATCGACCATGGGGGTCATGTCGATCTTGACCCCGATCCGCTTCATCTTCTTGGCGGCCATGTTACTTCGTCGCTTCCTTCAGGGAGAGGACCTCGATCACCTCGAGGGTGGCCTCGTCCATCATGTAGTTGAAGTTGTCGATCATCGTGACGAACACGTTGTAGAGCACGATCGAGAAGATGGCCACGAAGAGACCGCCGGCGGTGTTGATGAGCGCCTCGGAAATCCCGATGGCCAGCTTGACAGCGTCGACCGACCCCGTGTGGCCGAGCGCCGAGAAGGACCGGATCATTCCGATCACCGTCCCGAGGAGTCCGACCATCGTCGCGATCGACGCGATCGTCGCGAGCGCGATCAGGTTCCGCTCGAGGAGCGGCACCTCGAGCATGTTCGCCTCTTCCATGGCTTTCTGCACTTCCTGGATCTTCGCGTTTCGGTCGATCGGCGCGTTGCGGATCACCGCGTACCGGTCGAGCCCGGCGCGGAGCACGTTCGCGAGCGAGCCGCGCTGCTTGGCGCACAGATCCGCGGCACCCTCGATGTCCATCGCGTCGATCTTCTTGCGCACGTTCCGCATGAAGGTCGGGATCGGCTCCTTGCCACGGGCGCGGGCGAGGGTGAAGAGACGCTCGAACACCAGCGTGACCGACATGATGGAGAGCATGACGAGCAGCGCGACGAGCGGGCCACCCGACCGGATGTATTCGGGCAGGAACATGAAGACGACGATGGAGATCCCTAGGGAGACCACTGCCACGATGGTGAGGAACAAGCCTTGTCTCACTGCAACTTCCTCCTGTCCCGGTAAACCGTTATCGGTCCGCTCATCCGAGCGATGGGTTGTCAGCCTCTCCGGGCCCGGCCCCGGAGAGCGGATCGGGGGTGTGCGGCCAAGAATACGCCGCCGCACGCCGCCTCGCAATCCCCTCTACTTGAAGCTCTTGGTGGCCTCCTCACAGCTCTCGTAGACGTCGAAGACCAAGGACAGCTTGGTGACGACGAAGATGTTCTGGATCTTCTTGTCGACCTGGCAGAGCTTCATCTCCGCTCCCCGCTTGGCGTAGCTCGAGTGCGCGCCGATCAGCACGCCCAGCGACACCGAGTTCAGGAACGTGGTCTGCCCCAGGTTGATCAGGAGCTTCTTGTTCCCCGCCTCGACCAGCTCCTTGATCTTGCTCTGGAGCTCGTCCGTTTCCTTGCCTCCGAGAAGCATCCCCTTCGGCGTGATGATCGTGACGTCACCCGAAGTACGGACATCCAAGCTCATCGCTCGTCCCCCTGTCCGCGGCACGCCGCCGCGTTGGCACTACGGACTGGTCGAGGCGCCGCTGGCTTTCGGCGCCTTCTTTCTCGCCTCGAAGTTACGGATGTTCTCGAGTCCCTTGGACGCCTCGCGGCTGTTCGGATCGATCTCCAGCGCCGCCTGGAACTCCTGCTTGGCGCGCGTCAGGTCGCCGCACTTGGCGTGCGTCTGCGCGAGCCAGATGTGCCCCTGCAGATGCTCGGGCTGCACCGCCTTCGCGCGCTGGAACCACGGTTCGGCGTCGGTGCAGCGGTCCATCAGGAGGAGCGCGAGGCCCGCGCCGCGCAGCGCGTCGCCGTTCGCGGAATCGACCGCCGCCGCGTTCTGGTACATCTCGAGCGCGATCGGAAGGGAGTCGGCCTCCATCTGGAGCATCGTCTGGCCGATCCACACCATGGTGCGCGCGTCGTTCGGCTTCACCACGAGTGCCCGGCGCAGGGTCGCGATGGCCTCCGACTTCTTCCCGAGCTGGAGCTCCGCGAGACCCTTGTTGAGGAGCGCGGGAAGGAAGGTGGAATCCACCTGGAGCGACTGATCGAAGTACGGAAGCGCCCCTTGGTAGTCGCGGCGCACGAAGAGCATGTACCCGACCTGGAAGGTGGCGTCCTTGACCTTGCTCGAGTCCATCGCCGCGGCCTTGTTCAAGTGGAGCACCGCGTTCGCCGAGTCGTCGGCGGCCACGTAGAGCTGCCCGACACGCACCTCCTCGTCCGCGGTGAGCGAGTCGGCCCTGGACGCGTACCGGTCACAGTAGTAGAGCGCGCTGTCCCGTCCGGCGTCGCCCTGCTCGAAGTAGAGCTTGCAGAGCGAGCCCAGGACCTCGGTGACGTCCGGCTTGAGCTCGTTGGCGCGGCTCAGCGCGGCGGTCGCCTCCGCGCGGGCGCCCGCGTCACGGGCGGACGTCTCGGAGAGCGACCGTCCCAGCTCGTAGTAGCCCTCGTAGGCGTCGGGCATGAGCCCGCTGTAGACCCGGAAGTTCTCGGCGGCCTCGCTGTAGCGCTTCGCGCGGTAGAAGAGCCGCCCGGTCTCGAGATAGGCGGGCGCGTAGGTCGAATCCTGTTTCGTCGCGTCGACGAACGCCTTGAGCGCGGCGTTGAACTCGTTCATCCCGACGAGCGCGCGGCCGTACATGTAGTGCGTCTCGGGGTCCTTCGGGTTCAGCGTCGTGGCGTGGCCGAACTCGGGCGCCGCGAGCACGGGAATCTTCTTCCTCATGTAGAAGTTCCCCATCTCGATCCGGACGCGCAGGTTGTTGGGGTCGGTCTCTCGCGCGCGAATGAAGAGCTCTTCCGCTTCCTTGAGATCGCCCTTGCCCTCCTGCGCGAGCGCGGTACCCGCCAGGAACTGGGCTCGGCCCGTCTTGAGAAGCGTCCCCTTCCGGAAGACCTTCTCCGCGTCGTCGAACTTCTTGTCCTCGAGGTACGCCTGGCCCAGACCGTAGAGCGCGGCCGGATCCTTGCCGTCGTTCTTCACCGCCTCTTCGAGCTTCTGCGTCCCCTCGGCCGTCTTGCCCTGCTTGCGGAGGAGCTTCCCGTATCCGGTGAGCGCCTCCACGTACTTCGGATTGATCCGGAGCGCCGTCTGATACTCGACGGTGGCGCTGTCGGCCGCTCCGAGCCGCTCCAGGGCGGAGGCGATGTAGTAGTGCGGACGCGGGCTTCCGGGATCGAGCCTCTGAGCCCGAGTGAAGAGGTCGAGAGCTTCCTGGGTCTTGCCGTCGCGAAGGAGGGAGACGCCCTGCTTGATCAAGTCGCCCGACGAGAGCGCCCAGGCGTGCGGCGCGAACCCGGCGAGCGCCACGGCCAGGAGCGCGGGAACGAGAAAACGGACGTGCTTCACTCTGCCTCCTCTGCGGTGCGGACGATCTGGATGGGAACGGTCGCGGGCGAGTAGCCGTGGCGCGCCGCGATGCGCTGCCCTTCGATATCCGAGACGAACGTGATGAATTGGCTCGCGGTCTCGGCCGGCTTGGCCGGAGTCGCGAGCGACACGGGACGCAGGAGTGGATACGTCCGCGTGACGAGCGTTTCCCGATTGAGCGGGAGGTACGGAAGCCCACGCGCCTGGGAGACGGCGAGGACCCGCACGCGAGATCCGGCACTCTCGGCGAAGGCACGCGAGACGCAGCCCATCGCGTTCCGCCGCGTCGCGACGGTCTCGACCACGTCCTCCTCGCGCGGGGGCGCGTACACCGTCTTCGCGTATTCGCCGCCTTCGAGCAGGGCTTGCTGCAAGAAGGCATAGAGCGCGAGCCGCGGCCCGACGGTCATGGCGATCACCTCTCCTCCCGAGCGCCAGCCCAGGGGAGTCCATGTCGTCGTGCGGCCGGCGTACACGTCGGCCAGCTCGGTGCGGGAGATCTGGTGGATCGGGGACTCCGGATTCACGATGACGGCAATCGCGTCCCACGCGACGGGAAACGCCTGGAGCCCCTCGCGCTGGACCGCGGCCTTCACTTCCGGATCCGTCAGCTCTCGTAACAGGACCGACATCGACACTTCTCCGTTCACCAATTGCTCCATCCCCTCGGCAGACCCGTTCGCGACCACCCGGATCGAGTCTGAATCAGGATAGCGATCCCGGAACGCGAGAATCTCGGCCCGTAGAAGCGGTTCCAGATACTCCGCCCCGGCAACCGTCAACGGCGCGGAGGGGGACTTCCGAGGGGGGGAAGGCGAGGTGCAGGTCCCGCAGGCCAGAGCGACGAGCAGCATAGCCGCTCCGGGGAGCCGGGCACGCAACATCACCCGGTCGATGCCACTCACCGGCACAGCCTACCGAACCCCCGTAACCCCTGTCAACTACGAGACTCCTCGCCGCCGGCCCGGTCGGAGCAGCTTCGTCCATGCATACCCCGATCCAGAGCCTTTGATTCCTTCCCGCCCGGCTGCCGCTCGCAAAAAACGCCACCCTGGAGGTGGCGAATGAATCCTGCAAGTAAAGAAGGCGTAACGTAGTCGGTTGCCTGGGGGGTGTCAACCCGATTGTGGGTCAGCGAAGGAGCGTGATCTTCCGGGACGTCGATCCGCGCGGCGAGGTGAGTCGCACCACGTAGACACCGCTGCCGGCCGCCCTCCCGCGAGGATCCAGCCCGTCCCAGGAGACCGTCCGGTCCGAGCCCTGTCCCGAATCCCAGCCCCGATCGAGGATGGAGACGAGACGGCCGGATGCGTCGTGAACGGAGATCTCGTACGGCCCGGGAGTTCCTCGTCCGAGCGTGAAGCGAATCTTCGTGTCCGGATTGAACGGGTTCGGTCGGTTGGGGTGGAGGTGATCCGCCACGGGCGGCGCCGGTGGGCTCTCCACCGCGCTCACCCCCGGGTCATAGGAAGCTCGAGGGCTCCAAGGGCCGATCTGGGACTCGCCATCCACCGCCCGCACCTGGAACCAAGTCGCCACGGCGGGAGGCGTGAGGGAAAACAGCGTCTCGGCGCTTCCCGTGTTGGTATCCGTGATTCCTCCCTCGAACGCGACCGGCCCCACGTCGTCCAGGTAGAGACCCTCCCCCGCGGTGGCGACGTCGGTCACGCATCGGAAGCGGACCAGCGTCTCCTTGCCGCCCAGGGCGCCCCACGCGAAGGTGACTCGCTGGAAGGTACCCCCGCTGAAATCGGTGATGCCGTTCCCCTCGTTGTTTCCGAACGGGTCCAGCGTGGTCGTGAAGTTGCCGCGAAGACTCGTCCAGGTCGCACCTCCGTCACCGGATCCCTCGGCGTACCAGTAGTCCAGACCGGACTCCAGCTCCCAGTACGCCATCACGACGAGGCTCTCCCCGGCGGCCGTGCCCACCGCGGCGTTCGACGTGAGCACGCTGGTTCGCAAGTCTCCGGATCCCGACCAGAAACTACGGAGGCCACTCGCCGCACGGGCCGTGCTCGAGGAGAAGAGAGTCGAGGTCCACGCTCCGAGACCGGCCTCCGCGTTGTCGACCCCCGTCGAGAGCGACGTGATCCGCCGCACGTCGTGCCTCACCGGAGGATTCGCGGGGTCCGGCGTGGGAACGCTCCAGTGGAGCTCGAGATTGGACGTTGTGCCGGTGAGCGAGGGC
>Ga0068859_100006058_pt1 | contig 12278 bp, 10 predicted proteins | sample KBSSwiS22_FD_66585 | JGI IMG/M metagenome (GOLD analysis project Ga0068859, IMG submission 66585) | Switchgrass rhizosphere microbial communities from Kellogg Biological Station, Michigan, USA - KBS Switchgrass S2-2 | ecosystem: Host-associated > Plants > Roots > Rhizosphere > Soil ... | reverse complement strand
CCGACGAGCCGACCGGCAACCTCGACACCGGGACCGGCGCGGCGATCATGGACATGCTGTTCGCACGGCATGCGGCGAGCGGCGTGACGCTGTTCGTGATCACGCACGATCCGGCGCTCGCGGCGCGGTGCGCGCGCGTGATCGAGCTGGCCGACGGGCGAGTCGTCGCGGATCGTCGCGCGGAATGATCCCGGAATGAGCGCAGTGTGGCGGCTGGCGCTGCGCGACCTGCGGCGTGGCGGACGCGGGCTGCTGTTGCTCGCGCTGTGCCTGTTGCTCGGGACCGCGGCGCTCGCCGGCATCGGCAGTCTTTCCGCGAGCGTGCTCGCGGCGCTCGACGCGCAGGGGCGCGCGATGCTCGGCGGCGATCTCGGGCTCAACGTGTCGCAGCGGCGCGCGAGCGTCGAAGAGAGTGCGGCGTTCGCGGCGGCGGGGCGCGTGGCCGAAACGGTGACGATGCAGGCGATGGCGAGCGCGCCCGAGCGCGCACCGGTGCTGGTGCAATTGCGCGGCGTCGACGGCAATTGGCCGTTGGTCGGCGCGCTGCGACTGGCGCCCGGGGCGCTGGCGGCGCGGCCACATGGTGACGAAGTGGCTGTGGCGCCGGTGGTGGCCGAGCGGCTCGGTGTCCGAGTGGGGGATCGCATCCGACTGGGCGAGGCGCGCCTGCGGCTGATCGGCCTGATCGCGAGCGAGCCCGACCGGATCGGCGGCGGGTTTTCGCTGGGCGCGCCGGTACTGGTCGACATGGCCGGGCTCGACGCGACACAGCTGGTGCAGCCGGGCAGCCTGTACGAGAGCCGCTATCGCATCGTGCTGGTGCGGCGCGACCAAGCCGCGGCGACGGGTGCGCGGCTGGTGCTGCAATTCAAGGGCGCGGGCTGGTCGTCGCGCACCAGCGCCGAGGCGGCGGGCGGGCTCAAGCGCGGGATCGCGCAACTCGGCCAGTTCCTGCTGCTGGTCGGTCTCGCCGCGCTGGCGATCGCCGGCGTAGGCGTCGGCAGCGGCGTTTCCGCCTATCTTGCGGGCAAGACGCGGACGATCGCTATGCTCAAGGTGCTCGGCGCGCAGTCGCGGACGATCGCCGCGATCTTCCTGCTCCAGCTCGCGCTGGTCGCGGTGTCGGGAGTCGGCGCCGGGCTCGCGATCGGCGCGCTGGTGCCGTGGATCGTCGCGGCGGTCGCGGGATCGGCGCTGCCGGTGGCGCCGCGGCTGGCGCTCTATCCGCTGCCGCTGGCGACGGCGGCGGCGCTGGGGTTGCTGGTCGCGCTGTTGGTCGCATTGCCGGCACTGGCGCGGGCGCGCGAGGTACCGGCGGCGTCGCTGCTGCGCGACGCGCTCGCGCCGCGGCGGCTGCCGGGCGTGGCGACACTTGCGGGTATGGTCCTGTTGCTGGGCGGGCTGGTCGCACTGGCGGTGTTCACCGCGAGCGACCCGCTGCTCGCGCTGGGGTTCGTCGGCGCGGTGTTCGCGCTGGTGGTGGTGTTGTGGTTGATCGGCGCGGGAATTCGTGCCGGGCTGGCACGACTGCCGCGGCCGCGCGCACCGCTGGTGCGGCTGGCGCTCGCCAACCTCCATCGCCCGGGCGCGCAGACCGATCGGCTGGTGGTGGCGCTCGGGCTCGGCTTCTCGCTGTTCGTCGCGCTCGCGGTGATCGACACCAGCCTGTCGGCCGAGCTCGCCGACGCTGCGCCGGCGAAGGCGCCGCGGTTCTTTGCGATCGACTTGCAGCCGGAAGACGCCGACCGGTTCCGCGCCGTGGTGGCGCATGCCGCGCCCGACGCCCGAATCGAGGCACTGCCGTCGCTGCGCGGATCGATCGTCGCGCTCAACGGCACGCGCGTCAGCGATCTCAAGACGCTGCCGGCGAATGCCTGGGCGGTGCGCGGCGAGCGCACGCTGACCTGGGCGGCGACGCTGCCGCCGCGCAATGTCGTGACCGCCGGAAGCTGGTGGCCGGCCGATTACCGCGGGCCGCCGCTGGTGTCGCTCGAGGACAGAGCGGCGGCGGCGCTGGGACTGCGGGTCGGCGATACGATCACCGTGTCGGTGCTGGGCGTTGAAGTTCGAGCTCGGATCGCAGCGCTGCGGCGCGTCGACTGGGGCGGGCTCGGGCTCAATTTCGCAGTCGTCTTCTCGCCTGGCTATATCGAGGAGGCGCCGCACAGCCTGTTGGCGAGCGTCTATGCTCCGGCGGCGAGCGACGGCGCGGTGGCGGCGCGCGTGGCGAACGCCCTGCCCTCGGTCACGCTGATCCGCGTCGGCGACCTGATCGGGCAGATCGCGACGATCATCGGGCAGCTGGCGGCGGCGGTGCGCGCGGCGGCGGCGATGACGATCGCGGCAGGGATCGCAGTGCTGGTCGGCGCGGTGGTCGCGGCCGAGCGCACGCGGCGCTACGACGCCGTTATCCTCAAGCTGCTCGGCGGCACGTCGCGGCAAGTGCTCGCGGCGCAGGCGATCGAATATCTGCTGCTGTCGCTGGTGCTCGCCGGCGTCGCGCTGGCGGTGGGCGGCGGCGCAGGCTGGTTCGTGGTGGTGCGGGTGTTCGAGCTCGGCTGGGCGCCGGACTGGGGAGTGGTAGCCCTGACGCTGGGGGCAGCGGTGGTGGTAACGCTGGGGATCGGCGTGGTCGGGAGCCTGCCGGCGCTCAGAGTGCGGCCGGCGGTGGCGTTGCGCGAGCTATGACGATCTTAAGCGGCTAGCATCGCGGCGAACGCCTTCACTGCCATGGTTTCGTCGCCATTCCACACCGCACCGGAGACCGCGAGAAAATCGGCCCCCGCTTCGACCAGCGGGCGCGCGTTGTCAGGCGTGATGCCGCCGATCGCGACGCAGGGGATTTCGAACAGCGCCGACCACCAGCTGAGGATTGACCGGTCGGGGCGGTGGCGGGTTTCCTTGGTGCTGGTGGGATAGAAGGCGCCGAACGCGACATAGTCCGCCCCCGCCTCGCCCGCTTCCATCGCGAAGTGGCGGCTATCGTGGCAGGTCACGCCGATCTGGGCGCCGGGCCCGAGCAGCTTGCGTGCCTCGCGCGGATCGCCGTCCTGCTGGCCGAGGTGTACGCCGTCGGCGCCGAGCCGTTTGGCGAGGCTGATGCTGTCGTTGACGATGAACGCGACGTCGCGGTCAGCGCAGATGCGCTGGAGCGGCTCGGCGAGGCGAGCGGCTTCATGCTGGTCGATATCCTTCACGCGAAACTGGAATGCGGCGACCGGTCCGGCCTCGAGCGCGCGCACGAGCCGGTCCGGGAAAGTCCCGCCGACGTCGAGCGGTGAGATCAGGTAAAGCTGACACGGCGGGCGCTTGTCGTCGCGGACGAATTGCGCGGCAAAGTCGGGGTCGAGCGGGCCGAGGCCGTCGTCGTCGAAATCGGTCATGCCGGGGGCTCTAGCGCGTCGGAGGCGCCGACGGAATGTCTACGGCAATGTGCCCGAAATCCCGCGCCGAGTGTCACGGCGGACCGGTCCCATAGGCGCCAACTTAGGGGCTGAACAGCCGACTATCGCGGGACAAAGATCCTCCCCGGAACGGGCGATATAATGGTCGACGGCGACCGCGAGCGCTCCCTCTCCCGCTTGCGGGAGAGGGTCGGGGTGAGGGTGAGAGGTGGAAGCCCCCACACACGTCGCAGACTCTTCCACGTCGTACCCTCACCCTTCCGCCGCCTGCGGCGGCTCCCTCCAGCATCGGGTCGGCCATGCTCCCAGCATGGCCTAAACAGCGCGGGGCGCTGTTTACCCGATGCTCCCGCAAGCGGTAGAGGGAAAATTACGTCACTCCTCGCCCTTGTAGATCCGCACTAGCCGGTCGAGCATCGCAAGTGCGTCGCTGCGTTCGCGCTGGAAGGTATTGCGGCCGATGATCGAGCCGTTGCCGCCGCCGTCGCGGATGTCGCGCGCATCCTGGAACACGGCGTCCTCGCCCTTGGCCGCGCCGCCCGAGAAGACGACGATGCGACGGCCGTTGAAGCAGGCCTTGACGACATGCTTGACCCGATCCGACTGCGCCGACCAGTCGGTGCCGGCATAGGATTTTTCGGCGTCCTTCTGCTCGATGTGCGCGCTCGGTAGCTTGACCTTGATGATGTGCGCACCGAGCAGCGCCGCCATGTGTGCGGCATAGGCGCCGACGTCGAGCGCGAGCTCGCCGTCCTTCGAGAGCTTGCCGCCGCGCGGATAGGACCAGATCACGGTGGCGATGCCGACCGAGGCGGCCTCGGCGCGCATCTCCTTGATCTCTTCCATCATCTCGAACACGCCATCGGCGCCGGGATAGATGGTGAAGCCGATCGCCGCGCAGCCGAGCCGCAGTGCGTCGTCGACGCCGGCGGTGACGGCCTGGTCGACCGCGGTCGCCCAGCTGTTCGAGCTGTTGACCTTGAGGATCGTCGGGATCTGCCCGGCGAAGCTGTCGGCGCCCGCCTCGATCATGCCGAGCGGCGCGGCATAGGCGGAAAGGCCGGCGTCGACGGCGATCTGGAAATGATAATGGGGATCATAGGCAGGTTCGTTGACTGCGAAGCTGCGCGCAGGTCCGTGCTCGAACCCCTGGTCGACCGGCAGGATGATCAGCTTGCCGGTGCCGCCGAGGCGCCCGTGCATGAGGATGCGTGCCAGATTGGCTTTCACGCCCGGATTGTCGGACTCATAATTGGCCAGGATGGACTTGACGATCGGCGTCATGATTTCCCCTCATCTTCCCTTGGACGGCGGCCTGATAGCCAGCGTTCGGAGGCGCCGCAACGCCGGTTGCGGAAGAATTGGCACTTAAAAGCGGCCGTGCTGGGACAGTCGAGAATGGTACCGCTACCGTGCTTGATCGCTTCGACGATTATGCGTTGACCCGAATTCTGCCGGAGGCAATTTCGCTGGCGAATGTCGTTTTCAGATTTGCTGAAGCGGTGCAGAGTTGATCGCGAGCGGCGGAAACCGTCCAAGCCGGATGCAATAGCCTTGGTTCCGCGCTTGATGCTTTGGCCGTACCGGCTCAGAAAGAAGCGACGGGAGGGGCAAACCGATGCACAGACAGCGAATTACCGGCTTGAAGGTCGTTAGTCTGGCAATGTTGGCGTTCGCGCTGCTCGGCGCGAAGAAGCCGATGGTCGGCCAGCCTGCCCCGGATTTCCAGCTCGTGCTGGTCGATGGCAGCAAATTGCAGCTGCACGATCTGCGCGGGCAGGTCGTGATTCTCAATTTCTGGGCGACGTGGTGCGTGCCGTGCAAGGAAGAGCTGCCGTTGCTCGACGCCTATTATCGGCTCCAGCAATCGCACGGGCTGCGCGTGTTCGCCGTGACCACCGAAGATTCGGTGCCGAACAGCCAGCTCAAGCCGCTGTTCCGCGCGATGGCGATCCAGCCTGTCCGGCGTCTAAGCGGACCATATCGGATCCTGGAAGGCGTGCCGACCAACTATGTGATCGACCGGGCGGGCATCGTGCGCTTCGCCCACGCCGGCGCGTTCGACCTCGACGCGCTGAACCAGGTTCTCATCCCGCTGCTCAAGGAGCCGCCGCCCGACGAAACCGACCCCGCTTCGTGAGCGAGGCTCAGCCCGCCGCGCGCAGCTCGGGTTGCTGGTCGGCAGGGAGGATCGGGCGCATGTCGCCCGACACGATCGCGCGGCCCTTGCCGAGCGCCTTCGCGCTGTAGAGCGCCAGGTCGGCGCGCTTGAGCAGCTCGGCGCGGGTCGGGACATCGCCGTCGAGCCAGCATGCTCCGAGCGTCGCGGCGACACGGATCACGCCCCGATCGCCGCCATAATCGACACGCAGGTCGAAGAGCAGATCGGCGAGCAGGCCGCGGATGTCGCGCATCGCGAGTTCGTTGGTGACGACGAGCACGAACTCGTCGCCGCCGAGGCGCGCCGTGAAGCCGAGCCGTGCCGCATGGTCGCTGAGCTTGTCGGCCATCGCCTTGAGCACGAAGTCGCCCGCAGGATGGCCGTAAGTGTCGTTGAGCTTCTTGAAATTGTCGAGGTCGATCATCATCAGCACCAGCCCCGGCGCCGCCGACACGCGATCGGCGATCAGCTCGTCGAGCCGGGCATTGAGTGCGGCACGGTTCGGGATCTGCGTGAGCTCGTCGATCTTCGCGGACCGTTCGAGCGCCTGCTCGACGAAATAGCGCTCGGTCACGTCCTGGCAGACGCCGAACAGACCGACCGGCTCGCCGTCGGCGAACAGCGTCTCGCCCACGTTGCGCACGCGCCGCTTGAGACCGCCCGCCGTGACGATGTCGGTCTCGAGATCGAAGGATTCGCCAGTGCCGATCGCGCGGTCGACGGCCTGCATCAGGACTTCGCGGTCCCGCGTCGAATAATAGTTGAAGAGCGATTCGAGGTCGGGCGCGCCTTCGTCGGTCGACCGGCCGAAGATCGCGAACGTCTGCGGCGACCAGTCGACCAGGCCCGTGGTCACATCGAGGTGCCAGGACCCGATGTTGACCAGCTGTTCGGTCAAGCGGAAGTTGCGCTGCCAGCGATCGATCGCAACCAGCGCGCGCCGGCGCGCCTCGGACAGCTCGACGGAGCTCTCATCCCCCGCACGCACGTCGAACAGCCGTTCGATCGCGTCGGCGAAGCTGCCGAGCGCCTCGATCGCCTCGTCCGACAATTCCAGCGCGCCGCCGCGTGCCTGCAGCGCGCTCGCCGCAGAGGCATCGAAGCGACGCCGCGCATCGTCGCCGCCGAGCATCGCCACTTCGCGGCAATTGAGCAGCCGCGCGGCGCTGTCGACGATCGTGCCGAACAAAATCTCGGAATTGGCGTCGCGGTCTGTCACGATTTCCTGCTTCGAACCACTGCCCTTGTCATCGTCCACCGCGTCCCCCTCGCGTCCCGTGGCAATTTCGCTACCTCTCCCTTCCTTTTAGAAGGAAGTTGTCACCGGTAGATGAACATAGGGCGGACATGGGGAGAATTACGGAGGGAGGAGTCGCGCCCTCCCCCCGCGCCCAACTTATGGACTGAGCGAGCCGACTATCGCAGGACAAAGATCCTACCCGGAACGGGGAGGATCATGACCTCAAATACGATACGTTAGCGCCTATGGGCCTTCACCGGGGAAGCGGATTTGTCGCAGCACCCACCGGCTCTACCTTGGCCGGTGTGCGCTTGTGCGCAAATGGCAGTATTTCTAGCGCGCCAACGCCGCGACGCCAGGCAGCTCCTTGCCTTCCATCCATTCGAGGAACGCGCCGCCCGCCGTCGAGACGAAGGTGAAGTCGCCGGCGACACCCGCCTGGTTGAGCGCGGCGACCGTGTCGCCGCCGCCCGCGACCGACACCAGCGAGCCTTCCCGGGTCAGCGCGGCCGCGGTGCGGGCGAGCGCGACGGTCGCGCGGTCGAACGGCACCGTCTCGAACGCGCCCAGCGGGCCGTTCCACACGAGCGTGCGGCAGGTCTTGAGCACGTCCGCGAGCGCCTCGGTCGCGGCGGGGCCGACGTCTAGGATCATTTCGTCCGCCGCGACTTCGTGCACGTTGCAGGTGCGCAGGCTCGGCGGATTGGCAGCGAACTCCTTCGAGACCACCACGTCGTAGGGCAGATGCACGGTGCAATTGGCCTTTTCCGCCGCCGCGAGGATCTCCTCCGCCGTGGCGGTCAGGTCATGCTCGCACAGCGACTTGCCGACATCGACTCCGCGCGCGGCGAGGAAGGTATTCGCCATGCCGCCGCCGATGATCAGATGATCGACCTTGTCGACGAGGTGCTTGAGCACGTCGAGCTTGGTCGAGACCTTGGCGCCGCCGACCACCGCGGCGACCGGATGCTGCGGATTGCCGAGCGCCTGGTCGAGCGCGTCGAGCTCGGCCTGCATCTGGCGGCCGGCGAACGCCGGTAGCCGGTGCGCCAGCCCCTCGGTCGAGGCGTGCGCGCGATGCGCCGCCGAAAAGGCGTCGTTGACATAGAGGTCGCCGAGCGCGGCGAGCCGTTCGACCGTCTCGGGCGCGTTCTTTTCCTCGCCGGCGTCGAAGCGCGTGTTTTCGAGAATGCCGATCTCGCCATCGGCCATATCTGCGATCGCCTCGGCGGCCGCCTGATCGTCGATGAAGCGCACCGGCCGACCGAGCACCTGCGCGAGCGGCCGAGTGACGAGCGCCAGGCTCATCTCGGGGTTGCGCTGGCCCTTGGGGCGGCCGAAATGCGCGAGCACGATCACCTTCGCGCCCTTGTCGGCGAGCTCGGCGAGCGTATCGACCGCGGCGCGCAGCCGCGTGTCGTCAGTCACCTCGCCATCGGCCATCGGCACGTTCACGTCTTCGCGCACCAGCACGCGTTTGCCGGCGATGTCGCCCATGTCGTCGAGCGTCTTGAAGCTGCGGGTCATGTTTCGATCCTGATTTCGTCGCCAATAGTTATCGTGCCGCCGGCGATCACCTTGCCGCCGACGCCGCCGCGCCAATCGGGTTCGAGCGCCCGGCGCAGTCCCGGCGCCAGCTCGTCCATGCGCTCGCACGGATCGATCTCGGTCTTGAGCTCGATCACCACGTCCGCGCCGATGCGGATGCGCGCGTCACCGCCGTGCGGCAAGTCGAGATCCTCGACGAGCAGATTGGCGCGGCGTGCCCACCATGGCAGTTCGACGCCGGCTTCGGCCGTCGCGGAGGCCCAGTCGCTCGCTTCGATCAGCGAAACCTGGCGTTTGTGCTTGGGCCCGTTGCGATCGCCGTCGACGCCGGCTTCGGGAGTCAATCGAACGCTGGTCAGCGTTTCGACTGGCCCCCGACGCTCGGCGTGCCGCGCGATGCCGGCGAGCCGGCCCACTCAGCCGAGCTTCGCCATCGCGCAGGCAGTATCGACCATGCGGTTCGAGAAGCCCCATTCATTGTCGTACCAGCTGACGACGCGCACCAGCTTGCCGTCGATCACTGCGGTTTCGAGGCTGTCGACGGTCGAGCTGGCCGGGGTGTGGACGATGTCGATCGAGACGATCGGCTCGTCGGTATAGGCGAGCACACCCTGGAGCGGACCGCTTTCGGACGCCGCCTTGAGCAACGCATTGACTTCGTCCCTGGTCGTATCGCGCTTCGGCGTGAAGGTCAGATCGACGAGACTGCCGTCGGGCACGGGCACGCGGATCGCCGAACCGTCGAGCTTGCCCTTGAGCTCGGGCAGCACTTCGCCGACCGCGCGCGCGGCGCCGGTGGTGGTCGGGATCATCGACATCGCCGCGGCACGCGCGCGGCGCAGATCCGAATGAATCTGGTCGAGGATCTTCTGGTCGTTGGTATAGGCGTGGATCGTCGTCATCAGCCCGCGCTCGATCCCGATCGCGTCGTTGAGCACCTTGGCGACCGGTGCGAGGCAGTTGGTGGTGCACGACGCGTTCGACACGATGGTGTGGCCGGCCTCGAGCTTGTCGTGGTTGACGCCGTAGACGACGGTCAGGTCGACGTTCTTGCCCGGCGCCGAAATCAGAACTTTCTTCGCACCTGCAGCGATATGCTTCTCACAGCTCGCACGGTCTGTGAAGAAACCGGTGCATTCGAGCACCAGCTCGACGCCGTTCGCGGCGTGCGGCAGGTTGGCCGGATCACGCTCTGCAGTGACCTTGATGCGCTTGCCGTCGATGACGAGATCGCTGCCCTCGGCGCTCACCGTGCCCGGATATTTGCCGTGGACACTGTCGCGCGAGAAGAGCCAGGCGTTCGACTTGGCATCGGCCAGATCGTTGATCGTGACCAGCTCGAGCCCGCAATCCGGCCGCTCGAGGATCGCGCGCGCCACCAGGCGGCCAATCCGCCCGAAGCCGTTGATCGCAACCTTCGTCATATCATTCCTCCTCTACCCGGCCGCCGTGTCGACCGGGCCTGGTTCAAAAAAAGATCGATTAGCCCTTGAGCCGCGCGACGATCTGGGGAGCGATTGCCTCCGCGGTCAGTCCGAAATGTACATAGAGCTGGGGCGCAGGACCCGAAGCGCCATAGCTGTCGATGCCGAAGCGTAGCCCGTCGATACCGGTGTACCGCTCCCACCCGAGCGTCGTGCCTGCTTCGATCGACACTTTGAGCGTCTCGGGCGGCAGGATGTCGTGCTTGTACTGGCTGTCCTGTGCGTCGAACCGCTCCCAGCTCGGCATCGAAATCACGTCGGCGCCGATGCCTTGTGCTTCGAGCGTGTCGCGCACCGCGACGGCGATCTCGACTTCCGAGCCGGTGGCGAGCAGCGTAACCTGGCGGACACCCTCGGCTTCGAACAGGCAATAGGCGCCGCGCGCTGTGCGGTTCTCGGCCGCCTCGGTGCGCAGCTGCGGCAGGTTCTGGCGCGTGAGCGCAAGCAGCGACGGTCCGTCCTTCTTGGCGAGCGCGAGCGCCCAGGCCTCTGCGGTCTCGATCGTGTCGCACGGCCGATAGGTATCGAGCTGCGGAATCGCGCGCAGCGACATCATATGCTCGATCGGCTGATGCGTCGGCCCGTCCTCGCCGAGGCCGATCGAATCGTGCGTCATCACATAGATCACGCGCGCATGCTGGAGCGCCGACAGGCGAATCGCCGGGCGGGCATAGTCGGCAAACACCAGGAAAGTGCCGCCATAGGGAATCACGCCGCCGTGCAGCGCCATTCCGTTCATCGCCGCGCCCATGCCGAACTCGCGGATGCCATAATAGATATAGCGGCCGGCATAGTCGTTGGCAGTGAGCGGCGTGGTCGCCTTGGTCTTGGTGTTGTTCGAGCCCGTCAGGTCGGCCGAGCCGCCAACGGTGTCGGGCAGCTGGTCGTTGATCGCGCCGAGCGCGAGCTCCGAAGCGCGGCGCGTCGCGACCTTCTGCGGGCTTTCGAGCAGCCCCGCGATATACTCGTCGAGCGAGAACCAGGCCGGCAGATCGCCTGCCATACGGCGCTCGAATTCGGCGCGATCCTCGTGGCTTGCGAGCCGATCCTTCCATGCCTTATGCGCATCGGCCGAACGCTTGCCGGCTTCGAGCCAGGTCGCGCGGATGTCGTCAGGGATTTCGAACGGCGGATAGTCCCAGCCGATGTTCGCGCGCGTCGCGGCGATTTCGGCGGCACCGAGCGCCGAGCCGTGCGTCTTCGACGTGCCCTGCACGTTCGGCGCGCCCTTGCCGATGATCGTGCGACAGCGGACCAGCGAGGGACGCTCATCGGCGAGCGCGGCATTGAATGCGGCGGCGATGCTGTCGGCATCATGGCCGTCGCATTCGACGACGTGCCAGCCGGTCGCGGCATAGCGCGCGGCGACGTCCTCGCTGCTCGACAGGCTCACTGCCCCGTCGATCGTGATCTTGTTGTCGTCCCACAGCACGATCAGCCGGCCGAGCCGGAGGTGCCCGGCGAGCCCGATCGCCTCGTGGTTGACGCCTTCCATCAGACAGCCGTCGCCGGCGATCACCCAGGTGTGATGGTCGACGAGTTCGTCGCCGAAGCTCGCGTTGAGATGGCGCTCGGCGAGCGCGAAGCCGACCGACATCGCCAGCCCCTGGCCGAGCGGGCCGGTGGTGCATTCGACGCCGGCGATCTCGAAATTCTCGGGGTGGCCGGCGCAGGGGCTGCCGAGCTGGCGGAAGTTGCGGATGTCGTCGAGCGTCGGCGAGGCATAGCCCGTCAGATGCAGCAGCGAATAGAGCAGCATCGAGCCGTGGCCGGCCGAGAGGATGAAGCGGTCGCGATCGGGCCAAGCGGGATCGGCGGGATCATATTTGAGGTAGCGATGGAACAGCATTGTCGCGACATCGGCCATGCCCATCGGCATTCCGGGATGGCCGGAATTGGCCGCCTCGACCGCATCCATGGCCAAGGCGCGGATCGCATTCGCGCACGCAGTGAATGAAGCCGCCAACGTCCGGTCCCTCCGTTTTTCGCGCCGCCTTTGCGGCCCATGGCTTCCCACGTCAACCGCCCGCCGCATCCGTTACCGCAAGGACTTGCCGTCACGCGTCCGCATGCTATCGGCGCCTGAATGGCGGAGGCCCCTCATCCAGCGATCGAACGAATCGAACGCGCCGTGAAGCGGATCGAAACGGCGGCGCACGCGCGCGCCTATGCCGCCGACCGCATCGCGCGCAAGCACGCCGCGCTCAAAGAGCGCATTGAATCGGCGGTCGCGTCGCTCGACGTGCTGATCGCACGCGAGAACGGCGGCGAATAATGGGACAGGTCACGCTCCAACTCGCCGGACGCACCTACAACATCGCTTGCCGCGATGGCGAGGAATTGCATTTCGAGCGGCTCGGTCGGCGGCTCGGGCGCCATGCCGACACCGCAGTGCGCGCGGCGGGCGGCAATGCCGAGCGCACATTGCTGTACATGGGGCT
>Ga0068859_100006052_pt1 | contig 12283 bp, 19 predicted proteins | sample KBSSwiS22_FD_66585 | JGI IMG/M metagenome (GOLD analysis project Ga0068859, IMG submission 66585) | Switchgrass rhizosphere microbial communities from Kellogg Biological Station, Michigan, USA - KBS Switchgrass S2-2 | ecosystem: Host-associated > Plants > Roots > Rhizosphere > Soil ... | reverse complement strand
AAGGATGCCGGCGCCACCGTTGCCACCCGCGCCGGAGAGGCTGCCATTGACCGAAGCGCCGCCGCCGCCGCCACCGCCTCCCCAGTTGCCACCGTTGCCACCAGTGCCGCCGGGGCCGCCTGCTCCGTTGGGGCCGCCGCCGCCGCCGCCAGCGCCGCCCTGTAGCGACGTCGCGGGCACGCTCGTGCCGTTGCCACCGGCGCCGCCGCCGCTCGCTCCAGCGGCGCCGCCAGGCGCTGCCGTGAAGCCCTGCGCAGTCGTGCCACCGGCGCTCGCGAGAAAGTCGACGTTCGATCCGTTCGTGCCTCCGCCAGCGCCACCGCCGCCGCCGCCGCTGCCGCTGCTGCCGGGCGCGCCGCTGTTGACGACCGCTGCACCGGCACCGCCAACACCACCGGCAGTCGTGCCCGTGCCACCGAGGCCGCCGTTTGTTGCGCCAGTGCCGGCGCCGGTGCCGCCGCCGCCGCCGCCTGCTCGGAAGATGGTGCCGAACGTGACGTCACCGCCTGCGGTGCCGGTCTGCCCGTTCGTGTTGTCGGCGGTCTGCCCAGGACCGCCAGTGCCTGGTGCGCCAATGACGATGCTCTCGCCGCCGACAATCATCGAAGCGGGCCCTTCAACGACAGAGTGCCCGCCGCCGCCGCCGCCGCTGCCGCCACCACGCGTACTGACGTTCGTTCCTCTCCTGCCGGCGCCGCCGCCGCCGCCGGTGCCGTTGCCTTCAATGCGGAACGAACTCCATGGCCCGGTTGGCAAGGCGTAGGAGGTGCTCGCGGTAAACTGCTGCACGTTGGCGCGGGTGTTGTTGAGCGCATCGCTCGCCGTCGTTCCCGGAAGCGAGCTCGAGTTGGTAACTTGCGACGTGGTGTAGTCGCCAGCTTGCGCGACAACGGCACCCGCCCGACCGAAAACGCTCGTGACTCCACCAGCTCCGCCGACGTCAATTCCGATCTGGATCACGCCCGCGTTGACCGTTTGGATCGAATACTGCTGGCCGAGCGGCTGCGACGTGGTGAGCGAATTGGGCATGAGGTTTTACTTCCAGAAAAAGAGCAGCGCCGCTGCCGCGAGCAGTAGGCCGGTGCTGTTGGTGAGCACGCCGAAGCTGACCGCCGGCGCGATGCCGGCGCCACGGACCAGCGCGGCGTGATTGCGCCGCACAGCAGCGGCGTACGCGTCGAGCGGCGCTTCGAAGTACTTGTTCACGCGCATCGCAGCGACCGCGCCGTCGCCATCGCCGCTGGCGAGCGCGGCGCGAACGTTCGGCTTCAAAATCGTCTTGGCTCCGCCCGTCATTCCGTGGAACGGGGACGGGTAGACCTTGAAGTGAGCGACGTACTCTTTGCCGTCGCCGTGCTTGTCGACGTGATCGAAATGCGGCTTGCTGAGGTCGGGCTCCTGGTCGGCGCCCCAGTTATTGGAGCCCGCGCCCTCGCCGATGGGCCAGCCCGTGCTGTAGCCGGTCTCGAGGCGAAAGACGGCCAGAACAAACTGCAGCTCCGCCTCGTTGGCTATCGGCGTCAGCGTCGCTTTCGCGAAGGCGTAGACGGCCGCGTCGCTCACTCACAGCACCCGCCTGCTCAGAGCCGACACGACGCCGCCGGTCAGCGGGCCATGTCCCCTCGCCAGTTCCGTCGGCAACGTTGGCGCACGGCTCACCACGAACGCGGCCCACGAGCGCGGGTCGTCGGTCGCCCAAACCAAGAAGATTTTCTTGCCCGAGCCGTCGGGCGTCTTGCCCGTCCACCACTCCGTGGGGAAGGCCGTCTGCGTTCGGGAGCGCGTCGCGAGCTGCGACATTTCCGTTTGGCCCCGCAAGTTGCTCAGGGCATCGGGGCCAGTTTCCGCAGAGACCAAATCGCCGCCGCCTCGCTTGCTCGCGAGCAGCCAGACCAGGCCGAGCAGCACCAGCGAGTTCATGCGTTCGCCGTGAGCTGCTCGACGAGCTTCCAAGCGGTGACGCCGCGGATTTGTCCGGTGGCTCCCATCTTGGTCGCCAGGTAAGTGGTCCAGACGCCGGCCGTCTGCTCGGTCTTGCGCGTGCCGGCGCCCGTTTGCCAAAGCACCGGCAAGAGCTGCTGCGCTCGCGTGGCGACCGCCGACGGCGTCGGAACGAACGGCTTCCAGCCCGGGCCAGGGAAGGGCGGCAAGCCCGCCGGTACCGCCTGGGGGAAGGGCTGTGGAGCTTTGGCGGCTTGCGTCTGCGCGGCCGCCTGAGCGGGCGTGGAGGCCTGCCCTGGGGGCGGAGCCGTCGCCGCCGGCGGCACGCGCGCCGGCGTCACCGCGGGTCCGGGAGTGGGCACGCTCGCGGTCGGAGCGCCAGGCGGCGCTCCGAACTTCGAGCCGGCCTTGAGTAACAGTCCCAGCAGAACAAGCAGTTCGATGGCACCCATGGTCAGTGACCCTTTCCGTTGGTCGGTGTGTCGGCCGCCGGTGCGTCGCCCTTGGCCATGGCGAGGCCGCCAGCCGCCGCGCTCACGAGCTGATCCAAAAGCCCGGGCTCGCGGGTCGGTCCGTTTTCGAAACGCTCCTCGGCCTCTTGCAGCAGCAGGCGCCGCAAGCTGTCGATGCTGCGTTCGGTCGACTCGGTGCGCCGAGTCATGCGGTCGACGATGTCAGCGAGGCGCGCAAACGCGACCTCGGTGCTGTGCTTGTACGCTTCGGCGACGAGGTTCGCGACGAGCACAAACCGCGCGGTCTCAGGGTCGGTGGCGACGACGCCCGCCGGCGCCGGCGGCTCGGGCTCGGGCTCGAGCTCGGGCGCGCTCTCTTCCAGCTCGGCCGGCTTGCAGGCGCGAATCAGCGTGCGCTTCGCGTCCAGCGCCTCGAGCCGGTCGCCGTCCATGGCGTCAAGCGATTCGGCGACGCGCGCCCAAGCGGTGCGCGCGTCCATTTCCATTTCGCTGGTCTCTTTGCCGACGACGATGCGCACGAACGCCGGGCGCGGTCGTCGCATGAGCCAGTATCGAATTTCTTTCGCGGCCATCACATGCCTCCATTTTCGCCGCCGCGGTAGCGGTTGTAGTTGTGCGGGTCGCCGCCCATGAACCACTCCGGTCGGATGTGCGACTCGGGAGCAAGCAGCGAAGTGACGGTTACGGTGGCGCGGCCGACGTTGGCGCTCGCGTTCATGCGCAGCCGCGCGGCCACTTGGATGTTGCTCGCCGTGAGGTGGTTGATTTCGGTGAGACGCGCGTCAGCCGCGAAGCGGGGCGGCGCCGGAAACGAGGTCAGGTAGCGTTGGCCGGTGTCGGCTGGCAGGCTCCAATCGAAGTGGAGGAAGTCCGCCGGCACCTTGATCGTCGTGCGGCCCAAGCCGAACGTCAGCGAGAACTCGCAAATCAACGTGTCGCCCGAAAAGCCGGTGACGTGGGTGATTTCGGCAGCGAACCAAAACTTCCACGTCTCGGGCCGGCCGTAGTTGATTTGCGAGAGCTGCACCGACGGCGTCTCGATCGAACCGACGAACGTCGGGCCGTTGTCGAGGACCAGCGTGCCGCTCGTCCCCCACATATGCCATGGCGGGTAGCCCATTTTATCCGAAGTGGGGGGCGGAGACGGGGAAGCAGATTTTCTGCAACCCGCCGTGGCCAGAAGGGCTAGCGATGTGCTGAATTGCCGCCGCGTGAGCGGGGATGGTTGCGGCTTTCGCTGCATGCATGGCTCCGGAGGGGAGGTGTTGGCTGGCGATGTCGAGCGCGGTCGAAGCGATCGGACCGACGCCCGGCACGAACTGCAACGCCTTGCTCGCCAGCGGCATGGCTTTCTGAGCGAGGTGCGCAATCGAACCGAAGAACGAGCCGACGAGCTGCACCGCGGCGTCCGCGTCGTCCTCGCCGTAGATGTGGGCCAGCTCGTTCCAGTCGGCGCCGTCGATAGCGTCGTTGATGCAGCACAGCCGGTTGACGTGCTCCTCCGCGGCGTACTCGCCCTCGAGCGCCAATTCTATTGCGCCGTCGATCGCACCGGTTAGCGCCGTCGACGCGACGGGCGCGCGGTGCAGCGTCGCCATGGCGATGTTGCCCGGCGTGATCGGGTCGTACGGTCCCTTTTGCCAGTGCCAAGGAATGTCGACGCGCGACTGGAAGGCGCCGTGGTGCGGGCGCAGCGCGAGCTGAGGCCGCATGATGTACGCGCCGCCGACGACGGCGCTCGGAGGCGCCATCAAAGGCGTGGTCGCTCCGCGGTGGCCGGGCGCGACGTTCGGGCCCATGCCGGCGCGCTTGCTCGGGTCGTCGATACGACCGTCGCCGCGCCGCACGACCGCGTGCCAGCGCTTCGGGCCGCTCTTGATGACGATGGCCCGCGCCGCCTTGTCTTCGCCCGACGTGCGCAGGCTCGCCGCGTGCCACGGCGCCAGGTCGTCGCAGTCGCCCCATTTTCGACCGAGCACCATCTTCGCGTGATCGAAGTGCTCAGCGCCCGGCGGCTCGGGCCGCCAGCGAATGCCGTATTTCAGCCCGCGCTCGAAGCTCGGGATTTCTTTGCCGCGCAGCATCGACTCGTTCAGGCGAGTCGTCGCCTCGAGCGCAGCGTTGAGGATGGGGGCGTTTACGTGCTCTTCGGGGATAGCGACGTTGACACGCATCTCAGTCACGCTTTCGGTTCAGAGTTGGGCGGCGGCGCAGCTGGTCCCTGCACCGCGGCCTTTGACAGAAAAAACACCACGACCCCCACAAGTAGAATGTAGGGGACCAGCTTGTCGGCTTCGCTTTGTCGCGCCACCCGCCCTCAGTGGACGATGCGGCCGAGCAGCGTGAAGTTCGCGAAAATCGTGTCGGTGCCGGCAACGTTGTTGCTGAGCGTCACGATCGCGCGAATGAGCACCCCGGGCTCGGCCGCCTTCATGGTGAGCCGCGTACCGAAGGAGTTGGGGTTACCGATCAGCTCGGCGTCCCACCCTTGGATATCGGCCTGCATGAGGTCGGTTCCGATGAAAAACTGGGTGAGGAGGCGCCCCACCGCAGTCGTGCCCGTGCGCACGGTCGAAACGAGCAAACGCTCACCACGGAAGGGCTTCTGAAGCTGCCCCTGGAACGTGATGATCGAAAGCGCGCTGTTGTAAATGCCGCCGTTAGCCAGCGGCTGAAGCGGCAGCGGCACCATGCCTTCGTCGGGCTGGATGACGCCCGGCGCCAGCTGGTCGCGCCAGTGGGGCTTGTTGTTGATGCGCGCGAGCCGATGCTTTCCGTGCCTGCGGCCGCGCCCCATGACGCTGCCCATCACGTCCCCGTCGACGTCTTCATCGCCGTACACTGCTTCGCCGTCCTCGGTGTAGCCTACTACGTCCATTTTTCTGCCTTTTCGTTGTTGTCAAGCAGGTTCGTCAGACCTGCGAAGCGATTCCGTGGACCTGGGGCGCGACGTCGCCCGAGACTTTGCCCGTTGCCCCCAGCTCGTTGCCGGCGATGGCGGCCGCGGCGAGCCCAACGTCGCGGGCGATGCTCGCGAGGCTTCCCCCCTTCTTCGCAACGAAGTACGCTGCGAGCGCGATCGTTCCCTTGCGACCAATGAGGGGGACGGTTGGGAGGTTCGGAAATTGTTTCTCGAGGAAGCCCAACAGCGCGCCACCCAACGCAGCACCAGCCATGGTGCGCATGTTGAGCCCGCCGCTGTGACCGCCGCTGCTGCGCCGGCGTCGGTGTCGCTTCTGCTTAGCGGGAGCGCGCGGAGCGCTCACCTTGATGATCGGCGCCGCAGCTCGCGGCGCTTGAATGACTCGTACCCCGGAACTTCTTCGCGCTGCCGCGCGGCGTCTTTTGGCCATAGCCAACGACGCTACGAGCGCAGCGGTTTGCCCCACAACCTGAACACCCAAATCGCGCCGTCCCAAAAAGCTGGACCCGCCGAGCTACCAACTCGACGGGTCCTGGGGGGCGCCACCGCAGAGGCTAGCTGCAATGGCACGTCCAGAGTCTCACACAGCACGCTTTGAGCCAAGCGCTCAGCGCGGCTTTAGCGCCGTAAAATGTCCGTACGGGCCGCCCCGCGGGCCTGCTGACGCGCAACGCCGCGGAGTTGCACGGGCGCGGAGGGCGCGTTGAACCCCGGCAGCCACCAGGTCGCGCGTGAAAAGGTCGCGGAGGCGGGACTACGGCTCGGCGTGAGCCTGCTGGGCGTCCACTGCTTGTCGACGATTGCGAGCCGCGGTGACGTAGATTTTCGCACCTACCCGTCGATCGCGAGGGCAATCGAGGAAGAAACCGGGTGGTTGCCGCACGTCGAAAGCGTTGGCCGGAAGATTCGCGAGCTGGCTACCCGCTTCGGGGCCGTCTCGATCGAGCGGGTGAAGCCGGGCGAGCTGCCGAAGCGAGCCAAATACCGGAGCGCCTACGGCACCACCAACAAGTCGATCAACTGGCGAGCGCTGGGGGCTCGAAACCCGACGCCCCGCGGTGCTGCGCGCAAGGCTCGTCGCGCCGACGAGGCGGTGCTGCGGCAGCAAGGTAGCGCTCCGCCCAGCCTGCCGCCGCTCGTGGGCAGCCCACGAGCAGGGCAGCCTGAGCGGGGCGCGCCCTTGCCGCCGCGGCTGCCACTGCGAGAGCGCCAGCAGCTCGCGCGTGAAGCGCTGGAGCGCTGGGAGCGAGAGTTTGGCGACGGAGGCACCGGGCCGGCCCCGGTGCCCCCAGAGCCCCAAACGCTGAACACGGGCCCGCCAGAGTAGCGCTGCGGCGCTTCCGGACCCCTCCCCAGCCCATCGGGCAGGGTCGAAGACTATCCCCAACGCGGTGGGCGAGTGTACGCTGATGTGGGATGTCACTGAACAAACCACTGAACAGCAACGGGCCGGTGTTCACTGCGCAGCCGTGCGGCTGTGCGTAACGTGCCTAGGATGTTGGACCGCTGCCAACAAGGGCGCTGGCTCCTCGAAGTCCCGATCTCTAGTAGAACAAACTCCCTTCGGTCGTGTGTGGAGGCGCTACGCGCCCCCTGCGCGCGGCTTTCGCCGCCAGTTCACGTTCGCGGCACCTGGCGGTGCCCAAAGAGGCTAAAATGGTCCCGTGCGAGCGGCGGCGTACTTGCGGGTCAGCACCCGGCAGCAAGGCTGGGAGCTTCAGCGAGACGCAGTCATGCGAGCGGCGGCGGCGCGCGGTGACGAAATCGGCGACTTTTTCGAAGAAAAGCGCAGCGGAGCGAGTCGGGAGCGCCCCGAGCTGGACAAACTCCGGGCCGCAATAAGGGCCGGGGCGGTCGGAAAACTGTACGTTTTCCGGATTGACAGGCTCACCCGTTTGGGCATTCGCGACACTTTGGGGCTTTTGGAGGAGTTCCGGAGCGCCGGAGCTCGCGTGGTGAGCGTCGCCGACGGGTTCGATCTGAACGGACCGGCGGGCGAGATCATTGCCGCCGTGATGGCGTGGGCTGCCCAAATGGAGCGGCTAGCGCTCGGCGAGCGCATCAGCGCGGCTCGCGACCGCGTCGAAGCCGAGGGAGGGCGCTGGGGGCGGCCGCGGCGAGTGGATGCGCTCACACTCGCCGCCGCACGCAATATGGTTGAAAAACAGGGTCTTTCGCTGCGCGTTGTGGCCCAACGGCTCAAGGTGCCCAAGGCCACGCTGCAACGCGCTCTAGCTAGCGGTTCCGCAGCCGGTACGCCAAATCGTCGGTAGTTCGGCGCATTTCGATCAGCGCAGCCGAGGCTTCGCGCATGGCGTCGGCCTGTTCAGCGCGATCCATGTCGACGGCTCGTTGGAAGCCAATTTTCAGGTGTTCTGCGGCGGTGACGAGCTGCGCGAGCGTCTCTCGGGCCCCATTTTCGCGCGGTTCTGGGCTATGTTTTTTCCAGCGGTCCATCGGGTCTACTCCTTTGGGTCGTAGGCCGGTCCGGCGTCTCGTAAACGCCGTGCCGGCCGTCTTAGTGGTTCGAGGTCAGACGGGCACCGATGGCTTTCGAAGCAAAAGGAACCGCGAAATGAGCGCTGAACAGGACTGGATGCTAATCGCCGAGCGCGCCACGCTGCTCAGCGACGACATACGGGAGCGGCTCGGGGGCGTGGTCGTGTCACGCGGCCCGCTCACCCCAGATGCGCAAATGTACGCCTCCGCTGTCGCGACGTTGCTCAGCGCCTTCGCCCGGCACATCGCCATCGACCTGGTGTCCCAAAAAGGTGATCAAAAACGCGCGTCAGATTGACGGCAAAAATGGCCCCTTACGGGGGGCGGCCCGAAAGGGTACTTTTGGGACACCTGAAGCCATGAGTCTCGCTCGAAAACTCCGCCGCCGCGAACAGAAGCAAGGTCAGGCCGCGTGGGACGCGCCGCTGACGGACGGGGAGCTTGACTTCGCTCGTCGCATCGTGGCGTGGCACCACAGCGACAACGTCGACGAGCTGGCGGACCTCGCAGGACGCACACTGCGAGCCTGCGTTGCGCGCGGCCTTACGCCGCTTGGCGCGGTCATCGCGGCGCACGTCGCGAGCTGCAACAGCGGCGGTGAGCTGGGCTGCTGCGCTCACACGAACGCGCAAGTGGCGGCGATGGTGCCAAACAGCGACGAGACCCGTCGCTGGGTCGGGTGGCTCAAGAAAAGCGTTTGGCTGGTGGCGGTGCTGATCGCGTTTTGCTGGCCGAGTTCAGCCGCAGCTCGCGCTCGCGCGACCCTCCGTGAGGCGCATAAGATACAGCGCCGCAACTTCGCCCCGCGGCGTAAACGAGCCTACTATTTCCGGCCGTGGACCCGACGGAAGAAAAGCTTCGGGACCTCGCGGCAGCGTTCTTCGTGTCGCTGGGGTTTCGCAACTGGGTGCGGACGCGGGCGAGGGAAAGACGACTCCAGGGGGTTGACTTCCAAATCGTCTTGGTTTGGGGGCGCCGCCGGTTCCGCGTCGGCAACTTGCCGCGAGACGATCCGTATTTCGCGCTCGAGCTGGCAGACGGAACCCTCGAGCAATCGCCTCACTTGTGAGCTGCAATGACCTCGAGCAGCCGCGAGCTGCAAGCGGTACGGCTGCGCGTGAAGGCTGCGAAAGCTGAGCTTAAAAAGGCGGTGAAGCGTCGCGCCGACGCCGAGCGCGAACTGCGCGCGGCGCTGCTCGAGCTTGGCGCTGAGGTGGAGCATTTGCGCCTGATCAGAGTCGTGGAGCGAAAGCTGGCGAGGCGTCGCTAGTGCTCCTCGAGGTGCAGCACCAGTGCGACAAATGCAACCGCCCCGCGGTGGTTCGCATGCCGAGCAGTGGTTCGCTGGCCCTGGTGATCTGGTGCTGCACCGTCTGCGGTCACCGCAACGCGACCGGCTGGAACTTTCGCAGGATGCAGGGGGCCGACGCTGAGGTCGGCTTCTTCGAACCCAAGGAACGGAAGAGAGGAAGACGACGATGATTTACAGGTGCACCAGCTGCCAACATGAAACGCCGGCGGGCCTTCCGCCGAAACCCGCGAAGCCCGACGCCTGCGAAAAGTGTGGCGCAGCGGTGACCGGGATTCACGACACCTTGCCGCCGCCCGGCTCCGCTGAGGGCGCGACGCCGCCTGACGAGCTGCCGAGCGACGACGGCGCAGAGCGCGCCAACGGCAAGCGGCCCAAGCTGCTGATTTCGACGATGCTCTACGCGCTCTCGCACGAGCTGGGCCACGATGCCGCCGTCGCTGAGCTGCATCGCCAGGTCGAAGAGCTGGCGGGCCCGTTCAGTGGCGAGCGGAACCCCGACGACTTCCTGCCCGTGGCTTACACCATCGCTCGAGCGATGCGCGTTTTCGACGTCGGGCTTTTCGTCGACGCCGGCGCGACTCAGATCGGAAAGTGCCGGAGCCGCGCCATGGCGCACGCCATGAGGCACAAGGAATTCCCGGTGTGGGTTGCCGTCGACGACGACGTCGAGTGCACGCTGCAAACGCTGGTGGCGCTAGTCGATGCGGTGGGCGGCGGAGCGCCGGCGATTGCTATCGCGCCGTGCTTCCTCCGGGGTCGGCCGCTCGTCAACGTCGCCTTTCCGCAAGTCGTCGTCGAGCGCAAGCTACTGGCCGGAGCGGTGAAGCTTCGCACGGCCCTCTACGGCGGCTTTGGGCTCGTCGCTCTGTCGCAGGAAGCGCTGACGCGCATCGCCGGCGATTCGAGCTGCCCCTGGTTCAACGACGACGACGGCGAGCGCAAGCCAGCCGCGTTCCTGGACAAGTACGACTCCGAAAGCCTCACCTGGTTTGGGGAAGACCTGAGCTTTTTTGCACGCGTTCCCAGGTCGGTGCGCGTGGAGGCGCTGCTAACGGGCCACACCCGCCACGCCGGCGAGACGCTCAACCTCGCTCGCGTCGACGAGTACGAGACCATGAAAGTCACCGAGGAGTGGCTGGCGGCGCGCGGCAGCGCTGACGAGACGGAGCGCAAGGTGCACCAGCCGGAAGCTCCGGCGGTCGACTGGCAGACGCCGGCGGGGGCGTTCACGCCGAGCGTCGTCGTTCCGGTCGAGGCAGGGGAAGCCGTGGTGCCTGCTGCTGAGGCCGAGACCGTCGTCGACGGCCCGGCCTAGCGCTCTTTCGAAAGCGCCCACAGCAGGCCGCCGAGCAGCAGCACGCCCGTCCCGCCGCTGAAGAGCGTCGACAAGTCGAGACCGCCGAACAGGTCCGGGCTTGTCGACGCCGGCGGGTTGCTCACGGTGTCGTCCTCGGTCGTGTCCTTGCCCTTTTCGGCGATGTTGGGGAAGCCGAGCCGCTGGTCCCAGAGCGCTGGAAACTTGACCTCGAACAGCACCCACTGCCGCGGCGGCTTCTGATCGAAATGCGCGCTGGTGCTGACGATGTTGACGAGGCCCTTTTGCGAGTCGCGCCACGTGGTGAACGTCGCCGGCCGCGGCGCGCCGTCGGCTCGGGCGATGTCGTCGTACCAGTAGAAGCCGGGCGGCAAGATGGGGGAGCGGACGACGGTCATGTGCCGACCTCGCCAGGCTCGCCCTCTTGATCGAAGCGCACGACCGAGCGTAGCTGGTGCATGGTGTACGCCGCGCGGTGGAGCGCGCCGACGGTGCGACTCAGATCCATGTTGCTGTCGGTGCCGCGAATCTGGACGCTGCCGGCGTCGTCGAACGCAATCACCACAAGGTGTTGCCCTCGCTCGAGCGGCATCTGGTCCAAGATTTCTTTCGCAGCGTCGGCAGCTTGGGTGATTGATTTCATGGACCGGACCTTTCAGGGCGAGCTCGTCGGTACGATGGTTTGCCACAGCGCGGCCCACCGCTGGCCGAGCGTATCTTGCCCCGCCGCGGTGAGGTGCACGCCGTCGGCCTGGCTGGGCAGCAGGTCGTCCGTGTTCAAAATTCTGCCGCCGCTACGTTGCGTTTCCCAGCGGCGGCAGTCGAAAAGGCTGTTGGCCTTGGCGCCGTTAAGCCAGCTCTGCGTGCGCGTGCACGTGAACCACTTCCAGACGTTGTTACCGACCAGGCCGGAGACGCCGATCAGAAACGCCAACAGGCCGTCGCCGTAGAGCGTGCCGCCCGCGCCGACTGACCGAGCATCGTCCTCGCCAAGGTACCAGTTGTAACTCCAGCGAGAGAATTTGCCGGGCCAAGTCGCTTGCATTTGCGAAACGTAGGCCGGCAAATTCGGCAGCAGGTCGCTGACGTACTGGGCGCCGATTGGCGGCGTCCAATCCGTCATGGTGGTAGCGCCGCGCGCCACCTTCGCGACGCCGACGTCGAAGCCCGCAGCCTTCACCGTCTGAGCAAAGAGGATTTCGGCGCCGTGGTCGCCAGTCACGGGATCGATTTGCAGCGCGGTCCAAAGGCCGCTGCTGGTGCCGCCGGTCGGGCAGAAAAACGCGAATTTTATGCTCGCGTCGGGAAGCCCTGTGGTGGGGCCGGCGTCAGTGCTCTGACAGTTGCTTTGACCGGTGTAGCCGACGGGCAGCGCCCACGCGCCGACGTTTTGATCTGCAACGTCTAAAACGACGTCTTCGAAAAAACAGCAATGCCAGTTGGTGGCGGCGGTCTTGGTGACGCCGCGAAAGTCGGCGCCCTGCACGTTGGAGCGAAAGAAGGTCGCGCCGCTGACGTTTGCGTTCTGGAAGGTCGCGCCGCTGACGTTGCAGCCGGTGAAAATTGCGTTCGTGCAGTCTTGTCCAGAAAGGTCGGCGTTCGTGAGATTGAGCCCGCCGAAATTCACGCTGGCGAGCGTCGGCCCGGGGAACGTCGCGAGCGGCGCGCCGGTGTAGCGGTTGAGGATTGTTATCGCCACAGAGTGACCTGAAGGATGCCGGCGCCACCGTTGCCACCCGCGCCGGAGAGGCTGCCATTGACCGAAGCGCCGCCGCCGCCGCCACCGCCTCCCCAGTTGCCACCGTTGCCACCAGTGCCGC